>Ga0207693_10000644_pt1 | contig 31274 bp, 24 predicted proteins | sample LARL81metaG_FD_184347 | JGI IMG/M metagenome (GOLD analysis project Ga0207693, IMG submission 184347) | Corn, switchgrass and miscanthus rhizosphere microbial communities from Kellogg Biological Station, Michigan, USA - LAR L8-1 metaG... | ecosystem: Host-associated > Plants > Roots >... | reverse complement strand
ACAGATCTGCGCCGTCCACGCTCCATCAGCGTACACGCACAACTCAACCTCTTTTTCATATCAATGGGTGGGCCACCAGGCCCATGGAAACTCAAAACCAGAGGACTGCTAGTTGATAATGGGGTGCGCAGGCACGATCCAGAAGTACAGCAACTAGTGGCAGTCCGATTGAGAGACAGAGTCCCCGTACTTTGTAATCTGAGTCCTATTGTGCGTCGTTGCTGGGGATCTTCAGTCGGTCGCGCTCTTCGGCGAGCTTCTTCTGCAGCGCGGGATTCACCAGCGAAACCGGAACATCCATATCGCCGACTTTGATTTCCGTTGGATCGAAGGTGGCGTAGCCGTCTTTTTCACCCATATGGCCGGATATGGAGACCCAAACGTCTTTGCCAGCAATCTCGGTCAGGAATTTGCCGTGAACGATGTCACCGTCCATGGTGACCTGCTGATCCTTGATATTGGGCATGCTGGAGCCGACGCTGGAGTCGGGGCTGAGATTCATCGCCCCGCCCAAGCCGCCAAGCATCTTGGCGAGCGCGGAACTCACTTCGTTGGATCCTGCTTGCGCCGCCGGTTTCGCGTTGGCTGTCGCTGCTTGGGGCGCGGGTGTCGGACTGCTTACCGGAGTCGGCGTATTGGCTGGCGATGGTGTGTAAGCGGGCGAACTCTGGCTCTGCGTCGGCGGAGTGGCGCTTTGTTCGGGCGCGGCCTGCTGCACGATCACTGTGGGAGCTTGCGGCTGGACAGGCGCTGGCTTTTTCAGGACCAGGGCAATGGCGACGACCGAAGCGACAAGCGTCGCGACGCTGATGATGCGGTCCAGCTTGAGTTTCATGATGACTCCCTGACGCGTTTGCTCTGCGCCTTTTCGCCTATCTCTGCTTCATGACCAGTTCGCTATTTTCCACCTTCATACTGCCCACGTTCTCCGGGAGTTTCAGCCGGTCGTGCTGCTCGGCAAGCTTCTTTTGTAACTGCGGATTCACCAGCGATACAGGGACGTTCAAGTCTCCGACTTTGAATTCAGTTGGATCGAACGTGGCGTAACCGTCCTTCTCGCCGAGGTGGCCGGAGATAGTAATCCAAACGTCCTTACCAGCGATTGCAGTGAGGAACTGGCCGTGGACCGTGTCGCCCTCGAAGCTAACATGCTGGTCTTTGATCGGTGGAGGGCCATCGCCTACATTGGAATTCGGAGTCAGAGGCGCGCTGGATGTCCCGAGCGACTGAGCGAGCACGGCGCTAATTTCATCAGCATTCAGATGGATTTCGGCTTTTTCGAGAGCCCCGGATAGGACACCCGACTGCGTCGCCTGATCGAACTCCGCCATCTTCTGGTCAAACGAGCGTGCGTTCTGGGCAATCACGGCGGGGTCCTGTGAGTGGCCGACTGGCGCGGGTTTCTGCAGGATCAGCACGAGCGCAATCAACGCCACGAAGAGAATGGCGAGGCTGATGATGCGACGTGGCTTGATTGCCATGAATGCCCCCCCGCTGTCGACACAGCAGTCCCTTGTCGATGCTAGCGGGTTGTGGAGGAGCGAATTAGATGACTAAAGTCACCGGTCGGCATGGTACTGAGATGAGTGTGTGGGGCCGGGTCTCTGACCCGGTCACGGCCCGAAGGGCCGTTGGTTCTTGCTACTTATCCCAGCTTCTTTGTCAGTAGTTCATTCACGATCTGCGGGCTGGCTTGGCCTTTGGAAGCTTTCATGACTTGGCCTACGAAGAATCCGAGCATTTGCTTCTTGCCGGCGCGGTATTGCTCGAGCGGCTTGGGATTGGCGGCAAGAATCGCGTCGATGATCTTCTCGAGCGCGGAAGTGTCGGTGGACTGCTGCGGGCGGCCTTCCTCTTCGTAGACAACGGGAAAATCCTTCCCGCGCTCGAATGAAAGGTCGTAAAGGTCTTTGAGCATTTTGCCTGAGATGGTTCCCGCCTCGACCAGATCGGCCGAGGCAGCCACGCCCTGCATCGAGATCGGCGACTGTTCGATGCCGATGCCCTTGGCCTTGAGCCGGCCCATCAGCTCTCCCTGAACCAGATTCGCGACGCGCTTGGCATTCTTGGCGGCTTTGGCCGCTTGCTCGAACTGGTCGGCCAGCGACTTGGAAAAAGTCAGCACCTGCGCGTCATATTCGGTGATGCCGTATTTCTTCACCATGCGCGCGCGGCGGGCTTCGGGAAGCTCGGGCAAGGCGCGGGAGATTTCAGACTTCCACTTCTCGTCGACCACGAGTGGCAGCAAGTCCGGTTCAGGAAAGTATCGATAGTCGTGCGCCTGTTCTTTCGAGCGCATGCCGTAGGTTTTGCCTTCGTTGGCGTTATAGAGGCGTGTTTCCTGCGTGATCTTGCCGCCGGATTCGATGACGTCGATCTGGCGCCCGATTTCGTATTCAATGGCCTCGCGGATGAAACGGAAGGAGTTTACGTTCTTGATTTCGGTCTTGGTGCCAAATTCTTTCTGGCCGCGAGGCCGCACGCTGACGTTGGCATCGGCGCGCAGCGACCCTTCTTCCATGTTGCAGTCGCTCACCCCGGTGTAGAGGATGATCTCCTTCAACCGCGTCAGATATTCGTAGGCTTCATCGGGCGTAGATATATCGGGCTCGCTGACGATCTCGATCAGCGGCACGCCGGTGCGGTTCAGGTCGATGGCGGTTTTTTCCTCCGAGTCGGGGAAGCCTTCGTGCAAGCTCTTGCCGGCGTCTTCCTCGAGATGCACTCTCGTGATCCCGATCTTTTTGGTTTTGCCACCCTCGCTGGGCACCTCGATGTACCCAAATTCGGCGAGCGGCTTGTCGTACTGTGAGATCTGGTAGCCCTTTGGAAGGTCGGGATAAAAATAGTTTTTGCGGGCGAAGATCGAGGTCTCGTTGATGCGGCAATTCAAGGCCATCGAGGCCAACGTGGCGAACGCGACAACCTTCTGGTTGAGGACCGGCAGCGCCCCTGGCATCCCGAGGCAGACTGGGCACACATTTGAATTCGGAGGCGCGCCGAATTTCGTGGAACACGAGCAGAATATCTTGGTCGCCGTCAGGAGCTGGACATGGACTTCGAGTCCGATGACCGGCTCGAACTTGGGATGCGCTGCGATGCTGGTCTCGGCGCTCGTTGCCATAGGAGATCGATTATAAAGCGACCAAAACGTTGAACCACAATGAGCACAGGAGAACGGGGACGCATTTCCGTCCGTCGGCGTCATCCTGAGCGTAGCCGCTTTTCAGGCGGAGCGAAGGATCTCCACACGGGAGTAGTGCTGTAGGTGAGATCCCTCGCCCCGCTGGTGAAAGCGCGGGGCGTCCGGATGACGCCTCTTCGCAGGCCTCTAAGGATTCGTCGGCGCGTCCAGGTAATTGTCCATCGAGATTTCGAAGAACAGCAGCTCATTACCGTGGGAATCATTGACTCCGGAAACGTCGATGATGGCATTACGCAGCGGCGAATTCAGATCTGCGATATCGAAGTACAGGAATCCCGACTGTGTCGAGTGCGGCTCCACGGCCCGGGCAGCGAACTGCGACTGCGCGATCTCATCCATCTGCTCCTTGCTAACGCCTCCTTTCACTTTCTTCGGAAAAGGAAGAGGATTCTTGGTATTGGGCTTGGAGGGATTGGAGAGCCGGCGATAGAGATCGTCTGCGTCGATCGGCGTGAGCTTGGAGCGGTTGCCGGTGACCAGTTTGACCTTCAAGTTGCCGATCGAGACAGGCTGATCACCGTCGTTCGTGATAATGACAAAGATCGGAAGAAACCCATGGTCCGCGAAGTTGATGCTGAAGATCTTCGCCTTTTCGGGATTGTCGTAGGGATCGGCGGCGATGGAAACCTTCTCATCCCGGTGCAGGTCGTGTGCGGGGTAGTTGAATGCTGGCTTGGCCACGGGCTTCACGAAACTCTTGCCTGCGATCAGCGTGGCCGGCAGAAGCAACGCAATACATGCAATCGCGAGCGCGGCGTAGTTGGCTGTACGATGTGGCCGATTGCCCGTAAGCAATGACTGATGCTGCATTCCGCCATTATAGATTGGAGTGAAAGACTGCGAGTCATCCATGCCGTATTCAGTCCTGGCTTCTGTCGCAGTTTAGAATGTCTCGACTTGATCTATTTCCTTTATAGCTGCGCCCTGGCGCTGGGCATGATTCTCAGCTTGCCTTACTGGGTGTATCAGGTAGTGCGCCACGGGAAATATCGGCGCGGATTTGCCGAGCGCATGGGGCGCGTGCCCGCGAAGATTGCGGCATCTCGAGAGAAACGGCGAGTGATCTGGATTCATGCTGTATCCGTAGGCGAGGTACTGGCGGTAAGCGGCCTGGTAGACAAGATGCGGGGCGCGTTTCCCGAATATCGAATTCTGGTTTCGACCACCACCGATACTGGGCAGGATCTGGCGCGCAAACGCTTTGGCGACGATAACGTTTTCTACTTCCCTATGGATTTTGCGTTCGCGATTCGTCCGTACTTGAGAGAGTTAGATCCGAAGATGATGATTCTGGCCGAGACCGAGTTCTGGCCAAATTTTCTGCGACTTGCACAGAGCTCGGGAGCGCGGGTCGCCGTGGTGAACGCAAGAATCTCAGATCGGTCTTGGCCCCGCTACCGCCGCTTTGGATGGGCTCTGCGCCGAATGCTGACACACGTGGATTTGTTCCTGGCCCAGACCGAAGAAGACGGCCGAAGACTGGAATCGATTGGGGCAAATGGCGAGAAAGTTTGCGTTACCGGAAATCTGAAATTCGACGTGAATCTACCCCCGACTCCGCCAATCGTAAACAGCCTGCGCGATTCTCTGGCTGCCGAAGCCGCCGGCCCCGTACTGGTTTGCGGCAGTACCGTGGAAGATGAAGAACCGCCTTTGCTGCGGGCATTTGAGAATATTCGCGTCAGTCACCCGCGGGCGGTGTTGATCCTCGCGCCAAGGCATCCGGAGCGATTCGAGACGGTCGCCTCGATCCTGGAGCAAATGAGCATCCCGTTTCACCGCCGATCGCACTGGCATGGCGAGTCTCTGAAGGGCGGAGTGTTGCTCGTGGATACGATCGGAGAACTCGCTGCGCTTTACGGGCTCGCCGATATAGCATTCGTGGGCGGCAGCCTGGTACAGCGCGGAGGGCACAATATTATTGAGCCAGCGCAGCACGGCGTCGCAATCGTCACGGGGAATCACACCGAGAATTTTCGCGACATCGTCGGACTGTTCCGCAGCCGGGACGCGGTTCGGATCGTAGGTGTATCAGAGCTTCCCCTTATGATGATGCATTTGCTGGCCAATGACGCTGAGCGGCTCGCCCTGGGACGCCGCGCAAAAGAAACGATCCTCTCGCAAGTGGGCGCCACAGATCGAACGCTGGAAGAACTCAAGGCCTTGCTGGCCGGACCCGTGACGGTTGATCATCGCCACAACAATTGAATCCGCTTTCGACCATCTACGCCGCTGTAGTGGGAGCACGCAACGGGCTCTATCGCAAGGGATACCTTCCTGCGAAACGGCTGCAAGGGCCAGTTGTGAGTGTGGGCAATATTTCTGCGGGTGGATCCGGCAAAACTCCGTTCGTGATGCTGCTGGGAGAATTGCTCAAGGCTCGCGGAATCAAGTTTGACGTTCTGTCACGGGGATATGGCCGTGAAAGCCGGGGTGTATTGCTGGTCGATCCCGGCGGGTTGCCGAAGCAGTTCGGCGATGAGCCGCTGCTTATTGCTCGCAAATTGCAGGTTCCGGTGATTGTGGGAGAGGATCGATACGAAGCGGGAAAGTTTGCAGAATCGAAATTCGGTGCCCAACTACACCTGCTGGATGACGGGTTCCAGCATCGTTCTTTGGCCAGGGATTTCGATATCGTGCTGGTCACGCCTCAGGACGCGAGCGATCGGTTGCTTCCGGCCGGGCGTCTGCGCGAACCGTTGACTTCACTCGACCGGGCAGATGCAGTTGTTCTGGCGAGCGGCGCGTCCGAAGATTCGTTTCCTTTGCGCGACAAAACGGTCTGGAAAGTGCGGCGGGGGATTGTGGCTAAGGACGTCCCGCCTCGGCCCATCGTTTTTTGCGGGATCGCCCGTCCGCAGAACTTTCTGCTCCAGCTAAGGGCTGCGAACATCGAGCCGGCTGCGCAGGCGTTTTACCGCGACCATCATGCTTATAGTGAGAAAGACGTTCGGGAATTGATCGAACTCCGGCAACGCTCTGAGGCCGACGGTTTCGTGACCACAGAAAAAGATGCGGTCAATCTCGGACCTTACCTCGCCTCGCTTGCGCCTCTGTCAGTGATTCCCGTGCGGATGGAATTGGAGAATGCGGCTAACGCGGTAGGTACTATGCTGCGCAAGATTGGCGTGGAAAGCCAGCGTGCGTGAGAGAATCTGTCTTTGGATTGACTAGTTCTCTTCTGATCCGGCGCTACGATGACAAAACATCCGAAAGAGGGCGAGCGGCTGCAAAAGATTGTGGAGGCCTTTCCCAAGGTCACCGTAACCGTCCTGGGAGACCTGGTCGCCGATGAATTTGTGTTTGGCGAGATTTCGCGCGTCTCGCGTGAGGCGCCGGTGCTGATTCTCAAGCATCGTGAACGGACTATCGCTCCGGGTGGTGGCGCCAATGCGGCGAATAATCTTGCCGATCTCGGGGTCAACGTTTTGCCGGTGGGGATTGTTGGCGACGACGAGCCGGGACGATTGCTGGTCAAGCATTTTCGCCACAAACGCATCGCGGTTAGTGGAGTACTGAAGGACAAAAGCTATACGACAGTCACCAAGACGCGCATTCTTGCCGGCATGACCCACACCTCGCGCCAGCAGGTGGTACGCGTGGATCGAGAGCCGCAGGGAGAGCCGAATCCCCATCTGACCCGCGAACTTTATCTCGCAGCCCGCAATTATGCACACGCCTCCGACGCATTGTTGGTTTCCGACTACGGGTATGGCTCGGCGACTCCAGCGATCGTGAGCACGTTGCGGCAAAAGGGAAAACTGGGATCGGTGCCCATCATTCTCGACTCCCGATACCGCATGCTGCAGTACGAGGGCATCACCGCTGCGACTCCCAATGAGCCGGAAGTGGAAGAAGCGCTCGGCATCCGCATTGGGCAAGACTGGAATAAGGTTGTCTCCGCGGGCGAGCAACTGATGGCGCGCATGAAATTGCAGTCGCTGGTCATCACGCGCGGGCGTGATGGCATGGTCGCTTTCAATCACAAGCACAAGCCGGTGGATATCCCGATCTTCGGGTCCGACCAGGTAACTGACGTCACGGGTGCAGGAGACACGGTGATAGCCGCATTCACTGCAGCATTGGCAGCAGGTGCGACTACTGAAGAAGCTGCGCAACTGGCGAACTATGCCGGGGGTATCGTTGTCATGAAGCGCGGTACGGCGACAGTCTCGAGAGCGGAATTGCTTGAAGCGATCGATAAAGCTCCTCCGGCCACACGACCTCATTGAGCACACAAGAAAAAATCCTGAGTCGGAACGAACTGCGCCGTCGCGTAGAAGAATGGCGTCGCACAGGCACGCGTGTGACCTTGGCCAACGGCAACTTCGATCTGCTGCATGTGGGGCACGTGCGCTATCTGCGGGGAGCCAAGGAACTGGGCGGGAAGTTGGTAGTAGCCATCAATTCGGATACCTCTGTGCGCGCGTTGAAGGGCGAGGGCCGGCCCGTCATGCCCGAGCAGGAGCGTGCCGAGATTGTTGCAGCGCTGACCGATGTCGATGCCGTAGTCATTTTTCCGGAACTTGACGTACGCGCGATCATTCGAGAGATTCGTCCCGACGTGCAGGCAAAAGGCACGGACTACACGGCTGACTCTGTTCCGGAACGTGATGCAGTTACCGAGTACGGCGGGCGCGTCGCGATTGTCGGCGATCCCAAGGATCACTCCACCAGTGAGATCATCCGCTCGCGGCTATCGCCGAGGAAATCTTGACCACGGCTGAAACCGGGAACATCGATCGATTGCTGATCGTGCGTTTGAGCGCGATGGGAGACGTCATCCACACGCTCCCGGCCGCGCAGGCGTTGCGTGCGGCATTCCCCCACGCGATGATCGGGTGGCTGATCGAGGAGCGGTGGGCAGAGCTTTTGTGCGCGCCGGGGACATCCCGTCGCGGCGTGCGTTCGTCGCAGCGGCCGCTCGTGGATTGGGTGCATACCGTGAACCTGAAGGGATGGCGCCGGTCCCTCTTCACCCTCTCCACGATCGAGCGGGTTGTCAGAGAGTGGAACGACATGCGTGGTGCACGATACGACGTGGCTGTCGATCTGCAGGGCGCGATCCGCTCGGCAGTGCTGGCACGCTGGTCGGGTGCACCGGTTGTGTTGGGATCGTCGGAGCCGCGAGAGTCCCCCGCCAGCCTGTGGTACATCCGTCAGGCGATCGTGCGCGGTGCGCATGTGATTGAACAGAATCTTTCGATCGCTGAGGCGCTGGTGGGACACCGGCTCAGTGCGAATCGAGTCGAACTGCCTTGCGATCCGCGGGCGGAGAGTGTGATCGACGAGCATCTCGCCCAGCTTGGTCGGACGAACTTCGCGTTGATTAGTCCGGGGGCGGGTTGGGGCGCGAAGCGGTGGCCGGCCGAGCGCTATGGAAAAGTGGCGCGCGCTTTGGCGAAGTCAGGTGTTCCATCGATCGTGAACTATGGTCCCGGAGAAGAAGGCCTCGCCCGCGATGTCGAGGAGGCTAGTGAGAAAACGGCGAAGCGTCTCCAGTGCTCAATCAGCGAGTTAATCGCGCTGACGCGGCGAGCTCGGGTATTCATTGGTGGCGACACGGGCCCGCTACACCTGGCGGCGGCGTTGCAAGTTCCAGTCGTCGCGATCTTCGGTCCAACGGACCCAGCGCGCAATGGTCCGTATGGGACGCGAAGCGTCGTGCTCCGCAGTCCTTCAAGCACGACGTCACACACGCGGAATCCGAATCCGGATGAGGCCATGCTCGAGATTGGAGTAGATGAAGTCGTGGACGCTGCCCGAGGTTTGCTCGCAGCCGGAGAGGTAGCGCATGGCTGATTGGTCGCGTGTGGCGCGGCGCATCCGGGTGCCCTTGGGATTTGCGTTCGCACTGTTCTATTTCTGGCTGGCCCACCCATCCTGGAAGTCCATCGCGCTTGGTGCAGTGTTAATTGTGCCCGGATTGCTGGTTCGCGCACTCGCGTCCGGGCATGTGCGAAAGAATGAAGCTTTGGCTACCTCAGGCCCGTATGCTTACACGCGGAACCCGCTCTATCTGGGATCGCTACTGATCGGGATCGGATTCGCAATCGCGGCGCGCAGTTGGTGGGTCGGCGGCGTGTTGGTTCTGATGTTGTTCCTGGTTTACCTACCGGTGATCCGTGACGAGGAAAATTTTCTGCGCGGCAAATTCCCCGAATTCGACGAGTATGCACAGAAGGTTCCGCGCATGGTTCCGCGCTTCACTCCCGCGGGCGCGGGCGATGACGCCGGCGGATTCTCAATGCAGCTCTATCTCAAGCATCGCGAATGGAACGCGCTGCTCGGAGCTCTGGCGATCATCGCGGTGCTGGTCCTAAAGATCGTGCTGCACAAGTGAAACAAGTGGCACGGTGATCCAGCGTTAGAGAAGCCACTAATGGGGTCTTCCATACGAGGAGATTACTTCACCGCACCCGCTCAAACGGAAATCCATTCAGCAGCACAACCTTTGCCTCGCCGTTCGGCGCGTTATCAATCATGCATTCAATCGCCTGCGTGAAGCCGTTCTGGAAAAACAAGATCATGCTCCCTTTGTGCACCTCATAAGTCCCCGAGCCGTGCGCAGGAAAATAGGGATTCACGATCTCGCCTCCCATCGTGACGTTCACCCCGTCGCCCTCGAAGGTGCCGTTCTTGTGGAGCACGATCCACTGCGAACGCAACCCCGCTTCCATCTTCCGGACAAACGTTCCTTCCATGCGATCGCCTTCCACTAGCTTGAACGGAGTCCAACGTTCGCCTTTGCCTTCGAGATTATTTCCATTCTTGGCTAGATCGGTCGGTGTGCCAATGTTCCACTGGATGTGAATGGAGGTGCCGTTGTCAGTCCAATGGCCGAACGGCGCTCCTGCGATTGCCGCGGGATTCGCGACGTCCATGGTGGCAAAGCCCTCTGCTTCGTGGTGTCCGGCCAGGTTGTCGCCCTTCAGATCAGTCTTTGCAGCAACTCCGTTGGCAAACAGGAGCAGCAGTTGCTGCTTGGCCTGCTGTCCCCAGGTCATCGTCGTACCGACTCCGCCATAAGACGCACCGAACCCGTATCCGATAAAAACGTAGACGCCTTTAAGCGGCACGTCGCGCTCCTTTGGGATGACGGCTTTCGCGTGATAGGTGAGATCGATGTCGGTTTTACCAAAGTTATTCGCGGATTGCGCCGGCGGTTGCGCAGCGGGTTGCGCGGGGGGCTGAGAATTTTCCGCTGTCAGTTCAAATCTCTGCGCCGCTAGTTGCTGGATGTACTGGTTCGCAGTTTCAAGTCGCGGATCCTGATCGTTCACTCCAGGCGGGATAATCAGGATTGGGATCGACATGCCGCGTGCGGAGCGGTATCCGTAAAAGACCTCGCGGAGCCGCGTGTGGTTCTGGTTTTCAAGCTGCACGACACGCAGCAGGATTCCTTCCTGTTCGCTGACTTCTGTAGCGCCAAGAGTGCGTCCTCCAGCTTGAGCAAGCGCCAGGACCTGATTTCCGAACCAGATCTTGGCATTGCCGATGGGCTTGCCAGGAGGCAGCAGCGTGATCGCGATTCGATTGACAGGTTCCCCGGGGGAGAACATCACAACGGCTCCCCCTGTCGTCTGCATGGTCCAACCCGGAGGAGGCGCCAATTGCGCAGAGGTGTGAGCGGCCGATGCGATAAGCAGAGCGACGGAGTACCTGAATCGCCACATATGCAGATCTTCCTTTGTGTTTTGCCGGACGTCCAGAAGAAACGCGAAATCACCCAGGATTGGCGGTATTCTCCTGCGAACAGAGGGGTCAGTCAAGCCACTTGATGGGAACTGCTCTTTACACTCATTGCGTGAATGTGAAAGCTGCGGTGAAACGCTTCGAGTTCGCTGCGGCGATTCTAAGCTGTCCTCGCCAAATGCCCCTTCACGCTCTGGAGGATCGTTGCGGGGATCTGCAGCACTCGGGGCACACTGTCCTTTTTTGTTTTCACGGAAATTGCAATTCCGCCCGCCTCCGGGAAAGGATCGGAGATCACTTCAAATTCCTCTCCGTAGAGACGAACGATCTGGCTGGCCCCGTAACCCAAACGCTTGACACAGGCACAGATCCCGACAATCGAAATATATTCTTCAGAATGGCTGGTCATAGTGTTCAATTTTACTAGCTGCTCAAGCTGACGGAAGCGGAACGGCCTTCATAACTGTTGAGAACGGGATTTATCGCCACCTATTCCCCCACGAGAGCGTGCAGAACTCCCCGCTGGTTGTAAACCGAAAAAAGCGCGAGGGCCGCAATTCTTCGAGTTCTCGACGAACCTTTTACAAGCCAGCGACCGGCCCATGACAAGCCCACTTTATATTCGTCTTACGCTGCCTTTACCGTGACTCACCTCCCTGCAGATCTCGCGGAATTCCACAGAGTGATTCGGAGTGACTTATGGGCAGAGAAGGAACAGGCTCAATCCTAGATGCATCTCAACCTTCAACGGAAAGCAGATCCGCTGCCGGTTCGAGCCGACGCTCGTTTCTGAAGAACACGATGGTAGCTGGTGCGGCCGCCACGACTGGCGCTGCCCTCATCAGCAAAGGCGTCCCCGCCTTCGCGGTGGAAGAGAAAAGTGGCTCACTCCGCAAAGGTGACGCCGCGATCCTCCGTTTCGTCGCCGCTGCCGAAATTATCGAGAGCGACATTTGGCTTCAATACAATGAACTCGCCGGCAAACAAGACGGAGAAGTCTCCAAGTTGGCCAGCAAACTTATCCCGGGCTATCCGTCAACACCCACGGGCGGAAATACGCCGTACACCAACGCTGTCCTTCAGCTCGACGGAGATATGGACCAGTACATCTCGGACAATACCGAAGACGAACTGAGCCACGAAGTCTTCCTGAACGCCTACTTGGCGTCCAAGGGCGCCAACACGGTGAATCTCGACGCATTTCGCACTCTTGCATCGAGCGGGGCCTCAGGATCGAACAAGACCTTTGGCCGCCTCACAAACCTGACACAACTCACGATTCACACTGATTTCTGGACGCGTTACCGCAGCCGCAGAGGCAATCCCGATCTCGGTGACAAATTCCGCAACGCGATTCCCACACTTGCGGTCGGCCAACACACTGCAATTCCCAGAACCGACGCGGACACGGCCAATGCGAATTTCATACAAGCGGTCGGGTACACGGCGGGCTTTCACTTTCCCTGGATCGAGCAAGGTGGAACGAGTCTGTATCCGATGCTCGCGCAACGCGCGACCAGTGTAGAAGTGCTTCGCATCCTGCTCAGTATCGGAGGCACCGAGATCTGCCATTTCCAAACCTGGCAAGACAAGGCGGGCAACGCTCTTCCACTAGCGAATGTCGTTGACCCGGTCACAGGCGTCTCCGTGACATTCCCCGATCTGAATTCTCCGCCCTTCGGTGGCGAGAATTTTCAGACGAACCTGATCATGCCCGAGCCAACGACTTTCCTGAGCCGCCAATTCCCGCCCTGTTCGATTATTCGTCCGACGGAAACGACGGGAGCGGCTATGGGCGCACTGAATGCGTTGACAGGAGATGGGCTCTTCATCGGCCAATCGACGGAATTCATGCAACTGCTGCAGGATTTGGCCGAGGATGCAGATAAGGCAATGCGTGGTGGCCAATAAGCCCGCCACTGGGATCCGAGGTGACGGCGCGGGGCGTTATGGTTATGCTCCGCGCCTTAAGTTATGCGATCGTTCGGACACTCGGCTGAGCGAGTGGTCGGTACCACCTTGTATTTGATGAAAGCATGCTGGTTTCTTCCATTTGCTCAGTCGATTGAATGCGCGTCACTTGGTGAGACCAGAACAAAGCTGCACTCCGAATTGGCCTTGCAAACCAGAGTTCCGCGGCGAAGAATCTTGACCTGGGTTTCGTCCGGGAAGGCTTGCTTGAACTTCATGGATTTCAGAGGATCGACCATTGCCTTGAGCTTTTCTTCTCCACTGACAAAGCTCACGCCGTCGACGATTGGTGTCTTATCGGATCCGCGATTCAGGAGAACGAACAAGTCAGCCTTGCCCTCCAGCTTGCTGGCGTTCGGAACGTGGTAGGTGCGCGACTGAAGCTGCTCGTTTTTGTACTTCTCAACTTCCGCATCGACCTTTTCGGCTCCGCCGACCAGCGCGGCCAGGCGATCCCGCGTTTCCGGCTCCGGCCGCTCGGCGCTCAGCGATAGTGCGTAAAAATGCGCGGCCTCCTTTTTCTTTCCCCCTTTCTCATAGATCTGTCCAAGATGGTCGGCTTCTTGTGCGTTTCCGCGCAGTTCCCATGCTGCCGAGATAAATCGTTCGGCCACATCCGTCTTGCCCTCGCGAAATTCGACCCAGCCGAGCGTATCCCAGTAGCTTCCGAGGGAGGAGACGTGTTCGAGATCGCGCTGATTCAAGCGATCGAGAGAAATGTTTCGCAGCGATGCGGCCGTCGACGAAATCGCGGATTCCGCGTAGCTACGCGCGCGGTCAAGGTGCACATTCTTTTCGGCCAGCCGATAAGCGATCGAGTTCCAAACCGAAGCGCTTGTCGAAATGCTCAGGGCTTTGTCGAATGCCTCCATGGCTTTGTCGTCCTGGCCGAGGTTGAGATAGGCGCGCCCGAGATTGATCTGTGGACCCGAGTTTTCGGGAGTAATCGCAGCCGCCTTCTCTAGTTCGGCAATCGCCTGTTCATCCTTCCGTTGTTCGACCAGCGACAGTCCCAGGTTCGCATGCGCATATTTGTCGAGCGGCTGGACCTCAATCTGCTTGTTGAACCACTTGTCGGCTTCCGCGTACTTACGCTGGCGCAGGTAGACACGTCCAAGATTGTTGAAGGCGCTTTCGTTGAAGCCATCCACCTCGATCTGTTTCTGGTAGGCGTTGATGGCCAAGGTGTCCTGATGATCCTCGAAGTAAGCGAGCCCGAGATCGTTCCACGCATTCTTGCTTTTCGGCTCGGATTCAACCGCGTGATTCAAGAGATCGATCGCAGTGCCAAAGTGGCCATTCTTGCGAGCCTCGTTGCCGCTGCGGATGAGATCGGCAGCTTTCATCTCAGAGACAGCGGCGCGGGCGTCGGCGGCGCTGTTTTCCAAACTAAGAAACTGTGCCGAGTCGGCGATCACTGTTCGGCGGAACGCGCGGTAGTCTTCGGCGCGGTCGGGCGCAAGCTCGGTGAGCAGAATTTCGAGCTGCCTTTCGGCGGTGAAGGAAGTTCCATCGATTTTGTAAGAGGACTGATAGGTACCATAGTCGCGCTTGATCGCCACCGGGACCGGAGCGGTAGGACGAAAACGCGGAGCGACGTCGAGCTTGATCCGGTACAGATGCTCGTGCGATGGGCCAAGCTTGAACGGTTCGGGCTTGGAAGATTCGTCAGAATCTGCGTCGGACTCGTCCACATCACCGGCAATCTGGCCGAGGCTTACGTTTGCCAGTGGCAGGCGCAGTTGGATCTTCTTCTTGGCGCCGTCGATGAAATTGGCCTTGCTCACCTGGTATGTGATCGTGAAGGGCTCGCGAGTCGCGAGCAGGTCAGAAATCTTCACGCTCGAGACGTCGCCGCCCAGTGCCTTGTTGACGCCTTCGACAACTTTCTGCCATTGCGCTGCGGGAATTCCACGAAAAAGCGTGCGCTCGATGATTTCGGTATCGCCTCGGGCCGTATGCTTCACGGTTGCGTCGAGGCGGCCCGAATCGTCGATCTTGCCATCGATCTCGGTCAGCACCTTGTTTGGAACGAACGAATCAACCGGTGTTTCCTCAAGATGCGGCGTGCCTCCAGGAGGAATCACGAGAGCCTGTTTCTTGCGGAGCGGGTAAGCGATCAGACCGAAGGGTGCTACCTCGGTCGTGCTGTCGAGCCAGATCTCGTCTTTGCCGCTCCCAATCAGCGTGATGGCATGGTTGAACTGCGACGGAGAGGGCACGTCGGGATCGAGCTTGCGCATCGAGTTGATAAGGACCGTAGACGAGTGAATTCCCTCTGCTTCGAGCAGCGCAGCCAGCAGCGTGTTCTTGTCTTTGCAGTCGCCGTACTGGTTGCGCAGAATATCGGCGGCGGCCTGCGGCTGGTAGCGTGCCAGCCCGAGCGAAAGGCTGACATAGCGGAAATTCTGCGCCACGAACGTGTAGAGTGCTTCGGTCTTGTCGCGATCCGACGTCATCGCCTTGGTCAATTCCTGCGCCTTGGCGCGAACTTCCGGCGACGGAACCCGGCGGTCTTTTTCCAGCGCGGCGTACCATCGTCCCACGTCCTCCCAGGTCGCGAACGTCGACATCTGCACGTCGGGGACTTCGTCAAGCTTCTGCTTTTTCTTCTTTCCCTTTTTGTCCTTATCGTCTTTCTGGTCTTCGGATCCCGTCAGGTGCGAACTCGTCCACCGATAGACGCGGCGGCCGTTGGCGTCTGTGATTTTCGGGTCAAGGCCTGGTTTGTTTTTGAGCTTCACATTGCGCCCGGCCGGAATGTCGATTTCCAGCACTTCGTCGAGCACGACGCTCGTCTGGTTGAAGTCGTGCTGGCTCCAGAAGTTTCCCGGCGCAAGCGGCGTGTGGAAGGTGGTGACGACCTCGCATTCCAGCGTGTCCCCGGGCCGCAGGCTGGGCACCGTAACATGCTTCTCGTGATAGTCCGTATAAACGGGAGCCACCTGCCGAACGGCGGGTGTCAAATCCTGGACCGCATCGACTCCAGCCTTTACGACCGTGCCGTCTGACTTCAGGACGCGAACATAGGTGATCTCCAAACGGTCATTCGCGGAGTTATACCCAAAGCGCAGCTGTCCGAAACCCTGCACGCCACTCTCGCTGAGTACGTGAATCCGCATACTGGCGGTTTTCTTCCCTGTACCGTCGTTTTCGAAACGATAGTTCTCGTAGACGCGCTCGACGATGAAGGCTTCTTTGGAATAGTCAAGCTTTTGTGTGTCGGTGGACGTGGAAGCCGGTTTTGAGGCGTCCGGTGCAGATTGACTCGATTGACCGCGGGCGAGAGTCAGGAGGATCAGAGACAAAAAAGCGAGACGCCACAACGGTTTACCCATGACGAGTTTTTATCGGAAGTAGAGACGGGGTGCAAGTAGGCAATAAGAACCATGCCAGCACCCCTGTTCTTGGACTCTCAATTTAAGGCGCAGATTGAGTTACTCTTCTTTCCCTCCGACGGCATCCTCGGATGCCATAGCTGCTTTGAAACCTCGTATGCTTTCTCCCAGGCCTTTGCCCAGTTCTGGAAGTTTCTTCGGGCCAAATACCAGGAGCGCAATGCCTGCGATGATCAACATGTGCATAGGCTGGAACAATCCTTCGAACATGAGATGTCCTCCTCATCAAGATCTTTGAAGGCGCCCCGCGCGATCTGGATGCGAAGCGCCTGGAGTTATGGTCTGGTGTTCTGGTTCAGCATCCGTGGAACGAAATGAAATCACCCAACGGATTCGGTAGCGTCGGCGTGAACGGCTGGAAAGAGAAAGACTTCGACGTGTCGAATCCCGCGTTTTTCGCCGCATTGATGTCGGCGAATGGAAGCAGTGCCTGCACGGCCTGCTCGATCCGCGACAGGCATAAGGTTCGTTCATATCCGTTGTTGTTGGGAGGGTCCACGCTTTCGGGCACGCCCTGGAGCCCTGTGATCATTTCGATCGGACCGCCGTCCGTTGGCGACACGCCCGGGCCAACCACACGCGCCAGCGTGCGATGATCGCTTTCAATGCCCATGATGCGAGCTGATGTGACGCGCAGATTGGGAGTGCTGAAGCGCCTGACGCCGACCAGATATGCAGCGATGAACGCGTCTTCGAGCGAGACCAGTGTGTTCAGCGTAGTCTGCGCGTCAGCGAACATGTTGACCGGATAGTAGAACTGGGTGAAGGGCGTGTTCTGATCAGTGACTGACTGCTCGAGCAGATAGTGCGACATCTCCTCCTGCAACGCGGCCTGAAGATATCCCTGGTCGTCGGACTCGAGGCGTGTGAAAAACGGCGCCGTATTGATGATGTTTGAATAGGTGGTCACAGCCAGTGCCTCGGCGATTTCCGCGGCAACCAGGATGTCGCGATCTTCTTTGGTCAGGCCATGGTGCTCGCGCTCCCGCTCCTCCGCGAGTTTGAGTTTCGGGTTGGTTAACGCTGATGCTAGGGTCGTCAAGCCGGCCGTAGCAATTACACCGGCGGCTCCCATGGCGGCCGTGCGCTTGAAAAACGATCGTCGCGAAATTTCCGAGGCACGGTCCTCAGACGGCGCCACCATCGTATCGGCAGAATTCATCTCCCTGGGTTTCACATAAGTCTCCTGGAAAGGAATTCAGGCGTTGACGTCGTGGCTCGCATTTCCAGCGAGCACGCGTCGAATCAGCCTGTGGTGGAAGTACGGTTGTGGGTGCCGGATGGATTGCGGAAAACAGGAGATTTCTTCCGATGGTTAGGGCACTCGCTCCGCGTCGTCGCACAGCCGAGGCGGCTGTCGCTACGCGACCTTCTGGATCATCATTCAATAAGCATCGCGACGCTTCTCGAACCAATAGCAAACCTTAAACCACGAAGGGCCGAAGGCGCACGAAGGGAATTCAACTTTGCGTTCCTTCGTGTCCTTTGTGGTTTGAGCTTTTTGGTGAGGTAGGGAGTATCCGATACATGCCGTCCGCTATTCGATGCGGAGGGCATTCATCGGCTCGATGCTTGCAGCCCTCCGTGCCGGAATAAATCCAGCCATTGCCGCCGAGACAGCCAGCACCGCGACTGCGGCTGTCAGCGTAAGCGGGTCATATGCGCTGACTCCATAGAGTTGAGTCCGCATCAAACGTCCGCCAATAAGGGCAACTGGAATGCCAATCGCCAGACCGATTGCGACCAAGGTCAGCGCCCTGCGCATCACCATGATGACTACGTTGCCGCGATTCGCACCTAAGGCCATGCGCACGCCAATTTCGTTAATCCGTCGCGCCACTGAGTATGCAGTGATGCCATACAGGCCCACCGAGGCGAGGATCAGAGCCAGGGCGCCAAACAGGCTCGTCAGGCGCGAAATCAAGCGCTCACCGTTGAAGTTGTCGGCCACCTGGTAGTTGAGCGACTTGAAGCTGACTATGGTGAGGTTGGGATCGATGTTCCCAAGAGTGCGCCGCGCCAGTGATTCCAGAGACGCTGCGTCGCCGGTATATTGCAACGTGATCGAGTTCGGATACATCGACCGACTCTCCGCCATAAAGAAATTGGCTCCGCTGATTTTGCGATTGAATTGAGTGATGGGGCGGAAATACATGGCGCTGTAAGGATCCCGCGGGTTGTTGTATTTGGCATCGGCGACGACACCGACGATTTCGAAGTTGTCGGCGTACTTCTGATCGAAGACTCCGAAGTGATGCCCGATGGGGTCTTCCTTGGGGAAAAACTTCCTCACGAACGCCTGATTCACGACCGCGACCATCTGCGACGTAGCCGTGTCCTGATCGGTGAAGCCGCGGCCGCGGAGAACGGTCTGCCCGACAGTTTGAAAAAATTGCGGGCTGACGCGATCCCACGACGAGTTGTGGTGGTCCCCAGGGCCGGGCAAAGGACGGCCTTCGAAGAAGACTGACTCGCCCCAGTTGTTGCCTTCGAGCGTGCTGTAGAGTGCCAGTCCTGTGCTCTTGATTCCAGGGAGAGCTTTGAATTCGTCTTCGATCCGCTGGTTAAGTGCGCCGATGGTGTCGAGGTTGTATCCGCCGCCCGTGTCAAAGTGGATGACGTAACGGCTCGCGGTCGTGATTCCGAAGTTCTGGTGTTCGAGATTGCGCAGAGTCTTCATCATCAGGCCGGCGCCGACAAGCAAGACCAGCGAGAGTGCGCCCTGAAGAACGATCAACGCCTTTTGCGGAAGAAGCGAGCGATCGCCAGCCGTGCGATTCAATCCGCGCAAGGCTTCCGCGGGATCGGCATGCGACGAGATCCAGGCCGGTACGATGCCGAAGATGATTCCAGTGGCGAGAGACAGCAGAAAGGCAAAGCCCAGAATCACCGGCGATGGAGTTGCCTGAATGGGCATGTGCATCGCTTCGGGGAAAGCCAGGTTCAGGATCATGCGCACACCGACGTAGGCAATGCCCACCCCGAGGATGCCCCCGGCGATCGACAGCAGCACACTCTCGGTCAGCGCTTGACTGATCAGGGTCGAGCGCTCGGCGCCCAGAGCCGTTCGAATGGACGTCTCCGCGCGGCGTGCCGTGCCTCGGGCGAGCAGAAGGTTTGCGATGTTCGCACAAGCCACTAATAGCACGAGTGCGGAAATCCATGTCAGCAGTCGAAGACCGTCGCCGGTCTCCTGCTGCAGATTCTGAACGCCGCCTCCTGCGGAAGTGAGGACGACGTGCTGCTTGGGCAGCTCCTTGTCTCCTCCATTGAGGGTGTAGCCGGGCTGGGTAGCGAGCCACTGCCGAAGAGTGTTGGATATTTTGGCTTCGAGCACGTTCGGAGCCACTCCCTGCTTCACGCGGCCGAGCGCATAGAGCCAGTTCGATTCTGGCACCTTCAGAAGAGTGGTCTCGCCCTCAAGCAGTGGCTCGGTGTTCAGGGGAATCCAAAAAGCCGGAGGATTCTCGTTGATGCGGTCGCCGAAAAATCCGGGCGGAGCGATGCCGACGATGGTCACTGGATGGCTTTGGATGTTGAAGGTGGAGCCGACCACGTTGGTCGCGGCCGCATGCGCGGACTGCCAGGCGGCATAACTGATGACAGCCACCGGTGCGGCACCGGGAATGTCGTCGGACGGCTGCAGCATTCGGCCCGCATAGGCGCCGACGCCAAAGGTGGAGAAGTAATTGCCGGAAACGTACTCTGTGCGCTCGGACTTCGCCAAAGCATCGCCAACCCGGATGTTCATCATGTTCTGGCCAGCCTGGAATGCGGCAAGTTGTTCGAACTCAGGAGTGGAGTTTTGGATTTCCCGGTAGAGATCGTAGGAGAAAAGACTGAAGTCACCGTTGTCGTTCATGTACCCGCCGCTGACGCAGCAGTCGTCGAGGTCGCCAACCCGGTAGAGCGCGGCGGGATTTGCCACAGGCAACGACTTCAGGAGTATCGCGTGCACCAGGGTAAAGATCGCGGTATTCGCCCCGATGCCGAGGGAAATCGTGAGAATTACGGTTGCGGCGAAGGCGGGAGATTTCGCGAACTGGCGGAGAGCCGATTTCAGGTTGGACATAACTTATGGACGGACGGGAAAAAGAAGTGGAAGCAGACAACACCGCGATATAGACGTTGGCAGTAACCTATGTGTCGGAATAGACGTCCCTGTTGCGATAACTCTCCAGATTGATCGTCCTTCTACTCCGTACGCAAAGCGTGCATGGGTTCAATGCTCGCCGCGCGACGGGCGGGAATGAATCCGGCCAGCGCGGCAGAGGCCGCCAAAATCAGCACGGCTGCGGAGATTGTGAATGGGTCGTAGATGCGGACGCCGTAGAGTTGGGTCGCTACCAACCGTCCGCCGAGAAGAGCCAGCGGAATGCCGAGCCCTAGTCCTATTGCGACCAGCACCAGCGCGTTCCGCATCACCAGGCTGAGCACCATGCTGCGGTTTGCCCCCAGCGCCATCCGCAGGCCGATTTCGCTGGTGCGGCGAGCAACTGAATAGGTTGTGATTCCGTAGAGTCCCACCGAAGCGAGCACCAACGCCAGCAATCCGAACAGTTCAGTGAGGCGAGAGATCAGCCGTTCGCCGTTGAAGTTGCCCGCAACCTGAAAGTCCAGCGACTGAAAGGTCTCGAGGGTCAAGTCGGGATTGAGGTTCGAGAGCGTGTGTCGCGCCATCGACTCGAGACCCGACGGTTCGCCAACGAACTCAATCGTAATTGAATTCGGAAACAGAGAACGCCCTTCGCCGGTCACCGCACTGAGCAGCTTCATGTTCTTGTTGTGCTGACTCAGCGGGCGGAAGTACATTGCCCGTACTGGATCACGCGGGTTCGTGTACTTCGCATCGGCGACAATGCCCACGATTTCGTAGTCTCCGGCGGATTCCGGGCCGGAAGTTCCGAAGTGCTGGCCGATGGGTTCTTCCTTCGGAAAGAATTTCCGCACGAACTGCTGGTTGACGACCGCGACCATGCGTGATGTAGCGGTGTCTTGCTCGGTAATTCCGCGGCCTCGGATCACCGGCTGCCCGATCGTCTCGAAGAAGTGCGGACTGACACGGTCCCAGGAGGAGAAGAAGTTTGATCCGGGTGCAGGCGCGGGATGGCCTTCAACCCATACGCCTTCGCCCCAGTTGTTGCCTTCGAGTGTGCTGTAGAGCGCGATTCCAACGTGTTTCACTCCGGGCAGGGCCGTGAAGTCACGTTCCAGACGTTCGTTGAAGGCACGAATGTCATCGACCTTGTATCCCGCTCCCATGGGATCGAAGTGAATCACGTAGCGATTGGAAGTGGCGAGTCCGTAATTCTGCTTTTCCAGGTTGCGCAATGTCTGCGTCAACAGACCTGCTCCAACGAGGAGCACGAGGGAGAGAGCGGCTTGCAGCACGATGAGTGCCTTTTGCGGGAGCAGCGCACGATCGCCGGTGGAGCGATTTATGCCGCGCAATGCTTCCGCGGGATCCGCATGAGACGTGATCCATGCGGGCACGATGCCGAACACAACTCCCGTTGCCAGCGATAACAGGAATGCAAATCCGAGCACGATGGGCGACGGGTTTGCATGGATGGGGATTTGAGGCGAATTTGGGAAGGCGAGAGTCAGAATCATTTTTGCGCCAGCGTAGGCGATGGCGATCCCGATTGCGCCTCCGATCACAGAAAGCAGGACGCTTTCGGTGAGCATCTGACGGACCAGAACCGAACGCGCCGCGCCGAGTGCGGTGCGGATCGATGTCTCGGCGCGCCGCGCCGTCCCCTTGGCCAGGAGGAGATTCGCGATGTTCGCGCACGCGACGAGCAATACGAGGGCTGAGATCGCCGTCAGCAGGTGAAGGCCATCTTTTGTCGATCGCTGCAAGTTCTCAACACCTGCCGCGCCGGGAACCACGATGACGTGTTGCTTGGCAATCTGGGAGTCAGCACCGTCTTTCGTATATGCGGGTTGCGTTGCGAGCCAATGGCGGAGCGTGTTCGAGATCTTCGCTTGCAGGGCCGTGGGAGAAACTTCGGGCTTCAGGCGTCCGAGAGCGTAGAGCCAGTTGGTCTCGGGCTGCTTCAGCAGGCTGGTCTCGCCTTCGAGTAAAGGCTCGGTATTGAGGGGAATCCAGATCGCAGCCGGATTAGGGTCGACGCGGTCACCGTAAAAGCCGGGAGGCGCGATGCCGACGATCGTGACCGGGTGGCTTTGCAGGAAGACTGTCGAGCCGACGATATTCGGGTCGCCTCCGTGATTGGATTGCCATGCGGCGTAATTGATGACTGCGACAGGCGAGGCTCCTGGGACATCGTCAGCGGGCTGCAGCATTCGTCCCGCGTAGGCGTTGATTCCGAAGGTGGAGAAGTAATTGCCGGAAACGTATTCGGTGCGCTCCGTTTTCGCGATCGTGTTTCCGACGCGGACGCTCATCCCGTTGCGTCCGGACTGGAAGGCGGCGAGCTGCTCGAACTCGGGCGTCGTGTTCTGGAATTCGCGGTAGAGATCGTAGGAGAACAAGTCGAAGTCGCCGTCGTCATTCATGTATCCGCCATTCACGCAGCAGTCATCGAGGTCGCCAATGCGGTAGAGGCTCTTGGGATTCTCGACCGGAAGCGATTTCAGGAGGATCGCGTGAACCAAGGTGAAGATTGCAGTGTTCGCACCAATGCCGAGGGCGATCGTGAGAATGACGGTAGCAGCGAAACCTGGCGATTTCGCGAACTGGCGCAGGGCGAGTCTCAGGGTCGACATGATCTGTATGGACGGACGGAAGAGTGAACTGGAAGCAGAGAACAAAAGCGCTCACCACAGAGAACACAGAGGAACACAGGGGAAGCCAAAGGGCCTCAACTGTAAGAGTTTCATTTTGGGAAATGGATCGACTTTGGGTACCCCCTCCCGTTCTATTGGGATCATGGGGTTAGGGAAAATTCGCGAAACAATCTATGGCCCTCAAGCACTTAGGTGTACAAGCTTGAGCCGCAATGACTTAAGCCCCACCCGCTCGCACTTGCTTACACCGTTTTCGCCCTTGGCAATGATCTGCCCATTAATGCTTGCGCACACGTGCTGAGATCACAGAGTCCTCTGATTTTGGGCACCCTACAGCAATGAGCGGTGCGCTATGAGTTGTGAGCAAGAACATTCGTGTCGAACTTCCTCTGCCATGGTAGCTACTTTTCCCGAACTGTCTTAGCCCGTCCTTCTGGCCAGATAAGTTCTAGTACTTCCGAATGGATAGCAGAGCGTTTCCTGGGTTCGAGAACACACTGGTTGTGATAATGATGAGAAATACAACACATTTCAAGCGGGGGCTTGGAAGGAAAAGGGTGTCGCCGTGGAGTTCATTGGTGGGCGTGTCATCAATAGAAGAGCTAGATTTCATTTCGCATTCGTAATGGTTGCTGTTTGGGCTGTTCTGTTTGGCGATGCAGTGCAACGGGTGCACGCCGCAGAGCAGACTGCGACCGTTCGCAACATCGCTGTGACGGGTAGCGATCGCAATCTCGACATCGAGATTACGGCAAGCAAGCCGGTCACTCCGCGGACGCAGTTCGTGACCGGTCCCGACCGTTTGATTGTAGATCTGCCGGAGACGCGGCCGGACGCAGGATTGCGGAAGATGTTGATCCAGCGGGGAAAGTTGAGAGATGTTCGGGTCGGACTGCTCAGCGCGAATCCGCCGGTTACGCGCGTGGTGCTGGACTTAGTGGCCCCTCCGGAATTCCGTGTGTTGCCGCTGGCGAATGCAGTTGTGGTGAAGTTGGCGGAAGTGTCTGGAGTGGAGTCCGCGGCCATCACGCCCACAAGCACTGCACCAGCAGTGGTGACACCCGCGGCGAGCACGTCTGCAGTTGCGATTACCCAGCTAGAAGAGCCCTCCGGTCACAGCTGGGCGCGCTGGATCATGCCGATTCTGGTCACGACGACCGTGCTGACGATGTTGCTTATTTCGCTTGTGGTGAATATTCAGAACCGGAGACATCGGAGAGGGCTGTAGGGAGAAGTTCCCCCACTCAAGCTAAAATCGCGCTTGAGCAGGCCACCCCATTTTTGTTTTGAGTCTCGCGGAGTTCAGAAGTAGAACACTTGCAGCTGCATCGTGATTTCGTTGCTCTCGTGCAGCTTTGAAGCGGAGGGCGGCAGCGCTCTCGTGAACTGCATCGTCCATTTCAAGTTTTGGCCGTGGATGTAACAGTTCAGGCCTCCGCCGAGGCGACGAATGTTGTTGACGGCGTCGGCAGAGGCAACGAAGTTCTGCTCCTCGAACTTGCCGAAGGGCTGCAGTCTAAGCGTGTGGGTATAATACGCACCCTCAACGAACCAATCGTTTTGCTCCCGGATCGCCGCAAATTTCTGGTTGCCGTTATAGTGGAAGAACTGAAACTGTCCTGCGAGTTCGTCGCCGCCAAATACAGGTTGATCGATCACGACGTTCGCAGAGCTAGCGTGATAACTACCTTGTGCATCGAAGCCTGCATCAACGGCTAGAATCTTCTGCTTGCCCAGAGCGGTGCCCACGAAGGTGTAGCCTGTTTCCGCATCACGAAAGTCGTATTGCACGTAGCCACTGGTGCGCAGTGAGTTGCGGCCATCTGAGTCGCGCTCTCCCTGAAACACACCGAAGCGGTATTGCAATTTGTTCTTCGCGAAGAATCCTCGCGCTCCAAATCCGAGGTCGCGAAGTCCCGCGGACTGAGTTGCGGAATTGTTAATCGTGGTGAGGGGGCTGATATCAACCGTGTAATAGCTCACTGTTGACTGCATCGTGTTCCGGGATAGGGGAACGAGGAATAGTCCACCATCGATGCGTAAAGGCGTCGAGGCTTTCCATTCGAGGAACGCATCCTGTAGCGAGAAACCGGCGGTGGGAGATTTTGGAGTTTTCCCAAGATTCGGGGAGTCGGTCTGAAGAAAGAAGGTTAGGTCTTTGCCGATCTCTCCACCCGCCATCAGACGGGCGCGTCGTAGATAGAGGTTCTGAGTGTAGCCGGGAACGGTAGCAGTTGCGTCCTGGGACCAATCAGCCCACAGCTGTCCCTGGATGCCGAAGCGAGCGGAAACTCCTTCGCTCTCTACTCCGATTTGGGCCATTAACGGAGCGGTTGCGAGTACTGCGGTCAGAATGACCAATGCAGAAATTCGCAAACGTTCGGAACGCTGGAATCGATCAGACATGTTGATCCCTTCGGGGCTTCAATGTCGCCAGGAATGAATCCCATGTACGCTGGTATGCACCACTGGCAAGGAACTACCGCCAGCATTGTTATCGGCAATTGAGGCGCTGGCCTTAGTTACCTTGAGGGCGATACGTTAGGGATGGACAGGAGACGGCGCTCACTGCAATCGGATCGGAAGGGTGCTGCCCGTGACGGGATTTGTTGTAAGGATCTATTTACAACACGGACTGCTCTTAGAGGCTCAATAAAAAATCCCCACTTCTGGCGGAGGCGGCCAGAAATGGGGCACCCGGCCGGCTTGAAGAGTTTTTTTGTCTGCATCCACTTTTGTGAAACCCGCCTCAAACCCTGAGATCCGAACGAGCACTCGTCCATCTTCGCTTGATGTAACTTTAGCTATATGAAATGGCATCGGTACGTTTCTTGGCTAGGGACTCTGCTGCTAATCGCGCTATCGCAGGCGTGCAGTAATAGTAAGTCTCCTACTCCTCCCCCCGGTGGAGGTCCGCCACCGACACTCACGCTTTCGCCGGTTGTGAGCGGACTCAGCAATCCTGTCGACTTGCAGTTCCCGGATGACGGCAGTGGCCGCATGTTTATTGTTCAGCAGCCGGGCTCTATTCGCATTGCAACCAATGGGAGCCTGGCCTCGAGTCCTTTTCTCGATATCACGAGTAAAGTCGACTTCAGCGGAGAGAAAGGACTGCTCGGGCTCGCCTTCCATCCGCAGTTTCCCCAGAGCCATCTCTTCTACGTGCACTACGACCGGGTGTTCGGCGGGCTGAAGCAAAGCGTGATCGCCGAATACAGCGTGTCCGCATCCGATCCGAATCTGGCTGATCCCAACAGCGAGCGCATCCTGTTGACTGTCAACCAGCCTTTCGATAACCACAAGGGCGGACAGATTGTGTTCGGTCCGGATGGCTTTCTATACATCGGTTTCGGCGACGGCGGGAGCGGAGGAGATCCTCTTGGCAATGGTCAGAATTTGCAAACGCTACTGGGCAAGATGCTGCGCATTGATGTGGATCATCAGAGCGGCGGGAATCAGTATGCAATCCCCGCTGACAATCCGTTCGCGGGTGGCGGCGGCCTTCCGGAAATCTGGGCTTATGGCTTTCGCAACCCGTGGCGTTTCTCGTTTGATCGAGTCGACGGGCGTCTATTTGTGGGCGATGTGGGGCAGGATAAGTACGAGGAGATCGACATCGCGAGCAAGGCCGGAAATTTCGGTTGGAACACGATGGAAGGAATGCACTGCTTTAATCCGGCAAGCGGCTGCAATATGTCGGGGCTGACTCTGCCAATCGCTGAATATGATCATAGCCAGGGCGAGGCGGTGATAGGTGGATACGTGTATCACGGCAGTGCCATTGCGAATCTGGCGGGAGCGTACATTCTGGGCGATTTCATTAGCGGGACCATCTGGGAGCTTGCGAACGGCACTTGGACGCGCACGAAGTTGATCGACTCGGGCAAAAGTGTGAGTTCCTTCGGCCAGGATGTTACGGGGGAGTTGTATGTGGTGGACTACAACGGAAGCGTGCTGAAGGTTGTGGCGCAGTAAATTTCCCACTCACCAACGTATCGAAGTATCTCGAGAACGCCATTACAACTGGGATAGCTTTCACCGACGTAAGGTCCTTCGGAGCGCTCATCGCGCGCCTTAGGATAACAAGTCTGTTGGGTATGGCCTCCGTCCTACACAAGTAAAATCCCCACTTCTGGCAACGGCGGCCAGAAGTGGGGCACCCACCTCTCTCCTATATTCCGCGGCTTACCAGTAGCGATGTCCGGCGGTCCAGCGACGATGGGAAACAATCGGCGGAATTGCGTTGATGGTTGCTGAGATCGCTGTGCCGTTCGCGTCGGTTGTGAAAGAGACGGGATCTGACACGTTCAATAGAGTGCCGCAGCCCAGGATGTCGAAGCTGGCGACGAACCGCTGCGCCAGGAATGTGAAGAGGTTGTTTCCATCCGCGGGTACCGGGGACGGTGCGGCTGTGAGCGCCGCTTGATTGGCCGACAGGCGTGGGGGAGCGATGTTGACCATGTTTCGGCAATAGTCCGTCGTCGACGCGTGTCCCAGAGAAAGCGCGAAGGGTTGGTCGACACCGGCGCGGTATGCATCCACTTTAAAAAGATCATGTGAGTTGCCGTGGAGGACCATCGGGTCGCCGGCGGGAACCAAGGCAATCGGGGGCTGTTGCCAGGTTGCCGCTTGTAGTTCGTTCAGCGCCAACGCGGGAATCATCTGCCCGGGGTCAGCCAGATCCGGTGCTTTCCACGGAGTGCATCCCAGCGCGGGCCCAAGAAACCTGTCGAGAAGTCCTTCATCGCTGGGATTACGCACTATGGCTGCGCCGGGGAATTGCGCGATGTTCGCCTGCGTGGGCTGCGCAAGGCCAACCTCGGTCACAAGAAATGACGCCGGCAGATTGTCGCTCTGGTCTTGATCGACAACCATGAAATCGCGTGTCGTGGGACAGGGCTTGCCGTCAGTGGCGGTGCCGAGCTGCGGCACAACCAATATTCCTTTATGGATCGCGTGGTTCGCGGCCCAGAAAAACGCCAGCGCATTGCAATAAGCGAATTGCCCGAACAGGCCCCCGCCCCTGGTTCCATTCATACAACCTGCGGAATGCAGGACTCCCGGGTTCGCTTGCAACGTGAGCGTGGCGCCGTCGTAACCGAACCAGAGAGCCACCACTGCATTCGCAGGAAGTGTTGGGAGTACGGGAGAGGTAGCGGGTGTGGACCCCTTGGTAATGACCATAGGGTTGTAGATGGAAATGCTGCCGGTTGCAGGATCGAAAATAGCGGCCTGGACAAAGGCCGATTGATCCGTATTGCTTTCATCACAAGCGCCAGCCGTGGGATCGGTGGCGAGCAATTGATATGGTGTAGCCAATCCTGCGGCGGTGAGGGGCGCGTCCGGGACGATGATGGTGCAATTCAGGTTCGTAGTTTGGGCAAGGAGCACTGGAGTTGCAGACAACAGTGCCATCAGGCCACACAGCAAGGTGACAACATGGAGCACACTGCGACGAGTCATAAGTCTCCTTCGTTCTACGGAGGCAGGCACACCTCCGGCTTGTGGTCGTGCTCGATGGTTTCCAGGAGGGACTGCTGCATCGTCTAGGGTCTGGGACGAATTCCCCTCTTGCAGTTTTGCTTATGACGAACCGGCGTGGACGAAGCAACTATGGCATGGATGAGATCGGCTGTCAGGGTGGGCTTTTGACCTCATCCTCTGGGAGGATGCTCGGAATTTAAGTCTGAAAAGAAATCGCGTCAAGATCACTGGAAGTACAAGGTGCGCACTTAAGAACGACGTCAGGTACATCGAGAGGACAAGCGAAGATGGGAAAATGACCTCGCTCTCAAGTGTGATCGGGGCTGCGTGTTCGACGGCGGCTTCGTGTACGACCGAACGCGACGAAACGCCTCCCATTCGCTTCGCTCAGGTCCGCGGGACGGACGAAGGCGTCCGTCCCTACACAAGCAAAATCCCCGGAGTTGAGTGCTTTCTAGTTTTGGCAGGCCCAGGGGGCGCAGTTCTGGCGGAGGGTTTGGAGTTCTTGTTTGGTCAGACCTAGCTTTTCGATGTCCTTGATCTGTTCGAGAGGGGTCAGGACATTGAAGTCCGATCCGAACAGGAATCGGTTCATGCCGATTCTCCGCATCTGTTGGAGCAGGGCGGCGGTGGCCCGCGGCGTTTCGTCTGGAGCGGGAACGTAGGAGATATCGAAGAGTACCTGGCGTGTCGCGGGGTCGTCGCGGAGGATGTGGTCGGCGAAAGTGCGGAGAACGGCCAGATTATTGTCGTTCTCGCGTGGCAGGCCTCCTCCAGCATGGGCGATCTGAATCCAGGAAGAACCGGCGCCGGGCAGGACGTCGCGAATGAAGAGTTCCGCGTCGGCGGCGTTGAACTTGCCGCCTCCGACATGAATCACCATGGGAAGAGGCTCTGTCGCGGCGGCTGCAATCACTTCGGCGACTTTGCGGCGTTGGACACCGCTGCGGACGTCAACCGCCGAGGCGGTGAAATGGAGCTTTAGTCCGATCAGTTGCTTATTGCCGTGCCAATGGCGGATTTCGTCGATGGCCGAGTCGGTGAGGGGATCCACTGAAAGAAATCCGACAAGACGGTCTGGATATTTTGCGACCTGTGCAGCCGTGAATTCGTTCTCAAGACGCGCCTTGGCCGCAATCTCGGCGGGCTTCAGATGGAAGGAAGGCAAGCCATAGAGATAGGCGCAGGAGAGGATTACTCCCTTGGAAATGTGAGCCTGATCGAGGGCCGCGATGGTGTCGGCGGCAAAGACGGCGGGAGGGTTGTTGGACTCTAGACATTCCCCTATTAGCGCGCACAGCTTGGGAGAGGCAACGTGCATGTGGTGATCGGCTCGCCAGGCGGGGAGATCGGGAGATTGGGATTGGGCTGCCAGGATGTTTGGAATCCGCGGGGACACGATCGCCAGGAAAAGGGCGAAGGTCAGAAATTGGGAAGGGCGAGGGACCTTCGGAAAATGGCGCATGATTTGGTGAATTATGGCATGTGGGAGCTGTAGAAGAATCCCCACTTCTGGCAAAGGCGGCCAGAAGTGGGGCACCTTCTGGATTCATTCGGCATTGTCAGGGCTTGGGATGGTCCGCGGTATACGGATGGCAGCAGGGCTTCTGGACCGGGGCGAATTCCATGACTTCGACGCGGGTAGCGTCTGGATCGTAGGCGTCGAGACTGTCTTTGCCGTCGCGGCCGACTTCGGGGCCGTCGAATGCTGAGTAGCCTCCGGATTTGAGTTCGGCGGCTGCCGCGTGAACGTCTTTGACTCCAAATGAGAAATGATTCTGCACACCCAGTTCCTTGTGGTCGGCGGTTGCTGGGATGTTGAGCATGTACTCGATCCACTCGGGGCCATCGGGAACCTGGAGTTCGTACCAGTCGGTGCCGTCGTCCTTAAATCCTCCGGTCCAGTAGAGACGAAAGCCCAGAAGGTCTACGTAGAAACGGTTTTCGGCAGCCAGGTCTTTGACTACGAAACCCGCATGGATCAGGCGTGTGCTGATTTGCTTCGAAGCTGGTTTCAGGCCCGCGTTCGAGGGACTCCTTTGAACAAACGCGATCGGGTTTCCTTCAGGATCCCGAAGGCTGAAGGCTTGCGCACCATCCGATGCGTGTTGGATTTCAGCCGCTTGGATGCCGTGCGCGAGAAGGTACTGGCGAAGCTGTGAAACGTTGTCGGTTGCGAATGCGACTTCAGCAAGCCAGCTCTTGTGGGGATCGCTTTTTACGTCTGGCGGAGCTGGTTTCAACAAGAATCGATGGTTAGTAGGGCGGACAAGATAGCAAGTTTCCGGGCCTTTGTACTCGGGACAGCCTTCTGTGAATCCCAGGACGTCGGAATAAAAGTGTTTGGATTTCGCGAGGTCGCTGACGTAGATCGTGACGTGATCGATGCCAGTGATGTGGGGACGCTGGGCTTGATCTGAGGCGCCTATTGCGAATGTTTGCAGCAGGATTACGAGCAGGAGAGAGTTCACGGCGGCCTTATGAAGGTGCTGCATAGCCGCAGATTCTACCGCAGGAAGGTGATTCAGTCGTTGTGAGCTCGGCGCCGCGAGTTTCAGATTCGTCTGCAACGAAAATCCCCACTTCTGGCAAAGGCGGCCAGAAGTGGGGCACCCTACGTTTTGCTCTTTCTCCGCAAATGCTCGTTAAAAGTGAAAAGCCCTCGCTTGCGACGAGGGCTTTTCCCCGGGGGGAGGGACCTAGGGCAAAGCCCATGAGTCCTGCGCGATGGGGGAATCGCGTTACTTCGGTTGCTGCTGTTGATCGGC
>Ga0207693_10000642_pt1 | contig 31334 bp, 33 predicted proteins | sample LARL81metaG_FD_184347 | JGI IMG/M metagenome (GOLD analysis project Ga0207693, IMG submission 184347) | Corn, switchgrass and miscanthus rhizosphere microbial communities from Kellogg Biological Station, Michigan, USA - LAR L8-1 metaG... | ecosystem: Host-associated > Plants > Roots >... | reverse complement strand
CGCAGCGGCTCGAGGGTCACGACGCAGTCCTGCACGACTTCCGCACGCAGCGTGGCGCGATAGGAGAAGCGCGTCGCCGAGAGTTTCTGGAGGTCAATCGTCGCCGCGAAAGCGTCTACCTCGCGAACGCCGGCCCATGCTGCGATCTGTCGTAAGTCGTCGTCGCGCGCCGTAACAGTCACGCGGTCGCCGGCGCGTCCGAGCCTCGCAAGATTGAAGTCGTGCGAGAAGGAGAGTGTCTTCGCGCTCTTGTTCATCCAGTTTTTTCCGGTAACGGACCGAAGTTCAGTGCGCCATCGGCGACGTCGCATGCGCCAAGGTGGCGCCGCGCCGCGATTGCGTATCGCGCCAGGGCGAGCGCCTCGCGCGTGCGGGTTTGATCGCCACGGTAGACGTTGCGCAGGATGGCGGCGGAGAGTTCCTCTTCGCCCGTCGCCGAGGCATAGGCGTTGATGCGGCCGTTGAAGGCATCGCCCATCTGCTTGATCTTGCGGCCCATGCTCATGTCGCCGGCGCCGAGATCACGCAGCGCCTCGTCGAAACCGACGAAGATCGCGTCCGAAAGCGCGTGCGCCACGTCGGCGTGACCGGCTGCCCGCAACCGTTCGAACACCAGCCAGGCGTGCAGCGCGACCAGGTCGAAGCGGCCGTCGAGCGAGTCGGCGACGCCGAAATCGGCAAAAAAAGTCCTTTGCCGGGCCTGGGCGTTCAGGGCGGCATGAAGCGACCGAACCAGCCTCGCCCGGTGCGAACTTCGGCGCAGGGCCTTCAACATGAAACACTTCTCCGAAACTGTCGGTCTTGCCAGCGCGCCGCAGTGAGGCTAGCACATCGGCGCGGGCGGGATTTAATCGGTTTGAGGACGATGTGCATGCGTAGAACGCTTCTAGCCCTCACCGCCCTCCTCGTCATGGGCTGCACCCCTGTGACGAACGCGCGCGGCTACCTGCCCGATCCGGACGCCGAGAAATCGATCGGAATCGGCAAGGACACCAAGACGAGCGTGCAGCAGCGCCTGGGCTTTCCCTCGACGGAGGCGACCTTCAACGGTGATGCTTGGTACTACATATCGAGCGTCGAAAAGGAGATCGCCTTCTTCCATCCGACCGTGCAGTCGCGCGCGATCCTTGCGGTCTATTTCGACAAGGACGGCAAGGTCACCGACTTGAAGCACTACACGCTGCGCGACGGTCACGTCGTCGCCTTCGAGTCGCGCGTGACGCCGACCAAGGGTCGCGAACTCACCTTCCTGCAGCAACTCTTCAACGCCACGCCTGGCGTGCCCGTTGGCGGCGGCCAGGGCGGTGTTGGTGGCTCGCCCAATCCGGGCGGCGGTGGCGGCCCACCCGGTGGCGGCGGCGGAAGCTATCCGTAGAGTCGACGTCGTTTGAATCACCGTCGACGGACGCGACCTTCGCGGCGGCATCTGGTGATGTGGTTAACGCTCGCACCCTCAAGAAGGCATGCGCCGAAGGCTTTGATGACGACGCATCGCTTCGCCTCCCATGGAACCGAAACGACGAAACGGAGTTGTCGTGGCGGTGCCACAAAGAGGGAAATCGCAAATGTCCGCCATCGGATCGGTTAACAGAACTATCTTTGATTCAAAAAGCAAAATCATTGGGTCGCATGCCGACTATCGGCCTTCCGACTACATGTTTCCTCGAACTCAGTCGATTGCGTTAAGAGAAGCGAGCTGGGAATCCCGCCTGCGGCCGCTGAAACCGTGGAGCGAGTTGGCTGCAATTGGCGTTCTGGCGGCTACCGCTGCCGTGGTGAGCGTCACGCTCCTCTAGCCCCAGGTTTCATGCCTCACGACTTAAGGGCGGGCGGACGTCTTGTCCGCCCCTTTTTACGACCGGTTCCGTCCGATGCCGCCCCGTCTAGATCGCGAGACGAAAGCGCAAACGGCCCACGCGGCGAAAAATGAAAGAACGATGGCGGATGTCGCTGCCAAGAGCGAATCAGTCATGTTCAAAAGTGCGACCACCATCAAGAGCGGTCCCATGAACAACATGGCGATCAACACAATCAGCGGCCACATAGGGTCAAATGACATAAAATCCACGGTGAAGTGCCCTCTCTGAAACCAAGCTGCCATGAAACGCCGCCAGCCAAATTTGGTTTCAGAGTGAGAACAGTTCGCCGCTCGACTCCAGTCGAACGGTACGCTTGCGCACCCAGCGAATGGATCTCTGACTATGCGAAATGGAAAATCGTCAATCGAGGTCAGGGTGAAATCGTAAATTTAAAAAAACACCTCAGCCCATCGGGCTCAAAACGAATTTCGGATTGACCGTTCGGTTCGCCGGAAACGGCGGCTCTGATTAGGCGGGTGCCGAAACCGCGTTTCTCCGGCACGGTGAGGCGATGACCAATCTGCTCTTTCCACACGATCGTCACGAGTGATTGCTCGACCGTCCAACGGAGATCGATTTTGCCATCTGACGCCGCGAGCGCGCCATACTTCAACGCATTCGTGGCAAGTTCATGAAAGGCGAGCGCTAAGCCGGCAGTCGTCTTCTCGGTGAGCTGGAGCGCCGGCCCGTGAACGCGGATCCGCTCGGCCTGGGCGTCGACAAACGGTCGCAATGTGGCGTTCGCAGTCTCGCCGAGATCGGCGCGACGCGTCGATGACGAGAAAACCATTTCGCCCGCAGACAGCAACGTGCGAACGCGGCCCATGAACGTGGTGAAGAATGCCTCGAGCGCGGTTTCGCTCTTGGGAATGGCACCTCTGCCCAGCGCCTCCAGCACCGTCACCAGGTTGTTGACACGGTGCTTCATTTCGCCAAGCAAGAGCGCTTGCAGATCGCGAACGCGCTTCAACTCCGTGATGTCGTGGACAATCTTCGAAACACCGATGATTTGGCCCTCGGCATCGCGAATCGGCGATGCCGTCAGCAGAACGTCCACTTCCCCGCCGTTCTTGCGTCTTCGCACCGTCTCATAGGGTTCGACGGATTCACCTCGGAGCAGCCGCTCGAAGACATCTTCATCTTCCTTGCGCCTGTCGGGCGGAATAAGAATTGTTAGGGGCAGACCGACTATCTCATTTGCCGCGTAGCCGAGCAGGCGTTCCGCTCCGCGGTTCCAGCTCGTAATGAGCCCGTTCAGATCCTTGCTGATGATGGCATCGTGAGATGACTCCACGATGAAGGCCAGCATCTGGTCAGCGGAAGAATTCCGGCCATTGTCGATCGCCGCCGAATTCAGCCGACGGTTTGGGGCGAAATACTGGCTAGCTCTCGCGCCGACGAGCGCGGCTCGATCCGCATAGGAAACCACGGCATCAAGTGCTTGACTGACCAGGCGTCGAGTCGACGCCTGCACGTCCAAATTAGGTTCTATTGTCACGGTGCCGCCCGGCCCAATCCCGGTATCCCGAAATCCTCCGCCGAGCGAAAATACATGACTTTTGGTCATTTTGAAGAGAAAATTTTTTGTACGCCTTCGTACCGTGATCGTGTCAGGAGGATTACGACTTTTTTAGCGATCTCCAGCCCGTAAGCCGTTCTTGTTCGGCTTCGGCAACGCCATAGACCCCGCGCGCCAGGGCCTCCAGCCCCTTGCGGTTCCGCACCGTGATCAATCCCCGTCGCGCCTGTACAAAGCCCCTCGACTCCATGTCCTCCACAGCAATCGTGACTCCAGCGCGTCGCACGCCCAGCATCACCGAGAGGAACTCATGCGTGAGCGGAATGTTATCGCCAGCCACACGGTCGTGCGCCATCAGCAGCCAGCGGGCCATTCTCTGTTCAATCGTCGAGTGCCCATTGGCTAGAGCCGTTGAAGAGGCATGAATGATAAAGGCCTGGACGAAAGCGAGCAGCGAACGATGAAGGGTCACGCTCCGGGCAATGGCGTTGCGAAGAATATCGATCTTCACACGGCGGCCGCGGCCCGCCACTTGCACATAAGTCGAATTTGGCGAGCGGTCCGTGCCCATGATCACACTCTGAGCGGTCATGCTGTCATAGCCGATGAGTCCAACCTCGACCTCTGAACCTTTCGGACCGGTTGCCACTACGGAGATGATGCCGTCGTCAGGAAAGACTGCGTATTTGATCGCTTTGCTTGGCTCTTCGATCGATAGTCTGAACGAAAGTGCTATCGGCTCCAGGTCCGGCTCAAGTAGCGCGAGATCATTTTCCGAAAGACGTGCGAGCACTTGGTTGGTTAAAGCCATCTGTCCCTTGAAGGGCGGAGCGGCCATGTCGGCGTCGCCGCTCGCTCCGAACCGAAGGACGATGGTTCGATAATGCGCCTAATGTGCGTGCAATGCGAATGATCCAATATATCATGGCGTTAGGGTGCCCGATCGTGTGACCTGCCGGGAATTGGAAATTGGTGCGAAACCGTACTGAGTGCGTCCGTACAGTGTCGCGCTGAAGGTGTAATTTCCGCCATATGGGATTTGGTGGCGAGTACCGCATCAATCTTTATCGCGATGACGAGAGCCTCTCCCTCGTCATGGTCGTTCACGCGCGAGCGGATATGGACGCCAAAAGCGAAGCGGAGAGAATGCTCAAAGACGGGCTCGTGCGCGCCGAAATCTGGCGAGACGACGTAAGAGTCGGGGTCATCGATCTTCGAACCGAACTGCGTGCGCCGGAGCAATGGGTGCCGCAGCAATGGCGGATAGAGTTTTGATCTCGGATGCCTTCTATTTCCTACAGGTGGAATGACACATTGACTGCGCCGAACTGATCGGCTGCGGTTTGCGTTTTGTACTCCTTGGTGCGGATCACATGCGTGAAGCTGATCTGCATGAAGTTGAAGGTGAGCGCCGCGCCGAATTCGAAGTCTCCGACCAGAATGTTTTTGTCGACGTGGCGACTCGACTCCCACGTATTGCCGTCGAGGAACAAGTTGCGTGCTATCGCCCGGCCATCGACGCCGGCAAAGATGTAGCCGCCGATGTCGCCGGTCGACTGGAATGATCCCGAACCAGGCAAGCTCGGCTCGATGCGCAATGGCCCGTAATCATCGGGAATGTTGAAACCGATACGCGCCATCGCACCCGCATTGACGTAATCGTACACATTGCCCACGGCGGCGCCGTAGTGCGGCTCCAAGTCGATGAACAATCCGGCGATTGATTGGCGGGGGATGAGCTTAGCATTGCGCGAGTATGTCAACACGATGGCGGGCTCGCCGCGCAATTGCGTGTGCCATCCCTGAGGCTCACGATCATTGAATATCTTATGCACGAAGATTTGCGTGTCCGCCGCCAGCGAAGATGGCCCAATGATGCCGACCTGAAGATCGATCTGGTCGAGCTTTTCACCAGTGTCGTCGGATAACCCGATACCGCCGTACAGGAAGCCCGCGTAAGGCCGATCTGTCAGAGGCGGATCGCTCAGGTTGAGATGACTGGGCGTATAGATGCTTTGGCCAAGGGCGTAGGACGCGCGCACTTTGCCCTTCGGTGAAAAGAACGGCAGCCAGCGTGCAATGTCCACGAACAGTTTCGGCGTATCCGACGCGGCCGTCGTGTAGGAGAACTCAACTCCGTTGGTGTAGTCGCGGTCGGTTCTGTAGAAGATGTCATTTTCGAAGAGAAGGCTGAACGTGCCCCGGTCGGCAGTGGAGTCGGCGGCCCTGGCGGCGCCGGCAGAAGCGCACGCCAATAAACCTGCGAGTCCCGCAGCAAGCTTTGTCGTCAATGGGGCGCCCCCTATAGCTTGCCTCGCTACCGACAACGCACAGGATCAACATCGGTTTCAAGTGACCGATGTTGGCATCGCATTTCTAAAACGAGCTGAGTCGCCCCAGCGCCCGAAGCAGGACGCGCGGGTGCCTTCGTCCCGCGCGCTTTCTCAATCAGACGGCGTTACTCAGATTCCGTGCGCCAGTGTGGCGAGCAGCAAGAGTGCCACGATATTGGTGATCTTGATCATCGGATTGACCGCGGGTCCGGCAGTGTCCTTGTAGGGATCGCCAACCGTGTCGCCCGTCACCGCGGCCTTGTGAGCTTCGGAGCCCTTGCCGCCGTGATGGCCGTCTTCGATGAACTTCTTGGCATTGTCCCAGGCGCCGCCGCCCGACGTCATCGAGATTGCAACGAAGAGACCGGTGACGATGACGCCCATCAGCATCGCGCCAAGCGCATTGAATGCCTCCGTCTTGCCGGCGATGAGTTCGACGACCGTGAACAGCACGATCGGCGAGAACACCGGCAACATCGATGGCACGATCATCTCGCGTATCGCCGCCTTGGTGAGGAGATCGACGGCACGCGCATAGTTGGGCTTTTGCGTCCCGGCCATGATGCCCGGCATCTCACGGAACTGTTTGCGCACTTCCTCGACGACAGCGCCGGCCGCGCGGCCCACAGCCGTCATCGCCATGCCGCCGAAGAGGTAGGGCAGAAGGCCGCCGATGAAGAGGCCGACAACGACCCAGGGGTTGGCAAGGCTGAAGGTCGGAAGTTCGACGCCGGCGAAATAGGCGCTGACGTCGGAATGCTCCGTGAAGTACTTCAAGTCCGCCGTATAGGCTGCGAACAGCACCAGCGCACCAAGTCCGGCCGAGCCGATCGCGTAGCCCTTGGTCACAGCCTTCGTAGTGTTGCCGACGGCATCGAGCGCATCGGTCGTCTTGCGCACGTCGCCTTCGAGGCCCGCCATTTCGGCGATGCCGCCCGCGTTGTCGGTCACCGGACCGAAAGCGTCGAGCGCCACGATCATGCCGGCCAGCGAGAGCATGGTCGAAACCGCGATCGCAATGCCGAAGAGGCCCGCCATCATATAGGTCGCGACGATGCCGGCGCAGATAACGAGCGCCGGAAGGGCGGTCGCCTCCATCGAGATCGCAAGACCCTGGATCACGTTGGTGCCGTGGCCTGTTACGGATGCCTGAGCGATCACGCGCACCGGACGATAGTTCGTGCCCGTGTAGTACTCCGTGATCCAGATCAGAGCGCCGGTAACGGCGAGTCCGACGATGCCGCAGAAGTACAGCGTCTGACCGGTGTAGCTCGCGTCGCCGCTCGTCAGCGCAGTGTGCATCCCGATGAGATAGTCGGTGAGCGGCCATAAGCCGATCAGAGACAGGAGCACCGTGGCGATGACGCCTTTGTAGAGTGCGCCCATGATGTTCTTGGACGCGCCCAAGCGAACGAAGAACGTTCCGATGATCGAGGTGATGATGCTCATGCCGGCGATGGCGAGCGGAAACAGCATCAGCTTGCTCTTGAGTTCGCCGTCAAAATAGATCGAGGCCAAGACCATCGTGGCCACGGTCGTCACCGCGAAGGTCTCGAACAGGTCCGCCGCCATGCCGGCGCAATCTCCGACATTGTCGCCGACATTGTCGGCGATGACGCCGGCATTGCGCGGATCGTCTTCGGGGATTCCGGCTTCCACCTTGCCGACCATGTCGGTGCCGACGTCGGCGCCTTTGGTGAAGATGCCGCCGCCGAGACGGGCGAAGATCGAGATCAGCGAAGCGCCGAAGCCGAGCGCGACGAGGGAGTCCACGATGATGCGGCTCTGCGCTGGGTCCTGGATGTCGAGCTTGAGCCCCAACGTCAGGAAAGCATAGTAGCCGGCGACGGCGATGACGCCGAGGCCGACGACGAGCATGCCGGTCACCGCGCCGGAGCGGAACGCCACCGAGAGGCCCTGCGCCAGTCCCTTGCGCGAAGCCTCGGCGGTGCGAACATTCGCGCGCACAGAGACATACATCCCGACATAGCCAGCCGTGCCCGAGAGTGCGGCGCCGATGAGGTAGCCAAGGCCCACCTGCCAGCCCAGAACGACGAGCGCGAGAATGAAAATCACCGCGCCTGCCGCGGCGATGGTCGTGTATTGGCGATTGAGATAGGCGCTCGCGCCTTCCTGAATGGCGGCGGCAATTTCCTGCATGCGCGCATTGCCGGCACTGAGCGCGAGCACGGAGCGGATTGTCCACAAGCCGTAAGCGAGCGCCAGCACGCCGCACAGAAGAACAAGTTCCAAGCCCATGGCTTTCCCCTCTGACATTAAAGTCCCGAAGCAACCCGTGGCTGACGCCACCGGTCCCCATGGCCGGCCGGAGTGGACCTACCGCTTCAAGGGCGGCGAACATATGCCAAAAGCATGGTCTGCGCGCAACATTCCCCAAGTGTCGCAGGCGAGCGAACGGCTTCCGTTCGCACTCGCCGGGGATGACCCGGCTGAGTTCGTCCCGCCCAAAGCTCTCAACGGTGTTGCCAGCCAGCGCGCTTGACCCGAATCGGCTTGCCGGCTTGGCCCATCAACACGACGCCGGACCCCTTCGTGACGACGCCGATCTCGGTAACGCGCGTCCTCGCCGCCTTGGCGGCCTTGAAGATCGTCTCACTATGGCGCCGCGGCGCGGTGAAGGCGATCTCATAGTCGTCCCCAGCAGTAGCTGCGCGAACCGTGGTCGCTTGGCTCGAGCCCCACGCCCGGCGCAAAGCGGCAGACAGCGGCACACGCGCAGCGTCGATCTCAATGTGTACCGTTGAAACGTCGGCAATGTGCCCGAGATCAGCGAGTAATCCGTCCGACACGTCGATAGCGGCGCGTGCGATGCCGCGTAGCCTTCTGCCGAAGGCAACACGCGGCTCTGGCACACGATAGCGCTTGATCAGCTGAGGTTCGCGACGCTTCGCCTTCAGAGCGGCAAGTCCGCCTGCACTGTCGCCGATCGTGCCGGTGACAAAGACAAGATCGCCCGGCTTCGCGCCGTTGCGCAACACGGCCCTGCCCGTCGGCATCTCCCCGAACGCCGTGATCGATACGCAAAGCGGCCCGGGCGTCGAGGAAATGTCGCCGCCCAAAAGCGTGACGCCGAACTTTTGCTGATCGCGTTTCAGACCACTTGCGAATGCGCGCAGCCACGCCGATCCAACGCTCTTCGGCAGCGCCAGCGTGAGGAGATAGCCGAGGGGCTGCGCACCTTTCGCCGCCAGGTCCGAAAGGTTCACGCGCAACGCCTTCTGCGCGATGGTGTCCGGCGGATCGTTCGCGAAGAAATCGACGCCAGCGATGATCGCATCGGTGGTCACGACGATTTCATGCCCCCGTCGCGCGGACAGCAGCGCGATATCGTCCTTCAGACCGAGCGCAGCCTTCGACGTGGCAAGCGGCGCGAACAATCTGGCGATGAGCTCGAACTCGTGGATGGAACGCTCCGTCTGTTGGCAGCGTCAGAACTGCAGTTCGTCCGCGGGTGGTGTCTCGCCAAATTCACGCGCGCGCTTGCGATGGGCGAGTTTGTCGAGCACCGCATTGACGAAACTCGGTTCGTCCGCGTCGAAGAAGGCGTGACTGATCTCGATATATTCGTCGATCACCACCTTGGCCGGAACGTCCTGCCGCGCGATCAGTTCGTAGGCGCCGGCACGCAGGATCGCGCGCAGGATGGAATCCACCCGCTCCAGCCGCCAATCGGCCGCGAGGCACTTGGCGATCGAGCGGTCGATCTCGACCTGGTGCTGCGGCACGCCGCGCACGATGGCGCCGAAGAATTCCTCGTCGCCCGGACCTGCCGCCCTCATCTCGGGCTCATGTTCGAAGCGATGCGCGATGAACTCGCTGGCGACGGCTTCCGCGTCCACGCCGGTCAGCTCCATCTGGTAGATCGCCTGCACGGCGGCAAGCCGCGACGCACGCCGCGCGTCATGCGTGCTCATCGCGGTAGGCCAAGCCGGTTTCGGACATGGACGAGCGCAAGGCAGGCGCGCGCCGCATCGCCGCCCTTGTCGCCGTCGTCGACCGCGGCGCGGGCGAGCGCCTGGTGCTCGTTCTCGACGGTCAGGATGCCGTTGCCGATGCAAAGGCCGCTATTGATGCCGAGATCGATCAGGCCGCGCGCGGATTCGCTGGCCACAATCTCGAAATGATAGGTCTCGCCGCGAATAACGCAGCCGAGCGCGATATAGCCGTCATAGGATTTGCCGCCATGTTCGCTGCTCTTCGCGGCCAGCGCGATGGCGGTCGGAATTTCGAGCGCGCCGGGAACTGCCAGTCGCTCGAAATGCGCGCCGGCCTTCTCGATCGCCGATGTCGCGCCGTCCAGCAGCATATCGGAGATATGCGCGTAGAAACGGGCCTCGACGATCAGAATATTGCTCATGTCGTCGTGCCCTTGGCCGTGCCGCGGATGGCATGCGTGCCGACGATGTTGAGGTCATAGCCTTCGAGCGCCACGATCTTCTTTTCGGGCGTATCGGTGAGCAGGATCATGTCCTTGATCCCGAGATCGAGCAGGATCTGCGCGCCGACGCCATACTCCTTGACGCGGCGGCGATCGATGTCGTCGGCGACGCGCCTGGTCACGACATCCGAAACGAACGTCGGCCGCGTGGTGCGCAACAGGACGACAACGCCGCGCCCTTCCTTGGCGATGATGCGCATGGATTCGCCGAGTACGTCGCGCTCATAGGGTTTCCAGTCGAGCATGTCGCTGAAGATATTGACGGCGTGCATGCGCACCATGACGGGCTCTGGCGTCGAGATATCGCCTTTCACCAACGCAATGTGTTCGGCGTATTCGAGCGTGTTGACGTAGATGCACAAGTGCCACATGCCGCCATTGTGGCTCTCGAACGGTCCCTCCACCGTTCGCTTCACGAAGTGATCGTATTTGCGGCGATAGGCGATGAGATCGGCGATGGTGCCGATCTTGAGGCCGTGCAGCTGCGCGAAGGGCACGAGATCGGGCATACGCGCCATCGTACCGTCGTCGTTCATGATCTCGCAGATGACGCCCGCCGGATTGAGACCGGCAAGGCGAGCAATATCGACCGCGGCTTCGGTATGCCCCGCCCGCACCAGCGTGCCGCCATGGCGCGCCACGAGCGGAAAAACATGTCCGGGCGAGACGATGTCTGTCGGCCCCTTGGTCGGATCGATGGCGACGGAAATCGTGTGCGCGCGGTCGTGCGCGGAAATCCCTGTCGAGATTCCCTCCTTCGCTTCGATCGAGATCGTGAAAGCGGTTTGGTGCGGCGTCTCGTTGATCTGCGTCATCATCGGGATGTTGAGCGTGGTGGCGCGCTCCTGCGTCAGCGCCAAGCAGATGAGGCCGCGTCCATGCTTCGCCATGAAGTTGACCGACTGCGGCGTGCACATCTGCGCCGGGATCACGAGGTCACCCTCGTTCTCGCGATCGTCCGCATCCATCAGGATGAACATGCGCCCGTTGCGCGCGTCTTCGATGACGTCCTCGATGGCGGAGATATAGTCGTGATAGACCGAGATGTTCATTTGCCGACGAGCCTCGCCACATATCGCGCCATCAGATCGATCTCGAAATTGACCTTCATGCCCGGCTTGAGGCGGCCGAATGTCGTCACCTTTTGGGTATGCGGAATAATGTTGACGCCGAACCGGTGGCCGTCGACCTCGTTGACGGTCAGCGAGACGCCGTCCAGCGCGACAGAACCCTTGCTCGCCACGAAGCGCGCCAACGCGGGCGCCACCTCAAAAGTCATACGCGTGGATTCGCCTTCCGGCGTCAGCGACTTCAGTTCGGCGACGCCGTCGATGTGACCGGTCACGATGTGACCGCCAAACTCGTCGCCGACGCGCATCGGACGTTCGAGGTTGACCGGATCGTTGACCTTCCACGTTTCCAACGTCGTCTTGGAGAGCGTTTCGCCGGATGCCGTCACCGCGAACCAATTGTCCTTTCCGGTGCCCTTGTCGACCACCGTCATGCACACGCCCGAGCACGCGATGGAGGCGCCGATGTCGACCGTGTTGAGGTCGTACTTCGTCGCAATCACGACGTGTGTGTCGCCGCGTTTTTCAACGTGACGAATGCGCCCGACATCGGTGACGATTCCAGTGAACATGGGCTCCTTTTAGGCCTTGGCTACGAAGCTTTCCAGAAGGTCCGGTCCTAGCCTGCGCTGCGCCACGCGATGAAAGCGCGCCGCTTCATCGAGTGTCAAAGCGGCCAATGCGTCGATGGCGCTATGCCCCGCCTCGCCGAGGGTTATCGGTGCGGTGAAAATCTCGAGCCGATCGGCCAGACCACGATCTAAAAACGCAGCGTGAACGGTCGCTCCGCCTTCCACCAACAGTCGCGTAACCTTGCGCTGCGCCAGCTCGGTCAGCATTGCACCTAGGTCCGGTCTGCCCGGCGCGTCGCGCGCGACTTGCACGATCTCGACGCCCAGCGCGCGCAGCACATCACCGCCACTGGACGCGGTCGTAAACACGATCGTCGGGTGCTTTGCCGCCGTCAGCGCCAGCTTCGCGCCGACGCCGAGGCGCAGGCGCGTATCGAGCACTATGCGGAGCGGTGAATAATCCTCAAGTCCCGGCAGACGGCAGGTCAATTCCGGATCGTCGGCAAGCGCGGTGTTGATGCCGATCAGGATCGCGTCGTTTTGCGCGCGCAGCAGATGACCGAAGCGGCGTGCCTGCTCTCCCGTGATCCATTTGCTGTCGCCGGAAGCCGCGGCCGTCTTGCCGTCGAGACTTTGCGCGACCTTGAGCGTCACCAGAGGTCGCTCCTCGTTGATGCGCTTGAAGAACGCAGCGTGGCTTTCGGCCGCTTCGCGTTCGAGGACGCCGGGGACGACGGCGATGCCTGCCGCACGCAGCTTCGTGATGCCCATCCCGTTGGTGCGCGCATCGGGATCGCTGATCGCGATGACGACGCGCGACACGCCGGCCGCGATGAGTGACTCTGCGCAGGACGGTGTTTCGGTCACCTGCGCACAGGGTTCGAGCGTGACGTAGGCCGTCGCGCCGCGCGCCGCGTTGCCTGCTTGGGTCAACGCATTGACTTCCGCATGCGGCCGGCCGCCGTCCGAGGTTCGTCCACGGCCGACGATGCGGCCATCGTTCGCCACGATCACGCAGCCGACCGATGGATTGGCGCCCGTGCGTCCAAGCCCGCGCCGTCCGAGGGCGAGTGCGTGACGCATGTGGGAGAGATCGTTCAACCAGGGACGCGGCTAGTCCTTTTCGCCGCCCTCCAACTCGCCGATCAGGGCCTCGAAATCCTTGGTCTCGCGGAAATTCTTGTACACCGAGGCGAACCGAACGTAGGCGACCTTGTCGAGGCTTGAAAGCGCCTGCATGACAAGTTCGCCGATGACGGGCGACGGGATTTCGTTTTCGCCCATGCTTTCAAGCCGGCGGACGATGCCAGTGATCATGCGGTCGATACGCTCGCGCTCGACCGGCCGCTTGCGCAGCGCATGGGTGATCGAACGTTCCAGCTTCTCGCGTTCGAATGGCTCGCGGCGGTTGTTCTTCTTGACGACGATGAGTTCGCGCAGCTGCACCCGCTCGAAAGTCGTGAAGCGTCCGCCGCATTCCGGACAATGGCGCCGACGCCGGATCGCGGAATTGTCCTCGCTCGGACGGCTGTCCTTCACCTGAGTATCGTCATGTCCGCAAAAGGGGCACCGCATGGAAGGTCTCGTCTATGGGTAGATGGGAAAGCGTTTGCACAGGACGGCGACGCGTTCGGCAACGCTGGCTTCGACGGCCGGATCGCCGGCGTCGCCATTCTTGGCCACGGCATCGACGACTTCGACGATGAGTTTGCCGATTTCCTTGAATTCGCCCGGTCCAAAGCCGCGCGTCGTGCCGGCCGGTGTTCCGAGCCTGATGCCCGACGTGATGGCGGGCTTTTCCGTATCGAATGGCACCGCGTTCTTGTTAGTTGTGATCGCGGCGCGATCGAGCGCCTTTTCGGTCGGACGGCCAGTCGCTTTCTTGGGCCTGAGATCGACAAGCATGAGGTGGGTGTCGGTGCCGCCGGAGACGATGTCGAGCCCTTCGGACTTAAGCGTTTCGGCCAGAACCTTGGCATTGTCGACGACGGCCTTGGCATAGAGCTTGAACTCCGGACGCAACGCTTCGCCGAAGGCGACCGCCTTTGCCGCGATCACATGCATGAGCGGTCCGCCCTGCAAGCCAGGGAACACTGCCGAATTGATCTTCTTTCCGAGATCGGCGTCGCGCGACAGGATCATGCCGCCGCGCGGTCCGCGCAGCGTCTTGTGCGTCGTGGTGGTGACGACATGGGCGTGATCGAGCGGACTTGGATGCACGCCGCCCGCGACGAGGCCGGCAAAATGCGCCATGTCGACCATCAGGTATGCGCCGATGGAATCGGCGATCGCGCGAAAGCGCGCGAAGTCGATGATCCGCGCATAGGCCGAGCCGCCCGCTATGATGATCTTCGGCTTGTGCTGCTTGGCGAGCGCCTCGACTTCGTCCATGTCGATGCGTTGGTCCGCACGGCGCACTGTGTAGGAAACCGGCTTGAACCACTTGCCGGACTGGTTGGCAGGCGAGCCGTGCGTGAGATGACCACCGGCGGCAAGGTCGAGACCCATGAAGGTGTCGCCGGGCTGCATCAGCGCGAAGAACACTGCCTGGTTGGCCTGTGCGCCGGAATGCGGTTGCACATTCGCGAAAGAACAATTGAAGAGACGGCAGGCGCGTTCGATCGCCAATTCCTCCGCGACGTCGACATATTCGCAGCCGCCGTAATAACGCCGGCCAGGATATCCTTCGGCATATTTGTTGGTCAGGACGGAACCCTGCGCCTCCAGCACCGCACGGCTCACGATATTTTCCGAAGCGATCAATTCGATCTTGTCGCGTTGACGGCCAAGCTCAGCGCCGATGGCGCACGCAACATCGGGGTCGCTCGCCGCTAAGCCGCGTGTGAAAAACCCGGAATCCTGAATTCCAGGCGCGTTCGCCAACGCCACCATTCCAAAAACTCCCACCATGCATGCTGCCGCCGGACGCCCACGCCCGTCGGAGCCGCTACCCCTACTCCTTTACCAAATCTAGCGCCAGATGGACGTTTCGCTCCCACCAGTGCCTACCAAAACTAGACCTGCAGCGTCGCGCTGCGCCTAGCCTAACTTGACGCACAGGTAGCCTACGATTCAGCAATTGATGAAAAGAAAAATCTACACGACACTTCGCGGACGCAAAAAGATTTCCCGCGAAATCATTGGACTATTTGAACTTTACTCTTGCCCAGCTGGCGCCGGCTCTCCTTTTACCGATTTTGCGCTCCTTGCATTCGGTCGAGCCGCACGCAATACAAAACGAAACGAGTTAAACTGCTCCAACCCATGAGTAGAGGGTGTGTTCGATGAGTAATCACAACAGTGCAAGCGAAAGTTCAAGCGAGCTTCTCAAGTTGGTCAGCGAGATTGTTGCCTCCTATGTGAGCCACAATCCGGTTCCCGCAAGCGAACTACCGGCCATGATCCGCAGCGTGCACGCAACGCTCGGCGGTTTAACAGGGACGCTCGCAATCGATGCGGTGACGTCGCAGAAGCCGGCCGTGACGATCAAGAAGTCGATCACGCCGGAATATCTGATCTGTCTGGAGGACGGCAAGAAGCTGAAAATGCTCAAGCGCTACCTGCGTTCGCGCTACGGCCTTTCACCGGATCAATACCGCACCAAGTGGGGTCTACCCGCGGACTATCCGATGGTCGCCTCGAACTATGCGGCGCAGCGCTCGGAATTCGCCAAGAAGATCGGCTTGGGCCGCAGCGCTCCCGCCAAAGGTCGCCGCCGCGGATAAGTCTTGGCCCTTGTCCTTCGACAAACTCAGGATGAGGGCCAAGACTCAATCCTCATCCTGAGCTTGTCGAAGGATGGCTGCAGAGCCTGGTGCTCAAACCTGAGAGCGTTCAAGCCGCGCGCTTGAGCTTGTGCGCCGTCCACACCTGATCGAGCGCTCGCACCAACGTATCCATCATCTCGTCGGTATGCATCGGAGACGGCGTGAAACGCAGCCTCTCCTTGCCGCGCGGCACGGTGGGAAAATTGATCGGTTGCACATAGATCGCATGATCGCGCAGCAGCGTGTCGGAGACCGCCTTGCAGAGAGCGGCATCGCCCACGAACACCGGCACGATATGGCTCGGCGACTCCATGACAGGCAATCCCGCTTCGATGAAGAGCCGTTTCAGCCGCGCCGCGCGCTCATGCAGCCGCGTGCGTTCGACCTCGCTCGTCTTCAGGTGCCGGATACTGGCCAGCACGCCTGCTGCGATCGCCGGCGCAAGTGACGTGGTGAAGATAAAGCCGGGCGCGAACGAGCGGATGCAGTCGATCAGTTCGCTGGATGCGGCGATGTAGCCGCCCATCACGCCGAACGCCTTGGCGAGCGTGCCCTCGACGATGTCGATGCGATCCATCACGCCATCGCGCGCCGCGACGCCCGCACCACGCGGACCGTAGAGGCCGACGCCATGCACTTCGTCGAGATAAGTCAGCGCGCCGTACTTTTCGGCGAGGTCGCAGAAATCCTTGATGCGACCGAAGTCGCCATCCATCGAATAAACGGACTCGAATGCGATGAGCTTCGGAGCCTTTGGGTCTGCCGAGGCCAGCAGCGACTCCAGGTGCTGCGTGTCGTTGTGGCGAAACAGCCGCTTCTCGACGCCGCTGTGCTTGATGCCTTCGATCATCGAAGCGTGATTGAGTTCGTCGGAAAAGATCATGAGATCGGGAAGCAGCTTGCCGAGCGTCGCAAGCGTCGCGTCGTTGGAGATGTAGCCCGAGGTGAAGAGCAAGGCCGCGTCCTTGCCATGCAGCTCGGCCAGTTCGCGCTCGAGCTCGACATGATAGTGTGTCGTGCCTGAAATGTTGCGGGTGCCACCGGCGCCCGCACCCGTCGCATCGATCGCCTCATGCATCGCGGCCAGCACGACTGGGTGCTGTCCCATGCACAGATAGTCGTTGCTGCACCAAACAGTGATCGGCTGTTTGTCGGCGTCGGCGTAAAAGTCGGCCCTTGGATAGCTGCCGCGCTGCCGGACGATGTCGGCGAAAACGCGATAGCGCCCTTCGCGCCGCAAGCCCGCCAGCGCATCACGAAAACGGCTCAGATACGGAAACGGTATCATTTCAATCCCTTGCCAAGGGTTCCTCACCCTGTCGCCCGGTCGGCCGGCAGACTACTCCAAGGTCCACCCCCTTGGCTAAGCCATTTGTCACATGAGAGCTCCGCTGCGGCCAGTCGTCAATTTCAAGCAACCTGCCGCAAATCGGGACTGATCAGGAGGCGATTGTGACGGCGGCATTGACCGCCATGGCGATCAGCACGGTGTTGAAGAAGAACGCGACCACCGAATGGGCCAGCACGGTTTGGCGCATTTGTGTCGTTTGCACCAACGCATCGGAGACTTGTGCCGTCATGCCGACGACGAGCGCGAAATACATGAAGTCCCACGGTCCCGGCTCGAGGCATTCGGGAAATTTGAGCGGCGGCACATAACCTTCTTCTTCGTCGTCATTGTAATAGAGATGCGCATAGCGCAGCGCCGACACCGTATGGAGCATGAACCAACCGAGCGGCGCGCCCGCCAGCGCCAGCCAGAGCGTCAACGGACTGTTCAAACTCTTGCCGTGCAGCGTTTCGAACACCGCAAGCGAGGCGTAGCTGATGGCGCCTACGGTGATCAACGTGACCACGATACCGCCCTCGTCCTCGATGTCGGCGCGACGTCGCAGATCGCTCGCCGTCAGCCGGAAGACGAGCCACCAGCTCATGGCGAGGAACGAGAGAAAGAACGCATCGCCGCCGATTGCTTCGGGCAGTGGCGACGGCAGGTGGCGCGCCAGCGCAAGCGAGGCGATACCGATGAGGAGCGCGAGATAGAAGCGGCTGTGATGGTGAATCTGGTTCGTGACGAATGACGGCAGCGTGTCCTCCTTCAGGCGGAGGGCGCTATTTCATCATGAGTCGGGGCGTCTTCAGAGGCGGAAACGAACCTGGTCGATCCAGAAGCGCTCCACGCGCTTCAAGGTCACATTCAACGAGTCGAGGTCTTCCGATGCAACGTTGCCTACTGCGCCGAGCGAGCCCAGGTGGCGCAGGAAGAGTTCGCGCAGCATGTCGCGGACCGCCTCGCCCTTGCGTGTCAGGCGCACCAGCACCGAGCGACGATCGGCTTCCGAACGCGCATGATGGATATAACCGGATTCGACAAGCTTCTTGAGATTGTAGGAAACGTTTGAGCCGAGATAGTGGCCGCGCGTGCGCAGCTCGCCTGCTGTGAGTTCCTGGTCGCCCACGTTGAACAGCAGCAGCGCCTGGACGCTGTTGATCTCGCGTTCGTCGCGGCGATCGAGTTCGTCCTTGATGACATCGAGCAGTTGGCGATGCAGACGTTCCACGAGATTGAGCGTCTCGAGGTAGAATCTCGCCTCGACACGGGCGCCTTCGAGCGTCGAAGTCTGCGTTTTCGCATAAGCTGTCATAGATTGCTCACCGCATTTTTCGCGGCGCCCACCTGTTGTTATGCGCGCCAGACTAGTCAGGATTTGTTAAAAGGCCGTAAAAATCGTCTTGAAACAGGTATCTATTGCCGCGTGAGCTCGCGCGCCACGATTACGCGCATGATTTCGTTGGTTCCCTCGAGAATTTGATGGACCCTGAGATCGCGCACATGCCGCTCGGCCGGGAAATCCTTTAGATATCCGTAACCGCCGTGCAATTGCAGCGCGCGATCGGCGATCTCGAAACCCGCGTCGGTGGCGAAGCGCTTGGCCATGGCGCAGAGCATCGTGGCGCGCGGATCGCCCCGGTCGAGAGCGGCCGCAGCACTCCTGATCATCAGTCGCGATGCTTCAAGCTCCGTCGCCATGTCGGCAAGCTTGAATTGCGTCGCCTGGAAGTCGCCAATCGCCTGGCCGAATTGTCTGCGCTCCCTGCAATAGGCCATCGCTTCGTCGAGTGCGGCGCGCGCGGTTCCGACCGAACAGGCGCCGATATTGATGCGGCCACCGTCAAGACCTGCCATGGCGATGCGAAAGCCCTCGCCTTCCGCTCCGATGCGGTTGGCGATGGGCACGCGGCAATTGTCGAAGATCACTTGCGCGGTCGGCTGGCTGTTCCAGCCCAGCTTCCGTTCCTTCTTGCCGAAGGAAAGTCCGGCCATGCCCTTTTCCACCACCAGACACGAGATGCCCTTCGCCCCGTCGCCGCCTGTCCGCACCATGCAGACATAGATGTCCGAAACGCCGGCACCCGAGATGAACGCCTTCGCGCCGTTCAGGACATAGTGATCGCCATCCTTCACCGCGCGCGTCTTCAGTGCTGCGGCATCGGAGCCAGAGCCCGGCTCGGTCAGACAATAACTCGCGATCTTTTCCATCGTCGTGAGCTTCGGGAGAAAGCGCTTGCGCTGTTCGTCGCTGCCGAAGCGATCGATCATCCACGATGCCATGTTGTGGATGGAGATGAACGCCGCCGTCGAGGTGCAGCCGGCCGAGAGTTCTTCCATGATGATGGCCGCATCGAGACGCGACATCTCCGAACCGCCGACATCGCTCTTCACATAGATGCCGGCAAAGCCGAGGGCCGCCGCTTCGCGCAGCGTGTCGACCGGGAAGAACGCCTTCTCGTCCCACTCCGCGGCGAACGGAGCCAGCCGCTCGCGCGCAAAGCGGCGCGCCGCGTCTTCGATCGCGCGCTGGTCTTCGCTGAGTTCAAAATTCATCGTGCTGTCCTTTTCGATCGGCAGAATTGCTCGGTTCGAAGGCGCTAGGCAATGGGCCCGGCTTGCATGGCCAAGCGAGACTTGGCATGACATCGCGCCATGACCGATGCACGGTTCCCGGCACTGCGCATGCGCCGCCTCAGGCGGCACGATTGGACGCGCCGGCTCGTCGCCGAGACGACGCTCTCGCCGTCCGACCTGATCTGGCCGCTCTTTCCCATCGACGGCGAAAAGCGGCGCGAACCCGTTGCCTCGATGCCAGGCGTCGAGCGACTGTCGGTCGACGAAATCGAACGCGCGGCGGACGAAGCCGCCAAGCTCGGCATTCCGGCCATCGCACTTTTTCCCTACACAGACCCGGCCCTCAAAACCGACGATGGTCGCGAAGCGCTCAATCCGAAGAATGTGATCTGTCGCGCCGTGCGCGCGATCAAGCGCGCCACACCGCACATTGGCGTGCTGTGCGATGTCGCGCTCGACCCTTACACAAGTCACGGACATGACGGCGTGCTGGTCGACGGCTACGTCGCCAATGACGAAACCAATGCCATCCTGGTGAAACAGGCGCTCGTCCAAGTCGAAGCCGGCTGCGACATCATCGCGCCGTCGGACATGATGGATGGCCGCGTTGGTGCCATCCGCGCCGCGCTTGAAGCGCAAGGCTCGAAGGACACGCTCATCATGTCCTACGCCGCCAAGTATGCGTCCGCATTCTACGGTCCGTATCGCGACGCCATCGGATCGGCGAAGGCGCTGATCGGCGACAAGCGCACCTATCAGATGGATTCGGCGAATGGCGATGAAGCCTTGCGCGAAGTGGCGCTCGACCTCGCCGAAGGGGCGGACATGGTGATGGTGAAACCGGGGATGCCCTATCTCGATATCGTGCGGCGCGTGAAGGAAACGTTCCAGGTGCCGACGTTCGTCTATCAGGTGTCGGGCGAATATTCGATGCTGACCGCTGCCGTCGAACGCGGCTGGATGGAACGCGAGCGGGTCATTCTCGAGAGCCTGATCGGCTTCAAACGCGCGGGTGCCAGCGGCATTCTCACCTACTTCGCACGCGACGCAGCACTTCTGCTGCGCGCGCGCTGATTGCTCAGTCCCGCCTCGTCGAGAACAGACTGCGCAGGATGATCTCGGCACGCGACGGCAGTACGTCCAGGCCCGACTTGCGCTGTCCCAGATCCACGACATTGCGCAGGATCAGCATGGCAAGTCCGTGTACCGCAGCCCACACCGCAAGCCCGAGAGCGGAGTCGTGCAGCGCCTCGCCGATTTCCTGACCGATCGCGTCGGCCATTTCGCCAAGCTTCGGAAACGAGTCGCGATTGGGCAGTTGCGGCCCGAACATCAGGCTTGCGAGTGCCGGACGGCGCGCGACAAAGCGCATGTAGGCGGCGCCGATCTTGGCGATGCGGTCGGCCTCGACGTCGGGCGCATTGGCCGCGAGTTTGATCTCGTCGCGCAGCTCGCCAAAGCCCTCGATCGCGAGCTCGGCAAGCAACGCTTCGTGGTTGGGAAAGTGCCGGTACGGCGCGGCGTGGCTGACACCTGCGCGGCGTGCGACGGCGCGCAGGCTCAGTTCGCCCTGCGTCTCGTCTTCGAGAATGGAGCGCGCCGCGTTGAGCAGCGCATTGCGCAGGTCGCCATGGTGGTAGGAACGTCCGCGGGCCGGTTCGCTGCCGCTGCTATCCTGTCGATCCATTACATGTCCTTTTTCAAGGCTTCCTGCCTTGCAAACAAACTCGACGTGTCCCAGCGCGTGCCGCCCATTTTTTCGACTTCGGCGTAGAATTGGTCAACCAGAGATGTAACGGGAAGCGACGTGCCATTCCGTCGCGACTCTTCGAGACACATTGCGAGATCCTTTCGCATCCACTCGACCGCGAAACCGTGCTCAAAATTCCCGGCGAGCATCGTTTTGTGACGATTTTCCATCTGCCAGGATTGCGCGGCGCCTTTCGAGATCACATCGACCACGGCGAGCGGATCGAGCCCGGCTGCGCGCGCGAAGCTCAAGCCTTCCGAAAGCGCCTGCACCAGGCCCGCGATGCAGATCTGATTGACCATCTTGGTCAGTTGGCCCGCGCCGGCTTCGCCCATGCGTCGGCATTGCCGCGCATAGGCCGCCATCACCGGCTCGGCTTTGGCATAGGCGGCAGGGGTGCCGCCGCACATGATCGTCAGCTGGCCGTTCTTGGCGCCCTGCTCTCCGCCCGAAACGGGCGCATCGACGAAGTGCATGGCGCGCTGGTGCGCGCTTTCGGCGAGCTCGCGCGCCAGACCTGCCGACGCCGTCGTATGATCGATGAAGACCGCATCGCGCTTCATCGTGATAAAGGCGCCGTGACGGCCAAGCGCCACTTCGCGCACATCCTGGTCACGGCCCACGCAGCTGAGCACGACATCGGCGTTGGCCGAGGCCTCGGCTGGCGACGGTGCGGATGCCCCGCCGAATTCCTTCACCCACTTCTCGGCTTTGCCAGGCGTGCGATTGAAAACCGTCACATCGTGGCCCGCGCGCTTCAGGTGACCCGCCATCGGGTAGCCCATCACGCCCAGACCGAGAAAACTGACGCGCATTATTCCATCACCTCGGCTTGGGCCGGCTGCTGCGCCGAAAAATTCGGCTTGCGCATGAGCCAGATGATCAGGAACGCCGGTAGGCTGACGTAGGTCATGAACAGAAAATCATTCGAATAGGCGATGACCTGCGCGCGCAATTCCATCAGCCCGTTGAGGTTGGCGAGTCCGAACGGAATTTGCGGATTCATCAACATAGAAGGTGCGTTGACTCCGAGCGCGCGGTTGAAGCCGGATGCGTAGCCGGAAAGTTGCGAATGCATGATCTGTACGCTGTTGGCAAGAACGGTTGTTGTGACCGAGACGCCGATGGCGCTGCCGATGTTGCGTGTCAGGTTCATCAACGCCGAACCATCGGTGCGGAAATAGGGCGCGAGCGTCGCGAATGCCGTGAGGTTGAGCGGCACGAAGACGAAGCCCATGCCGATGCCTTGCAGGAATGTGACGACGATGAGCGTCGTCGAGTCGATCTGCGGCGTCCAGCCGGACATGTCCCACATCGACCAGAGCAGGAGCGCAATGCCGCCCGTCATCAGAATGCGCGGATCGACCTTCATGGCGAGGCGGCCGGCGAACATCATCGCAACCATGGTGCCGAAGCCGCGTGGCGCCATCAGCATCCCGGTATCGAACACCGAATAGCCCGCCAGGTTTTGCAAGTAAGGCGGCAGCAGGGCGGAACTGGCGAGCAAGATGGCGCCGACGACGAACATGAGGAAAAGCGCGGAGAAGAAATTCCGGTCTTTGAAGATCTTGGGTGGAATGAACGGCGCCTTGGCCGTCATCATGTGCACGATGAACAGATAAATGGCGACGCCCGACACCAGGCACTCGAGGATGATCTCGGTCGAGCCGAACCAGCCCTTGCCGGTGCCGCGGTCGAGCATCAGCTGAAGCGCGCCTAGGCCCACGGCCAGCGCCCCGAAGCCGAACCAGTCGAAGCGCAGCGAAGAGTCTCTCGGGCTGTCCTTGAAGAACAGCCAGATGCCCATGACCGAGGCGATGCCGAACGGCACGTTGACGTAGAACACCCAGCGCCAATTGTACGCGTCGGTCAGATAGCCGCCGAGCGTAGGTCCAAGGATCGGTCCCAGCATGACGCCCATGCCCCAGATCGCCATGATGTTTCCGCGCTTGTTGGGCGGATAGAGATCGAGCATCACCGCTTGCGAAAGCGGCGACAGTGCTGCACCGAAACAGCCTTGCAGCAGGCGAAACAGGATCATCTGTTCCAAGGACTGCGCTGCGCCGCACATCATCGAGGTGACGGTGAATCCGGTCAGTGAGACCAGGAAGAAGTTGCGCTTGCCGAAGCGCGACGCGATCCAGCCGACCGGCGCGGTGAAGATCGCGGCTGCGACGATGTAGGAGGTGAGTACCCAAGTGATCTGGTCGCGCGATGCCGACAAGCTTCCCTGCATGTAGGGAAGCGCGACATTGGCGATGGTGGAGTCGAGCGCCTGCATGAGTACGCCCGCCATGGACGACACCAGCACGATCCACAGTTCGATCTTGTTCTCGTAGGAGTCGGCGGAATGGCCGGCGGCCTGCACCCGCATGTCAATTGCCCTTCAGCGTGTCACGCTCCGTTCAACATGCGATACCAACGCCGGTGTCCCGTATCGATCGAGATGACGGTGCTCATGCCGGCGCGCAGCGGGACGTTGCAGCTGCCGTCGCCGATCTTGATGCGCACCGGAATACGCTGAACGACCTTGACCCAGTTGCCGCTCGCATTCTCCGCCGGCAGGGCCGAGAAAGTGGAATCGCTGCCGGCACTGATCGCATCGACCGTGCCGTTCCAGGTGCAGCTCGGATAGGTGTCGACGGTGATCGAGACGGGATTGCCCTTGCGGACGTAGGTGAGATCGGTCTCTTTCAGGTTGGCGTCGATCCAGATGTTCTTGCTGGCGACGAGTCCGACCGCGCTCGTGGTGCTGAACGCTGACATGGCGGAGATGACGAGCGTACCGGGTTGCAGCGAATCCACGGCCGCGACGATGCCGTCGAAGGGCGCGCGCACCACGGCGTGGTCGAGCTGGCGTTGCGCCTCGTCGACCGCGGCGCGCGCCTTCTGATAGGCGGGCGCCTGCTCGACGGGCAGATCGGGATTGCCGTTCAATTGCGCCAATGATTGGCGTGCTTGCTGCTGTAGCGATGTGAGTGTCGCCTGGGCGCTTTGCAGCGTGCCGCGCGCTTGATCGAGTTGGGACGGTGCGATGGCGTTCTGGCGAACGAGAGAGAGGTAGCGATTGTAGGTGATCTGCGCGAGATTGACCTGCGCCTGTTGCGCGCCGATCTGGCCGAGCATGGCGCGGTATTGCGCCTTGGTGCCGTCGACGTCGAGCGCGGTCTGCGCCAGCGTGGCCTTGGAATTGGCGAGCGCGATCTCAAAGGGCTGCGGATCCAGGCGGAAGAGAACGTCGCCGGTGCGCACGGATTGGCCTTCATGCACGTTGACGTCCTTTACGAGGCCGGAAACGTCCGTCGACACCATCAGCTTGGCGGCATGGACGTATGAATCGTCCGACGAGACGTAGCGTCCCGTGGTGAGCCAGAACGCAAGCGCGACCGAGGCGATCAGCGCCAAACCCCAGATCATTCCGATGCGGCGCAGCCGCGCCTTGTCAGCCCACACAGCGCCCGCCCAATCGCGGACGCGCGTACCCATGCCGGGCGCTGCGTAATCAACCGTGTCTGTTCTCATCGCGGACATGCGAAAACTACTCCCCGACAGCCGCCAGCTTGCCGCCGGTCAGTGCCTCGTTTGCCAAATTCTCTTTGATCACCAAAAGCGCATCGATCAGCGTCTCGCGCGTCTTGGCATCGAGCCCGGAAATGATGCGTTCGTTCATCAGTTCGCGTGAATGGTTGATCGTCTCAAGGATCGGTTTTGCCGCCGGCAGCAAATGCAGCCGCTTGATGCGGCGGTCGGTCGGATCGGCGCGGCGTTCGACGAGGCCTCTGGCCTCCAGCCGGTCGATCAGGCGCGCCACGGTGATCGGCTCGACTTCGCAGATCGCCGCCATCTCGTTCTGCGACATGCCGGGCTGGCGGTCGAGGCGCGAGAGAATGACCCATTGGGCGCGTGTCATGGCATGGGTGGCGCGCGCTTTCTGGTCGAAGCGCGTGCGCAGTGTCCGTGCCACATCGTGCAGGATGATCAGGAGGTCGCGATCGAAGGATTCCATATTTTCCTATCTCTAAGCCCTGATAACATAAGGTGCGTTATATTATCGTGCAAGATATTAAGCAGGCTTTAAAGACGCGGCTCAGATGCGACCAATCCGCATAGGTCAACGTCGAATCGGGCGGCGAACCGCCTTTTTTGGCTGGGATTTGCGCGTGAGGCGCCGCGCCAGGGCGGCCAGTGGCGCCGCCCCGGCCCTTACCGCCGCCGCCTCCAATCCCCGGTACCGGGCGACAACGAAGCGGCCGAGGGGCGTCAGGCGGGCACCGCCACCGGCCCTGCCCCCGGTCGTCGTTTCAACGAGCGGCTCGCCGAACGTGTCCTTGAGGGCTTTGAGCAGCAGCCAGGCCTTGCGGTAGCTCATCTTCATCCCGGCGGCGGCCTTTCGGATGGAGCCGGTCTGCGCAACCAGTTCGAGCAATCGCACCTTGCCCGGCCCGAGTGCCGTGCCATCCGCAAAATCAATTCGAATCGTAAGCCTGGTCATGCGCAAGACGCTGGCGCGCGCGCGACGAAAAGAAAACAGGGGCGGAAACGCTTCCGCCCCTGCCCACCAATGTTCGCTCCGCGCGATTACATCCCCGAACCCTGAATCTGCTTCCAGCTGGCCTCAATCTCCTGCACGGCGTTGTCCGGCAACGGCACATAGACGAGACTCTTGGCCATGTCGTCGCCGTTGGCATACGCCCATTTGAAGAACTTCAGCGTCGCCGATGACGCCGCCGGATCGACGGGCTGCTTATACATGATGATGTAGGTTGTGGCCGTGATGGGCCACGAATCCGCGCCCGGTTCGTCGACGAGTAGCACGTAGAAATTGTTCTGCGCTGCCTGACCCCAGTCCGCATGCGCGGCCGCCGCGCCGAACGTCGCGAGCGACGGCTCGACCACCTTGCCATCCTTGTTGAGCATGCGCGCAAACTTCAGGTGGTTCTGCAGCGCGTATGCGTATTCGACATAGCCGATGGCGCCGGAAGTCTGCGCCACGTTGCCGGCGACGCCTTCGTTACCCTTGGCGCCGATGCCGGTCGGCCAATCGACCGACGTTGCCGCGCCGACATTGCTCTTCCATTCGTTACTCACCCGCGAAAGAAACGTCGCATAGACGAAGGTCGTGCCCGAGCCGTCGGAGCGATGCACCACCGCGATCGCCTGGTCGGGCAGATTGAGCGACGGATTGAGTTTCTTGATCGCCGGATCGTTCCAGCGCGCGATGTGCCCGAGATAGATGTTGGCAAGCGTCGCACCGTCGAGAACGAGCTGGCCCGCGGCCACGCCCGGAACGTTGTAGACCGCGACTTCGCCACCGATGACGGTCGGGAATTGCACCATCCCGCCCGCGTTGAGCTGCGCCGCCGACAACGGCATGTCGGATGCGCCGAAGGTGACGGTCTTGGCCTTGATCTGCGCGATGCCGCCGCCCGAGCCGATCGACTGATAGTTCAATCCCACGCCGCTGATGCCGCGATAGGCTGCCGCCCACTTGGCATAGATCGGATAGGGAAACGTCGCGCCCGCGCCGGAAATGTCCGCCGCCAGAGCGCTTGTGACCGCCGCTGCCGACATAAGTGCGGCGGCCGCGACGATCACATTTCTTAGAAACTTTTTCATGGCAATACCTCTGTTTGATGCTGTGACGGCCGACATGTTCGCCCTCATCTCACATCTGGAACTGGACGCGCGCGCCCAGCTCGTTGAAGTTCTGACCGATCTGACTGGCCGGCAGCAACGGATTTGCGCCCGGCGCGGACAGTTTTCGGACATTGACGATATTGTCGTCGATCATGACGCGGATGTTCTGGTTGAGATACCAGTTGAGGCCGATCGCGATGATGCGCTCGTCGCCGCCTGCGATTCCAGCTTGCGTGGTGAGCGTCGCCGCTGAGTTCTGGTGCCAATTGAGGTCGGTATCGCTGTAACGCACAGCGATTTCCCACGCACCCCAGGAATCGCCGCTGAACGAGAACGGATTGGCGACACGCGGTGCATTGAAGGCGCCATATTCGTTGTTCATGGCGCTCGGCGAATACTGCCGCGTCTCTCCGGTCAGAACCCAGGTACCTTCGACAAACCAGCCCGAGAAGCTCGGATGGTCGGCGGCGCGCGCGCCGGCCGCAAGACGATCGGCGGTGAAGTTCATGTACTCGCCGCCGAGATAGAAGTTCTCGATGTTCGCCGCGGCATCAAAGCCGTAATAGTCGCCGGTCTTGGCGTTGATGCCGCCGGTGTCGATCAAACGCGTGCCGTCGACGCGGATCTCCGGCCGTTCGCGCAGACGAATCCCCAACACGGCGCCAGGCGTTCCTGTGCCGTTGGCGCCGCTATAGAGCACCGCGCCACCGCTGCCGCCGATCTGGAAATTGGAAATTCCATCGGACCAGACGCGATAGGCGATGCGACCGATGGCTTGTGTCTGCTCGTCGCCGAAATTGCCGTGTCCGACGTTGGAGCCTGTCCGGTTGCCGGTATAGGCGCCACTGATGATCAGGTTGTCGCCCGGCCGGAAGACGTCGAGCTTCTGGAACGTCGCTTCGATGCCGCGCCTGGAGTCGCTGCCGCCGAAACTGTCGGCTGCGATGTTTTCGATTTCGGCACGTTCGAGGAAGATCAGCTGGCCGGACGAAATCGAGCCGTCGAGTGTCTGGACCGGTTCGATGATGCCGACATTGAGGCGGAAGTTCGGAATGCCGTTATATTGAACGCGCGCAATGTTGACGAGCGGATCGCCTTCGCCGCCGGTCGGAACACCAGAAGCACCGGCGCTGCCGCCGTCCGAGCCGCCGCCGTTCAGGCGGAACTCGTACCAGAAATCGTTGAACGCCTTGCCTTCGATTCCAAAATAGGCGCGGCGCACGACGGAGCCATCGGCCAGATCCTTGAACTGCGCGAAATTCGTCGGACTCGTCGGGCTGTCCTGCATGAACATCGCCGTGTCGAACTGGAAGCGCGCGCGGAACGACAAGGTGAAACGCCCGTCGCCGCTCTTTACAGTCGGACGGCTGTTGTCGAACGTCCAGCTCGTGTCGTTGAAATTCTGCTCCAACGCCGAGAGGCGGTTATGATCCGCACTGCGGGCGTCACGCTGGGCTGCGAGCTCGGCTTCGAGCGCGGAAAGTCTGTCGGCGAGTTCCTGATTGGTCGGTCCGCTCTGCACAGGCGCCGGCGTCGTATCGGCGGCAGGCGGCGGCGCGCTTGCATGGTGCTTTGTCTTGGCAAGGCCGGCATCGCTGGATGCGACCAAGGCGACAGCCGCAACACCGGCCATCAATACGGATTTCCCCTGCATGTAACCCCTCTTTGCGATGTTCATGGGAAGGGGCCGCTGCACACGCGCGTACCTCCGCCCGCCGCATCGTTCGCAGCGGCGCGAGACAGCGACGTGACAGTTCGGTGAAGCTAATGTGACGGCGCTTTACGCGAGCAAAATCAGGATGCTTGCGCGAGTGAGCCGTATTTTCCGCGGAAGAAGACAAGCGGTTCGCCTTCGCCCGGCCGCGAGAAGCGCAAGACTCGCCCGATCAGAATCGCGTGATCGCCCGCATCGTGCATCGCTTCGGCTTCGCACTCGAAGACGGCGAGCGCATCGGCGAGCGAAGGCGGACCAAGCTTGGTCGCAGCAAGGCCGATGCCGTCGAGACTATGACTTCCTTGTTTGGCGAGCCGCGAGGAGACGTCCTGATGCTCCGTTCCAAGAATACTGACCGTGTAGTTCGTCGCTTTCGTGAAGGCGTGATAGCGGTCCGACTTCTTGTCGAGGCACCACAGCACCAGCGGCGGATCGAGCGACACCGAAGTGAACGAGTTCACCGTGATGCCCATGTGGTGTTCGGCGCTGGCCGCCGTGGTGATGACGGCGACGCCGGTCGGGAACGAGCCCAAAGCTTGGCGGAAGGCGCGAACGTCGAAGGACATATCGTTTCATACCCGGTTAACAGGGGGCGGCAACATCTCGCGTCCACGTTAGGCGAGCAAAGCCACCGCGAAAAGACCGCACGACCGCGAGTTTCAGTGCGGGATTGCGCTCCCAGTCGCGCGCGAAACGCTGGCTCGGCGCAGTGTCCGAGGTCCCAAGGCAGGCAGCTCCCGAGGCGGGCGACAGATTTAGGGATATTCGGAGTTCGGGCTGGCGCAGGCGGGCTATCCTTTGACATAATTCGTGCCGAGGGGCCCTCGGTAGAGACTCGTGACGGATCAGACTAACACTCGAATTCCGCAGTTCTTTTTGACCCCGGGCGGGCCATGCCCCTACCTGCCGGGAAAAACCGAGCGCAAGGTCTTCGCCCGCCTCACCGGCAGCTACGCTCAGCCCCTCAGCGAAGCGCTGACTCACTCCGGCTTCCGCCGTAGTCAGTCCATCGCCTATCGCCCGGCCTGCGAGGGCTGCGCCGCCTGCGTGTCGGTACGCATCCTCGCCAGCGAATTCGAAATGTCGCGCAATCAGAAGCGGCTCATGCGCCGCAACGAAGATCTGGTGCGCACCGAAGTCGTCGCCGAAGCGACGCGCGAACAGTTTTCGCTCTTACGCACCTATCTCGACTCGCGCCACGCCGGCGGCGGCATGTCGGACATGGGACTCTTCGACTATGTCGCGATGGTTGAGGAGACGCCGGTCGACACGCAGATCATTGAATATCGCCGCGCGGGCCAGAATGGATCGCCGGGACCGCTCATCGCCTGCGCGCTCACCGACACGCTGCGCGATGGGTTATCGATGGTCTACAGCTTCTTTCATCCCGGCGAAGACGATCGCAGCCTCGGCACCTACATGATTCTCGATCATATCGGCGAAGCGAAGGGTCGCGAGCTGCCGCACGTTTATCTCGGCTATTGGGTCGAGGGCAGCGAGAAGATGGCCTACAAGACGCGCTTCAAACCAATGCAGGCGCTCGGCCGCGACGGATGGCAGCGGATTTAGATTGAGTCTGCCATCCATCCTTCGGCAAGCTCAGGATGAGGATGTGAGTGTTGGCCTTCACCCTGAGCCCTTCATCCTGAGCTTGTCGAAGGACGAAGGGCGAGGTCCGACGCGATCCGATGCGTCCTATCACTTCCCAGGCAGCAGCAAATACATCTCGAGTTCGTCGTAATAGATTCCGTCGATCCGCAAGGCGCGCGGAAATTGTCCGATGATGCGAAAGCCGTGACGCTCGTAGAGCCTGATGGCACGCGCGTTCGAGGCTTCGACCGAAAGGGTTGCCTGCTCGACATGCTTGGCAGCTTCCGTGAGAACCGCTTCGAGCAGTTCGCCGGCCATGCCCGTGCCGCGCGCGACTTCGCGTACGTACATCGAACCGATCCGCGCGGTGTGTTTGATCTTTCGCGACGGCTCGATCCAGTAAGACGCCATGCCGGCCAACGTGCCGTCGCGCTTGGCGCCGAACCAGTTGCCCCGCGCCAGCCGCGCGCGCCAGTCATCGAGCGTGAGCTTGGCCTCGATATCCGGATCGGCGGAGAACGCCGTCGGATAGAGCAAAAGGGCCTCGCGCCGCAGATCGCGCAGAGCCGCCGCATCGTCAACGGTCAGCTGACCGACGTTCATTCGTTTCCAGTACCGCCGAAGCGCGCACGCCATTCTTCGATCTGCTCGTCGGTGATCTTGGCGAACAAAACATCGGGCGGATTGATCGGCTGTCCGGGCTCGAGCTGGTCGAGGAATTCCGCCATCGGCTCGCTCGGCCAGGGGATCACGTCGGGCGCCTCCTGAATCGCATGATGGATGGCGCGCGCCGCGGTCGGCATCACCGGCCAGGTAAGATGGCCAAAGAGATGCACGAGGTTGAGGCCCATGCGGATGCCGGCCGCTGCCTTCGCCGGATCGCTCTTGAAATGCGTCCACGGCGCTGCGCGCGTGATGTATTCATTCGCCGCAACCCAGATGGCGCGCAGTTCCGCGAGCGCCTTGCGGAACTCCAGCGCCTCGAGATGCTCCGTGTACTGTGCAACACGCAGGTCGAGTCCGGCACTGAGCGCTGCCTCATCCGCACCATACTCGCCCTCGGCCGGCACCTTGCCGGCGAACCGCGCGACGCAGAATTTCGTCACGCGATTGACGAAGTTGCCCAGCACGTCGGCGAGATCCTTGTTGATCACGCC
>Ga0207693_10000641_pt1 | contig 31336 bp, 36 predicted proteins | sample LARL81metaG_FD_184347 | JGI IMG/M metagenome (GOLD analysis project Ga0207693, IMG submission 184347) | Corn, switchgrass and miscanthus rhizosphere microbial communities from Kellogg Biological Station, Michigan, USA - LAR L8-1 metaG... | ecosystem: Host-associated > Plants > Roots >... | reverse complement strand
GACGATGCGCAAGAGCCTCGAGAAGCTCGCCGAGAAGGGCGGGGCCGATCCCGACGAGGTGCTCGGACGCGTGACGCCCGTCGAGGAGATCGTCCCGGCGGCGCTGATGATCGAGGCGGTCGTCGAGGATCTCGACACGAAGGCGGAGGTCTTCCGGCAGGCCGACGAGGCACTCCCGGCGCAGGCGGTGCTCGCGTCGAACACGTCCTCGATCCCGATCACCTCGCTCGCCTCGGTCACCGAACGGCCCGACCGTGTGATCGGCATGCACTTCTTCAACCCGGTGCCGGTGCTGAAGCTCGTCGAGATCGTGCGCGGGCGCGAGACCTCCGACGAGACCGCGGCCGCGATCGTCGCGCTGGCGGAGGATCTCGGCAAGACGCCCGCTGTTGCCAACGACTTCCCAGGCTTCGTCTCGAACCGGATCCTGATGCCGTTCATCAACGAGGCGGTCTGGGCGCTGCACGAGGGCGTCGCCGAGCCCGAGGCGATCGACACGATCGCGAAGCTCGGCTTCGCGCACCCGATGGGGCCTCTCGCGCTCGCCGATCTGATCGGGCTCGACACGTGTATCGCGATCATGGAGGTGCTAGAGGAGGGGCTCGGCGACGAGAAGTACGCGCCGTGCCCGCTGCTGCGCGACCACGTCGCGGCCGGCCGCCTCGGTCGCAAGTCCGGCCAGGGTTTCTACGCTTACGGCTGATGGACTTCGAGCTTTCGGCCGAGCAGAAGGAGATCCAGGCGCTCACGCGCGACTTCGTCCGCGCCGAGATCGAGCCGAACGCGGCGGAGTGGGACCGCGAGCACCATTTCCCACGCGACGTCTTCGGCAAGCTCGCCGAGCTCGGACTGATGGGTGTCTGCCTCCCCGAGGAGTACGGCGGCGCGGGGGCCGACTTCCTCTCGTACATGCTCGTGATCGAGGAGCTCTCGCGCGGAGACGCCGGCGTCGGCGTCACCGTCGCCGTCCACACGAGCGCCGTGACCCTCCCGCTGCTCCGCTTCGGGACCGAGGAGCAGCGGGCGCGCTTCGTACCTCCGCTGGCCCGCGGCGAGCTGATCGGCGCCTTCGCGCTGACCGAGGCCGAGGCCGGATCCGACGCCGGCTCCCTTCGCACGTCCGCGACGCGCGAGGAAGGCGGGTGGCACATCGCCGGCGCGAAGCAGTTCATCTCTACGGCGGAGTACGCCGGGACGTTTCTCCTCTTCGCCCGCACCGATCCGGACACGCCCGGTTCCCGCGGCGTCTCGGCCTTCGTGCTCGATGCCGACCAGATCCGCGTCACCGGCAGCGAGGAGAAGCTCGGGCTCAACTCCTCGACCACGAACTCGATCGCCGTCGATGCGCACGTCGACGCCGACCGGCTGCTGCACGAGGAGGGGAAGGGGTTCCACGTTGCGATGGCGACCCTCGACGGCGGCCGGATCGGGATCGCCGCGCAGGCGGTCGGGATCGCTCAGGCGGCCTACGACGTCGCGCGCGAGTACGCAAAGGAGCGCCACGCGTTCGGGCGGCCGATCGCGGAGTTCCAGGCGATCCAGCACAAGCTCGCCGACATGTCGACGGAGATCGACGCGGCCCGCCTCCTCGTGCATCGCGCGGCGTGGCTGAAGCAGAACGACCTCCCGCACACCGAGGCCGGCGCCAAGGCGAAGCTCTTCGCCTCGGAGATGGCGCGGCGCCAGACGGGCGAGGCGATCCAGATCCTGGGCGGCTACGGCTACACGAAGGAGTTCCCGGTCGAGCGCTACTACCGCGACGCGAAGATCACCGAGATCTACGAGGGGACGAGCGAGATCCAGCGGCTCGTCATCGCCCGCTCGATCCTCGGGCTGCAGGAACGGTCACTGGCGGCGGGCTAGCGCCTCGGCCATCCGCGCCTTGGCATCCTCGAGCACCGGCTCTCCGTGCGAGACGAGGAGCCGCTCGATCGGCAGCTCCATGATGCGGTCGAGAGACGCAGCGAGCTCGTCCGGGCGCTCGAGCGCCGGACTCTTGGCGACGCGCAGCGCGCCGCTGATGTCCACCACGAAGATCTCGCACACGACGAGGGTGGCGTGCGGCCGGATGAAGTAGGCGACCTGGCGCTCGTCGGCGCCTTCGATCGGGATCGCCTCCACGCCTGCGGGCGGCGCGCCGCCGATCCGCGCGTCGTAGCGCACGGCGAGCTCGTCCGCGCTGCGGCGATGCCACTCCGCGGTGAGGAGGATGACGACCGGTAAAGCGCGCCGCTCGACGTCCGCGTCGAGATGGCGGAAGAAGTCGTCCTCCTCGCCGGCTGGGACGAGCGGGTCGACGAGCACGGTTGCGTCCTCCGCCTCGAAGTACACGCAGCCGACCTCGGGTGCCTCGCGCTCGTGGTTGGGCCACTGCGCCCATCTCGGGTGCACGGCGGTCCAGCGCCAGAGGCCCTCGGCTATGGGGAAGGCTTCCATGCGTACCGCACGTCCGGAGTCTTCTCTTCGTTTCCCTCGCCGTCCGTGAACTCGACAGCGACGAGCCCGTGCCGCTCGTAGAAGCGACGGGCGCCGGCGTTTTGCTGGAACGTCCAGAGGGTGAATCCGTGGGGTCGCCGCTGCTTCGCGTGGTCGAGCAGCTCCGTGCCGATGCCGCGTCCGGTCCAACCGACGTCGAGGTAGAGGAACATCAGCTCGTCCTCGGTCAGCACGATGAAGCCGCGCACGCCGTCCTCGTCCCACACCCAGCCCTCGTGCTCGGCCACCTGCTTCCCGAACCAGTGCCGGTGCTCGTCGAGCGTGTGCAGGACCGGCAGGAAGTCGAGCGTCGCGAAGGACCGCTCGTAGAGGCAGGCAATCTCCTCGACGTCGTCGGCAGTCGCGCGCCGGATCATCGCCGTAGGCTACGGACATGCGGAAGCGCGACGAGCCGGTTCGCCTCACGCGCATCTACACGGGCGGCGGGGACAAGGGGGAGACCAGCCTCGGCGACGGCTCGCGGGTCTCGAAGCTCGATCCCCGCGTCGCGGCGATGGGCGAGGTCGACGAGCTGAACTCGCTCGTCGGCTGGGCGGGTGGCCTCGACCGCGTTCAGAACGAGCTCTTCGACCTCGGCGCCGACCTCTCGGTTCCCTATGCGGGCAACGAGGACCGCCTCCGCGTCACCGACGAGGCGGTCGATCGGCTCGAGCAGGAGATCGACGCGGCGAACGCCAGGCTGCCGGAGCTGAAGAGCTTCGTTTTACCGGGCGGGAGTGAGCGCGCCGCACAGCTCTTCCTCGCGCGAGCCGTGTGCCGGCGGGCGGAGCGGGCTGTGCTGGCCGTATCGGACACGAACCCGCTCGTCGCCGTCTACCTCAACCGCCTCTCCGACCTGCTCTTCGTGCTCGCGCGCGCGGCGAACGCAGAAACCGGAGTCACCGGTCCTCTCTGGCACCCCGGTTCCACCTCTTGACGATCCCGAGGGAAGGAGTGATGCTCCGCCGGAGGGCATTCGTCAGGAGCCAGAGGGTGACATGGCCACCGTTTGCGCAGGCAAGCGGCTCACCATTCTGCGGCGCCGTCTTCTACGCCTGACAGGCTGCCCGGCTGAGGGTTCGACAACTTCAATCGGAGGTCTCAATGTTCAAGCGCAGATTTCGTCTGCCGAGCCCGGCTCTTGTGGTCTCGATGATCGCGCTGAGCCTCGTGCTCGGCGGCACAGCTGTGGCTGCGGCCACCGCTAAACACAAAGATGCGAAGGCCGATACGAAGCTGGTCAAGAAGCTCGCACCATCGCTCAGCGTCAAGCATGCCAAGACGGCCGATAGTGCGACCAACGCGACGAACGCCACCAACGCGACGAACGCGACGAACGCGACGAATGCCACCAACGCGACGAACGCGACGAACGCGACTACGGCTGCCAACGCAAATGCGCTAGGCGGTGTCGCCGCGTCGAGCTACGTGCAGAACGCAGGCAACATCTTCGTCCAACTAGGGCATGCCAACTGGCAGTCGTTCAACAGCACCGACCCCGTCAAGGTCACCCGTTTCACGAACCTCCAAGGTCTGACTGCGACCACGACAGGAGACTTCGACTTCCGGATTGACGGGACGGCGCCCTCCTCGCTCTACGGCAAGGGTCTGGCGGTGTCCGGCGTTCAGATTTGTTACGACGCTACCGCCGGACCGACGATAACGAACGTGTTCCTCGAATCGGACCTGGAGACGACGACCGGGTTCGGAACCACCACAACCCTGGCTCACGATTCCACCGCGCGCTCGGACGCAGCATGCCGCACGTACAGTCCGGCTGCGCCGGCCCCGCTGACGTCTCAGACCCAGATTTCCATTTTCCTCACGGCGAACTGGACGACTGCAAACACTGAGCTAGTCCTCGGCCGGGCCACCCTGATTCTTCAGCCGACCTCGACCGCAGCAACCAGCCCGAAGAGAACTCCTAGCGGGACAGAGGCGCCAGGCGCGAAAAGTCACTGACGAATGCGCGTGGGGGCTGCTCTCCGGGCGGCCCCCACCTCTCTCCTCAGCTCTAGACTGAGTGCGGGATGGCGACGACCGACCGCGAAGAGCTGACGGGCGGCGCCGGCGAGTGGCGGCGCCGCTACGAAGCGACGCCGGAGCGCGAGGGAGAGCTCTTCTCCACCATCTCGGGTGTCGAGAACGAGCCGCTCTACTCGCCGGAGAACGTCGAGCTCGACTACGAGCGCGATCTCGGCTGGCCCGGCGCGTATCCGTTCACGCGCGGCGTCTACCCGTCGATGTATCGCGGCCGCCTCTGGACGATGCGCCAGTTCGCCGGCTTCGGGACGGCCGAGGAGACGAACGAGCGCTTCCGCTACCTCCGCGAGCACGGGCAAACCGGCCTCTCGACGGCGTTCGACATGCCGACGCTGATGGGCTACGACTCGGACCACCCGCGCTCGCTCGGCGAGGTCGGCCGCGAGGGCGTCGCGATCGACTCGCTCGCCGACATGGAGACGCTCTTCGACGGGATCCCGCTGGGCGAGGTCTCGACCTCGATGACGATCAACGGCCCGGCGGCGATGCTGCTCGCGTTCTACGCCTGCGTCGGCGAGGAGCAGGGCGTCGCGCTCGAGCAGCTGCGCGGCACCGTCCAGACGGACATCCTCAAGGAGTACATCGCGCAGAAGGAGTGGATCTTCCCGCCCCAGCCGTCGATGCGGCTCGTGGTGGACATGGTCGAGTGGTGCTCCGAGCGGCTGCCGCTCATGCACCCGGTCTCGATCTCCGGCTACCACATCCGCGAGGCTGGCTCGAACGCGGCGCAGGAGCTCGCCTTCACGCTCTCGAACGGCTTCGCGCTCGTGGAGGCGTGTCTCGAGCGCGGGCTCGACGTCGACGCGTTCGCACCGCGGCTCTCCTTCTTCTTCAACGCGCACCTGGACTTCTTCGAGGAGATCGCGAAGTACCGGGCCGCGCGGCGGATCTGGGCGCGGCAGATGCGCGAGAAGTACGGCGCGCAGGATCCGCGCTCGTGGCTGATGCGCTTCCACACGCAGACCGCCGGCGTCTCGCTGACAGCGCAGCAGCCAGAGGTGAACCTGATCCGCACGGCGATCGAGGCGCTGGCAGCCGTGCTCGGCGGGACGCAGTCGCTGCACACGAACTCCTTCGACGAAGCGCTGGCGCTGCCGACCGAGCACGCGGTTCGGCTCGCGCTGCGGACGCAGCAGGTGATCGCCCACGAGACGGGCGTCGTGAACACGATCGACCCGCTCGGCGGCTCGTACTACCTCGAGCAGCTCACGAACGAGCTCGAGCGCCAGGCATACGACTACTTCGAGCGGATCGAGGAGCTCGGCGGCGTGATCCCGGCGATCGAGCAGAACTTCCAGCAGCGCGAGATCGCCGAGGCGAGCTTCCGCTACCAGTCCGAGGTCGAGCGCGGCGAGCGGATCGTGGTCGGCGTCAACCGCTACGAGCAGGAGGACGAGCAGCAGATCGAGATCCTCCGCATCGACCCGGCACTCGAGCAGAAGCAGATTCAGCGCGTGCAGTCCGTGCGGGCCTCGCGTGACTCGGCCGCGGCGGAGGCAGCGCTCGCGCGGTTGAAGGAAGACGCGGCGCGCGACGACCGCAACCTCATGGAGCCGATCATGGACGCCTCGCGCGCGTACGTGACGATGGGCGAGATGTGCGACGCGCTGCGCGAGGTCTGGGGCACGTGGCGCGAGACGCCGGTGTTCTAGCCGTGCGGCGCGTGGCGTGCCTCGCCCGCAGGCATCGCTGGGTGACGACGCGCGACGTCGCCGGTCCGGTGACGACGTGCTCGCGCTGCGGCGTCATGCGGCACGTGCGCGTGGAGTCGGTTGCCCACGGCTCCTTCAAGTGCCATACCGATCTCGCGGCCGAGTTCGAGCCTCTTCCGTCGCACGGCCCCGAGGAGCTCGACGGCGAGCAGCCGTAGACTGCGGGCCGTGGCAGGGAACATCCGCGTCGTCGTCGCGAAGCCGGGCCTCGATGGCCACGATCGCGGCGCCAAGATCATCGCCCGCGCGCTCCGCGACGCCGGCATGGAGGTGATCTACACCGGGCTCCACCAGACGCCCGAGCAGATCGTCGAGACCGCGATCCAGGAGGACGCGGACGCCGTCGGCATCTCGATCCTCTCCGGCGCCCACATGACCCTCGTGCCGCGCATCCTCGAGCTCCTGCGTGAGAACGGCGTCGAGGACGTCGTCGTCGTGGTCGGCGGGACGATCCCCGACGACGATGCCGACGAGCTGCGCAAGCTCGGCGTGGCCGGCGTCTTCGGGCCGGGCGCGCCGACGACCGAGATCGTCGACTTCATCAGGGGCGCGGTTCCCGCGTGAGTGTCCTCGTCGACCGCCAGGACGCGGTCGCCGTCGTCACGATCGACCGGCAGGAGGCGCTCAACGCGCTCAACGTCGAGACGCTGACCGAGCTCCGCGACCGTCTGCGTGAGCTCGCCGAGGACGACGCCGCGCGCGTCGTGGTTCTCACGGGCGCGGGCGAACGGGCCTTCGTCGCGGGGGCCGACATCAAGTACATGGGCGGCCTCGACGCGTCACAGGCGAAGGCGTGGGGGGCGCTCGGCCACGAGACAGCGCGACTGCTCGAGGAGATGCCGAAGCCGACGATCGCGGCGATCAACGGCTTCGCGCTCGGCGGCGGCTGCGAGCTCGCGCTCGGCTGCGACCTGCGCTACGCCTCGAGCAACGCGCGGCTGGGCCAGCCCGAGATCGACCTCGGCATCGTCCCCGGGTGGGGCGGGACGCAGCGGCTCGCCCGCGTGTGCGGCCTCGGCGTCGCCAAGGAGCTCGTTCTCACCGGCCGCCCGGTCGACGCTGAGGAGGCGCTGCGGATCGGCCTCGTCAACGCGATCGCGGATCCCGTCCTCGACCACGCGCTCGAGGTCGCCGGGAAGCTCGCGGCCAAGAGCCCGGTGGCGCTGCGCGTAGCGAAGCGGCTGCTCAATCTCTCCCCGGGCGCGCTCGAGCGGGAGGCCGAGGAGTTCGGCGACCTGTTCGCGAGCGAGGACGCCAGGGAGGGCCTCGCCGCCTTCGCCGAGAAGCGGGCTCCCCGCTTCGTCGGCAGGTAAAGGACCGCAGCCGGCAGGAGGATTCGCGGCGCACGGCGCGTAGTCGTGGACCCCATGCGCTTGCGCCTCGTTCTCGTCGGAGCAATCCTCGCCGTCGCCATGGCCGCGACGCCGGCCACGCTCGCCTCCGGCGGGCGGAACCCGCAGACGGCCGGGCTGCAGGTCGCGTTGCGCGCGCAGGGCCTCTACCGCGGCGCGATCGACGCGATCTCGGGGCCCGAGACCGTCGACGCGACTCGCGCCTTCCAGCAGATGGAGGGGCTCCCGGCCACCGGTCTCGCGGACGCACGCACGCGCGCGGCGCTCGGACCTCTCGGCCGTCCGCTCTTCGGCGCCCGCACGCTGCATCGCGGCGCGTTCGGCTGGGACGTCGCCGTCCTGCAGTTCCTGCTCGTCCGCCAGGGGATCAGCGTTCCCATCAATGCGTACTACGACGGCCCGACCCTCCACGGCGTGCGCCTCATGCAGCAGCGCCTCCACCTGCGCAGGGACGGCGTGGTCGGCCCGCACACCTTCTCGGCGCTCGTCAGGAAGGAGCCGGTGCCGCTTGCGCACGGCGTCACCATTGCCGCTACGCACCGGTCGCATCATCACGGTCACGCGCATCGCGCGCCGGCGGTCCACGTCGTGCGGTCGGGCGAGTCGCTCTCGTCGATCGCTCGGCGCTACCACACCACCGTCGCGAAGCTCGCGCGGCTCAACCACCTCGATCCGTCCCACTTCCTCCTGATCGGGACGCGCCTCAAGGTCCCGCACGCGCGGCAGGTGCGGCAGGTCAAGACCACCACCCACGTCGCGTACCGCACCCAGAGCGTCGCCTCGGTTCGCGCGCTCCTCGACCACTGGGCGGCGCATTACGGGGTCAGCGTCCACCTCGTGCGCGCGCTCGCGTGGATGGAGTCCGGCTACAACAACGCGCTCGTCTCGTCGGTCGGAGCGCGGGGGATCATGCAGCTCCTCCCGAGCACGTTCCGCTTCGCGGAGACCGTCCTGATCGGTCATCGCCTGCACCATGACTCGAACGGCAACGTTCGCGCCGGCGTCGCCTATCTCGCGCATCTGCTGCACGACTTCCACGGCAACAGCCGGCTCGCGCTCGCCGGGTGGTACCAGGGCGAAGGCGCGGTTCGCAAGCACGGCGTGTACAAGGTGAGCAAGACCTTCGTTAAGGACGTGCTCGCGCTCGAGCGGCGCATGTGAATCAACTGCGGCGGTCGCACCACTAGCATCCCGCCGGGATGAAGATCGCCGTCTGCGTCAAGCACGTGCCCGAAGGCCCGAGCCGCCTCGATTCCCAGACGTTCCGCCTCGACCGCTCGGGCGAGGGCGCGCTCAACCACTTCGATGCGAACGCGGTCGAGGAGGCGCTGCGTCTCAAGGGCGACTCCGACACCGAGGTCGTCGCCGTCTCGCTCGGGCCGCAACGGGCGCTCGACTCGCTGCGCAAGGCACTCGCGATGGGCGCCGACCGCGCGGTGCTCGTCTCCGACGACGCGGCCGCGGGCTCCGACCTCGTCGCGACGAGCCGGCTGCTCGCGGCGGCGCTCGAGAAGGAGAACGCGGACCTCGTCCTGTTCGGGCAGCAGGCCTCCGACGCCGACGGCGCCGTGCTCTGGGCCGCCGTCGCGGAGCGCCTCGGCCGGCCGGTCGTCTCGCAGGCGATGGAGCTCGCGGTCGACGGCGGCTCGGTCCGCGTCAAGCGGCAGACGGAGTTCGGCTACGACACGCTCGAGGCGCCGCTGCCTGCCGTCGTTGCCGTGAGTGACGCGATCAACGAGCCGCGCTACCCGTCGCTCAAGGGGATCATGGGCGCGAAGAAGAAGCCGCAGGACGTCCTCTCGCTCGCAGAGCTCGGCGTGGACGCCGGCGAGGCCGGCGAGAGCGGCTCCCGGACGACCGTGCTCGCCCTCGGCGACCCGCCCGCCCGCGCCGACGCGCGCAAGATCGAAGGCGACGGGAACGCCGCCCAGGCGATCGTCGACTTCCTCGCGGAGAAGAGGCTCGTATGAGCATGCTCGTCTTCCTCGAGAGCCACGGCGGCGAGCTACAGAAGGGCTCGCTCGGCGTCCTGGCCAAGGCTGCCTCGCTCGAGGACGCGGCCGCCGTTATCGCAGGCGAGGGCGCGCGAGGGCTCGCCGCAGAGGCCGCGAAGTTCGGCGCCGGAAAGGTCTGGATCTGCGAGGACGCGGAGGTCGCGCAGCCGTTGCCGCAGCCGCGGGTCGACGTGCTCGCCCAGGTGGTCGAGGAAGGCGGCTACGACACCGTCCTCTTCGCCAACTCCGTCCTCGCCGCGGACGTCGCGGCCGGTCTCGCGGCGCGCCTCGATGCGGGCCTCAACTGGGACCTCGTCGATCTCGAGCTCAAGGACGGCGATCTCGTCGGCAAGCGCCCGGCGCTGCAGGACTCCGTCTACGCCGACGTGGGCTGGAGCGGCACGCCGCGTCTCGCACTCTTCCGCGCGGGATCGTTCGACGCGGCGCGGATCGGCGGCGGCGAGCCCGAGATCGCGGACGTCTCGCCGTCGTACGCGGCGCATTCGACCGCGGTGAAGCTCCTCGGACAGGACGCGGAGGAGTCGAGCGGACCGTCGATCGAGGACGCGGACGTGATCGTCGCCGGCGGCCGCGGCCTCGGCTCCCCGGACAACTTCACGCTCGCCGAGGAGCTCGCGAAGGCTCTCGGCGGAGCCGTCGGCGCGACGCGCGCGGTCGTCGACGCAGGCTGGTACCCGTACTCGGCCCAGATCGGCCAGACCGGCAAGACCGTCTCGCCGAAGCTCTACGTCGCCCTCGGGATCTCAGGGGCGATCCAGCACAAGGTCGGCATGCAGAGCTCCGGCACGATCGTCGCGATCAACAAGGACGCGAATGCGCCGATCTTCGAGTTCAGCGACCTCGGCGTGGTGGGCGACGTGCACGAGATCGTGCCGAAGCTCACCGAGCTCGTCCGCGCGCGAAAGGGCTGATGGCGAGGCCCTCCAATTTCCCGCCGCCGTTCTCGGCGCGCGACTACATCGCCGAGCCGACGGATCCGCCGGACGAGCGGATCGAGGTCGGTGTCCTCGTCGTCGGCGCGGGCCCGGCGGGCCTCGCCTGTGCGATCCGGCTCGGCCAGCTGATCGGGGAGCACCCGGAGATGGCGGAGCGGTTCGGCGAGGTGCCGGTCGCGGTGCTCGAGAAGGGCAAGCAGCCCGGATCGCATCTCCTCTCCGGCGCCGTCGTGAATCCCAGGGCGCTGCGCCGTCTCTTCGGCGACCGCTTCCGGATGCAGGACCTCCCGTCGTACGGACCCGTCCACGGGGAGTCGGTCTACGTCCTCACCCGCCGCTCTGCGCTCCCGATCCCGCCGCCGCCGCCGATGCGCAACCACGGCAACTGGGTCTTCTCGCTCTCGGAGCTCGGCCGCTTCCTCGCCGAGCAGGCGGAGGAGGCCGGCGCGATGATCCTCCCCGAGACCGCGGCGCAGAAGCTCCTCGTCTCGCACGGTCGGGTGGTCGGCGTCCGCACCGGGGACAAGGGCCGCAACCGCGAGGGCGGCGAGCTCGGGAACTTCGAGGCCGGCTCCGACCTCGTGGCGAAGGTCACGGTGCTCGCGGAGGGAACGCAGGGCCACCTCACGGGCGTCGCGCTCGACCGCTTCGATCTCCGCGGCGAGGAGCCGCAGGTGTGGGAGCTGGCCGTGAAGGAGGTCTGGAAGGTCGCGAAGCCGCTCGATCGCGTGATCCACACGATGGGCTGGCCGCTGCGCGCGAGCAAGCGCTACCGCGAGTTCGGCGGCTCGTTCATCTACCCGATGGGCGACGACATGGTCACGATCGGCCTCGTCGTGGGGCTCGACTACCGCGACGCGTCCCTCTCGGTGCACGACCTGCTGCAGGAGCTGAAGACGCACCCCAAGATCCGGAAGATCCTGGCGGGCGGCGAGCGCGTGGAATGGGGAGCGAAGACGATCCCGAGCGGCGGCTTCAACTCGCTGCCGCGGGAGCTGCACGCACCGGGCCTGCTCCTCTGCGGCGACGGCGTCGGGATGGTCAACGTCCCGCGTCTCAAGGGCATCCACTACGCGATCGAGTCGGGACGGCTCGCCGCCGAGGCCGCCTTCCGCGCGCTGCAGCGCGGCGAGACGCCCGCGAGCGCGCTTTCCTCCTACGACGATGCCGTGCGCGACAGCTTCATCTGGAGCGACCTGCACGAGGTGCGGAACATGCGCCAGGTCTTCCAGCGTGGCTTCTTCGTCGGCGGCGCGCTGGCGAGCGCGATGACGATGTCGAAGGGCCGCGCCGAGCTCGGGAAGCTGGAGGCGGAGCCGGACGCCGACCAGCCGCTGCTCGTCACCGACCGGGACAAGAGCTACCCGGCGCCCGACGGCAAGCTCACCTTCGACAAGCTCTCGTCGGTCTTCGCATCGGGCAACAAGACCCGCGACGACCAGCCGAACCACATCCGGATCGAGCGACGGGTGCCGCGCGAGGTCGCCCAGCTCTGGGCCCACATGTGCCCGGCTCAGGTGTACGAGGTAGGAAGGGAGGACGACGACGGGACGGTCACGGTCGACGTCGCCCCGTCCAACTGCGTCCAGTGCGGCGCGATCACCGCCAAGGGCGGCCGCCTCACGCCGCCGGAAGGCGGCTCGGGCCCCGAATACACCGTGACCTGATTTACCGCGGATTTACCTAGAACGGCCCGTTCAGGAACCACAATACGCTGATGTTCACCAGGCGCTTCGTCCTTCTCGGCACCGTCCTCGTGGCGCTCAACGTCGCCCTCTTCTTCGCGGCGCCCGGCCTCGCACTCCGCAAGGCCATCGTCAACCAGCTCTTCGGTCCCAAGATGGTTCGGGTCCAGGTGCTCGAGAAGAACGGCACCCAGTGGAACCTCGACCGCGGCGTCATCACGTCGGTGGACAGCACACAGGTCACGCTCCGCGAGTTCGACGGCCGCGTCCAGCAGATCCCGCTCTCCGGCTCGACCAGGGTCATCCACTTCGGGCACAGCCTCTCGGTGGATCAGCTCGCATTGCGCTGGCACGTGCTCGTGACGTGGCCGGCGACCGGACCGGCCCGGTCCGTCGACGTGGAGAAGATCCCGCACGTCCGCGGCAGGAGTGCGGGCGGCACCGGTTGATCGCCGGTCGCGCACCTATCCTGACGCCGTGACCGCCAGGGCAACGGGTGGCGCGCTCCTCCTCGTGGAGGACGACGACTCGATCGGCAAGCTCGTCAAGCAGTACCTCGAGCAGCAGGACGGCTGGCGTGTGCTCTGGCGCCGGACCGGGGAGGAGGCGATCGACGAGCTGCGCGGCCAGCCGGTGCGCCTCGTCGTGCTCGACATCGGGCTCCCGGGCATGGACGGCTTCGAGGTCTGCCGCCGGATCCGCGCGGGCTCGAAGGTGCCGATCGTGATGCTCACCGCGCGCGACGAGGAGCCGGACCGCGTCGCCGGGCTCGAGCTCGGGGCGGACGACTACGTGTCGAAGCCGTTCTCGCCGCGCGAGCTATCGGCCCGGATCAAGGCGATCCTGCGGCGCTCCGAGAGCCGCACGGAGGACGAGGTGCTCGCCGCGCGCGAGGTCGTCCTGCGCCGCGACTCCCACGAGGTGACGGTTGCCGGCGCGCTGGTCGAGCTCACGAGCAAGGAGTTCGACCTTCTCGCCTGCTTCCTCGAGCATCCGGGCATCGTCCTGTCGCGCGAGCGCCTGCTCGACCTCGTCTGGGGAATGACGTATCCCGGCGGGACGCGCACCGTCGACGTACACGTCGCGCAGTTGCGGCGCAAGCTCGGCGACCCGGAGGGGATCCGGACAGTGAGGGGCTCCGGCTACAAACTCGTCCCGGCGTGAGATGAGAGGAAACGGGCTCCGCGCGCGGTTGTTCCGGGCGATCGGGGTCGTCGTCCTCATCTGCGTGGCGTTGACGATCGGGCTCGGGCTCCTGCTCACCCAGCGCGCGGTCAAGCGTGCGACGTTGAAGGACCTTGCGCACCAGGCCGACCTGATCGCGAAGACCCAGAAGAAGGGGTTGGGCAGCCGCGCGACCCTGGTGAAGCTCAAGCCGTACTTCAGGCAGCAACACGAGAGCTATTCACTCGACCCCAGCATGCTGCCGGCCTCGGCACAGAAGCAGCTCAGGCAACGAAAGGCCGTGCAGGGAACGGTCGACGGCAACTACTTCGCTGCCAACCCCAAGCTCAACCCGGGGACACTGATCCTGCTGCGGCCGGAGAGCACGGCGGGCTCGCTCCTGTCGCCGTACGTCTGGGGGCTGCTCATCGCAGCCGCAGCCGGAGGGCTCCTCGCCTCGCTCGCCGCGTTCCTCCTTGCGCGACGCATCTCGCAGCCTGTCGACCGGATCGCGGCCGCCGCGCGCACCCTCGCGGGCGGCACGCATCCGGAGCCGGTCCCGGTGGAGGGAGCGACCGAGATCGCGACGCTGGCGGGGGCGTTCAACGACCTCGCCGCGCAGCTCCAGAAGGCCCAGGAGGCCGAGCGGAACTTCCTCCTCTCCGTCAGCCACGAGTTGAAGACGCCGCTCACCGCGATCCGCGGCTACGCCGAGGCGGTCGAGGACGGTGCCATCGACGCGCGGGAGGCTGCGGCGACCGTCGCCTCCGAGGCGCGACGGCTCGAGCGGCTCGTCCGCGATCTGCTCGATCTCGCGCGGATGCACCGCACCGACTTCAGCGTGCACAACTCCGAGATCGACCTTGGGGAGGTCGCCGAGGACGCGGTGCGCCGTTACGGGAAGCAGGCGCACGGCTTCGGTGTGGCGCTGTGGGCCCTCACCGAGTCTCCGGCCCCGGCGATCGCTGACGCCGACCGCGTGCTGCAAGTCGTCTCGAACCTCGTCGAGAACGCGCTGCGGCTGACGCCGCCGGGCGGCGAGGTGCGCGTCGTCGCGGAGCCGGGCGTCCTCCGGGTCGAGGACACGGGGCCGGGCCTCGCCGAGGCCGACACCGAGCGTGCGTTCGAGCGCTTCTACCTGCACGAGCGCTACGGGCTGGAGCGGAAGGTCGGCACGGGTCTCGGCCTCGCGATCGTCAAGGAGCTGACGCTCGCGATGGGCGGCAACGTCGACGTCGAGAGCCGCCCGGGGACGCTCACCGTCTTCACCGTGCACTTCCGCGTGCCGAAGATCCCCGCGCGCGAGACACTCCCTGCGTGACGGTCACTCGGGAGGACGTCGAGCGCGCGCGCACCGTCCTCGCCGGGCGGATCCATCGCACACCCACGTTCGGCTCGCGCGCGCTCGGCGTCTCGCTCAAGGCGGAGCTGTTCCAGAAGACAGGCTCGTTCAAGGCGCGCGGCGCGCTGAACCGGCTCGCCTCGCTCACAGCCGAGGAGCGGGAGCGAGGCGTCGTCACCTGGTCGGCCGGGAACCACGCGCAGGCCGTCGCCTGGGCGGCCGCCGAGTCGGGCGTCGACTGCCTCGTCCAGATGTGGGAGGGCGTGAGCCCGCTCAAGGTGGAGGCGACGCGCGGCTACGGCGCGACCGTCGATCTCTCGCCGCGCGACCCGGCCGCCGCCTACGACCGTGTGCTGGAGATCGTCGAGGAGCAGGGACGCGTCTTCGTCCACCCGCACTCGGATCCGCTCGTCGTCGCCGGCCACGGGACGCTCGCGCTCGAGCTGCTCGAGGACGTGCCGGACGTCGAGACCGTCGTCGTCGGCACCGGCGGGGGCGGGCTGATCTCGGGCATCGTCACGGCGCTCGACGGCCGGGCGCGCGTAGTCGGCGTCGCCCCCGAGCGCGCGCAGGCCTTCCCCGCGGGGCTCGCCGCCGGCCGCAGCGTGCGCGTCGAGACCGACACGATCGCCGACGGGCTTGCTCCGCCGTTCGCCGGCGAGCTCCCGATCGAGCTCTGCCGGGGCAAGGTCGAGACCGTTCTCGTCACCGAGGACGAGATCGCTGAAGGGATGCGGTTCCTCTACGCGCGGGCGAAGCTCGCCTGCGAGCCGGCGGGCGCGGCGGCGGCCGGAGCGGTGCTCGCGGGCAGGGTCGAGCCGGGTCGCGGCGTGGCCGTGATCGTCTCGGGCGGCAACGTGGAGCCCCATCAGGCCGCTGCTATCTTGAGGGAGCAATGAAGGCCGACATCCATCCCGAGTACGTCCTCTCCACGGTGACGTGCTCCTGTGGGAACACGTTCCAGACCCGCTCGACGAAGCCCGAGCTGCACGTCGAGATCTGCTCGCAGTGCCACCCGTTCTACACGGGCAAGCAGAAGCTCATGGACACGGGCGGTCGCGTCGAGCGCTTCCAGCGCCGCCTGGAGCGCGCCGGCCAGCCACGCCGCGGCTAGCGCCGAGGACTCATGGCAAACGTCGGCGGACAGGCGGTCCTCGAGGGCGTGATGATGCGCGGCCCCGGCAACTGGGCCGTCGCCGTCCGCAAACCGTCGGGAGAGATCGCACAGGTCTCTCGTCCGATCGACTCGGCGATGGCGCGCCACGTCTTCTTCCGGCTGCCGATCGTGCGGGGCGTGATGGCCCTCGGCGAGTCGCTCGCCATCGGCTTCCGCGCGCTCGCCATCTCCGCGAACTACGCGCAGCAGCAGGAAGGCGAGGAGGGCGAGGTCGACACCGAGCTCTCGCGCGGTGCGCTCATCTTCGCCTTCGCGATCGCGATCGGGTTCGCGATCGCCGTGTTCAAGGTGGGGCCGGCGCTGATCACGGATCAGCTGCCGATTCGCACCGGGGAGTACTTCGTCGTCGTCGAGGGGCTGATCCGCGTCTCGATATTCGTGGCCTACCTCTTCCTCATCTCGCTGCTGCCCGACCTGCGCCGGGTCTTCCAGTACCACGCGGCCGAGCACAAGGCGATCAACGCCTACGAGGCGGGCGAGCCGCTCGAACCGGAGATCGCGCAGCGGTACTCGCTGATCCATCCGCGCTGCGGGACGGCGTTCCTGCTCTGGGTGATGGTGCTCGCGGTCTTCGTCTTCGCGTTCTTCGGCCGTCCGACCTGGTACTGGCTGATCGCGACACGGATCCTGCTCCTCCCGGTGATCGCCGGGCTCGCGTACGAGCTGATCCGTTTCGCCGGCAAGCACCAGGGGAACCGGGTGCTGATGACGCTGCTCGCGCCCGGGTTGTGGCTGCAGCGGCTCACGACACGCGAGCCGACGCTCGACCAGCTCGAGGTCTCGATTCGCGCGCTCCGTGAGGTGCTCGAGCTGGAGAACGTTCGCGGCGAAGCGCCTCTCGTCGAGGTCATGGCGTAGTGGCAACGGAGCGCAGAGCAGAGGTCACCTGGCGCGGCAGCCTGCTCGAGGGCTCGGGCGAGATCGGCTCCACGACGAGCGGCGCCTTCGGTGGGCTCGGCGTGACCTGGAAGGCGCGCTCGGAGGACGAGACCGGCGGCCTGACGAGTCCCGAGGAGCTGATCGCCGCTGCGCATGCAGCCTGCTTCTCGATGGCGCTCTCGGCCGGTCTCGCGAGGGCCGGCACCCCGGCCGAGGAGCTCCACACCTCCGCGACCGTCACGTTCCAGCCCGGCGAGGGCATCACGCACATCGCGCTCACCGTCGTGGGCACCGTGCCCGGGATCGACGGCGTGGCGTTCGAGGAGGCTGCGCTGGCCGCGAAGGAGAACTGCCCGGTCTCGAAGGCGCTGGCCGGCGTCCCGGAGATCGGCCTGGACGCCTCGCTCGACGGCTAGACGGGCTCGATCGCGCCGCTCCGCACGTCGTAGACGAAGCCGGTCGCCTCGAACGAGTCGGGGAGAAGCGGGTGGCTGCGGATCGTCTCGACGCTCTGCCGGACCCGGTCCGCGACGTCGGGGAACGGCTCGAAATCGATGCTCTCCGCCTCCGGCCCGAGCTTCTCGTGCAGGTCGTCGTTCGTGAAGGTGAGCATCCCGCAGTCGGTGTGCCCGACCACGACCGCCTCCTGTGTGCCGAGCAGGTGGTGGGAGATGACGAGGGAGCGGATCGCCTCGTCGTTCACGATCCCGCCCGCGTTGCGGATCACGTGCGCATCGCCTACCTCCAGGCCGAGGAAGCGTGCCGGATCGAGTCGTGCGTCCATGCACGTCACCACCGCGAGCTTCTTCCCCGGCGGCATGGGCAAGTCGCCCTTGGCGAATTGCGCTGCGTAGTGCTCGTTTGCCTGCGTGACCTCGTCGACGACGGACATCTTGCCCTCCACCTCCCGGTTCGAAGCTTTAGCGACTAAAGCGTGAAGCTATCCAAACTGAAGCGGGCTGGGCAAGAAGTACGCTGACTCGCAGTGGCGACTGACTTCGACAACCTCGTCGCGGATCTCGAGCGCTCGTACGAGGAGGTTCAGGCGCGGATGTCCGACCCGGCCGTCTACAACGACCACCGCGAGGCGGCCGACGTCGGCCGCCGCCTGAAGGAGCTCGAGGGCCCGTACAAGCTCGCGCAGGAGTGGAAGTCCGCGCGGGACGATCTCGTGGCGGCGCGCGAGGACGCCGACCTGCGCGAGCTCGTGCCCGAGCTCGACGAGCGCACCGGTCGGCTGCAGGAGGAGCTTCGTCTCGCGCTCGTCCCCACGGATCCGGCCGACAGCAAGGACGTCATCGTCGAGGTGCGCCAGGGGGTCGGCGGCGACGAGGCCGCGCTCTGGGCCGGCGACGTCTACCGGATGCTCGCCCGCTACGCCGAGCGGCGCGGCTTCAGGGTCGAGCAGCTCGGGGCGAGCCCGAGCGACGGCGGCGGCTACAAGGAGGTCACGTTCGCGGTCAAGGGCGACGGCGCCTACTCCGTCTTCAAGTGGGAAGGGGGCACGCACCGCGTGCAGCGCGTTCCCGAGACCGAAAGCGCCGGCCGCATCCACACCTCGACCGCCACGGCCGCGGTGATGCCCGAGGCCGAGGAGGTCGAGGTCCAGATCGACCCGAACGACCTCAAGATCGACGTCTACCGCTCGACCGGCCCCGGCGGGCAGTCGGTCAACACGACCGACTCGGCCGTCCGCATCACGCACCTGCCGACCGGCGTCGTCGTCTCGATGCAGGACGAGAAGTCGCAGCTGCAAAACCGCGAGAAGGCGATGCGCGTCCTGCGCGCCCGGCTCTACGAGCGCGAGCTCGAACGGCAGCGGGCCGAGCTCGACGCGACGCGCCGCTCCCAGATCGGCTCGGGCGACCGGTCGGAGAAGATCCGCACCTACAACTTCCCCGAGAGCCGGGTCACCGACCACCGGGTCAAGCTGACCGTGCACCAGCTCGACCGGATCCTCCAGGGTGACCTCGACGAGTTCACCGAGGCGCTGACGACCGACGACCGGCGCCGCGCGCTGGGAGAGTGACCGTCCGGGAGGCGCTCGCCGAGACCGAGCGCCGGCTCGCCGCCGTCGGCGTCGAGACGCCGCGGGTCGACGCGGAATGGCTCGTTGCGCACCTCCTCGGCACGACGCGGTCCGGTCTCGCGGCGCGGCACGGCGACGAGGTCGAGGGGCTCGAGCCGCTCCTCGTGCGGCGCGAGGCCCGCGAGCCGCTGGCGTACGTCCTCGGCGAGTGGGGCTTCCGGCGGCTGACGCTGAAGACCGACGCCCGCGCCCTCGTCCCGCGGCCGGAGACCGAGACGCTCGTCGAGCGCGCGCTCGCGCTCGCGGAGGGAATCGAGAGGCCGCGGATGCTCGACGTCGGCGTGGGCTCGGGTGCGATCGCTCTCGCACTCAAGGACGAGAGGCCGGACTCGCGGGTCACCGGCGTGGACATCTCGGTCGGCGCGCTCGCGCTCGCCCGCGAGAACGCCGAACGGCTCGGGCTCGAGGTGGAGCTACGGGAAGGCGACGGTGCCGCCGCCGCGGCCGAGGGCTGGGACGTGGTCGTCGCCAATCCGCCGTATGTGGAGAGCCTGGCCGAGATCCAGCCGGAGCTGCGGTGGGAGCCGGACGTCGCCCTGCTCGGCGCCGACCAGCACGAGCGGCTCGCGCGCGCCGCGAAGTCGCGCTTCCTCGTCTTCGAGGTCGGGGACGGCCAAGCGGACGAGGTCGCGGCGATGCTCAGGGAGCTCGGCTGTGCCGACGTCGCGATCACCGCCGACCTGACGGGCCGCGCTAGGGTCGTCGAGGGAAGGCTGCCGTGATCGAGATCTTCACCACGCCGGACGGGTTGACCCTCTCGTACGAGCGGCGTGGGACGGGGCCGCTGCTCGTCTGCCACCCGGGCGGTCCGGGCGGGTCGGCGGCCGAGTTCGAGGACTTCGCCGGGCTCGACGACAGGTTCGAGCTCGTCCTGTTCAGTCCCCGCGGCTCGCACGGGTCCGATCCTGCCGACGACTACTCGCTCGCCTCCTACGTCGCCGACGTCGAAGCGCTCCGCTCGCACCTCGGCGTCGAGCAGCTCGACCTGCTCGGCTTCTCGCACGGCGGTTGCGTCGCGATGGCTTACGCCGCCGCGCATCCGGCCCGCATCCGCCGGCTCCTGCTGGTCGACACGCTCGCCGTCTGGGGCGACGAGGCCGAGGCGGAGATGAAGCGCATGATCGAGGCGCGTAGCGGCGAGCCGTGGTTCGCCGAAGCGCTGCAGGCGATCGAGGAGGAGCAGGCCGGCGAGTTCGGGTCGGTCGACGACCTGATCGCGAACCTGCAGCGGCAGATCCCGCTCTACTTCCATCGCTGGGAGGGCAACGAGCAGGTCGGGCGACGGCTCGCCATGGACTTTGCGCACGCCGAGCCGCTACACCACTTCAACACCGTCGAGTTCCCGACCTTCGACCTGCGCCCCGAGCTGCGGAAGGTCGATGCTCCGACGCTCGTGGTCGCCGGCGGCGACGACTTCATCTGCGGCCCGGCCTGTGCCGACGCGATCGTCGGCGCGTTGCGGGACGCCCGCCTCGTCACGATCGCCGACTCGGGCCACTTCGTCTATGTCGAGCAGCCCGAGGCGTTCCGCGCCGCCCTGACCGGCTTCCTCCGGTGACCGAGGAGGCGGTCTCCGCGCTGCGTGCAGGCCGCGCGGTGATCCTTCCGACCGACACCGTCTACGGGCTGTGCGCGCTGCCCGAGCAGGAAGACGTCCTGTACGAGATCAAGGGCCGCGACCGCTCGAAGCCGGTCGCCCTGCTCGCCGCGGACGTGGAGGCGCTCGTCGCCGCGCTGCCCGGCCTGGACCGGCCGGCGCTGGAGACGTACCTCCCGGGGCCGTACACGCTGATCGTCGGGAGGGTCGGCGTCCGCGTCCCGAACCTCCCGCCGGCCGCGGCCGACGTCGTCCGCGCTGTCGGCGTCGTCGCCGCGACGAGCGCGAACCTGTCGGGCGGTCCCGATCCGCGCCGTGTGGAGGAGATCCCGGACGAGATCCGGGCCGCCTGCGGAGCGATCGTCGACGCGGGCGAGCTTCCCGGCGTCCCGTCCACGGTGATCGACCTCACCGGCCCCGAGCCCCGCGTCGTCCGGCGGGGTGCCGGCCCGCTCCCCTGAGGCGTGCCGTCGCCGTCCTGCCGTAGCATCAAAGCCGTGGCCACGAAGCAGGCGACGTTCGAGGAGCTGAAGCAGGCCGGGCTCGACGAGCTCGACCCAGAGGTCGCGCGCCTCCTCGGCGACGAGCTCGAGCGCCAGCGCGGGCAGATCGAGCTGATCGCCTCCGAGAACTTCACGTGGCCCGCCGTGCTCGAGGCTGTCGGCTCGGTGGCGACGAACAAGTACGCCGAGGGCTATCCCGGACGCCGCTACTACGGCGGCTGCGAGGTGATCGACGAGATCGAGCAGCTCGCGATCGACCGTGCGAAGGAGCTGTTCGGTGCCGAGCACGCGAACGTCCAACCGCACGCGGGGGCACAGACGAACATGGCCGTGTACGCGGCGGTGATGGAGCCGGGCGACACGCTGATGGCGCTCGCGTTGAACCAGGGCGGCCACCTCACGCACGGCCACAAGGTCAACTTCTCGGGCCGCCTCTACAGCGTCGCGCACTACGAAGTCTCCCGCGAGACGATGACCGTTGACTACGACGACGTGCTCGCGAGGGCGAAGGAGGCCCGGCCGAAGGTGATCGTCTGCGGCGGCTCCGCCTATCCGCGCACGGTCGAGACCGACCGGTTCCGTGCGATCGCGGACGAAGTGGGGGCGATCCTCGTCTGCGACATGGCCCATTTCGCCGGGCTCGTCGCCGCGGGCATCCAGCCGAACCCGGTCGAGCACTGCGACTTCGTGACCTCGACGACCCACAAGACGCTCGCCGGCCCGCGCGCCGGCTTCATCCTCTGCCGCGAGGAGCACGCGAAGGCGCTCGACTCGGCCGTGATGCCGGGGATGCAGGGCGGGCCCCTCGAGCACACCATCGCGGCCAAGGCCACGTGCTTCCGGATCGCGATGACCGACGCGTTCCGCGAGTACCAGGCGCTGGTCCGCCGCAATGCCGACGCCCTCGGCGAGACGCTGCTCGAGGGCGGGCTCTCGCTCGTCACCGGCGGCACCGACACGCATCTCCTGCTCGTCGACCTGAGCGAGTCGGAGTGGACCGGCAAGGCGGCGGAGGAGCGGCTCGGCGACATCGCCGTCACCGTCAACCGCAACACGATCCCGTTCGACGAGCGCTCGCCGTTCGTCACCTCGGGGATCCGGCTCGGCTCTCCGGCGATGACGATGCGCGGCTTCGACGAGGACGACTTCCACGAGGTCGGCCGGATCATCTGCGAGGCCCTGACCGAATCGCCCGACCTCGACGGGCTGCGCGCCCGCGTCGCGGCGCTGTGCGCGAAGCGGCCCCTCTACGAGGGCTTCCGCGGCTACACGACCTACGTCGCTTGACGGAGCCGCGCCTCACCATCGTCGAGCACCCGCTCGTCCGGCACAAGCTGAGCTACCTCCGCGACAGGGACACGCCGACCGTCCACTTCCGCAAGCTCGCGAACGAGATCACGCTCCTGCTCACGTACGAGGCGACGAAGGACATGCCGACCGAGCCGGCGGAGATCGACACGCCGCTCGAGCGGATGACGGCGCAGCGCATCTCGGGCAAGAAGGTCGCAGTCTGCCCGGTGCTGCGTGCGGGGGTCGGCATGCTCGACGGCGTCCTCTCGCTCGTCTCGAGCGCGCGCGTCGGCTTCGTTGGCCTGTACCGGGACGAGGAGACGCTCGAGCCCGTGCAGTACTACCTCAAGCTCCCCGACGACCTGTCCGAGCGCGACGCGATCGTCCTCGACCCGATGCTCGCGACCGGGCATTCGAGCTGCGCGGCGATCGCCGCGGTGAAGGAGGCCGGCGCGCAGTCGGTGACGCTGGTCTGCATCGTCGCCGCGCCGCCGGGGGTCGAGGAGGTCCACCGCCAGCATCCCGACGTCCACATCGTCTGCGCGGCCGTCGACCGCGGCCTGAACGAGCGTGGCTTCATCGTCCCGGGCCTCGGCGACGCCGGCGACCGTCTGTACGGCACGAAGTAGCTCGCGCTTCTTACGGTCTGCCGAGACCTCGGCACGATCGTCGAGATCGGCTAACGAGCGAAGGCGGCGTTGACGGCGGCGTTGTTCGGCAGGTCCGCGAACCGCATGAAGGTTCCCCGCTCCGCGATCTCCTCCGCAGCGGCCATGAATGCGGCCTGGGCGACACGGGCGAGCGTACCGCCGACGCTGATCCTGCGGACGCCGAGAGCTTCAGCCTCCGCCAGCGTGATGAACGGCTTGTGGACGAGCAGATTCACGGGCTTGGGAGCGACCGCGGAGACGATCGCGGACACCTGCTCCGCCGTATCGACGAACGGTGCGTAGAGGCAGTCAGCACCGGCCTCGGCGTAGGCCCGCAGCCGGCGGATCGTCTCGTCGAGATCGGGCCTGCCGACGACGAATCCCTCGGAGCGGCCCGTGAGGATGATTCCCGTGCCGCTCTCGTCGATTGCCCGGCGGGCCGCTCGGATCCGCTCCACGGCGAGGTCGAACGGGTAGAGCGGCTCGTCGGCGCCTCGGGTCGAGTCCTCGATCGAGAGCCCGGCGATCCCGGTCGCCGCTGCAAGCTCGACGCTCTCGGCGACCCCCTCCGGATCGGAGGCATAGCCGCCCTCGAAGTCGGCGCTCACAGGGACCTCGACGGCGCCCGCGATCTGGCGAAGATGCTCCAGCACCTCGGCCCTCTCGACCCCCTGGTCGGGGCGGGCCATCGACCAGGCGAACCCTGCGCTCGTGGTCGCCAACGCCTTGAATCCCAGGTGCTGCAGGAGGACCGCGCTGCCGACATCCCAGGGATTCGGGATCACGAAGCATCCTTCGTCGTGCAGCCGGCGGAAGGCCTCGACCTTGTCGCTCTGCGAGGTCACGCCGGGAATAATCGCTGTTCGGCCGCGAGGTGGGGAGACCACTCGAGGCCGTCGGCGCCCGCGAACCGCAGGTAGGCGCCGAGCGCCTCGCGCATCGCCTCGACGAACCCGTGGGAGCGGCGCGGCGCGAAGTCCTCCTCCCACCAGAGTCCGAGCACGTCGACACAGCCTTGCTCGCGGTCGATCCGGGGCTCGATCCGGCCGACGAACCGGTCGCCGAAGAGGATCGGGAGCACGTAGTAGCCCCAGCGGCGCTTCTCGGGCTTGAAGAAGCCCTCCCAGACGAACTCGAAGCCGAACAGGCGCTCGAGGAGGACGGTGTCCCACAGCAGCGAGTCGAACGGGGCGATGAACGCGACGGTGCGCGGCGGCTCCGGCGGCGACTCGAGCTGCGCGAGCTCCTCGGCGACCACGAACCGCTTGCCGCGCAGGCCCTCGACCTCGACGGGCACGAGCGAGCCCGCCTCGACGAGCTCCTTCTGCAGCACCTTGCGGACATCACCGTTCGCGATGCGGGCGAACGTGCCGCCGGCGCCGCCGGCACCCAACAGGCCGTGGGCGCGGTACCGGGACAGCATCTTGTGCAGGAGCCGTTCTCGCTCGGGCACGTCGTGGGCGAGCACGTCGGCTGGGAGCAGACGCTCGAGGAGGTCGTAGTAGCGGACGTTGCCCTCGCGGCGGGCAAGGCCGATCACCCCGGCGACGGTGTACCCCTCGAGCACCGAGCGGACTGCGTTCTCGGGCATCCCGAACCAGTCCTTCGTGGCGCCGGCGGTCACCTCGAAGTCGAGCGAGGACAGGGGGCCCTCGGCGCTGATCCGTTCGAGCACGCGCTCGGCCACGGCCGCGTTGTCCGCCAGCGCGGCGTTGTGGAAGCGCGGTCCCTTGCGGCCCATGACGTGACGGAACCACGGGAACTCGCTCGTCGCGACGAACGACAGCGCTTTGTTCGTGGCCTCGAAGATCTCGCGGCGCTCGTAGAGCGTGTCGCACCAAGCGGGCTCGTAGCCCGCGACGCGCGCGTGCAGCATCAGGTCGTGATTCCGGCCTGCGACCGCGATCGGGTCGAACTGGATCGAGCCGAGCTTCCCGATCACCTCGAGCACCGCATCCGGTCCGCCCGCGAGAGACCGCGCGGGCGCGAGGAAGTGCCTCGTGACGAGGAAGCGGCGAGCCGCCTCGGGGGTGACCTTGACCGCCGAGGCGGTCAGGACAGCTGCTCGAGCCCGTCCGCGACCCACGCCCGCAGCTCGTCGGACTGGACGAACGCAGCGCCGTCCGCTTCGGCACGAGCGAGCACGTCCTCCGCCGCAGCACCTGCCTGCAGCCCGGCGTAGAGGTAGATCAGCGCCGACGAACGAGGCCCGGTCCGACAGGTCACGAGCGTCGGCCTCGGCAGGCCGTCGAGCGCCTCGATCTGCCTGCGCGCGAGATCGAGGTCGAGCGGAGTGGGTGGGTCCGAGACGACGTTCGCCGACACGGGCACGGCGCGCTGGACGTCCGCGTACGACAAACCGCCCTCAACCGACGCGAACTCCTCGCCGCAGAGAAAGAGCCAGGAGGCGGCGCCCTTCTCGCGCGCGAAAGCCTCGGGATCCGCGATCAGCCCGCGGTTGTTCATCAGGCCGGTCGGCGTCTCGAAGTCGGCCACGCGGCGATCCTACTCCCGCCCCGACGTATCGTCTCGGCGGGGGCGTCCCGGCGGCGAAGTACGCTGACATCGTGCTTGCGGCGACCAGCCCGCACCTCAGCGTCCTCGACGAGCTCGCCGATCACCTCCAGGTCATCTGGGGAGCGCTCGTTGCGTTCGCCATCGTCGTTCTGCTGACGCCCGCGGTCGGAGGGATGGCGCGGCGACTCGGCGTGGTCGACATCCCGGGCGGCAGGCGGATCAACGAGCTACCGGTGCCTCGTCTCGGCGGGATCGGGCTCTTCCTCGGGATCCTCGTGCCGGCGCTCGCCTTCCTCCACCTCGGGCACCAGACGCGCGGGCTGCTGCTCGGCGCCGCGATCGCCGTGACCGTCGGCATCGTCGACGACTTCCGCGGCCTTCCGTGGTACGGGAAGCTCTCCGGTCAGGTCCTGGCCGCGGCCGTGGCGACCGGCTTCGGCATCTGGGTGAACCGGTTCACGTTCCCGTTCGTGGGCGTCCACACCCTGCCGTCGTCGGTCGGGATCCCGCTGACGATCATCTGGATCGTCGCGATCATGAACATGTTCAACTTCCTCGACGGCCTCGACGGTCTCGCCGCCGGGGTGGCCGCGATCGCCGGGCTGACGTTCTGCGTGATCGCGCTCTCGCTCGGGAAGTTCGACCCGGCCGTCCTCTCGGCCATCGTCTTCGGCGCCTGCGTCGGCTTCCTCCGCCACAACTTCTATCCGGCGCGGATCATCATGGGCGACTCCGGCGCGCTGCTGCTCGGCTACGTGCTCGCGACCATCGCGGTGCAGGGCCTCCTGAAGACGGCCGCGACCGTCGCCCTGTTCTTCCCGCTGCTCGTGCTCGCCGTCCCGATCGTCGACACGACGTTCGTGGTCGTACGGCGGCTCAAGCACGGCGAGCGCGTGTTCGAGGCCGACCAGGCGCACCTGCACCACCGCTTCCTGCGGCGCGGCTTCTCGCAACGGCGCGCGGCCCTGACCATCTGGGCCTGGTGCATCACGCTCGCCGCAGCTGCGTTCGCGACCCGCTTCGTCCCGTTCCGGGCCCACGGCGTCTGGCATCCCTGGTGGACCCTGCTCGCCGCCTCGATAGGCCTCGCCGCCGTCCTTTTCTCGGTCTACGTGGTCTACGTGCTCGAGATCGTGAAGCTCGGCAACCGGATCCAGAGGCGCCGCAAGCCGGACGACCCACTGCGGAAGACCGCCTGACCCAGTCCGAAGGTCGAGCCTAACCCTGGTCTCGGCTCACCGTTGACTCTCGTCAACGGTTGTGCCAGCCTGCCCGAATGGGGTACCCCGATCGGGAGTAGTGGGAAGGAGGTTCGCGCCAATGGACGTTCGTCTAGCCGCTTGGGGCAGCTAGCCCTGGCGACGTCTGCGGTGTAACGCCTGCGACGGAGTCGCCACTGTACGGCGGCCGTCAGCCCGGCGGCTCCGAGCAGGTGCCTGAAACGAACGCCGGCGCGACACCGGGTTGAGCCGGATACTTGCCCCCTTCGCCAGCCGCGACTTCAGATTGCTCTGGACGGCGAGCACGATCTCTCTGCTCGGAGACGGCATCTGGTACGTCGCGATCGGCTGGCAGACCCTCGCCTTGTCGAACAGCGCGACGGCCCTTGCCGTCGTCTGGCTCGCCTTCACGCTGCCGCACATCGCGATGCTCCTCTTCGGCGGTGTGCTCTCGGACCGGCTGCCGCGGCGCCGGGTCCTGCTCGGCGCGAACATCGTCTCGGGGCTCTTCGTCGGCACCATTGCGGTGCTCTCGCTCGCCGGCGTGCTCTCGCTCTGGAAGCTCCTCATCCTCGTGGCCGGTTACGGCGCCAGCGAGGCGGTGTTCGGGCCCGCGTACGGCGCGATCATCCCGGAGCTGGTCGACCGCGAGGTGCTCACCCAGGCGAACTCGCTCAACCAGCTCAACCGGCCGCTGGCGCTGCGGCTTGCGGGGCCGGCGCTCGGCGGGCTCCTCGTCGCCGGCCTGGGGACGGGTGCTGCGCTGGCCGTCGATGCCGGCACCTTCTTCGTCTCCGCTGCGATCCTCTCCCGGATGGCCGTTCCGCGCAGGGCCGTCGGCGTCGTGGAGACGAGCGTTCGCGCCGTGCTGCGGGAGGTGGGCGAGGGGCTCGCCGCGGTCCGGCGCGTGCCGTGGCTCTGGGCAGGGATGGGAGCGGATGCGATCGGCACCGTCGCGACCTGGGGGTGCGTGCAGGCGCTCGTGCCGGTCCTGGTGCGCGACGACCTGGGCGGCGGCGCGGGCGCGCTCGGGGCGATCTACGCCGCGGGCGGCGTCGGCGCCGTGGCTGCGGCGCTCATGACCGGGTCGCGCGGCAGCCCGCGGCGTCCGGTGACCGTGCTGTTCCTCGTCCTCGCCGGGAAGGTCGCCGCGGTCGGCCTGTTCGGCTTCGCGACCAGCGCGGCGACGGCGATGGTCGCCAGCTTCCTCATGGGCGCACTGTCGACCGTCGGGCTCGTGGTCTGGATGACCCTGATTCACGAGCGGGTGGAGGGCGACCTTCTCGGCCGGGTCAACAGCATCGACTGGCTCGTCTCGACGAGCCTGATGCCGCTCGCGCTCGCCGTCGTCGGGCCACTCGCCGATGCGTTCGGCGTGCGGGCGCTGCTGGTCGTGGCGGGGTTCGGAGGGGCGCTGCTCGTGCTCTCGTTCCTGCTCGTGCCGGGAGTGCTGGCGGGGGAGCAGCTTCGCGGCGACCAGCTCGAGCCGACCTAGCCGACCCGAGCGGCCCTGGCCGCTGCCGACATGCCCCGGTGCCAGGCACCGAGACATGGCCGCCGGAGACCCCCGGCTTCGAAAGAAGCGCGCAATGTCCCGTTTTCGGGACGCAGCGATGGCGCTTTCGGACGCGGCCGGTGCCTGGCACCGAGGCGTGGCCGGTTTAGCCGGGAGCGGCGCGCTCGACGAAGCCCGTCAGGAGCTCGTTGAAGGGCTCGCCGAGCCGTTGGACCGAGTGGCCCGCCCCCGACAGGACGGCCCGTTCCGCGCCGAGCCGCTCCTCGAGCACGTCGCACAGCGCCTCGAACGCCGCGCTGTGCCCGCCCGAGACCACGAGCTTGGGGAACGGCGCCTGCGAGAGCTCGTCGAACGGGATCACCGCCTCGGACGGTGGCCGCTCGACCATCAGCGTCCGCGCGCCCTGGAGGAGCTCGGGTGTGAAGTTGCCGGGCGGGGTGGAGGAGCCGACAAGGCCCAGGAAGCCGCGCAGGAACTCGGCGGGGTCGCGCGGGCCGTCGGTCCAGTGCTCCCCGATCCGCGCCATGAACTCGTCGGCTGCGGGAATGCCCCGGGCGGCGCCGAACGCAGGCGGCTCGATCACGGTGAGCGAGCGCAGTAGCTCCCGGTTCTTCGCCGCGGCGAGCAGCGCGATGACGCCGCCGTACGAGTGGCCGACGAGATGCGTGCCGGGCTCGAGGAACCGCTCGAGCCACACTGCCTCGTCCTCGAAATCGACCTGCTCGACGTCCGGTCCGGGCGGAAACCCGCGCCGATTCGGCGCCACGATCTCGAACCGGTCGGCGAGCGGCTTCTGGGCGCTCCAGGTCAGGTCCGCGCCGACCACGGAACCGTGAACTAGCAGAAGGCGAGGTTGGCTATCCATGCGGGTTTCGGGTGTCACAAAGTACAAGTTCGCAGCGCCACCGGCACTGCTATTCTCGCCGCGGATGCAGGGGACCACTTCGACGCAGTTCAACGCGGCTGGAGCCGGCGGCGTTCTCCTAGCCGTGCTCGCGGTCTGCGTCGGCATCGGCGCCCTGGTGGGCTGGGCTGCAGGCTCCGGCGCGATCGGCGCGCTGTTCGGAGCCGTGGTCGGGATCCTCGGTGGGATCGCCGCGGTCTATGCGCGCTACGGGAACATGAGCTGATGCTCGGCGCTCTCTTCTCGACCCGACGCGCCGAGCCGGATCACCTGTTGCCCGCGGCCGGCGGAACGGTCGTGCTCGCGCTCCTGCTGCCGGTGGTCGCGCTCGTCGGCTGGAGCATCGCGGGCTGGGGGCTCGCCGCCCTGCTCTGGCTCGGCACCCACGCGCTCGACCTCCTGGTCGTCCGAGCGCGCTCGAAGCCGGGTGGCGTGGCGAACTCGGGCATCCAGGCGTTCGCGCTGTTCTTCAAGCTGATCGCGCTGCTCGTCGTGCTCTTCGCAGCCTTGGCCGCAGACCGCAACCTCGCGCTGACGACGGCGCTGACGTACGGCCTCGCGTACACGTTCGAGCTCGGGCTCTCGCTCGCCTCCTACTTCGGAACCGCGGCTTGACCCGGCTCCGGGTCCTGCTCTTCTTCGGGGCGCTCGCGCTCCTCGCGCCGCAGGCCGCGTTCGCGCGCGGGAACTTCGACCCGACGACCGAGTTCGAGCAGCACGAGTGGATCCCGATCCACATCGGCCCGCTCAACCTCTCCATCACGAAGGCGGTCGTCTATCTGATGCTGGGGACGTTGTGCACGATCGCGCTCGGACTGTTCACGATGCGCAGCCGGCTCGCGCTCCTGCCCGGCAAGCGGCAGACGATCGGCGAGGCGCTCTACGAGGTCTCCCAGACACAGATCGCCGAACAGGGGCTCCCGACCAAGGCGATCTCCCGCTGGTTCCCCTACGTCGCGACGCTGCTCCTCTTCATCTTCGTGGTCAACCTGCTCGGGTTCATCCCGCTGCCGCTGACGGGGGAGACGTGGCACGGCTTCCCGACCTGGGGGATCTACGCGGCCACGTCGTCGCTCTCGGTGACGCTTGCGCTGGCCCTGCTGACCTTCCTCTTCACCCACTACGAGGGGATCAAGTGGAACGGGCCCCGGCGCTACTTCAAGAGCTGGATCCCGGAGGCGCCCAAGGGGCTCCTGTTCCTGATCGTGCCGCTCGAGATTCTCGGCCAGTTCATGCGGCTGATCTCGCTGAGCGTCCGGCTCTTCGCGAACATGCTCGCCGGCCACATCCTGATCCTCACGTTCCTCGGCCTGATCTTCATCTTCGAATCGCTGGCCCTGGTGTTCGTGATCATCCCGGCGACGGTCTTCTACCTCTTCGAGGTGATCATCGTGGTCGGGATCCAGGCATTCATCTTCGCTGCCCTGTCCGCCATCTACATCGGCTCGGCGATCGAGCCGGAGCACTAAGGAGGAAACGACATGATCGGCTACATCCTCGCCGCCACGACCGGCGACGTGACGAAGGCGGGCAAGGCGATCGGCCTCGCCCTCGGCGTCGGCCTCGGCGCGGCCGGCGCCGGCGTCGGCATCGGGATCATCTTCGGCTCGATGATCCAGTCCGTCGCCCGCCAGCCCGAGCTCCGGAGCGAGCTCCAGGGCATCCAGTGGCTCGGCTTCGCTCTGACCGAGGCCGTGGTGTTCTACGGCCTGCTCGGCTCGATCCTCGCGTACGTGCTGGTCAAGTAAGTGATCGTCGCTTCCAACCCACTGATCTCGGTCACGCCGGGGCTGATGATCTGGACGATCGTCTGCTTCCTGATCGCGCTCTGGGTGCTCAAGCGGTACGCGTTCGGCCCGATCCAGCAGATGATCGAGAAGCGGCAGGAGTCGATCCAGCACTCGGTCGAGGCGGCGGACCACGCCCGCGACGAGGCCGAACGGCTCCTCGAGGAGCACCGCAAGCTGATCGCGGAGGCGCGCGGCCAGGGCGAGGCGATCCTCGCCGAGGCGCGCAAGACCCGCGACTCGATGGAGCAGCGGATGCGCGAGGAGACGGAGGCAGAGCGGCAGCGAAGGCTCGAGGAGACACGGAAGGAGATCGCTGCGGAGACGACGCGGGCGGTCCAGCAGATCCGGGCCGAGGTCGCCGACCTCACGCTCGAGGCCGCCTCGCGGGTGGTCGGCCGCACGCTCGACGCCGAGCGCGACCGCGAGCTCATCTCCGAGGCGATCGACGGCCTCGACTTCTCGCGCCTGGAGGAGTCGGCAT
>Ga0207693_10000640_pt1 | contig 31338 bp, 24 predicted proteins | sample LARL81metaG_FD_184347 | JGI IMG/M metagenome (GOLD analysis project Ga0207693, IMG submission 184347) | Corn, switchgrass and miscanthus rhizosphere microbial communities from Kellogg Biological Station, Michigan, USA - LAR L8-1 metaG... | ecosystem: Host-associated > Plants > Roots >... | reverse complement strand
GCCTTGATCAGAACGGGGTAGCCGATGTCGCCGGCGATTTTCGCCGCTTCCTGGTCGGAGCCGATGCCGCCCTCCGAACCGGGTACGACCGGAATGTTGAGCTTTTTTGCGGTGCGCTTGGCTTCGATCTTGTCGCCCATCAGGCGAATGTGTTCGGGCTTCGGACCGATGAACTGCACGCCGTGATCGGCGAGTATTTCGGCAAAGCGCGCGTTCTCCGAAAGAAAGCCGTAGCCCGGATGCACGGCGTCGGCGCCGGTGATCTCGCAGGCCGACAGGATGGCCGGAACGTTGAGATAGCTGTCCTTAGCCGCGGGCGGCCCGATGCACACGCTCTCATCGGCAAAGCGCACGTGCATGGCGTCCGCATCGGCCGTCGAGTGCACCGCCACCGTCGGTATGCCGAGCTCCTTGCAGGCGCGCAGCACCCGGAGTGCGATCTCACCGCGGTTGGCGATCAGAATCTTGTCGAACATTCTTTCCGCTCACCGAGTGGGCCTGACAAGTGAGAAAGCGCGCTTTCTCACTCGATAATCACCAACGGTTCGCCGAATTCCACCGGCTGACCGTCCTCGAACAGAACTTGAATTACGGTGCCGGCGCGCGGGGCGGGAATCTGGTTCATCGTTTTCATCGCTTCCACGATCAGCAGCGTATCACCGGCTTTGACCTTGCTGCCGATATCGATGAAAGGCTTGGCGCCCGGCTCGGGGGCGGCGTAGGCGGTTCCGACCATCGGCGAGATCACCACGCCGGGATGTTTGGACGGATCGATCGGTATGACGGCGGCCTCGGTGCCCGGTTGCGGCGCGACTTCGACGCGCACCGCGGCGGAAGGGGCGGCCGCCATCATTGTCCCGCGTGCCACGCGGATGCGCCTGCCGTCCTGCTCGATCTCGATTTCGGTCAGGCCGGTCTCGTCGAGCAGTGCAGTGAGCTCGTGGATCAGGTCCCGATCGATGATGGACTTCGGCGACTTTGACATCATGCGTCCACTGGCGCTCAACTTTTTTGCTTGGCGCCAAGCAGTCCGGCGAGCCCGGTGATGGCAAGGGCATAACCATCGACGCCGAATCCGGCGATCACCGCCTTGGCCGCTTTCGAAATGTACGAATTGTGCCGGAAGCTTTCGCGCGTGTGGATGTTTGTGATGTGCACCTCGATCGCGGGCACCTTCACCGCGAGTAACGCATCCATGATGGCGATCGACGTCGTGGTGTAGCCGGCCGGATTTATGACAATGGCGCCGGCGTCTTTCGCATGCGCTTCCTGGATCCAGTCGACCAGCTCGCCTTCCCGGTTCGATTGCCGGAAGACGACATCGAGACCGAAGCGCTTGGCGGTTTCGGCGCACAGCTTTTCCACGTCCGCAAGCGTCGCGCGTCCGTATTTTTCCGGCTCGCGGGTGCCGAGCAGGTTCATATTGGGCCCGTTGAGAACGTAGATTGTGGATTTTGCCATGAATCCCCGTCCGCACTCGTTGGACGTGCGTGAAACCAGCGCGCTTTATAGGTGGCCCGGAGGATAAGGGGAAGCCCGGATGATGCTCAGATTGAAGCTTCGCAGCTTCCCGGTGCCTGAGTTTCCGCCGCCGCCCAATCGATGACAGCCTTGAGCGCCGTTAACCTTCTGCGACCGGCGCCCGTGGCCTTTTTGAAGATCGCGATCTGGCGATCCGCGCTCGTGCCTTGGGCTGCGATGACATGGACATGCCTGATCTCGTTCACGCAGCCGAGGGCCTCGGCGTCCTCGGCGATGAAATCGATCACCTGATCGAGCCATTGCACGAGCGTGAGCGGCGAGCGTGAGAACGGTTCAACGAAGGTCGCGCCGATGCCGTAACGCTGGGCGTGCCATTTGTTCTCTTGTGTGATCGCTCGACCGACGCGATCAAAGCCGGCATTCAGCGCGCGGTCGCGATCAAGCGCACGCACGAGACAGCGGAATAACGCGGCGACCGCGATGGCATCATCCAGACGCGTGCAACTGTCGGCTACGCGCAATTCGATGGTTGGATTATTGAGTGAAGGTCGGATCGCCCACCAGATGTAGCTTTCGTCCGGAATGATTTTGGCCCATTTGAGTGCGGCCACGAACTCGCGGTAATCGTCATTGGTGCGGAACAACTCAGGCAATCCCGTGCGAGGAAGTTCGTCGTAGGCGGCGAGCCGGTAGCCGACGAGGCCGGTGAGATGGCCCTGCCAGAATGGCGATGACGTCGTGAGCGCAAGCAGGAGCGGAAGATAAGCTGTCAACCGCATGATCAAGTTGATGCGCGTATCGACATCGGGCACCGCAACATGGACATGCATGCCGCACAGCATGTTGCGATAGCCGATCATCTGCAGGTCATCCATGATCGCGCCGTAGCGCGCCTTGCGCGTCATCACCTGCTCGGGCCAATAGGCGAGGGGGAAGGTACCCATGGCGGCGAGGCCAAGCCCGTACTCGGCCGCGAGTTTTCCCAGCGCGCGCCGGTAGTGCACGAGATGCGCGCGGGCCTCCTGCGGGCTGTTGCATGGAGGCGTGGCGACCTCGATTTGAGATTGCAACATTTCTGTCATAACGTGGCCGCTCAGCTGCTTCTGGGCGCGCAGCAGAAATCTCTTGTTGGCGCGGCGCACCGAATGGCGCGTCTTCGCGTCGAACAAAAAGTATTCCTCTTCCATGCCGAATGAGTACATGCGCGCGACAACCGCCCCGACGGAACTTTGTTCCGCATCGTCAGACGCAAAAACGGCCGCCGCAGGTATGCCGCGGCGGCCGATCACTAATGAGACTACGGACCGATAAGGTCCGTCAGCAGGTCGGCTTGCCGCAGCGCGAGGTATTGACCTTTTCCTTGAGCGCGTCGAGACCCACCGCGCCGACGACCACATTGTCGCCGATGACGTAGCTCGGCGTGCCGTTGAGTCCGAGGGACTCGGCAAGCTTGAAGTTTTCCTGAAGGGTGGCCTTCACTTCGGCGTTCGCGAGATCCTTCTCCAGGCGAGGCATATCGAGGCCAATGTCCTTGGCTACCGCAAGCGCGCGGGCCTTGTCGGCCTGACCGCGGCCGCCAAGCAGCTTTTGGTGGAATTCGAGATATTTCTTGCCGGTCTTGTCCTGCATGCGCACCGCAACTGCGACCTGGGCTGCCTCGACCGAACCTGGTCCAAGGACCGGGAATTCCTTCAGAACGATCTTGAGCTTGGGATCGTCCTTCAGCAACGTGAGCATGTCATCCATGGCGCGTTTGCAGTAGCCGCAGTTGTAGTCGAAGAATTCAACAAACGTGACATTGCCGTCCGGATTTCCAAGAACGACCTGACGCGGCGAGCTGAAGATCGTCTGCGCGTTTTTCTTGATCGTCTCCTTGTGCTTTTCCGCATCGGCCGCACTCTGTCGCTTGTCGAGCTCAGCCATCGCATCCTGGATGACCTCAGGGTGCGCGATCAGGTAGTCGCGCAAGATACGCTCGACCTCGCTCTTCTGGCCGGCCGTCAATTCATCGGCCTGCGAAATCTGTGGGATAGCTATCGCAAGAAACGCCGAGCAGGCGGCGGCGACAAGGCACGATCTGAATGTCATTGAAACTTTCCTCATTATTGCATTCTGGCGTTTGCGTTCGATTTGACGTTGACGATGTCGTCGGCCTGCACCCATGCCGGCGAGCCGATAGGCAGGCGAGTCTTGGCGCGCGTGGCCAACTGGCGGGCAGTCTTCACATCGCCGCGTGCGAATGCGGCTTGCGCCGACGCGAGATCGGCATTGGCGAGGTCACCCTTGCGGCCATAGGCCATCGCGAGCTGTGAGTAAGCCTCGGGCGCCTCCGGTTCGCGCGCGATTGCCGAACGAAGCAGCCCGACCGCTTCTTCGGCGAACTTCGGGTTGTTGGTGGCATTCAGCGCCTGCGCAAGCATGATCTCGATCAACGGATTTTCGTGCGCGAGCTGCGAAGCCTGACGCAAGGGTGCGACAGCTTCAGCCGGCCGGCCACCCTCGAGCAGCGCTTGGCCTTTGAGTTCATAGAAGTACGGATTGTTCGGCTGCGCCTGGATCAGGGCATCGATCTGTACGAGCGCCTGACGCAGATCCGCGTTACGATAGGTGGCAATGGCGCGCGCGTATCGCGCAGGAAGGCCGTGATCACTGGCCGGGTAGCGGCGCGCAACGGTCTCCGGGCGTTCCAGGAAGCCCGACAGCTTCGCTCGCATCATGTCGTGACGCAATTGCAACTCGGGTGGATCCTTCTTGTCCCAATAGGGACTTGCCTTTGCGAGCGCCTCAAGTGCGGCGACGCGATCGGCGGGCATCGGGTGCGTTTGCATGTAAGGGTCGATGTAACGCGAATTGAACAACATTTCGTTGCTAAGGCGTTTGAACAGATCGACCATTCCTTTCGGCGACTGACTGGTCGCATTGAGGAATTTGACCCCGGCATGGTCGGCCTGATCCTCCTGCGTTCGCACGTAAGCGAGCACCGAGCGCATGATGGCTGACTGGGGCGCCATGATTGCCGCAGCTCCGACGTCACCGCCAGCTCCGGCACGTGACGCGGCAACGGCAGCGCCCAGGCCGGCAAGCAAAGCAACAATCCCCGCAGTTTGCGCGGTCGCCAGTTGTTCTCTCAGGCGCTGAAGATGGCCGCCGGCAAGGTGTCCGGTTTCGTGCGCGAAGATGCCGATAATCTCGTTCGGCGTCTTTGCATCGAACAATGCGCCCGCGTTAATGAAAATGTGCCGACCGTCCATGACGAAGGCGTTGAACGAACGGTCGCTGAGAACCACAACGCGCACGTTCTGCTTGGCCAATCCGGCGGCCCGCAAGACCGGCTGTGCGTAGTCGCGCAGGAGCTGTTCGATTTCGGCATCACGAATCACCGGCATGCCACGCGTGACGCTATCCTGGGCGCGTGCAGGTGTAAGTGCGGGTCCGCCGCCCGCGGCCGCCACGGCGATCGCAGTGAGCAACGCGATTGCCCGGGCTGCTGGCGCCATGCGCCGCGTCCTGATAGGTGTGCCGTCCAAGGACATCCCGATTTTCTGCCAGATTGGGCGTGAACCTAGTGACGCGCCTGGGGGCGGTCAACGAGGCCGGCGATCACGACTGGGTCATGGTCGGCCCGTTCCGCAAGCAATCCGCGGAATGCGGCAACAGCGGGGCAGGGCCGAGGGCGCGACGGACTGAAAAACGATGCTTGAGAAGGCAAAACAGCTCCTGAAACCGTCCAAACGCAGCGATGTGCCGCCTTTCATCGTCATGGACGTGATGACTGCCGCGGCACAGCGCGAAGCTCAAGGGGCCCACATCATCCATATGGAAGTAGGCCAGCCCGCGGCGCCAGCACCGGCGACGGCTATCAAGGCTGCCCAGGCCGCACTCACGCGCGGCCGCATCGGCTATACGGAGACACTCGGCATACCATCATTGCGCGCACGAATCGCGCGCCACTATCAGGACGCATACGGCCTCGCGCTTGATCCTGCGCGCGTGGTGGTAACGACCGGATCCTCCGGCGGGTTCATCCTCGCCTTCCTGTCATTGTTTGAGCCGGGGGACCGCGTTGGCTTGGCCAATCCGGGTTATCCGCCGTACCGCCATATCCTCTCTGCGCTGGGTTGCGAGCCCGTGTTGATCGAGACTTCGGCGCAGACGCGCTGGGCGCTTTCACCCAAGGCGCTCATCGCCGCGCATCAGCGCACGCCGCTCAAGGGCGTTGTCGTTGCGAGCCCCGCCAATCCCACGGGCACGATGATGGACGCCGATGCGCTCTCGCGACTCATTTCGGTGGCGGAGGCCGAAGGCATCCGGGTGATTTCCGACGAGATTTACCACGGTCTCGACTACGCATTCGCTGCGGAGACGGCTGCGAGCATTTCCGAACACGCGGTCGTCATCAATTCGTTCTCGAAATATTTCTGCATGACCGGTTGGCGGATCGGTTGGATGGTCGTTCCTGACAATCTCGTCCGCACGATCGATCGTCTCCAGGGCAATTTGGCGATTTCGGTGCCGACGCTCGCGCAATTTGCGGGCGAAGCTGCTTTCGATGGTCGAGAGGAAATGGAACGGGTCAAGCACGGATACGAAGAGAACCGTCGTATCCTGTGCGATGGATTGCCGAAAGCCGGCCTCGACAAATTCTTGCCGGTGGACGGCGCCTTTTATCTCTACGCGGACATCTCGCGATTTTCAGCCGACAGTCTCGACTTCGCCAAACGCATGCTGAACGAAGCCGGCGTTGCTGCAACGCCTGGCATTGATTTCGATCCGGTCAATGGCCGGCATTTTCTGCGCTTTTGTTATGCCGGCTCTGCCAGCGAGATGCATGAAGCCGTGGCGCGGATCTCGAATTGGCTGAAGCGCTAGACTTTAGCCATCCGTCAAAACTCTACGTCGAGTTCGACAACCTCATCAGGTTCGGCTTTCGCGCCTTCCACCCATTCGCGCATCGGCGGCATCGTCATGATGGTCGCGCAATAGGCAGCGCAGTCGCTGTCAAGCTTCACGTCGTAGCTGAGAAAGCGCGTCACCACCGGCGCGAACATGGCATCCGCCATGCATGCCTTGTCGCCGAAGAGGAAGGGACCTTTGTCGGCCGCGAGACATTCGCGCCAGATACTCACAATGCGATTGATGTCGGCTTGCGCACCTGCCCAGACCTTGAAGCCAGGATGATGCGCTTTGAGATTCATCGGCAACGCGGACCGCAAGTTGGAAAAGCCGGAATGCATCTCGCCGCTGATGGCGCGGCAGCGTGCGCGGGCGGCAAGCGTCTTTGGAAGCAATCCGGCTTTCGGCAGGACCTCGTTCAGATATTCGGCGATTGCCAACGTGTCCCAGATCTTGATGCCGTTGTGCGTAAGGCAGGGGACAAGAAACGACGGCGACAGCAGCAACAATTCGGCGCGCGTCGAAGGATCGTCGCTGGCTACGACTTCTTCCTCGAAGTCGAGTCCGGCGAGTCTGCACAGCAGCCAGCCGCGCAGGGACCAGGAGCCATAGTTCTTACTTGCTATCGTGAGGGTAGCCTTGGCCATAGAGCACGAATGCTCCTTAGTTAGTTTTGGCCCGGCACCTGCAGCTTAGACGAAAGTGAAGTTCTTTCAATAGTTTCCCGCCTTGCAAAATCGTCCCCTGTTAGGATTGTCCCCAGTTTCCAGCGGCTTGTGGCCTTGGCGCGAAATTCGTCTCGCAGTGCAACATAAAATGTTCTAATTTCTACCAGCAGTCCGCCGGGGCTGCCAGGAAATGGATGCTTTATCAGGCCTATCAGGCGCACGCCGATATTATGGGGCCCGTGCGCAAGTTCGCCGGCATTGCGGCCAGGGCGGTGGGGGAACGGCTCAACGGTGCGGCACGTCCGACCGTTCTGAGCAATTTGACCGCCGCCTATGAACTGATCGCGCGGGCCGGCCTCACGCACGAGCGTCCGGCCTACGGAATTGATGTCGTCACGGTCAATGGTGAGGAGGTAGCGGTCACCGAGGAGGCGGCCGATACAACGCCGTTCGGTACACTGCTGCATTTCAAAAAAGACTCGGTAGCCGCTCAGCCGCGTGTCCTGCTGGTCGCTCCTTTGTCCGGGCATTTCGCAACGCTGTTGCGCACAACCGTGCGAACGATGCTGCCGGAGCACGACGTCTTCATTACCGATTGGCACAACGCACGCGACGTTGCGCTCGAGCATGGCCATTTCGGTTTTGACGACTACATCTCGCACCTGATCCGTTTTCTCGAAACGATCGGACCCGGCGCGCATATTGTTGCCGTGTGTCAGCCCTGCGTCGCAGCGCTGGTGTCAGCCAGCGTAATGGCGCAAGCCGACAACCCGGCGCAGCCGCGGTCGATGACTTTGATGGCGGGGCCGATCGACACGCGCGTCAACCCGACCAAAGTCAATTTGCTCGCCAAATCGAAATCCATCGATTGGTTCGAACAGAATTTGATCGCGCGCGTGCCGCATCGATACGGCGGCGGTGGGCGACAGGTGTACCCGGGCTTCGTTCAGCTTGCTGCGTTCATGAGCATGAATATCGAGCGTCATCTCAAGGCGCATCGCGAGCTGTACGAAAACCTGGCGAATGGCGAGACGGCGAAGGCGGCCCAAACCAAAGCGTTTTATGACGAGTATTTCGCCGTGCTCGATCTGACCGCAGAGTTCTATCTGGAGACCGTGCGGCTCGTATTTCAGGAGCACACTTTGCCGATGGGTGCTCTTACCTATCAGAACCGCAAGGTCGAACCACACGCCATCAGGCGCACCACGTTGTTTACCGTTGAAGGTGAAAAGGACGATATATGCGCGGTTGGCCAGACCCTTGCCGCGCATGACCTCTGCACGTCATTGCGGCCCTATCGCAAGCGCCACCATATGCAGGCCGGCGTCGGGCACTACGGCGTATTTTCAGGCAAGAGCTGGCAGCAGCAAATCTATCCGATGGTGAAGAACATTATTCTTCAGAGTGACTGAACTTTTTCTCTTATCGCTTGAATGCGCCGAGGATCGCACGCATCCGCTCGGCGCTCAAATTCTCTGACGGGGTCGTGTCGCGCTCGTTGGCGAGCCGCGCTTCGCAATCAACGAGGGTCGCTGATACGATCTTGCCCGAGCGATTGTCGAAGCGGCGTTCCTCGCAGCGACCTTTCTTTTCCGTCTCGACCACAATGGACGCTACGCGGTGGGCAGCTGCACCGCCGTTTGCGGGTGACAAAGGCGCGATCTTCGACGCGGCATTCTTGGCCTGCAGGTCGGCCGAGAAATAAGAGCCGGTCGTCACGAAGAGCGCGAGCAAAAGAATGCTCGCCAAGGCGGCCGAAGCGATCAAGGCGCGGACGGCTTCTACTGTCGAGAAGCGGCCTTTGTCGCGGCGTGGCTTGCCTGTCATCGATCCGGAGCTCATGGGACGCTGGTCCGCGAGTAAAATAAGATATTCAGTTTGTTCGAAAATTTAGCCTCGACCGGTTGAGGATGCGTGAAGATGCGGGGTCAAATTGGAGGCATCGCGGAGAGGCATCTTTAATTTTGACCTGACCGTTCCTACATCAGGCCACGTTCCACAAAACCCCGAAAAGCCAATGCTAGATTTTGCTTCGTCGTCCGATGTCGGGGACATCGGCGAGTCGGTGACACCCGTCTCCGATACCGAAATCCTCGACGCCTACTCCAATGCCGTCACCTCCGTGGCCGACGCCGTCGGCCCGGCCGTGGTGCGCGTGGAGATTCGCAATGACAAGGGCCGCCCCGGCGGCGTTGGATCCGGCGTCATCATCGCGCCGGACGGTCTTGTCCTCACCAATTCGCATGTGGTTGAGGGCGCCAAAGAGGTGCGCGTGCAGGACGCGGAGGGCCGCGTCATGGATGCTCGCGCGCTCGGCATCGACCCGGACACCGATCTCGCGCTTCTGCGCGTAGGGTCGGCGCGGGATCTGCCCAGCGCCGTATTGGGAGATTCCAAAAAGCTCAAGCGCGGTCAACTCGTGGTCGCAATCGGCAACCCCTTGGGGTTTGAATCGACCGTGACCGCCGGCGTGATTTCTGCGCTTGGTCGCTCGTTGCGCTCGCGCACAGGTCGCCTCATCGAAGACGTGATTCAGACGGACGCTGCCCTCAACCCGGGCAATTCCGGCGGTCCACTGGTGTCATCGCGGGGCGAGGTGGTCGGCATCAACACAGCCGTGATCATGGGTGCGCAGGGCATCTGCTTCGCCGTTGCCAGCAACACGGCGCAGTTTGTGCTCAGCGAACTGATCCAGCACGGCCGCGTTCGGCGCTCGTACATCGGCGTGTCGGCACAAACGACCGCGGTGCCGCGACGTCACGCGCGCGTCGCCGAAATCGAAAATTCGTCCGGAGCGATGATCACGGCCCTTGAGTCGAAGGGGCCGGCAGCGCTCGCCGGGCTGATGAGCCTCGACACCATCGTTCGTGCCGATGGCGTTCCCGTGACCGGTGTGGATGATCTGATCCGGTTGCTCAATGGCGATCGGATCGGGCGACCCATTGCCATCGATGTTCTGCGGCGAGGGAGTCTGCGCCGGTTCGACGTGACCCCGCTCGAGCGGCCCGCGGTGCGGGCCGCCTGACCGGCGCAACTACTGCGGCTTCGGTGCGGCCTTGGCGTTTTTTCGCGCGGCGGGCTCGTAGTTGCCGCCCGCCATGCACTTCTTGATGAAGGCGTTGCGTTTTGCTCCCTGCAGCTGCTGGCTTTCGGCGCCCACCTTGCAGGTTTCCATTTTTTCCTCGGATGTAACGGCCGAAGCCGGTGTCGCCACGATCGCTACATAAAGAACGGCGACGGCCGTGGCCAAAGTTCGCAGCATTGTGTCGAGCTCCTTTTTGGTGTCGATGCAGGATGAAGAATCGTACGCTTTCTGACAAGTGCGCGCGCTAGCGCAATGCCGCCGCGATGTTGCCGCCATCGACGGTCGTGATGTTGGCGGTGGTCTTTAGCTCAAGCGCCTGATGCAGGAAAGCCTGCGCCACATCCTCGGCCGTGACTTCACGCTGGAGCAAGTTACCGCTCATGTATTCCTTCTCGCTTAGCCCGCGCGCTTTGGCGCGTTGCGCGATGAAGTCCTCGGTCAGAATGCCGGAACGGATGCGATCGGCATTGACCGCATTGGAGCGGATGCCGTCGGCACCGTAGTCGAGTGCGTATTGTCTCACGAGCAGCAGTGTCGCGGCTTTCGGCAAACCATACGGCCCAAAATCCGGCCCAGGGTTCACCGCCTGCTTGGAAACATTGAAGAGCAGACAGCCGCCAATGCCTTGCTTGAGCATGATGCTCACGCCGGCCTGCGCGATCTTCTGATGGGCGAAGAAGTTAAGTTCGAAACTCTCACGCAGCTTTGCTTCATCGACCTCGCCGATCTTGCCCTGCCACGCCGCGCCGGCATTGGACACCACGATATCGACGCCGCCGAATGCATCGGTGACGCGGTCCAAGGCATCGCGGACAGAAGCCGCATTGGTCACATCGCACGCGATCGCCAGCGCGGCTCCGCCGATCGCCTTGGCTTGTTTCATGGCCGCAGCGATGTCGATATCGAGCAGGGCGACCTCGGCGCCAGCTTGAGCGAATGCCCGCGCTGTCGCGGCGCCGATCGCGCCCCCGGCTCCGGTGATGACGGCGATCTGACCGGCCAGCGGCAAGGACCTGCGCTGGCCGAGCTTGGCCAACTCCAGCGGCCAGTACTCCATGTCGAAGGTGTCGGATTCGGAAATCGATGCGAAAGCGCCGATGGTTTCGGCGCCCGTAATACCCTCGACGGCGGCCTCCGCGACATCGGCAGCGACACGCGCTTCCTTGGCGCCGGTGCCCAGCCCGAACAAACCAAGCCCGGAAACGAGAACCACGCGGGGGAGGGGATCGTGCATTGGCGCGCCGTTTGCGCGTGCCTTGTGGCGCGCGAAATAGGCAGCGTAATCGTCCATGAAGGCGCGCGCGGCTTGCTCCGCGGCGCTCTTGAAATCTGCGAGCTTGCCGGCTTCGGGCGCCGGCAGAACCAAAGGCCAGGGCTTGGTCCGAATGACGTGGTCAGGGGTAATCAGGCCAGCGCGGGCATAGCGTTTCACGTCTCTGCCATTCACATAATTCAGGATCACGTCGTTGCTGCGGAAATCGAGGACGAGCCGCTTGTGGGCGCCCTCACCATACGCATCCCGTTGCGCGCAAACGCCCCGGATGATCGGGGCGACGTCCGAGACCGATGCAACGCGGTCGGGAAGTTTTGCGCCTGGCAATTTCGTATTACCTTTTTTGCTTAAGCGTTCTTCCGCGAGCGTGACGAATTCGATCATTCGCTCGTAGGCCTCGCGCGCATCATCGCCGAATGTGAATATGCCGTGCTTGTCGAGAATGAGCCCTTCGACGGCGGGATTTTTCTCAAACACCTGCGCGGCTTTTTTCGCGAGCGCGAAGCCCGGCATGACGTAGGGCACGAAGCCAAGGCGATCGCCAAAAGTCTCCGCGCACAGCGCCTCGCTTTCGGTCTGATCGATCAGGCTGAGAACCGCGGTCGCATGCGTGTGGTCGACAAATTTGTGCGGAACAAACGCGTGCAGCAGCGTTTCCACGGACGGGTTGGGCGACTGCGGGTCAATAAGCGCCGCCCGTTGCAACCGAACCATCTCTTCGTCAGGCAGGGCCGAGCGCGAGCGGAGCTTGCGCAGCGTCGCAAGCCGTACGGCCGGCATTCCGGCAGGTTCGATGTTGGCCATGTCCCAGCCAGACCCTTTGACGCAGAGGACATCGACATCCTCATCGAGAAGGTCTTTGACCCGCGCCTTCACCGAAGTGTTGCCACCTCCGTGCAGGACCAATCTTGGCTCGCGGCCAAGCAGGCGAGTGGAATAGATCCGCAGCGCCAGGTCCTGGCCGACGCCGGCTTTTGCCCAATGATCGAGAGCCGCCTTGGCGTCGCTGTCGACCCAGGCGGATTTCATCGAGGTCTAGCCCTTGTCGCCCAACAAACGCTTGCCCCACCAGCCGCGCTTGGGGGTCGCGGTTTCTTCAGCGCCGGTGCTGGAAATCACCGGAGCCGGCGGCGAAGCGGGTGCGGGAGCCGGCGGCGGAGTTTCGGACGCAAACGGAGCCGGCTCGCGGATCGTCGAGCGACGTCGTGACGGTTCCTGCGCGCTGAACACAGGAGCTTGCGGTTCCGGTGCGGGAGCCGATGGCTGCTCGGCCGGTTGCGAGAAGTCTTCCCGGCCCTGGTAACTCGGTGGGCTGTCGAATTGGTCGGCCGTCTGATGCAGTTCCGGCTCAGACCCGTTTTCGGCCGAACGGAACGGCGCCTCGCCATTGCGTTGCCTGTTGCGGCGGCCGCCGCGGCGACCACGACGACGTCGACGCCGTCCGTCGCGCGTTTCGCCTTCAGCTGATGCGCCTTCTTGACGCGGCTGCGGTTGACCGAACCCATCTTCTTCGGGAGAGCCGCCGTCATGGTCTTCATGCGTGACGGTGTGCTCGGGCGCAGTGTCTTGAGTGAGGTTCTGCCCGTTCTGCGCGTTCTGCACATGCTCACGCGGCTCGCCATTGCGACCGCGGCCACCGCGACCGCGCCGCCGCCGGCGTCGACGACTGCCGTCGCGTTCGCCACCCTCGCGTTCGCCGCCTTCGACTTTTTGTTCGGCTTCGGCGGGGAATTCGGCCGCTTCCTCGAAATGTTCGTCGACCTCGACCGTCTCGTCTTCCATTTCCGCTACGGGCGCCAACTGCGGTTGCTGAGCGGCGAGATTGCGTGCGGCTTCGGGCGTGTGCACCTGTTCACCGCGGTCGATCACATAAGACTGCTGTCCGGTGACCGCCGGGTCGGCCGATACCGTAATGGTGATGCGGAAGCGCTCCTCCAGTGCGCGCAGGTGGGCGCGCTTGTGGTTGAGCACGTAGAGCGCGACCTCGGCCCGCGTGCGGACAATGAGATTGTGCGTCGCGCCCTTGATCAACATCTCCTCGATGGCACGCAGCAACTGCAGAGCGACCGAGGAGACGGATCGGACATGGCCGCTGCCGCCGCAAATCGGGCATTTCTCGGTTGAGCTTTCAAGAACGGACGTACGAATGCGCTGCCGCGACATTTCCAGCAGGCCGAAATGCGAGATGCGACCGACCTGGATGCGGGCGCGATCGTGTTTGAGGGCCTCTTTCAACCGCCGTTCCACGGTGCGGTTGTTGCGGCCCTCGTCCATGTCGATGAAGTCGATGACGATGAGGCCAGCAAGATCGCGTAGACGCAACTGGCGCGCGATTTCTTCTGCCGCTTCGCAATTTGTCTTGAGCGCGGTGTCCTCGATGTGGTGTTCACGCGTGGCGCGTCCGGAGTTGACATCGATGGCCACGAGAGCTTCAGCCTGGTTAATCACGATGTAACCGCCCGAGCGAAGCTGGACGACGGGCGAGAACATGGCATCGAGTTGGCTTTCGATGCCGTATCGCGTGAACATCGGCTGGCTGTCTTTGTACTGCTTCACGTATTTGGCGTGGCTCGGCATCAGCATGCGCATGAAGTCGCGCGCTTCCTTGAAGCCTTCATCGCCGGATACGACGATCTCTTCGATGTCCTTGCCGTAAAGATCGCGGATCGAGCGTTTTGTGAGCGATCCCTCCTCGTAGACGAGTTTGGGCGCAGTCGAATTGAGCGTGAGATCGCGAACGGTCTCCCAAAGCCGCAACAGATATTCAAAGTCGCGTTTGACTTCGGTCTTGGTGCGGCTCGCGCCGGCCGTTCGCAGGATCACGCCCATGCCTTCCGGCACTTCCAGTTCCTGCGAGATTTCCTTGAGCCGTGAACGATCTTCGGCCGATGTGATCTTGCGCGAAATGCCGCCACCGCGTGCGGTGTTGGGCATGAGAACCGAGTAGCGCCCGGCGAGCGACAGGTAAGTTGTCAATGCGGCGCCCTTCGTTCCGCGCTCTTCCTTGACGACCTGCACGAGCATCACCTGCCGGCGCTTGATGACCTCCTGAATCTTGTACTGACGGCGGAAACGGGGAAGTCGTTCCTGGACTTCCTCAAGCGCGTCCGCGCCCCCGACGGATTCAACCCCTTCCTCTTCGGCGCGTTCCTCGCCGTTGCCATTGGTGAGGTCGGCCGACGGTGCATCGCTTGTCAGCGCACCTTCAGCCGCGGCGGAGGGCTGTTCACCTTCGGCGATCGTCTCGAACATTGCGGCGTCGGCATCGGAAGAAGGCGCGAACTCTTCGGCGTGAGCAATTTCAACGGTCTCTTGAATGTGTTCCTCGGCAACAAACTCAGATGGCGTCGGCTCGGCTTCCGGCGGCTGTGTCGCGGGCTCGTTGGTTTGCTCTGATATCGTCTCGGCAAAACCGAACTCACCGGACGGACTTTCAGTTGCCTCGTGCGGTGCTTCCTCGCTGGTGAGCGGTTCACTTTGCACGACATCTCGGTCGCGCCGCCGCTCTGAGCCTCGATGGCGGTGACGTCCGTGCCGGCGGTTTTCCGCGTCAGCGTCGGCCGCGCGCTGGTCGCGCTCTTCCTGCGCGATCAGGGCCTGTCGGTCGGCGACAGGGATCTGATAGTAGTCCGGATGAATTTCCGAAAACGCCAGGAAGCCGTGACGGTTGCCGCCGTAGTCGACGAACGCCGCCTGCAGCGACGGCTCAACACGTGTGACTTTGGCTAGATAGATATTACCGCGCAGCTGTTTGCGGTTGGCACTCTCGAAGTCGAATTCCTCGACACGGTTGCCGCGTAGCACGACGACCCGGGTCTCCTCCGGGTGTGTCGCGTCGATTAGCATCTTGTCGGCCATTGGAAAATCTCACTGGGCCACGCACCGAAACGCGCTCGCGCACCGTAGATGGCGCAAGGCGGTAAAACGGAGTGCTGGCCTGATTGGTGTGGAAGGGAAGGGCCGCGTCGGCGAGCCTCATGCCTCCGCGCACCGTCCTTGCGGCGGCGCGTTGGCAATCAACCTCAAAATACCTTTGCTGCATCAGTGGCAGCATGAAACTTGCGACCCGTAGCGCTGCGGTCGCGCCTCAAAGGCGCGAACCGAGGTTTTTCATCGCTTACGGCTAGGTCGCGAACGGCGCTTTAGACCGCCCGCTGATCCGGATGTCCTTCACAAGGGTTTCGGCTCGTTTCGCTTGGCTGTCCGCCGGACCTCCTCGAGGGGGGCGGTACAGGACCGAAGTGGCCGGGGCCCGAACGCGGCACAACCGGAACTCTAACCGTCAGCATGTTCTACATACGGCCCCGGGCCATTACTGGCAAGGGAAGGCTTTGCCTTTCGGCCACACCCACGTAAGGAAAGGCCCTCCCGCTCAAGTTCCGTTAACCGAAGCAGGCCTTAATGAGTTAAAAAGGGGCCTAAAGGGTCCGGATTCGTGAAAGCCCGCGCCACCGCCATAGCCTATACGCTCGCCTGCGCGTTGCTCGGCGCGCCCGGCATCGCTGCCGAAAACGGCGCACGAGGGACGGCTTCAGGAGAATCGCTTTCCGCCGCCACCGATATCCGGGTCGGCGGAGACGACAAGCAGACGCGTGTCGTGGTCGATCTCAGCCGGAAGATAGACATCGCCGCCTTCACGCTCGCCGACCCTTATCGCGTGGTGGTCGATCTGCCGCAAACCACTTTCAAGCTTGCCGCCAATGCGGGCGAGCAGCCACGCGGCCTGGTGAAGGCTTTTCGTTACGGCCTGATCATGCAAGGCGGCTCCCGCATCGTGCTCGATACAAAAGGACCGGTGCGTCTTGAAAAGGCGTTCGTGCTCGACGCGGCCGAAAATCAGCCGGCGCGTCTGGTGCTCGATCTCGTCGCGACCGATCGCAATAGCTTCATGCGTAACATCGCGCTGGCGAATCGTCCGGCCCAAGCCGCACCTGTTCGCCCGAGCGAAGCGCCGGCGAAAGTCGATGGCGACGCGCGCCCGCTTGTCGTTATCGATCCCGGACACGGAGGCATCGACAACGGCACGAAAGGAGCCGGCGGAGAACTCGAAAAGGACATTGTTCTCGCCTTTGCGCTCACCCTGCGTGAGAAGCTTGAAGCGAGCGGCAAATATCGTGTCGCGATGACTCGCGCCGAAGATGAGTTCATTGCGCTCGGGGAGCGCGTGCGTTTCGCGCGGTCACGCAGCGCGGCGCTTTTCATCTCGATCCACGCCGACGCGTTGCCGAAGCGGGAAGGGCAGGCCGAAGGCGCGACCGTCTACACGCTCTCGGAAAACGCCTCCGACGTTGAAGCGGCGCGTCTGGCCGAGACGGAAAACAAGGCTGACGTGATCGCGGGTGTCGACCTGACTGCCGAGCCCGACGATGTGGCGAATATTCTGGTCGACCTCGCGCAGCGCGAAACCAAGACGTTCTCGGTGCAATTTGCCAGAACGGTTGTCGACGAGCTCAAGAGCGCCGCACGGTTGCACAAGCACCCGCTCAAGTCGGCTGGTTTTAAGGTACTCCTGGCGCCGGATGTCCCCTCGGTCTTGGTGGAGCTCGGCTACATGTCGACCAAGGACGACCTCAAGCAGCTGACATCGGCAAGCTGGCGGGCCCGTACCGCCCAGGCCCTGGCCCAGGCGGTGGATATCTACTTTACACCTCGGGTAGCAGGGGCCGGGGGACGCAATTGATGCTAACCGGCCTCAGTTTCAACATAAAACCGGGCGACCACAGGGTGGCCCGGTGGCGACGGCGGCTTTGTAGGGTATTATGTCTGCCGGTTCGGGGGCTCCTCGCAACAGCGGATGATGCCTGCAACCGAGTGCGAGACGGGATCATTTGACCATGAAGCTGCTGTTACGCTTCCTAGGCTTTCTGTTCGCAGCGGGCACGATCGTCTTTGTGGTCGGCGTGGCCGCGGCCGCGGGCCTGCTCTGGCACTTCTCCAAGGATCTGCCTGACTATTCTCAGCTGCAGGATTACGAACCGCCGGTGATGACCCGCGTCCATGCGGCGGACGGGTCACTGGTCGCCGAATACGCGCGCGAACGGCGCCTCTACATCCCCATCCAGGCGGTGCCCAAGCTGGTGGTCAGCGCATTCCTCTCCGCAGAGGACAAGAATTTTTACGAACATGGCGGTCTCGATTTCACCGGCATAGCCCGCGCCGGCGTGGTCTATCTGCAGAATTACGGGTCGAGCCGGCGTCCGCAGGGCGCCTCAACCATCACGCAACAAGTCGCCAAGAACTTCCTGCTGACAAACGAACTTTCGATGTCACGCAAGGTCAAGGAGGCGCTGCTCGCCCTCAAGATCGAGCGCACCTACAGCAAGGAAAAGATCCTCGAGCTTTACTTGAACGAAATCTACCTGGGCCTTGGTGCCTATGGCATTGCCGCAGCCTCTCTCGTCTATTTCGACAAGGCGGTGAATGAGCTGACCGTCCCTGAGGCGGCCTACCTCGCATCGCTTCCGAAAGCGCCGAACAACTATCATCCCTTCCGCCAGCGCGAGCGCGCGATCGAGCGGCGCAATTGGGTGATCGACCGAATGGCCGAATCGGGCTTCGTCAAAACCGCCGACGCCGAGAAGGCCAAACGCCTGCCCTTGGGCGTGACCAACAAGACCGCCAGCGGGCATGTCTTCGCCGCCGAATATTTCGCCGAGGAAGTGCGCCGCGATCTCTACGAGCGCTACGGCGAGAAGAAACTTTATGAAGGCGGCCTTTCCGTTCGAACCTCGCTCGACACCAAATTGCAGGTATTGGCGCGCAAGACCTTCACGGAAGGCTTGGCGCGTTTCGATGAAACGCAAGGCTGGCGTGGCCCGGTCACCAAGATCGATATTAGCGGCGACTGGGGCGTCAAGCTGGCAGAAGTGAAGGCTTTGTCGGACGTGACACCCTGGCGTCTGGCCGTGGTGCTGGAAGTCGGCGATCAATCTGCGCGAATCGGATTACAGCCGGGGCGCGAGCCGGGTGGCTATGTAAGTAAAGAACGCGCTGTCGGCATTCTGCCGCTCGACGGCATGAAATGGGCAAGGACGGGCGGCAAACCGGTTGCCAAGGCGAACCAGGTCGTCAACCCCGGCGACGTGATCTATGTCGAGGCGGCAAAAACCGACGGACAATTCGTCCTACATCAGATCCCCGAAGTCTCGGGCGCAATGGTGGTCGAAGACCCATGGACCGGTCGCGTGCTTGCGATGGTCGGCGGCTTCTCCTTTGACCAGAGCCAGTTCAACCGCGCCACGCAGGCGCTGCGGCAACCCGGTTCATCGTTCAAGCCCTTCGTTTATGCTGCGGCGCTGGACAACGGTTACACGCCTTCGACAATCGTCCTCGACGCTCCGGTCGAAATTGATCAAGGACCTGGCGCCGGTGCCTGGCGGCCGGAAAACTACGAGGGCAAGTTCTACGGTCCAGCGACGCTGCGTTTCGGCCTCGAACATTCACGCAACGTGATGACCGTGCGTCTCGCGCAGGATATCGGCATGCCGCTGATCTCCGAGTATGCCAAGCGCTTCGGGGTCTACGACGATCTGCCGCCCTATCTTTCGTTCGCGCTCGGTGCTGGCGAGACAACGCTGCTGCGCATGACGACTGCATACGCAATGTTCGATAACGGTGGTCGGCGCGTAAAGCCTACGTTGGTCGACCGCATTCAGGACCGTTACGGCCACACCGTCTACAAACACGACGAACGTGAATGCGTCGGCTGTGCCGGCAAGAAATGGGAGAATCAGGCCGAGCCGTCACTGGTCGATCGGCGGCAGCAGGTTCTCGATCCGATGACCGCCTATCAGATCACGTCGATGATGGAAGGCGTTGTCCAGCGAGGGACTGCGACCGTCGTGCGTGAGGTTGGAAAACCGGTAGCAGGCAAGACCGGCACGACCAACGACGAAAAGGACGCGTGGTTCATCGGCTATACGCCGGATATCGTCGTTGGGGTCTACCTGGGTTACGACAAGCCGCGTCACCTTGGACGCGGCGCGACGGGCGGGCATCTCGCAGCGCCGATCGTGAAGGAATTTCTCAAAGTCGCGCTCGCCGACAAGCCGGCTGCGCCATTCCGCGTTCCGCCAGGCATCAAGCTTATCCGCGTGGATCTGAAGAGCGGGACGCGTGCAGGGCCGGGGACCGAGAGAGCGATCCTGGAAGCCTTCAAGCCAGGCACAGCGCCGCCTGATGGCTACTCGGTTGTCGGTGACGCTCCACCCGATGGACAGTACCCGCCGGGAGCAGCGCGACCCTTTGGCTTTGGAGTTAGTCCGGACGCGGAGCGGGCAGTTCGCTCGGGTACAGGCGGCCTGTACTGAGCAGCGCGCCCCGGAAAAGCGCGAGATTGAAAAAGCCCCGGCCTCCAGAGCCGGGGCTTCTCTTTACATTGGCCGTGGCTAGGCGGCTTTGACGTTGACGTCGCGCTCGGCGAGCGATGTCAGCTTCGAGTCGGCGGCTTTTTCTTCCTTGAGGGTTTCCTCCAGCACACTGGCGCAGTCTTGCCGGCCGAGTTGTTTTGCCCACGCGATCAAGGTGCCATAGCGTGTGATTTCGTAATGTTCGACAGCCTGGGCCGCCGCGATCAGGGCGGCGTCGAGCACTTTCGTATCGTCGACTTCGCCGGCGATCTCATCGGCTTCTTCGATGATCCCGTCGATCGCAGGGCACTCGACGCCTTTCGCCTCCACGCCGTGCATTTTGAAGACCTGCTCAAGGCGTTTGACGTGGTTTTTGGTTTCGCCGAGATGCGCTTCGAATCCCTGCTTGAGCCCGGGATCCTTTGCTTTCTCGATCATCTCGGGCAACGCCTGCACGATCTGCTTTTCGGCGTAGTAGATGTCGCGCAACTGATGCACGAAGAGGTCGTCGAGTGTTTTGATGTCTCTGCTGAACAGGCCCATGGGCGTCCTCATTGTTTGATGTTTGTTGGGGGAATGATCCCCCGTCTGACTGTCAATTCATCGTCTGAGCCATGGTTCCGGGAACGCCCCGCGTTTTCGCAACTGCGCAGGGTTGCGGCGAGACTTCAGGAACGCTAAATGCGGAACAATTCGGACCAAGGACAAAAGCATGCGAGCGGAGACCCAGAACCTTGTCGAGGAAATCAAGCAGTCGGTACGGCTGCTGAGGAGGCATCTTTGACGTTGATACCGCTACGCGTCGCCTTGCCGAGCTGAATAAAGAATCGGAAGACCCCAACCTCTGGAACGATCAGTCGCGCGCGCAACGCGTCATGCGCGAGCGCGATGCGCTCGACGATCAACTCAAGGCTATCGGCCGGATCGAGCAGGAGCTCGAAGACCAGCTGACGTTGATCGAGCTTGGTGAGACCGAGAAGGACGACAAAACGGTCGCCGAGGCGGAAGCGGCGCTCAAGCGCTTGAAAGTCGAAGTGGCCCGCCGTGAGCTCGAAGCGCTGCTGTCGGGAGAGGCAGACGCGAACGATTCGTATCTTGAAGTCCATGCCGGTGCCGGCGGCACCGAGAGTCAGGATTGGGCCAGCATGCTCATGCGCATGTATGTGCGCTGGGCCGAGGCACATGGCTACAAGGTGGAGTGGTTTGAAGAGACCGAGGGCGAGGGGGCTGGGATCAAATCTGCGACTGTCATCGTCAAAGGCCACAACGCCTACGGATGGCTGAAAAACGAAAACGGCGTGCACCGTCTGGTGCGCATTTCCCCGTTCGACTCCAACGCCCGGCGGCACACTTCATTCGCCAGCGTGACCGTTTACCCGGTTGTCGACGACCGCATAAAAATCGACATCAACGAAAGCGATGTGCGGACCGACGTCATGCGATCGGGTGGCGCGGGGGGACAGCACGTCAACAAAACCGAATCGGCGGTTCGTCTCACGCACATCCCAACCAATATCGCGGTGAAGTGTCAGAGTGACCGCTCGCAGCATCGTAATCGCGCGATGGCCTGGGACATGCTCCGCGCAAAACTGTTCGAGATTGAGATCAAGAAGCGGGAAGAAAAGGCGGCGGCCGAACAGGCGGCGAAGACCGATATCGGCTGGGGCCACCAGATCAGGTCTTATGTATTGCAGCCCTATCAGATGGTGAAGGATTTGCGCACCGGTGTCTCCACGTCGAATACCGCGGGCGTGCTCGACGGCGATCTCGACGAATTCATGCAGGCGGCGCTGGCGCAAAAAGCCTTCGGTGGCGGGCCGGAAAAAGTCGAAGACGTGGAGTAGTCGGCGCTTCGCGCGCTAGATATTGCCGAGCCGCAATCCCGCTCGCAGAAACCGCTGGGGATCGACCGCTTCGTCATTGATCCGTGTTTCGTAATGCAGATGTGGGCCGGTCGAGCGACCGGTCGAGCCGATTTTGCCAATCGTCTGTCCGATGCGGACCTGGTCGCCGACTTTGACGTCTATGACGGACATGTGGCCGTAGCGGGTGGACAGCCCGTTCCCATGATCGATTTCCACCATCTTCCCATAGCCGCCCTGCCAGCTGGCGGTCGTCACTCTGCCATTGGCCGTGGCGCGCACCGGGTCTCCGGTATCGCCGCGCAAATCGATGCCCGTATGAATGGCCGGACCTCGCACGAATGGATCCATGCGCATACCGAATGGCGAACTCATGTCGACCTCGCCGACGATCGGCTTGCGTACGGGCACAGCCAGGAGCGTGCGGTTGTACTTATCGATCTGCGCGCGCGCGACATTGATGCGGTACAATTGGCGTTCAAACGAACTGGCGCCCGACTGCGGCGGCCTGGCCGGAACGAATGGCCCACCGGTCGCCGTATCGGCTGAAGTGCGGCCAAGATTCACGCCCAGGTCTGACAGGACGCCTTGCATCCGACGCGCCCGCGTGTCGATGCGCTCCTCCAGATCCGTCAAGGTCGCAGCCTGCTTTTGCTCGACTTTGTCGAGCGAGAGAGAAATGCGGGCCAGCATCCCGCTCACACCGCCCGCAGTCGCACGCTCGGCAATGCGTGTTCCGCTCGTTGGCAGTTCGCGTGATTGCAGCCGCGCTTCGCGGTCCGGCGGCGCGATGAAGATCACGGTGTCATTGATCGGCGAGGCACGCACAGGCTTGTCGACCGGGGACGTCGCCGCCGCCGGTGGACGTGCCGGTTTGATTGCGCCCGTTGTTGTCAGATCGCCGGCGAGCGCCGAAGCGCGTTGCTCGAGGGTCGACTGTCGTTGAAGCAGGCCGTTGAGTTTCTTCTCGAACTGCTCCTGATCGAGCATCTGGCGGCTCATGATGCGGTCGACCTGTGCGCGCAATTCGGCGATGCGATCCTCGTAGGCAAATTGCATTTCGGCCTGCCGACCGATCAACCGGGTCAGAACATTGTCACGAAATGCAAAGTAGGTGCCGGTCGCAACGGACCAGACGGCCATGACGACGAGGGCGCCGACCACGATCCAGAACGCAACCGGGCCTATCCGGATCTGATGTCCGGCATGCGTGAGCGTGTACCCGTTGTGCGTACGTTGCACATGCCTGGATATCGCTGCGGCTGATTGGGCTCGTGGTGATGCCTGGCGAGCGGGCTGGTCAGCGGCAGATTGGTACGAAAGGGACGAGTGCGACATCGACGCTCCGCGGCGCCTCGGCCCTGATGGACCGTGGCCCAGCACCGTCGATATCAATCGGATATAGTTAAGAAACCCGTAATCACGCTACGATATGGCTATGATTCATAAGTGATTGCGGGGAATTAGAGCTCGCGGGCAGCTGAAAGGACCTCTTCGGCATGCCCCGGAACCCTTACTTTCGGCCAGATCCGATCGATGCGGCCGGACGCATCAATCAGGAAGGTCTTGCGAATGACGCCCATGAATTTGCGCCCGTACATCGATTTCTCGCCCCATGCGCCATAAGCTGCCAGCGTTTTTTTAGTCTCATCCGATCCAAGCGCGATGGTGAGCTTATGTTTGGATTTGAATTTGTCCTGCGAGGGCACCGGGTCGGCAGAGACCCCGAGAATTGCGGTATCGGCCTTGGCGAATTCGGCGCGTAGCCGTGAGAACGCGATTGCCTCCTTGGTGCAGCCGGGCGTGTCGGCTTTTGGGTAGAAATAGAGGACGAGGTTGCGGCCCTTGAACTCCTTCAGCGAGACTTTGCCGCCGCCGTCGCTCGGCAGGGCGAAGGCCGGGGCCTTCGCACCCGCAATGGGCTCCTTGCTCATGTGCCTTCCTTTCGTCGCTTTCCGGCGGTCATGTCGCACATGCCATTTGCGCCGGGGGGGCGCAACGGGTTCCACAGAGAGGGGTCGTCGGCCGCGGCGGATCGTCCTCCGTCAATCGGCGAAAATACGCGCACATTGCGGGCAAAAGGCGCGAACTAGGGCATGACGAGCAGCCAGCACGAGCACGCACACCGCGCCCATGCCGTCGCTATGGGCCGCGCGCCGCGCCGGCGACGCTTTATGCGTGGCTTCATGCACGGCCTTGCCGGATGGCGCTCGCACGACCTGCGCCGCCGGACGCTCATTCTTTTTCGTTCGCGCTTCATGCTGCGGATGCTTCTCGGGTCGGCACTCTGTTTTGCGGTCGTGATGATCGCGGCGCTCGGCCTGTGGTGGCGGCTGTCGAGCGGTCCGATCGAACTCAATCTGGCAACGCCGTGGTTGAAAGCGGCGATCGAAGAGAACTTCGGCGGCAACCACAGCGTGGCTGTCGGAGGTACACAGCTCGAGCGTGACGAGAAGGGGCGCACGTCGCTTCGTCTGCGCGACATCGTCGTGCGTGATGCAGACGGCACCGTTGTCGCAAGTGCTCCAAAGGCCGAGGTCGGGCTGTCCGGCAGAAGTCTTTTGATGGGAAAACTGCGCGCACAGAGCCTCAATCTCGTGGGCGCGGAAATGTCGGTTCGCATCGAAACCGACGGCCGCCTCACCGTATTCGCCGGCGCTGACAAACGGCCGATTGCGACGGCGGAGCCGACCAAACCGGCGGTCGTATTGTCGAGCCCGACCGAACAGAATTCTCCTGCAAACCCTGCGATGCGAGCCGAATTCGAAAGTCTCGCTGCGCTCATGGCGAAGATCGATGCGGTCGGCGAATCCGGGTTGGACGGTCACGATCTGCGTGAGCTCGGTCTGAAGAACGGCAATCTCGTTGTCGACGACCGCCGCAACGGCAAGCAATGGAAGTTCGACGGCATCAATGTGAGTCTAACCCGGCCGCGTCAGGGCGGAGTCATCTTCCGGCTCGAGTCCGACAATGAGGAACGACCCTGGGTGATAAGTGCCGCGATGCGGCCGCTCTCGGATGGCGTGCGCGCAGTCGGCATCGAAGCGCGAAAGGTTTCGACGCGCGACATCATCCTCGCGCTGCGGCTCAATCCGAGCAACTTTGACATCGATATTCCCTTGTCGGCGAGCGTGCGTGCCGAGGTTTCCCGGGATGGCTCGCCGCAGGCGGTGCAGGGCCAACTGGTCGCCGATGCGGGAACGATTGTCGATCAGACCAACGACAAGCTTAACGTGAACATCGATCATGCGGACTTCCGGTTCAATTGGGATAACCGCCGGAACAGCCTGATCGTGCCATTCCAGGTTCAATCCGGGGGCAATCAGTTCACGATGCGCGCCACGTTTGAGCCATCTACTGACCAGAGCGGCGCGTGGCTGCTTAACGTGAATCGTGGTGACTCTGTTATCGATCCGATCATTTTTGCACCATCGGCCGACGAGGAAGGCCTGTCGATCAATCGTCTCACCGTCCGCGCGCGCATTGATCCCACGCGCAAACGCATCGATCTCGACCAGGGCGATTTCAGCCGAGTGGACACGCGCCCCGAGCACAATGTCGGCGTGGCCCTGACCGGACGCTTCGATTATTCCGGAACGGAGCCGCACATCGCCTTCGGCGTCGCATGTACGCGCATGCCGGTGTCGGCCATGAAACGGATCTGGCCGATATTTGCCGCCGCCGACGTGCGGGCGTGGGCGCTCGAGCACATCTCCGGTGGAATGGTCGAGCGCGCGGTCATTGCCGGCAATGCTCCTCTGGAAGTCTTCAAACATGACGGGCCGCCGACACCGGACGACGGTCTCTCGATCGACATCGAAACAAGTGGGACAACCGTTCGCCCGATCCCCACCTTGCCGGCGATACGCGATGCCGATCTGACCGTTCGCATTGTCGGACGCAACGCTGTCGTCAATATCGGCCGCGGCACTGCCGAGGTCGCGACAGGGCGCAAACTGAATGTCGCGAGCGGAGTGTTCGAAGTGCCGGATACCCATCCGAAGCCGGTTTCGGCACGCGTGGCATTCCGCATTGACGGCACCATGCCGGCCACGGCCGCGCTGCTTTCAAGCGAAGGCTTACGCGACACCGTCGGCATCACCCTCGATCCCGCATCGACCCGTGGCACGGTGACGGCACAGGTCGGGGTCAACATGTTGCTCGGCCGAACCGCGCCCAAAGACAATGCGACCTATACGATCAACGCCGACCTCGTGAACTTCGCCGCTGAAAAGATGTTGCTGGGCCAGAAAGTCGAGGCCTCTCTGCTCAAGGCGAACGCGACGAAAGATGGCTTTCAGATCAAGGGCGACGTCAAGATCAATGGTACGGCGGCGACCATCGATGTCCGCAAGCAGAAGGATGATACCGACGCCGAACTGCACATGCAGGCGACGATCGATGAAGCGGCGCGCCGCCGGTTGGGCATGGACCTCGGTTCCGCGGTGACCGGCAACATCCCGGTCAAGGTCGTGGGCCATGTCGGTGACAACGTCACTGACGAAGGCTTGAACATCGAGGCCGACCTCACGCCGGTCAAGATCGACAACCTCCTGCCAGGTTGGATGAAGGCGGCCGGAAGGCCTGCACGCGCCAGCTATGTGCTGATGAAAACCGGAAAGAGCGCTCGCTTTGATGACCTGAGCATCGACGGTTCTGGCGCAACCGTTCGTGGCTCGATCGAATTCGACAGCAACAACGAAATCTCGTCGGTGAATTTCCCGGTGTTTGCGCTGTCCGAAGGCGACAAGGCCACCTTGAAGGCCGACCGCGCCGGTGACGGTACGCTGCGCGTCGCAATGCGCGGCGATATCTATGATGGGCGCAATTTCGTCAAATCATCGATGACAGGTGCGTCCGCCGACAAGAACAAGGCGAAACAGGTCGACCTCGACCTTGATGTGAAGCTCGGCACGGTGGCCGGCCATAACGGCGAGACGTTGCGTGGCCTCGACCTGAAAATGTCGCGCCGTGGCGGCCACATTCGCACCTTTGCCATGTCGAGCAAGATCGGCCGCGATACTCCGCTCAACGGAGATCTGCGTATGCGATCGCGCGACAATCACCAGGTGATCTTTTTCGAAACTGACGATGCCGGCGCGCTGTTTCGCTTCACCGATATGTATCCCAGGATGTATGGCGGACAGATGTGGGTTGCGATGGACCCGCCCACGCAGGAGCAGACGCCGCAGATAGGTACGCTGTTCATTCGCAGATTTGTCGTGCGCGGCGAGCCAGCGCTCGAAAAGGTGGTGGCCGGAGCGCCGAACGCGGCCGGCACGAGCGGCGTGGATTTTTCGGAGATGCGCGCAGACTTCACGCGTTTCACTGGAAAGATGTCGGTTCGCGATGGCGTGGTTCGTGGGCCGCTGGTCGGCGCGACGGTCGAAGGAAATATCGATTACACGCGCGATGAGGTGCACCTGCGCGGCACGTTCGTGCCGTTCTACGGCCTCAACAACATGTTCGGGCAGATACCGATTGTCGGTCTGTTCCTTGGCGGCGGCAACAAGGAAGGGCTGCTCGGGATCACCTACGAAGCAGTCGGCCCGCCGAGTGCGCCGCGCATCACGGTCAACCCGGTCAGCGCGATTGCGCCCGGCCTGTTGCGCAAATTCATTCCTTCGCCTGGGACCTTCGATCCCAATTTCCTCCCGCCATCGCGGTGAGGGGGCTATTTCGGCTTGAGCTGGAAATGGCGCTTCTTGCCGATCGACAGGATATGGACGCCTTCGGGCGTGGCGCTGTCGGTCGTTAGGGACAGTTTCTCGTCGGTCACGACGACGCCGTTCAGTTTTATCCCGCCATTCTTGATTTGACGGCGCGCTTCGCTGGTCGAAGAGACAGCGCCGGTTTGAACAGCGGCAATGAGTACGCCGATCGGGAGTTCTACAACCACGGTCGGCAATGTCTCGGCAGGCGCGCCTTCTTCGAAAGTCTTCCGTGCCGTCTCAGCGGCCTGATCGGCGGCCGCGCGGCCGTGCACGAGGGCGGTCGCCTCGGTGGCGAGAACCTTTTTCGCCTCGTTGATCTCGTTGCCTTTGAGGGCGGCAAGACGGGCGATCTCATCGAGCGGCAGCACGGTGAACAGCTTGAGAAAACGGACAACGTCACCGTCCTCGGTGTTGCGCCAGTACTGCCAGTAGTCGTAAGGGCTGACCAGATCGGCATTGAGCCATACGGCGCCAGCCGCCGTCTTGCCCATCTTGGCGCCGGACGAAGTCGTGATCAGGGGCGATGTCAGCGCAAACAATTGAGCGTTCTGCATGCGGCGGCCAAGATCGATGCCGTTGACGATGTTTCCCCACTGGTCCGAACCGCCCATCTGCAGAATGCAGTTATAGCGCTTGTTGAGCTCGACGAAATCGTAGGCCTGCAGGACCATGTAGTTGAATTCGAGAAACGACAATTCCTGCTGCCGATCCAGTCGCAGTTTCACTGAGTCGAATGACAGCATGCGGTTGACCGAGAAATGGCGGCCGACGTCGCGCAGAAAATCGATATAGTTGAGCTTGTTGAGCCAGTCGGCATTGTTGCTCATGACGGCATCGCCGCCGGCGTCTTCGAATTTCAGGAATTTCGAGAAGACCGCGCGGATGCCCTTGAGATTTTCGTTGATCGCCTCATCGGTGAGAACGCGCCTTGTCTCGTCCTTGCCCGACGGGTCGCCGACGCGGGTCGTGCCGCCACCCATCAAGGCAATAGGGCGGTGTCCTGTCTTCTGCAGCCAGTACAGCATCATGATCGGCAGCAGCGAGCCGATGTGCAGTGAAGCCGCCGTGCAGTCAAAACCGATATAGGCGGTGATCTGTCCCGCCTTGGCGCGCGCGTCGAGCGCTTCGGGCTCCGATACCTGATGGATGAAGCCGCGCTCCGCGAGGACGTTGAGGAAGTCGGATTTATAAGCGCTCATTGCCGGGGTCTCGGGCGGCTTTCTTGGTTCCGTCGGCGGGTGGTGTAACAGGTCCGGCGTCGGATTCAACAATGCATGACCGCGAAAAGTGGGCGCGGTATCCGGCCCCCGCGCGACGCACGCTTCGCGTCATTTCTTCCTTTTCAGAAATGCCGCGCAGAAACCCGCATCGAATTCGCGGTAGTTGTTGGTGATCTCTTCGCCTTTGCGAATGGTGCGCCTTGCCACGATGTGCCCGTTTCGCCAATGCGTATTGGCATTGTCCGAGTGGTTCATGTGGTGATCGTGGTCGCTGGTCAGCAGGATCTCGCCATCGACGCGATATCCGTAATTCCAGATGTAGTCGCGGGCCGGTTTCGGCAATTTCGCGAATTGCGTCGGTGAATAGACCCGGTCAAAGCCGTCGACGAAACGCCAGACCTTCGTGCCTTTCCGGATCGCCTGGCCCGCAAAAACTCCAAGACCGTGAATGGCACTTCTGTCGAGGTAAGTCTTAACAAGGAGCATGGGTCATTTCGCGGACCGGTCGCCGCGTATCACCGCCCATCAGCACAAGCGCTGCCAACGGGCGCTCCGGCCAAACTCACGCTGCCGGCTTGCGTTCTGTCTTCAGCCGCTTGTCGAGATAGGCGCTGACCGAAGTAAGCAGCGCTTCGACCTTGCCGTCAAAGAAATGATTGGCGCCTTGCACAACCTTTTGCTCGATCACGATGCCCTTTTGGGTCTTCAGCTTGTCGACCAGCGTCGTGACGTCCTTGTACGGAACCACCGCGTCCTTGTCCCCGTGGATGATCAACCCCGACGAAGGGCAGGGAGCCAGGAACGAGAAGTCGTAGAGGTTCGCGGGCGGGCAGATCGAGATGAACCCTTCGATCTCCGGCCGGCGCATCAGCAGCTGCATGCCGATCCAGGCACCGAACGAGAAGCCGGCGATCCAGCAGCTTTTGGCCTCAGGATTGATGGTCTGCGCCCAATCGAGCGCCGCGGCCGCATCGGACAATTCACCCTGGCCATGGTCGAACGAGCCCTGACTACGTCCGACGCCGCGAAAGTTGAAGCGCAGCGCCGAGAAGCCGCGGTGCACAAAGGCGTAGTACAGCTGGTAGATGATCGGATGATTCATCGTCCCGCCGAACTGCGGGTGGGGATGCAGGACGATCGCGATCGGTGCGTTCTTCTGCCGCGCGGGATGGTACCGCCCCTCGATGCGTCCGGCGGGACCGGTGAAGATAATCTCAGGCATGGCTATCGACCTCGAACCGGGCTTGCCGCGCCGCCAGGCGGCAGCGGGGTGTGTTGTGGCCTGGCTGCACTGATTGAACCGGGCATCTAGTTTGGAATTATTCTAATTATACGAATTCCGCTGTTCCCAGCCGCAACACACGCTATAAGGGCCGGGCGATTTCGGGCTTCTAACACAACCCCTGGGGCAAAAAGCAAGCTTTTTGCGGGGTATAGGTCGGGGCAACGGTAATTAGGTATTGGTGAAGACCTTGGCCGAGCGAGCGTATTTCGACTGGAATGCCACAGCCCCCCTCAGGGAGGAGGCGCGGGCCGCCATGGGTGCGGCCCTGGCTTTCACAGGCAATGCATCGTCGGTGCACGCCGAGGGCCGGGCCGTCCGACGTTTGATTGAAAAAGCGCGGGAGCAAGTCGCCCAGCTGCTTTGTGCCGACGCGAAGAATGTCATTTTCACGAGCGGCGCGACCGAAGCCAACATGCTTGCGCTCACACCCATGCTGGAAATTGCCGGACGCAAGGAGCCGCGCGACCGGTTGTTCGTGTCCGCAATCGAGCATCCATCAGTTCGCGCTGGCGGGCGATTCTCGCGCGAAAGCATCGACACGCTTCCGGTCACGGGTAACGGCGTTGTCGATCTCGCCGCGCTTTCGCTCGCGGTGAAGAAATCTGCGCGGCCTTTGGTTTCGGTGATGCTCGCCAACAACGAAACCGGCGTCGTGCAGCCGATCACGCAGATCGCGGAGATCGTGCACGCGGCGTCTGGTGTGTTGCACGTCGACGCAGTGCAGGGTGCCGGCAAAATCGATTGCGACATTGCAGCGCTTGGCGCCGACCTCGTCAGTGTCTCTTCGCACAAGCTCGGTGGTCCGCAGGGCGCAGGCGCGCTCGTTCGCCGTGGTGACATTCATGTCGCCGAGCCTTTGATGAAAGGCGGCGGGCAGGAACGCGGCCAGCGGGCAGGCACCGAGAACGTTGCCGCCATCGCCGGATTTGGCGCGGCAGCCGCGGCAGCGACCCGGGCTGACACACAGCGCGTGGCGGCTATGCGTGATCGATTGGAACAAGGCCTCAGACGCGTCACCCCGGATGTGCAGATTTTTGGTGATCGTGAAACCCGCCTGCCCAACACGACTTTGTTCGCGGTTCCCGGCGTCAAGGCGGAAACCGCCATAATTGCCTTCGATCTCAACGGGATAGCCGTCTCATCAGGCTCGGCCTGTTCGTCCGGGAAGGTCCAGCCCTCGGAGATTCTGGCGGCCATGGGTGTTGACGCTGCGCTCGCGCGCGGCGCCATCCGCGCCAGCATCGGGAACATTACGACCGAGGCGGAAATCGATCGCTTTGTTGAAACTTGGAATACCGTTGCGGGATCACTACTTAAGGAGAGAAGCGGCGTCGCTGCCTGAATCGGCGGCCACGGCGTCAACCGCACATCATCAACCATGGGAACCAGCGCCGAACGATAGCGCGAGCACCATAACCGACAAATCCAACCCGCGGTCCTTGCAACCGTGAGCGGAGGGAAGAATGCCGGCAGTACAAGAGACCGTCGAACAGGTCCGCCGTATCGAC
>Ga0207693_10000638_pt1 | contig 31340 bp, 28 predicted proteins | sample LARL81metaG_FD_184347 | JGI IMG/M metagenome (GOLD analysis project Ga0207693, IMG submission 184347) | Corn, switchgrass and miscanthus rhizosphere microbial communities from Kellogg Biological Station, Michigan, USA - LAR L8-1 metaG... | ecosystem: Host-associated > Plants > Roots >... | reverse complement strand
GCCCGCAGCCGCAAGTTCGGCCACCCGTCGCTCAGGGGGAGTGAGCACGTCTCGGCGCGGGGCGGGTGCGCGCGAGTTCGGCGCGGGCGCGGTCTGCCCACAGCGGAGTTCCGACGTCCTCGAACGCGGCAAGCGCCTGTTTCAATGTCTCTGTGGCAGTGTCTTTTTGGCGTTGACGACGCTGCAGCTGACCGAGCAGGAGCTGGGTGCGCGCGCTCAATGCGCGTGGAAACCGGTCGTATTCGACGATGGCCACGCGCGCCGTCCGCTCCGCCGCCTCCACATCGCCGGTGGCGGCCTGCCACATGCTGCGGCGGCGGGCGCCGACGGCGAGCATCCAGGCACGGTCCCTCCGGCGGCCGTCGCCTTCCAGCGTCTCGATGAGAGGCTGTGTCTCGGCGCGGCGGCCGACCGCGATCGCTCGCTACGCCGAGGCGGTGACGCCCTTTCAGCCGCTGGTGAGCGGTACGGAGATCGTGAGTGCGTTCTTCCTTCCGACGCCGTCGAGGCGTAACTCGCTGGGCAAACGCACCAGGCGGAAGAGCTCAGATGGTGAGAGCGCCGTCCGGGACCGACGGCTGCCCATCTCCCCGGTACGCGATTGGCGGACTCGTGGCATAGATCCGCTCCAGTGGCAAACTACGGCCGGATGAGAAGGACATAAGAGGCGTGTCGACAGCTAAGCTGTCGCCGCTGCCAGCTGTGTGCACCTATGCATCGATCAGACTTACCTTTCCAGCCGACGTGACCCATCTCACTTGGAAAACACTGTCAATAAATTGACATAGTTGCCGTTCATTTCCTAATATTGCAGACATACCGAGCGGTAACCGGCAGATCCTGCCACTCTGACTTGCCAAGTCAGGGTGGCCGGTCTCAAAGCATTGGGAAACACCCGATTATTTTGTGGTCCCGCGCAAACCAACATTGCGTGTGCTAACAACAGGGGTTGCAGTACCCAGCTAATCGGCTGGGCGGCCTCTGTGGGGGCATACGAACTGGCAGTACAGGTTTCCTGCCGACAGGCGACGTAAGCACGCTGATCAAGCGTGACTGCGCTGCTGCCTGCTGGGACACGGTCTCCACGACGAGAAGTGAGTTAGAGAAGTGACAGCGAGCACGACAACAACCCAGCCGTTCGGCGACGTGCCGGTCGCCGCCCCGCTGGAAGGGCGATTCCGCGGGCGCCGATCCCTGACCTGTCGTGCCTGGGGTGAACTCCAGAACGGCGAGCTAGCGGCGGTGACGCCGACAGACAAGATTCAGACCGTCGAGAAAGTGGGAAGGGTGCTGTCCGGCATCTCTCTCATCGGTGAGGCGCGCAACGCCCTGGAAAGGGCCGGCTGGCGCGCGACGATTGCCGCGAATCGCGTGACTGTCAACGACGAGGTTCTGGCCCAACTGATTCCGGCCACGGTCGGATCATTCGGTGCGGTCGATGCGTACTGGGTGATCTATGCGATCTCCGGCACGCGGCCCGTTTGGATCGTCGGCGCGGAAGGGCCCAGAGATCATGATTCGTCGACAGGTGGTGGCGTTGATGTTCCGAGGTAGCCGCGGCTCGCAGACCACACCACTTCGCGTGTCTGTCAACTCTCAATCCATCCAGCGCGGCAGTGAAGAGACCTACGGCGTGCCGAGAATCGGTCGCGCTTCGAACACCGACGGCACACCGCAGAAGGGCGTGTTCACAATGGGACAGGGCATTGGGACGGGTGAGCCAACACTCATCGATTCTATTTATGACGACGAAGCCGCGCCGACAGCCGAGCAAGTAGCCAAAGTCGTAGCGAAGGTGGCCGGAGCTGGGGCTGGCAATACGCTCCAGGGACGACGAATTGCGGTGGTGGGGTTGGGCTACGTCGGGCTTCCGACTGCTTTGTCCCTAGCTGACCACGGCGCAGAAATCATCGGGTTTGATATCAGCGAGAGTCGCTTGGCTGAGATCAAGTCGCAGCAGGTGGACCTGCTGGGCCGGGACCGCGAGCGTCTGGCGCGCCACCTGGAAGGCGAACTGGTCAAACTGACGACCGAACCCTCCGCCGTGTCCAGCGCAGAGGCGATCGTCGTCTGTGTGCCAACACCGATAGATGCACACCAGACTCCCGACCTGACCGCATTGTCGGGAGCATGCGCCAGCGTCGTTGACAACGCGACAATTGGCCAGACGATCGTGCTGACCTCCACAACCTACGTCGGCTGCACGCGCGAACTTCTTGTACAGCCGTTGCAGGCGCGGGGCTTCGAAGTTGGCCGAGACGTATTCATTGCATTCAGCCCTGAGCGCATCGACCCCGGCGTGGAAGCTCATGCGCCGGACTCCACACCCCGGGTCGTCGGTGGCGTCACAGACGAGTGCACTGTGCGAGCCATAGATGTGTTGCGTCACACCGCGAGCACCATGCACAGCGTCTCGTCGCCAGAAGCGGCTGAAATGACGAAACTGCTCGAGAACACCTTCCGAGCCGTGAACATAGCGCTCGCGAACGAGTTCTCGGGTGCGGCTCGCGAGCTGAGTGTCGACATCGTCGAGGTGATCCAGGCGGCCGCTACCAAACCGTACGGGTTTATGCCGTTCTATCCCGGTCCCGGAGTGGGCGGGCATTGCATCCCGTGTGATCCGCACTATCTGACCTGGCAGCTGCGGGCACGCAGAGCGAGTGCTCCGGTGGTGGACGCGGCGATGACCGCGATCGCGGCTCGGCCGCGCGAAGTCGTGGCGCATGCCCGCCGAATCCTCGGCGAACACGGCAAACCCGTCTCCGGCGCACGGATACTTGTGGTGGGGGTCAGCTACAAGCCCGGAGTCGGCGACGTCAGGGAATCGCCTGCCGTACCCATCATTGACATGCTGGCGTCCGAGGGTGCACATGTCGGCTATACCGATTCCCACATCGAAACCATCCAGACGCCGATAGCGGGCAGCTTGTCGCACGTGCCGTATCCCGGCGATCAGCACTGGGATCTCGTCGTGGTCCACACCGTTCACCCGGATGAGAACTATGACTGGCTCGCCGGCCAGCCCGCCGTATTGGATACGACGTACCGCCTCACCGACTTCCCGGAACGCCACGTCCTATGACAATGACTGGCTGGCCGCGCACCCAACGGTCTTGGACGCCACCTACCGAATCGGCAGGACCTGACTTGGTGGGTGTGACGCCGCTGCCCCAGCGGAACGACAAGACCGGAGTGGGGATCGGCACACGGATGACCTTGGTCGCGGCACTGGTGGCCATCGTCGTATTCGTGGTCACGTTCAAGGTGCTGTCCTTCGAGAACCTGCGCGACGAGCCGGTCTGGGCCACTTACGGATTCGTCATCACCGGGTTCATCTTCGCCCGGTTCGGGCTGGGCTTCTGCTACCGGCCCCGGCGCACCGTGGTGACCGGCTATCGGCCCACGGTGGCCATCATCGTGCCCGCCTACAACGAGCCCGACATCGCCAAGACCCTGCTGGCCTGCCTATCCGTGGACTACCCCAAAGAGCTGATCCGGGTGGTGGTGGTCGACGACAAGTCCACCGACGAGACACTGTCGCGGATCAACGCGGTCGCCGAGGAATACCCCGAGCTGACGGTGATCCCGCAGCCGGTCAACCAGGGCAAGCGGCACGCCATGGCCACCGGGATCGCGGCCGCCGACGACGTCGAGGTCTTCGTGTTCATCGACTCCGACTCGCAGGTGGCGCCCGACGCGGTCAAGACCATCGTGGAGTACTTCGGCGACTCGCGCGTCGGCGCGGTGGCGGGGCACACCGACGTCGCCAACCTCCAGCACAACGTGCTGACCCGGATGCAGGCCATGCAGTACTACGTGGCGTTCCGCATCTACAAGAGCGCCGAAGCGCTGTTCGGCTCGGTGATGTGCTGCTCGGGCTGCTTCTCGGCCTACCGGCGCGATGCCGTGGTCCCGGTGCTGGACGCTTGGCTGGGCCAGACCTTCCTCGGTCAGCCCTCCACGTTCGGCGACGACCGATCGCTGACCAACTTCGTGCTGCACCGTTGGCGGGTGCTGTATGCGCCCGACGCGCAGGCGACCACCAACGTGCCCGAGCACCTCGAGCAGTTCCTGCGTCAGCAGTTGCGTTGGAAGAAGTCCTGGCTGCGCGAAATCCCCAGGGCCACAAGGGCGGTGCTGCACAAGAACCCGATCATGGCAACGATGTTCATCCTGTCCATCGTGCTGCCGCTGCTGGCCCCGCAGGTGGTGCTGCGGGCGATGGCCGTGCAACCGCACTTCATCAGCCAGTTGCCGTACTGGTACTTCGGCGGGGTGGCCGCGATCGCACTGATCTACGGGATGTACTACCGGATGCACAAGCCGGTCAAGCGCTGGTATCACGGCATCTTCTTCACGCTGTTCTACACCATCATCCTGGTGCTGCAGATGCCCTATGCGATGGCCACCATCCGCGACTCCAAGTGGGGGACACGATGATGGGCCGACACAGCAAGAAGCGTTGGAGGCCAATCGTTTCGGCCATCCTGACCCTGCTGTCGGCGATGGTGGTGGCGGCCTATCTGGTCGTGCCCGGAATGTGGCAGTGGAATCGCGCCGAGGCGAAAGTCGAGGCCAAAAGGATCCACCAGGTCGACACCGTGCCGGGGGAGGTCGACGGTGCACTGGTGCAGCGACTGCGCGACACCAGTGCCAGCGCGCAGTCCGCGCCGATCATCATCACCTACCACGACATCAGCTACAACCCGTCGCGCTACACGGTGACGCCGGAGAACTTCGCCGCCCAGATGCAACTGATCCACGACGCCGGATGGACCACCCTGACAACCGACCAGCTCGACGGCTGGCTGGGCGGTGCGCCGCTGCCGCCGCATTCCGTGATGATCACCTTCGATGACGGCGCGACCGGGGTGTGGCAGTACGCCGACCCGGTGCTCAAACGGCTCGACATGCACGCCACCGCATTCATCATCACCGGCTTCGTCGGCACCCACGCGCCCTACTACATGACCTGGGACCAGGTCACCGAGCTGGCCAACAACGGGCACTGGGACATCGAGGCGCACACCCACCTGGGCCACGTGCAGGTGCCTAGCGACAACGAGGGCAACGAAGGGCCGTTTCTGAACACCGTGGCGTGGCTGCCCGATCAGCACCGGTTCGAAACGCACGAGGAGTACCGACTGCGGGTGAATCGCGACCTGACCGAGTGCAAGCATCAGTTCGCCCTGCACGGCCTGCCCGAGCCGAAGTTTTTCGCGTACCCGTTCTCGGCCTATCGAAATGACCGCGAAGGCTCCGGCCAACCACAGGCCTCGGTGGTCTCGCTGTACCGGGCAGGCCTGCTCGATGACGCCGAGTTCATCGCGGTGACCTCCGCCGCCAACGTGGCACGCGGGCTGATTCAGCGGATGGACATCACCGCCGACCTGTCCCTGGACAAATTCATCCGCAAGATCGACTTGGCCAGCCCGCTGGATCCGCCTGCGGCACAGCCGTTGTCGGACGTCGGCGGATGGTCCGACGAGAAGCAGAACGAGGCGGCAATCGACATCGCCAACGGCATCGTGACGATCGGCACCGATACCGGCGAGAAGGTGATCCGCAACTACGCGCCGGCCCGCTCCGCGATGTGGAACGACTACACGGTGTCAGTGGACGTGGGCGGCTTCTCCCTCCCGGCCGACGGCAGCCAGGCCGGGATCAGCGTGCTCAAGCCGCCCGGTTCGGCCTACGAGCAGGAGGGCCGTGTCGATTTGACGGTCTACGCGCACGCCTACTCCATCCAGGGGCTGGTGAACATCGACCGGCAGCCGCTGGTCGAAGCCGACCGGCATCATGTGGTGATCGACGTGACGGACACCCAGGTGGTCGTTACCGTCGATGACGCACCCCCGACAGTGATCGACATCCCGCCGCACGCCGCCCGCACGGTCGGTGGCGGCATGGCCCTATATGCCTTCCGCCGCACCGACGTCAACCCGTCACTGACCTTCACCAACCTGACCATCAGCTAGGACACCATGACAGCAATCCGACGCCTGGCCGCCATCGCCGCAGTGCTGTGCCTGTGCGCCTGCACACCCGCCACGGCAGGCGCGGACGTGATCGTGGACGACTTCAACGGGCCCGACGGACTGATTACGGCAGAGGGTCAGCCGGTCCCATCGGGTGAACCGTGGGAGATGACGAGCGGATCGCTGTTCCGCAATGACGGCACCGGCTGGTCAGGGGTACCCGACGATGCGACCGGCTCGACGGTGTTCCGCATGGTCTCCGTCGAGCGCGACTTCGACAACGTGGACGTCTCGATGAGGCTGCGGGTGGACGACCTGGTGACGACTGAGCGCACCCCCGCGCAGGACTACGACGGCGCGCACATCTGGGTGCGTTACGAGTCGGATCGCGAGCTGTACGCAGTGAGCGTCGACCGGCGCGACGGCACCATGATCATCAAAAAGAAGTGCGCCGGCGGCACCGACAACGGCGGCACCTATTACGACCTCAACGACTCCGCACCGGGCGCTCCCATACCTTTCGGCCAGTGGCAGCAGGTCACGGTCGGCGTCCACGATCAGCCCGACGGCTCGGTGAAGATCACCGCGAACCGCGACGGGTTGAGCATGGAGGCGGTCGACACCGGCGTCGGGTGCGCACCGCTGCGCGGCGGTGGGGTAGGCATCCGCGGCGACAACGCCGAGCTGCGGTTCGCCAGAATCCTGGTTCAGCCTCTGGAAGGGATGTAGGGCATGTGTGGAATCGTCGCTGTTCTGTACAGCGGAACCGACCGCTGCGCTCCCGACGGTTGCGACCTTGTGGATCGGATGAAGGCGGCGCGAGACCACCTCGCTGACCTGAGCGAGCAGCCGCTGGGAGCCGTTGATGTCGAGAACGTCGCGGATATCCTGACCGGGATTGATGCCGAGTTGCGAGGCACCCCGGGTATGCGTTGCCTGCTCGACCAACCTGCGGTCGCCGACGCGATCGCCGACCTCTCGGTCCACATTGGTGAGCAGATTGAGGGGCTCGAGGCGCGGATCGCACAACCCATCGCGCCGGCCGAGGACCTCGAGCGACTCAATGCCGCCATGGTCACGATGAAAGATGTGTGGTGGGCGATCGGGAAAGACCGCCTGGGCTTCGCCACCCAGGTAGCCGAGCTGGCGGGTGGAAGCCCTAGCGGGGCAGCGTTGGACGCCTACGCCGCGATTCAGGTGGCGCTGTCCTCGCTGGACCGGCTGGAGTTGCGCGGCCGCGATTCGGCCGGTCTTCATGTCATGGTCACCGGCCACGACATCGATTTCAGCGAGCCTCGCATCGCAGCGACGTTGGCGGACCGGTGTGTCGATCCGCTGTTCACCTCCACCGCCGTGCGGACGCCCGCTGGCCACTTGAGCATCGTGTACAAATGCGCAGCTGAAATCGGCCGGCTTGGCGACAATAGCCGCGCGCTGCGCGCCGCGATCGCCGATGACGAACTGCTGGCGGAAGCATTACACGCGCCCACAGCTCGTGTTTCGGTTGTCGGGCACACCCGCTGGGCAAGTGTGGGGATGATCAACCAGGCCAACGCGCATCCCCTGACTAGCGAGGAACTCACCCGTTCTTGGCGGCATGCGGACACCGACTACGTGGTCGCGGCTCTCAATGGCGACGTGGACAACTATGCCGACCTGATCGCTGACCATAATCTTCAGATCGCGCCGGAAATTTCCACTGACGCAAAGGTGATTCCGATCCTCATCGCGCGACACGTCACCGATGGCCTCGATCCCACGACTGCTTTCCGCCGCACGGTGCAACAGTTCGACGGTTCGGTTGCCATCGCCGCCAACTGTGCGGCAGACGCGGAGAGAGTGCTGCTCGCTCAACGCGGCAGCGGCCAGTCTCTTCTCGTCGGTGCGGCAGAGGGAATGACGATCGTCGCCTCCGAACTCTACGGCCTGGTGGAGCACTGTCGCGAATACATTCGGCTCGACGGCAACTCGGGGGAGGTCGTTGCGATCGACAGCACTACCGCAGGCGACTTGAGGGCGCTTAGCCGGTGGTCCTACGACGGATCTGTCCGGCCCGTCACCGACGCGGACATCCTGGCGGCGTCGATCACCACACGGGACATCGACCGGCGCGGTCACGAGCACTTCCTTGACAAGGAGTTGCACGAAGCGCCCGAATCGATGCGCAAGACGCTGCGCGGTCGAATCGCCTCCGTCGACGGCGCGCTACGCGCGGTGCTTGGCCACGATGTGCTTTCGCCCGCGTTGCTGACAGGGATTGCCGACGGCGCCATCCGGCGGGTGATTGTCATCGGACAAGGCACCGCCGCTGTTGCCGGACAAGCGATCTCGGCTGCCGCGGCTGATGCCCTTGTACATGCGAACGTCGATGTGAGGGCGACAACGGCAACCGAATTGTCCGGATTCGGTCTCGTTCCGGACATGTCGGACACCCTGGTGATCGCGATCAGCCAGTCCGGCACCACAACTGACACCAACCGCACTGTGGACCTGGTCCGGCAGCGCGGCGCAATCGTCATCGCGATCGTCAACCGCAGAGGCAGCGATCTGACGTCCAAGGCGGATGGCGTGCTGTATACGGCCGATGGTCGCGACGTCGAGATGTCGGTTGCCTCCACGAAGGCCTTCTATGGCCAGGTCGCCGCTGGCATCCTGCTTGCGTGTGCACTGGGGCGGGCAGCTAACGGCGCCGGTACCCCTGACGAAGGCGAGTTGCTGTCGGCGCTGTTGATGCTTCCCGACGCGCTGCAGCAGGTGCTAGACGGCGAAAAGCAAATCGCGGCGCTGGCTGAGGAGTACGCGCCGCTGCGAAGGTCCTGGGCGGTCGTCGGGTCGGCGCGCAATCGGATTGCCGCTGAAGAGATCCGCATCAAATGCTCAGAACTCACGTACCGATCGATCTCGTGCGACGAGTCGTCAGATAAGAAGCACATCGACCTGTCCGCCGAACCTCTCACGTTGGTGTGTGCGGCCGGCATGACGGGCTCGGCCGCGGACGACATGGCCAAGGAGGTGGAAATTTTCGCCTCGCACAACGGCGTGCCGATCGTCGTCGCCACCGAAGGCGATGAGCGATTCACCGCCGCTGCTGGGGTCATCTGGGTGCCCCCTTTTCATCCCGATCTGGCATTCGTACTCTCGGCGATGGCCGGCCACCTGTTCGGCTACCACGCAGCGTTGGCGATCGATGCGCAGGCAATGCCGTTGCGCGAGGCGCGAGCTGCGATCGAGCAGGCGGCGAAGGCACACAGCGGAGATCCGACGGCGATGCTTGTCGCGCTGACCACCACTCTGGTGCCGTCGTGCGGCGATTTCATGGCCAGGCTGGGTGCCGGCCGCTTTGACGGCTCGCTAAGTGCGGGAGCTGCAGCGAAAATCGCCGTTGTTCTGCACGCCATCACCACTCGCTCGGAGGACAGCCTTCTGTCGCAGTATGGCGGCCCGGCAGGAGTCATCAGGGAGCTGATCGCCGCCCTCACCGCGGGGACAAACGAGGTGTCGCGCACCATCGACACCATCCGTCATCAGGCCAAGACCGTGACGGTCGGAACCAGCCGCAGCGACGAAGCAATAATGCGCGTTCCGCTCCTACAGGCGGCGCTGGACAGCGGGGCACAGCGAGCCGCGCTGCCTTACAACGTTGTTCGCACAATCGCCGCTCTGGACCCGGTAGTGTCCGAGGTCATCGGAACCACGCATTATGCGATTAAGGGTCAGTACATCACCGTCACCGGCCGCAGCGGCATTGCGCAAGCACTGCCCTCGCGTACCGAATGGGACCACCGATTGCTGGGTACGAAACTCCTTGTCGCCGAACAGCGCCAAGCGCTCGTCGCCGTTGGGCGCAGCGACGGGAGGCCGGTGATCATCGTCCCGGAGATCACCGACCACCATACGACCGGACTTGTCTTGCTTCACGTCAAACTCCACCAGCAGCAGCCCCCAGAGATCATGAAGGCTGTGCTTGACGGCTACCGCGGTCGGCTGGCGATCCTGCGAAGTGCCGTGACAGAGATCCAGCCGACGTTCGACGAACGTCTGCTCGGTCAACTGTGTCCATTGGCTCTGCTGACTAAGCCGGCCGAGACGCTTGCCGACTACTGGTGCCGGGCCGACTAGCCACTCTGTGGCGGATGTCCGCTATCGGCAAGACATCGCGACACCGGCAGCGCCTTTATGGTCTTGGGGTATTCCAGCGCAAGGCCGTCGTCGTCAACATCACACGCGCCTATCCCGCGAGGTGACCGTCTGTCCCGCGCCGCGTCTGGTGAATAAGACCAAGCGGCCCTGTCATTCAGAAAGAGGCGTAACTGACCGACCGATTCCAGCAATACGCGTTCGGCCGGGAGGCGGGCTTGGGGCGCATAGCTGGGAGACAATCTCCGGCGACTGGGCTTCGAAGACACCATAAAGAACTTCGTCGGTGGGAACCGCGAGTGTCAGGAGCAGATGCACCGGTGCGCCACCGTCATTGAGGGTCGTAGCGGCGGCCGCGAGCCCAGCGACGATGTCCTCTACGGACCGATCAGTCAATTCGAGGGCGGTGCCCGGGAGTCAGCCGTCGCCGATGATGCGGCCGAGTTCGGCGCGTGAATTGATCCCGAGCTTGCGATAGATCCGCCCGAGGTTTGCTTCCACCGTTTTCGGGCTGATGAACAACGCGGCCGCGACGTCCTTGTTCGTCATGCCCGACGCCGCCAGTTCGGCCACTCGCCGTTCGGACGGGGTGAGCGCGAGATCGCGGGTGGGGACGACCTCGGCGCGGGCGAGTTCGGATCGGACGCGGCCAGCCCACAACTGTGCGCCCATCGCTTCGAAGGACTGCAGCGCCTCGCGCAGAGTGGCGCGGGAACGCTCTTTCTGGCGTTGACGACGTTGCAGCTGGCCCACCAACAGTTGGGTGCGGGCCCGTTCGAACGGCATCGGCAGCCGCTCGTGTTCGGCCATCGCCTCCTGCGCCTTGCGGGCCGCCGCCTCCACATCGCCCTTGGCGGCCAACAGCATGCTTCGGCAGCGGGCTCCGGTGGCCAGCATCCATGGTCGATCGAGGCGGCGGCCGTTGCGTTCCAGGGCCGCGATCAACGGCTCGGCCTCGCCGCCGCGGCCCAGCGCGATCATGGCCTCGACGGCGTCCGGGATGAACGTCGCAGTCATGATCTCCGTGCCGGGGATCGACTCGAACGTGCGCTGCATCGGCTGCATTACTGCGAGCGCCTCGGCGTGGTTGCCGATCGAGACCTCGAGAAATCCCAACGTCATGACCGGCCACTCCGCGAGACGCGGCGACGCCGTTCTGTCCGCGGTATCCAGGACGGCCCGGGCGTCGGACCGCGAATCATCTTCTCGCCCAAGGTAAGCGGCCACCATGGACCGCATCGAAAGGGCGATCGCCAAGGAACCGCCGCCTTGCTCGGCACGTTCGTTGGCTTCGTCCGCCCGTCGTGCGGCCTCGGCAAAATTTCCTCGCCAGATCTCGACCAACGCAGCGCAGCTCGCCACGGCGGTGAAATCGTTCTCGGCGCCGCGCTCGGTGCACCTGCGGTGCAGCGCCTGCATTCTGGCGCCGGCCTCGTCCAGTCGGCCGGTCCACGCCAGTACCAAACCCTCGACCATGCTGGCGCTGAACGCGGTGTGCCCGTCGATGTCGGGATCCTCCAAATCGACTGCGCGTCGCAGACTGAGTTCGTCAACCCCGTTCCCGTACATGAAGTTCAGCTGGACTGACATCGCGAGCGCTCTGCTGATGACAGCCTGATCGCCGAGTTGTTCGGCGTTGGTCACCGCCTTCTGCGCGCTGGCCAACGAGTCGTCGAACTTCGAGATCATGCGTTGGCCGAATGCCAGCACGATCAGGGTCTGCACCAGCAAGGCCGGACTGTCCTCGGCGTCGTCCAGCGCGCGCTCGAGAACAGCGACGGCTTCAGTCCAGTTGTCGTCGTAGAGATGTACCCCGGCCAACAAGTTGAGCGCGCTTCCTCGCAGCGGACCGGATGGCAGCCTGTGCACTGTCTCTTCGAGCAACGCGCGGGCTCGTTGCGGGTCGCCGGCGTTGAAATGGTGCTGCGCCGCATGGATAAGGCGTTCGGGGTGGTCACCGCCGAGGTGGATCGCGAGTTCGGCCAACTCCGCCGCCGCGGCGGGTGCCCCCCTGGCCGCCGCGGCTTCTGCCGCGATGTCAAGAGCGTTCAGCGTCTCAGGGTCCGCGCTGGAGGCCGCGAGCGCCATATGCCTCGCCCTCAGTTCAGGCACCCTTACGGTCTGCGCCAACGACCGATGCATGGCACGGCGCTCGGCCGCGGTCGCGTCGGTATAGACGCTCTGGGCCAGCAGCGGGTGGGCGAATCGCACCTGATTGCCTTCGATCCCGATGATGCCCTTGGCTTCTGCGTCGCCAAGCGACTCGACGGGAGCGCCGGTGACCTGAGCGAGTAACTCCACCGTCGGGTCGGCAACCGAGGCGGCGGCCAGCAGGAGTTTTCGTGCGTCGCGGTCCAGCTGTCCGATGCGCAGTCTCATCAGTTCCGACAGCGAGCTCGGGAGCTTGGACTTCACCTGCGAGGACTCGATATCGATCGCCCGCGCCAATTCGAGTGCGAAAAACGGGTTCCCGCCGGAGGTTTCGGCGATTCGCACCATCGTCGGCCGCGGCAGGGACCGCCCCAGGCGCGAGGAAATCAACATGTGCAGGCCGCCGATGCTCAGCGGGCCGATACGCACCCGCTCGATGCGGTCGGGTCTCGACAGGTGAAGCCACGTCACCGAACTGCCGCCCTCAGCATCCGACCGCTCAGTGACGAGCAACCCGATGCCGCCCTTGAACCGCCGGGCGGCGAACGCCAAAACGTCCTTGCTCGACCGATCCAGCCACTGCAGGTCGTCGATCGCGATCAGTACCGGCGAGTCCGTGACGAGGCGGTCGAATACCGCCGCGAAGGCCGCCGCCACGACGTGCTGATCGGTCGTGTGATCCTCGCTGCTGGCTCTCAGCAGTACCCGGTCGACCGCGACGCGCTGCACGTCAGACAGCTCGGCGAGGACGGAGTCGTCAATGTCGCGGAGGAGGTCCGCGACCGCTGCATAGGCGAGCACCGACTCCGCCTGCCCGACCCGCGCGGAGAACACCTGATAGCCGCGGCCGCGCGCCTCCTCGAGGGCGGACAGCCACAGCGTGGTCTTGCCGATGCCGGGCTCGCCCTCGATGACCAGTCCGGACGGCTGCTGTGACGCCGACCGCAGGAACTCCGTTACTGCACGAAACTCCAGCGGGCGGCTCACCACCGCTGGCATTCACAACCCCCACAAAACTCAAATAGCAAACCGAGGATACGTCGGGTGCAGGGTTGACGTGCAGCGTTACGCCATGACCGTGGGCAGCTAGATCATCTTGTTCGGGCGGTCAAAGGTCATTCGCATTGGGTTGCCATCGGCAACGTCACGACGGGCGGTTGCTGAATCCGTGCGCCCACATCACCGGAAAGCCGCTGGTAAGGCACGCCTGCCTGAAGGCAGGTCGTCGACACGACGTCGGATGAGGGCGCGCCGAACACCCCATAGAGCACTTCATCAGTCGGGACGGAAAGCGTGACGACCAACCGGACCGGCGTGCCCGCACTGCTGACGCTCGCGGCGGCGGCGTCGAGCTTGGCGACCATTTCGTCGACCGACGTCGTCGTCATCTCAGGCAAATACCACTCGGCGAGGTAGTAGGCCAGGTCGCCAGCGACGTCCATGATGCCGAACGTTAGCGGCTGCCCATCGTCCTGGAATCGGGTGTTTCCCTATGTGCACCATGGCCGCGCCGCGGTTTACAGGTCGCCGATGACGCGGCCCAGCTCGGCGCGCGACTTGATACCGAGTTTGCGGTAGATCCGGGCCAGGTTGGCCTCGACCGTTTTTGGGCTGATGAACAACGCGGCGGCCACATCGCGGTTGGTCATGCCGGATGCCGCCAGCTCGGCCACCCGCTGCTCGGACGGCGTGAGTCCGACGACGTCCCGGCGCCGCGCGACCTTTGCCCTGGCGAGTTCGGCCCGAGTCCGGTCGACCCATAGCGCCGCGCCCATCGCGTCGAACGCCCGCAGGGCCTCCCGAAATGTGTTGCTGGAGGCGTCCTTTTGACGTTGGCGGCGTTGCAGCTGGCCCAGCAAGAGCTGGGTGCGGGCACGTTCGAAGGGCATCGGAAGCCGAGCGTGCACGACCATCGCGTGCTCCGCAATCCGCATGGCCGCCACGACGTCGCCTCGAGCGGCCAGCCACATGCTGCGACACCGCGCACCGACGGCGAGCATCCACGAGCGGTCGAGACGGCGACCGTCGTGCTCGAGTACTTCGATGAGAGGCTCCGCTTCAGTGTGGCGGCCGAGTGCGACCATGGCCTCGACCGCGTCGGGAATGAACGTGGCAGTCATGATCTCGGCGCCGGGAAGGTCGTCGAAAACATCCAGCATCGGCTGCAGTGCGGTGAGCGCCTCGGCGTACCTGCCGAGCGAAACCTCAAGTAAGCCAAGGCTCATCGTCGGCCATTCGGCCAATCGCGGTGACTTGCACTCGTGCGCGATGGCAAGAGCGGCGGCGGCGTCGGCGCGGGCTTGTGGTTCGCGCACGGCATAGGTGTGCACCGCGGCGCGCACCGTCAGCGCGATCGTGCGGGACCCACCGACCTCCTCGGCGCGTTCCATGGTGTCTTCGGCCAGCACCGCGGCCTCGGCGAAATTGCCCCGCCAGATCTCGATCAGGGTGCAGTACCCGGTGACTGCCATCATGTCGTTCTCGGCACCGCGCTCGATACAACGCGAGCGAACGGCGTCCATCCCGCTACGTGCCTCGTCGAGCTGTCCGGTCCAGGCCAGTACCAAGGCGTTGACAGCGCTGGCGCAGAACGGAATTGGCACGTCGACGTCGGGATCCTCCAGCGCCAGCGCGCGCTGCAAGCTAGCCTCGTCGATGCCGTGTCCGTACAGGAACGTCGTGTTGACCAACATCGCGAGTGCACGACTGACCAGCGGCGGATAGCGCATCGCCTCGGCGTGTGTCACGGCGTCGCGGGCATTGCGTAACGACGCTTCGAACTGGCCGGCCATCCCCTGCGCGAACGCCAACGACATCAGGGTTTGCACGAGAAGGGGAGGGTTGTGCTCCGCGTCGACGAGTGCGCGCTCGAGGAGCGCGGCGGCGTCGACGAAGGTGTCGTCGTAGATGCGGATTCCCGCCATCAGGTTGAGCGCGATACCGCGCAGCAGCCCGGGCTGCAGTTGATCGATGGTCGACTCGAGCAGTGTGCGGGCGCGGGCGGCGTCGCCGGCCTTGAAAATGGTGCTCGGCCGCGCGGATTCGGCGCGACGGCTTGTCCCCGCCGAGCCCGATGGCCAGTTCGACCAATTCGGCCGCGGCCGCGGGGGCGCCGCGAGCGCGCGCGACGTCGTCGGCGGTGTCGAGCGCTTTGAGCGTTTCGGGGTCTGCGCTCGACGCCGCCAGAGCCATGTGCCTGGCCTTCAGCTCGGGCAGGATCACGGATTCGGCCAGGAGCCGGTGCGTAGCCCGGCGCTCGGCGGGACTGGCATCTGTGTAGACGCTGCGCGCCAGCAGCCGGATGAGAGAACCGCACCGTGTTGCCGTCAATCGCGAGGATGCCCTTGGCTTGTGCCTCCGAAAGCAGCTCTGCAGCTCGCTCGGACGTGGTGCCGGCGACTTGCGCGAGCAGTTCCAGGGTCGGCGTCGCGACGGATGCCGCAACCAGGAGGAGGTCCTTGACGCCGGGATCGAGCCGGCTGATGCGCATGCGCATCAGCTCGGCAAGTGTTCCGGGCAGTCTCGAGTGGGCGTTGGCGGATCCCATGTCGATGGCACGCGCCAGTTCGAGCGCATAGAAGGGGTTTCCTCCGGAGATCTCGGCAATCCGCACCATGGTCGGACGCGCGAATGTTCGGCCGAGTCGTGCCGAGACCAGCGCGTGAAGCCCGCCGAGACTCAGCGCGCTGACGGTAAGGCGGTCGAGGCCATCCGGCCTGCCGAGGTGCAGCCACAAGGCCGAGGTCCCACTGTCGGCATCGCACCGTTCGGTGACGAGGATGCCGACGCGGCCGTCGAACCGGCGGGCCGCGAACGAGATGACGGCCTGGCTGGACGGGTCGAGCCATTGCACGTCGTCGATCGCGATCAACACGGGAGTGCGCACCGCGAGCCGTTCGACCGATGACGCCAGGGCCGCCGCGACCACACGGTGATCGGTCTGAGGCCCTTCGCTGCTGGACCGCAAGAGCACCCGGTCGACGGCCACTTGCTGGACGTCGGGAAGCTCCGCGAACAATGCGGGATCCACGTTGCCGAGAAGATCGGCGACGGCGGCATACGCCAGCACCGGCTCGGCCTGGCCAACCCGCGCCGATACGACGGCGAAACCCCGCTCACGAGCCTGCGCCACCGCCGCCAGCCAGAGCGTGGTCTTCCCGATGCCGGCTTCACCCTCGATGACCAGTCCCGAGGCGCGCGGCTGCAGACTGCAGGAACTCGGCCACGGCCCTGAACTCCTGCGGACGGCTCACCACGCCGGAACTCACGATTCCCCAATCGTCTCAGCAAATCCCGAATTTACCGACCAGGTGCCTGGTGAGCAATATTTGGCGTGCCTCACTGGCCAGGTAGACGAGAGTTTCTCCGACACAAGTCGGAAAGGCTACAGAGTTGCTGGCAACTTCAGAGGGCGGTGGGCTCGGGTGTTGTGGCCTCGGCGCTGCACGGGTCTACGACCGGGCTTTGTCTTATTCGCGTCCCAACATCGCCGGAAAGCCGCTGGTGTGGCAGGCCGGCCTGGTCACAGGTCCTGGAGACGAGGTCCAACGAGTCGGCACTGAACACGCCGTAGAGAACCTCGTCTCCCGGCACCGAGAGGGTGAGAAGGAGCCGCACCGGCGTGCCTTCATCAGTGAGCACCGCCGCCGCGGCGTCCAGGCGCGCGACCACATCGTCGACCGATTGCTCCGTCAGCTCGGGCAGGTACCACTCGGCCAGGTGATACGCCGACTCCCCGGCGGCGTCCATACAGCAGAACGGTAGCGATCATCCAGCTTCGGCGAATCAGGTGTTTCCCTATTCACCGGCCCGATGTCACAGGGACGAACTGTGCGCCTCAACCTTGTCCGGCGCACTCCGCGAGGCGCCGATGCAGGAACTCTCTCGCCGGACCCGAGCCGTTGTGGTCCAGCGCGATGCGGTACCACCGGAGAGCCTCGTCACGCCTGCCCGCCCGCCGCAGCAGATCTGCGCGGATCGAGGCCACGGTGTTCGACCGGGTCAGTCTGGGATCGTCGGCCACCTCGTCGAGCGCCGCCAAGCCGGCGGTGAACCCATCGCGGAAACCGATCGCCAGCGCCCGGTTGGCCCTCGCCACGGGCGAGTTGGTGTCCTCGATCAGCCGGTCGTAGGCCAGGCAGATCGCCGCCCAATCGGTCTGTTGCCAGCTCGGCGCCGTCGCGTGTAATGCCGCGATCACAGCCTGTGGCAGATAGGGACCTCGCGCCCCTGCGGCCAGCTGAAGCCGGTTCAGCCCGCGCGTGATTCGGCCGCGGTCCCAGCGGGTGCGATCCTGCTCGTCGAGAGGGACCAGCGCTCCGTCGGCGTCCACGCGAGTCTCCCGTCGCGAATCGTGCAGCAGAACGAGGGCAGCCAGCGCGTGCGCATCGCGCTCGTCGGGCATCAACGAGCACAGTTCACCGGCCAGGCGCACACCCTCGTCGCACAACTCGTCGCGGATCGCGGACGGTCCCGCGGTCGACCAGTAGCCCTCGGTGAACACCGAATAGATACAGGCGAGCACGTGCGGTGTGCGCTCCGGTAGCAGTTCGGCAGGAGGGACCCGTAGCGGGATGTTCGCGTGCCGGATCTTGTTCTTGGCCCGAGTGATCCGCTGGCCGACAGCCGCCTCGGTCTGCAACAGTGCGCGCGCGATCTCGGCGACGGTGAGGCCGGAGATCAGCCGCAGTGTCAGGGCCAGCTGTGAGGTCGGGTCGAGCGCGGGGTGCGCGCAGGTGAACATCATCCGCAGTTCGTCGTCGCGAACGGGATGCACGTCCACCCGATCGGTGCGGGCTCGGATATCGTCGACCACGGCTGCGAGTTCCTTTCCGGGGCGGACGGATTCGCGTCGCAGTCGATCCAGTGCCCGGTTCCGGGCAACCGCCACGATCCAGCCGCCCGCGTTGTGGGGCACGCCGTCGCGCGGCCACGCTCGTAACGCCTCGGTGAAGGCCTCCTGGACGGCGTCTTCGGCGACGGTGAAGTCACCGGACCAGCGGGCAAGCGCCGCGACGGCCGGGCCCCATTCGCGCCGAAACACGCCGTCCAGGTTGGTCATCGACGCGGCTACAGCCCGGAGACGCCCATGAGTTGCCGGAGTTCCACCGTCGTCGACGGAATCATCGACGCGACTTTGACGGCCTCGTCGCGATCGCCGACGTCGATGATGTAGTAGCCGTTCGCCACCTCGGCGCCCTCGACGTAGGGCCCGTCGGTGAGTAGCACCTCGCCGTCGCGCACCCGAACCGTCGTTGCCGTCGACGGCGGATGCAATGGCGCGCCGCCGTTGGTGCGGTCGCCCGCGGCCGCGCCGAACTTCTGATGCGCAGCGATGCCGGCCTCCCACTCCGGTGTACCGGGGGCTACGGCCTTGTCCGCGGGCTCGAGGAGCAGGGCCAGCCATGCGTTGCCCACAGGCTTGCTCGGCGGGAAGTACTCGACGATTGGCCAGATCTCGACAGCGCCGCGCTTGGCGGCGGGGATGTCACGCGCCAATGCCAGTGCCTCATCGAGGTTTTCGGCTTCGAACACGTAGTAGCCGCCCGCCACTTCGGCGCTTTCCGCGAACGGGCCGTCGGTGACCGTCGGCGCGTCGGGTCCACCGGTGATCCGCGCGCCGGTCGTCGACGGCGTTAGCGCGTCTCCGGCCCTGATCGCCGTCGCCGCCTTGGCGTGGAAGGCCTGGTACGCCGCCATCTCAGCGGCCGCTTCGTCGGGGTCGGGCGCTGAGGTGGACTCCGGGCCGAGCAACAGGGCGAAGTAGTACATCGTGGTCACCTTCCGGCAGTGAGCAGAACCCTTGTGGTCCACTCTCTACCCCTCCGACGAACGGCACCGCGCGAATCCGACACACACAGCGAACATTGCGGAAGCAGCTTCCCAAAAGGAAATCCCCCGCCACTGCCTGATGTGACGGGGGATTGCGTATTCGGTCAGGCCGCGGCCTAGGCCGAATCGGCATCCTTCTTATCGGCGTCCGACTTCTTGTCGTTATCCGAACTACGCGGCCGCGCCTGGCTTCAGGTACGTGACAAGGCTGACGTCGATGCTTTCGTCGATGAAGTAGTACTGGCAGCCCTTCAGGTACCGCATGTAGCGGTGGTAGTTCTCCTCATCAGTCGCGGCGATGGCCGCGTCCTTGTTCGCCTCCAGCCGGTCGGCCCAGATGCCGAGCGTCTTGATGTAGTGGTTGCGCAGGGACATGGTCTCCGGCACCACGAAGCCGGCCTTCTCGCCGTGCTCCACCATCATCTGGGTGGTCGGGATCCGCCCGCCGGGGAAGATCTCGGTGATCATGAATTTGATGAACCGCGCCAGTTCGAAGGTCAGCTTCTTGCCGCGGGCGTTCAGGTCGTACGGGTGGTAGCCGACGCTGCTCTGGATGGTCATCCGGCCGTCGTCGGGCAGGATGTCGAAGCAGTTCTTGAAGTAATCGTCATAACGCTCGAAACCGAAGTGCTCGAACGCTTCGATCGACACGATCCGGTCGACAGGGTTGTGGAACTGCTCCCAGCCCTCCAGTCGGACGTCGAACGTGCGGTCGGTGTCGACCTTGGTCAATAGCTGATCGCAATACGCCTTCTGGTTCTTCGACAGCGTCAGGCCGATGACGTTGACGTCGTACTTCTCTATCGCCCGCTGCAATGTCAGGCCCCAGCCGCAGCCGATTTCCAGCAGCGTCATGCCCGGTTTGAGGTCGAGTTTGTCGAGGTTCAGGTCGACATCGGCGACCTGCGCTTCAGACAACGTGACATTGGGCCCGGTGAAGTACGCGCAGCTGTACTTGCGGGTCGGGTCCTGGAACACCCCGAAGAAGTCGTCTGACAGGTCGTAGTGAGCCTGAATGTCCTCGAAATGCGGCGTCAAGTCCTTGGTGCCGGATGCGTTGTCAGACATATTTCCCCTGCTTGGCCTTTCCATGTGACCCGGCGGGCTGCGACCAGCAGCCGATTCAGTACGGGTTGTGCTGCGACCGTACCTCTGGAACGGCCCGTCGACGTGCGTACACGCGTCTCAAGCCGTAAACCCTAGCGTTTAGCGGGGGGCGGACTCCAATTCGGTGCTACTTCTGCAGGGTGAACTGGTTGACGTCGATGTAACCGACGCGGAAGCCCTTCGCGCAGCCGGTGAGGTAGCGCATGTAGCGGTTGTAGACCTCTTCCGACTGCACGGCGATCGCCTCGTCCTTGTGCGCCTGGAGCGCCTCCGCCCAGCAGTCCAAGGTCCGGGCATAGTGCAGTTGCAGGGACTGGCGGCGGGTGAGCTCGAAGCCGGCCTTGGTCGAGTGCTCCTCGACCTTCTCGATCGACGGGAGCCGGCCGCCAGGGAAGATCTCCGTGAGGATGAACTTCACGAACCGTGCCACCTCGAAGGTCAGCGGAATCTTCCGGTCGGCCATTTGCGGCAGCGTCAGCGCGGAGATCGTATGTAGCAGCATGACACCGTCATCGGGCAGCAGGGCGTGAGCCAACTTGAAGAAGTCGTCGTAGCGGTCGAAACCGAAGTGCTCGAACGCGCCGATCGACACGATCCGGTCCACCGGCTCGTCGAACTGCTCCCAGCCCTCCAGCAGCACCCGCTTGCTGCGCGGACTGTCAGACTTCGCGAAAACCCTTTCGACATGGGCCTTTTGGTTCTCGCTGAGCGTTAGCCCCACGACATTGACGTCGTAGCGCTCGATCGCCCGCATCATCGTCGAACCCCAACCGCAACCGACGTCGAGCAGCGTCATTCCAGGCTGGAGTCCGAGCTTGCCCAGCGCCAGGTCGATCTTCGCGAGCTGGGCCTCTTCCAGCGTCATGTCGTCGCGTTCGAAATACGCGCAGCTGTAGGTCTGACTGGGATCCAGCCACAGCCGGAAGAATTCGTCCGACAGGTCGTAATGGGCCTGGACATTGTCGAAATGAGGCTGCAGTTTGGCGCGAGCCATAGTCTTCCGTGCCTTTCTGGCGGTTCAGAACCCCTGCGGCGTCGCTGACGACGGCATGCAAGCCCTGAAGCACTGGACCCTCAAAGGGTACGCGCGAAATGGTCCTCGGCCGAATTGGGCGGCCTCCCAGGTGTCACCCAGCCGTTGCGAAGGTGGTCTTCAGCTCGCCTACAATGTCGTCCCACAGCTCGCGGGGCAGGTCATGCCCCATACCGTCGAACAGCACCAGCCGGGCGCCCTTGATGGCGCGGGCGATGGCGCGTCCACCGAACGGCCGCATCAGTTTGTCGGCCTTGCCGTGGATCACAACGGTGGGGACGCTGACCAGCCGGTCGTAGCGAAGTAGGCTCCCGCTGCCGAGGACCGCCGCGAAATGGCGGCCGACGCCAGCGGGGTAGTACGACCTGTCGTAGCCCTCGATCGCCTCGGCACGGATGCGCTCCTCCGCTGCCGGATAACCGGGGCTGCCGGTGATTCTCGATACTCGGACGGCGTTGTCGATGATGGCCTCGCGTGTCGCGTCCTTGGGTTTCTGCAGGATGGCCAGCAGTTGTCTGGGGCCCGGTGGCGGCAGCAGTGGCTGATTGTTGCTGGAGAAGATGATCGCGAGGGTCTTGGTGCGTACCTTGTGCCGGGCGGCGAACACCTGCGCAATCATGCCGCCCATCGAAGCTCCGACGATGTGCGCCGTGTCGATCTTCAGGTGGTCCAGCAGCGCGGCGGCGTCGTCGGCGACATCTTCCAGCGTGTAGACCGCCTGGCTGCGCAGCCCGAGGAACGACCGGACCATCCGCGGCGCCAGCGGGGCGCCGGTGTGGCGGCCGGTCACCTTCGTCGACAGCCCGACATCGCGGTTGTCGTAGCGGATGACGCGCAGGCCCTGGTCGACGAGCTTCTCGCAGAACTCCGTGCGCCACAACAACAATTGCGCGCCGAGTCCCATGATGAGCAGGACGGCGGGATCGTTGGGATCGCCCATGTCCTCGTAGTAGATGTCCAGATCGCCTGAGCGGGCGGTGCCGGTGCGTATCTGCATCTACGCCTCGACCTCTTCGGAATGCTCGCGGCTGACCTCGACCATGAAGTTGGCGAAGTATCCCGTCAGCTGCGGGTCGGACATCATCTGCCACTTAGGCGCCAGCAGCTTCATGTAGCGCTCGACATAGAGGAACTGCTTGCCGATCAGCACCAGCTCCCGCGGCAGCTTCACGTCGTAGGCATCGGCCAGCGTGGACAGCTGCTTGCCGATCTCGGCATAGCTCATGTCGCCAAGCGACGTCATGGTCAGCGGGGTCGCGAACTTCTCCAGGTCCTTCGCGGCCTCTGCTTCGGGCTTGACCGTCCCGACCGCACCCATCAGTACGACGATCTTGCCCGCTGCGGCGTGGTCCTTCGTGACCAACAGCGCGTACACCAGCTCCCGCAGGAGCCACCGGGTGCGGGGGTCGATGCGGCCCATGATGCCGAAGTCGAAGAACACGATCTTGCCGTCGGGGTCGACGTACAGATTGCCCGCGTGCAGGTCGCCGTGGAACAGGCCGTGCCGGAGGCCGCCCTCGAAGACGCTGAACAGCAGCGCCTTGACCAGCTCCGTGCCGTCGAAGCCGGCCTTGCGGATGGCGGCGGCGTCGTCGATGCGGATGCCCTGGATGCGCTCCATCGTCAGCACCCGTTCGCTGGTCAGATCCCAATAGACCTGCGGCACCCGGATGTTCTTGCCCAGCGGCGAAGCATGCATATGCGACACCCACGCGTCCATCGACTGCGCCTCGAGCCGGAAGTCGAGCTCCTCGGCGAGGTTGTCGGCGAAATCGGCGACAACGTCCTGCGCCGAAAGTCGACGGCCGAGCTTGGCCAGCTCGACGATCTGCGCCCCGCGCTTGAGGATCTGCAGGTCGGCCGCGACGCGGCGACGGATGCCGGGCCGTTGGATCTTGACCACGACTTCCTCGCCGGTGTGCAGTGTCGCGTAGTGCACCTGCGCGATCGAGGCTGACGCGAACGGCTCCTCATCGAAGGTCTTGAAGAGGTTGCTCGGCTCGTCGCCGAGCTCCTCCTTGACGAGCTTGTGGACTTCGTCGTTGTCGGCGGGCGGGACCGCGTCGAGCAGGCTGCGGAACTCGCTGCTCAATGGCTCGCCGAAGGCGCCAGGGCTGGACGCGATGATCTGGCCGAACTTGACGTAGGTCGGCCCCAGATCGGCGAACGTCTTCGGGATTTGCTTGATGATCTTGTGCTGCAACGAGCCGCGGCCTGCGAGCTTGGTGACGACCCGCGCGCCGGTGCGGGTTATCTGCCAACCCGTCGCGCCAATGCGGGCAGCCTCGACCGGCAGTGGCACTCGGTCCAGCTTCGCTACCTCGCGGTGCTTAGTCGTACTCATGGTTGCAGTCTCTCAAAATCCGCGGTGACCCGTAAAAACCTGTGTAGCCGATCACAGTGTCCCGGAATTCGATTCCGCGGTTGAGCACAATGCGCACAACCTCAAGATCGCCAGTTACCCGGCTAGTGAGCACAAGCGCGCCAGCGCCACCGCCGATCCATAGCGTCAGACGCGAACAACCGTCTGAGGAGCGAAAATGGCCACGCTGTCGATCGAACCGCATGGTGCCTCGATGAAGCGCGTCGCGGCGGCCAGCTACGTCGGGTCCGCCATCGAGTATTACGACTTCTACATCTACGGCACCGCGGCGGCGCTGGTGTTCCCGAAGGTGTTCTTCCCCCACCTGGGTATGACGATGGCGACCCTCGCCTCGATGGCCACCTTCGCCGCGGCGTTCCTTTCGCGTCCGCTCGGCGCGGCGTTCTTCGGGCACTTCGGTGACCGGCTTGGCCGCAAGTCGACCCTGATCGCCACCTTGCTGATCATGGGCCTGTCCACCCTGACGGTGGGTCTGGTTCCCGGTGCGGTGACGATCGGCATGGCAGCGCCGCTGATCCTGCTGACGCTTCGCCTCGTGCAGGGGTTCGCGGTCGGCGGCGAATGGGCAGGCTCCGCGCTGCTGTCCGCCGAATACGCGCCCGCCGAGGCACGCGGCCGCTACGGAATGTTCACCCAGATGGGCGTCGGCAGTGGGCTCGTCATGAGTAGCCTGCTGTTCCTGGTGGTGAACCAGACGATCGGGGAGTCCAGCCAGGCGTTCCTCGATTGGGGTTGGCGGATCCCGTTTTTGTTCAGCGCGGTGCTGATCGCCATCGCCTTGTACGTCCGGCTGAATGTCGCCGAGACACCGGTGTTCGCCGATCAGCAGGCGAACGACACCGCCACGGTGATGCCGCTTGCGGCCTTATTCAAGAAGCAGCGGCGGACGGTGGTGCTGGCCACGGGCAGCATGGTCGGGTTCTTCACGTTGGGCTACATGGCCAACGCCTACTTCATGAGTTACGCCCATACCCACGTCGGCTTTTCGCCGAAGCTGATCCTGTCGGTGGGTCTACTGGGCGGTGTGGTGGCGTTGGTGTTCAGCCTGCTTGGGGCCGTGTTGAGCGACACCTTTGGGCGCCGCCGTGTCATCATCACGGCGTTCGCAGTCGGTGTTCCCTGGTCCTTCGTCGTGCTTCCGCTGTTGGACACCGGCAGTGCGGTGATGTTCACGCTGGCGATCGCAGGCACCTACGCCGTCTCGGCGACCGCCTACGGCCCGATGGCGGCGTTCATTCCGGAAATCTTCGCCACTCGGTATCGCTACAGCGGTGCGGGCCTGGCACTCAATCTCGCGGGATTGGTCGGCGGGGCGGTCCCGACGATCGTCGCCGCACCGTTACTGGCGAGCTGGGGCGTACCCGCCATCGGCGTCATGATGGCGACCGTCGTGCTGGTCAGCCTCGTGTGCACCGTCGCGCTGCCGGAGACGAAAGGTGTTGCGCTGCAACGCCAGTGATCGTCTCTCCACCCAATACCAAGCAACGACACAGAGGAGAAATCAAATGAACACCAAGGGCTTCATCCGTTTCGCCGCGTCCTCCATCGCGACGGTGGGCATCCTCGGCGGTGGCGCGCTGGGGTTCGCCGCAGGCGCCAACGCGAGCACCGCCACGCCTGACCAGATGAAGCGGCAGCACATGGCGGAGGAGCGGGCCGACCCGCACAGCCCCCCTGTCCAGACCGGCCAGCGGACGGCGCCGACGGCGCGGCCCGTGCAGCCGAGGCCGCCGACGGACCCGGGCGTCCCCAACCATGAGCGGCCTCGCAAGGGCTGAGGGGGTCGAGCGAACGTTCCGTACCGCTTCAAATTTCGACAAATTGTCGAGCGGTACGGAACGTTCGCGGGATGGGGCGGGGTGCGTGCCGGCCGGCGGGGGCGGCTGATGCTCGGCGCGAGGAGCCGCGCGATAGCGACATCTCCCGATGCGCGCCGATATCCGTCGCCATACACGCAAGATTCCTTGCAGTGTCAAGGTAGCGTCTTGTCGATGCTGGCAACCGTGCTCCGCGCACCACTACACGGGATACGGGCGCGATGAGCGCATTTGGCCGCCGCTGGACTCGGCGCGATGATCACTACTATTGGTTGACCGGGTTTCTCGCTGAGCGCCAAGCACAGACTTTGCCCCGCCTGTTGAACGCCGCGTTCATCGCGACCACCGGTCTCATGCCCACGCTCCTGCTCGCCAACCCGCGCGGCCGGTACGGCGGGTCACTGACGCTCATCTCGGTCTCAATCACCGTGTGCTGTTTGGCGATGGCTGGCCTGTGGCTGCGGCCGCGCTGGCCGAGCCGGCTGCAGTCGCAGCTGTGCGTGGCCGTCGGGTCGATATGCATTGCGGTGGCGTGTCTCATCCAGCCGAACCCGGTATTCGGTCTGCTCGGATCGACCGTCTTCGCGATCGTGGCCGCATACACCGCGTTCTTCCATTCGTCGCGTCTGCTGACACTTGTCGAGGTGGTAGGCGCAGCGACTCTGATCGTGCTTGGTGTGCGGTTGAGCGAGATCGACGCTGCCATGGCCGCGGCCGGTGTGCTCCTGGTCGTTCTGCTGAATGGCTTCGCGGTGATGATCGGCCGGATAGTTATGCGGCTGACCGACATCGAGAAGCGTCGCCACGATCTGGAACCACTCACCGGCCTGCTCAACCGCGCCGCCTTCTACGAGGAGACCGCGACGCTCATCGGAGCGCGCAACCGCGGTGACGACCGATACTTGGCCGTTGCCGTAGTCAACCTCGAGAACTACTCGGCGTTAGTGAGCCTGACAGGCGCCGCGGCCGGAATCCGCGTCCAAGTGATGGCGGCTCAGAGGCTGAGGGAAACGATGCGGCGCGAAGCGATTCTCGCGCATTCTGGTGAGGCGGAGTTCTTGATCGCTGACGTGTTCGCCTCACCGGATCCGTCGGTGCTGATCGAGCGAGTCCGCGGCGCGCTGGCAGCTCCTCCATTGCGCTTGACCTGCAGCGTCGGCACGGTGGTCACTCGGCTGCGGCCCTTGGTTTCGCATCCGCCGTCGGATGTACTCGACGAACTACTCGACCATGCCAGCGCCACGATGTTCGAGGCGCGAAGGGCAGGCGGCAACCAGCATCGCATCGTCGTCGACCCGCGCCTCAGCATGCTTGACGAACCCGGCGCAGACTGAGGCGACGGGCCGGCAGGGCCCGCACGCATAGCGTCAGTTCGCCTCGGTGAAGTTCTCCGTCAGCGTCTCGACGACGGGGCGCCATACCGGCTCGGGCAGGTCATGCCCCATGCCGTCGACGACGACGTAGCGTGCGCCCTCGATAGCGCGGGCGACGTTGCGTCCGTTTCGTGGGCGCACCATCGGATCTTTCGAACCGTGGATGACGACGGTCGGCGCCGTGATGCGCCGGGTGTATCCCATCAGGCTGCCGGTGCCCAGGATGGCGTCGAACTGGCGCAGCATGCCCTGCGGGTAATCGCTGCGGGCGGTCAGCTCCTCGACGCGACGGCGTAATTGGTCAAGTGGTGGAAGGAAATTCGGGCCATTGATCACCGAGATGTTGCGCACCTCGATCGCCATCCTGTCCTCGGCGGGCGCATCCTTGGCGGGCGCATCGAAGGCCAGCTTGATCACTTGCCACTTCGGGATCGACGACATCGGACTGCCGGAACTCGTCATGATCAGGCCCAGCGACCGGACCCGGTCCGGGCGGCGGCCGGCCAGCACCTGAGCGATCATTCCGCCCATCGACGCGCCGACGACGTGCGCGCGCTCGATGTCGAGATGGTCGAGCAGACCTTCGACATCGTCGGCCAGGTCGATCAAGGTGTAGGGCACCGGGCTGGTCCGGCCGACGATGTACCTCAGCACTCGCGGATAGACCGAGCCGTTGGCGCGATGGCCGTGCAACTTCGTCGACAGGCCGGTGTCGCGGTGATCGAACCGGATCACGCGATATCCGCACTCGACCAGCTGGGTGCAGAAACCGTCGGGCCACATCGGCAGCTGCGCGCCGACCCCCATGATGAGCAGGACCGGCGGATCCGCAGGATCGCCGAGGTCTTCGTAGAAGAGCTCGATGTCCCCGCAGACCGCGGTTCCGCTTCGGGTTTGCATAGCAGCCTCACACTAGCGGGCTGATCCGCTCCTCAACTGCCGGCAGGGATTTGCCTGTGTCACACCATGGGGCTGATGTGTTCGTCGACGCCGAGCAGCGACTTCCCGAAGACTTCGTAACCTACGACGGGATAGAGACCCGCATGTCGCGCAGCCGTGTTGGCGTCGCGCCAATACCGTTGCAGCGGGTTGGATTCGGCGAAGCTACCCGCGCCGTGCACGTTGACCAGGATGTTGATCGCGTCGAGCATCTGCTGGGCCGCGAAACCGCCCTGGGCGCGGGCTTTCGCGCGTTCGTCGTAGTCAATGTGTCTGTCGTCGGCGGCGGCCCGATCCAGCTGATCGGCGATTGCGTATATATGCAGGCGGGCGGTCTCGAGCTTCAGGGCCGCCTCTGCGATCTGGACCTGGACGCCAACCGACTCGCTCTGCTTGGTGAAGATCGTGTGGTGCATCGCCTTTGTCGGCGCCTTCTCGATGGTGTATGTCAGCGCCGCGCCGGTGATCCCAAGGATGGGGCCGAGCAACGCGAGAGTGCCGAGAGTTGGGAACGGCAGGCGATACATCGGTGCGTCCGTGGGCGCTGGGAGCGCCTCCTTCGCGGAGATGTCCATGGGGATGGTTCGGTAGTCGGGCACGAAGACGTCCTCGCCGACCCAGGTGTTGCTGCCGGTGCCGCGCATACCCGTTGTCCGCCAGGTGTCTTCGATGCGTAGGTCTGAGGCGGGCACCAGGCACCAGTAAGCGTCGGCAGGCTGCCCGGAATCGTCCGCGACGATCGCAACAATCCCGGCCCACGTAGCGTGCGGACATCCTGAGGCATAGGCCCAGCGGCCGCTCACCCGCAGTCCTCCGTCGACGCGGCGGGCGGGACCCGGGGTCGCGGCTCCCGCGATGCGTGCGTCGCCATTGTCGGCGAACACCTCTGATCGCGCGCGGTCGGAGAAGTGTGACGCCATCCACGCAGCGGTGGCCCCGAGGCCGACGAGCCACGCGACAGAACCATCGGCCTGGCCCAGCGACTCGCTGATTTCGAGGACGGTGCGGACCTCGGCTTCGTAGCCGCCGAATTGCCGTGGCGACAGCAGGCGGTAGAACCCGGCTGCGGTCACAGCGTCGATGACCGGGTCCGGGGCCTTCCGTTCGGCATCGGCCATCGCCGCGTGCTCGCGCAGCAGCGGTTGCAAGGCGCGGGCTCTGGAAACAAGCTCCTCGCGTGTCGGGACTGTGATGGCGTCGATTGCTGTGCTCATACTCACTAGAAGCGATCGAGGAACCGTCATCGCTCAATCGGCATTCCGTGATGTACATCACATACTCGGGTCAGACCTGCCCGTTTCTGCAATGTGTTTGCGCGGCAGAAGGTTTGGGACGCGATCTTGATTGTCAGCTGGTAACGGCCGGCTTCCAGCGCTTGATCCAGTCGGTTTCCGGCCATTCCTCGTTGGCGGCCATCAGCTCATACATCGTTGCGCCGTCGCTGGATTCGCGGATGATGTCGGCGTGGCCGGCGTGCCGCGTCAGCTCTTCGATCAGATGCAGCGCCACCCAGCGCACCGACCAGTGGTCGATGTCCTGCGGGAACCACGGCACGTCGTGCGGAACCGGCACCGCTGTGTCGAGATCGGCCTCGGCGATGACCCGCAGGGTCTCCTCGTTTTGCTTTTTCAGCTCGTCGAGGAGCTGCTCGAGGGTTTCGTCGTCACGCATTACGTACTGGTCCGCGTACTCCGCCATGATCTCTGCCATCGGACGCTCGTCCCTCGGAGGAAAATCTGGCGCGGACGCGGCCCGTTGCGCCCAGCCTTTCTGAACACCGGCGGCGTGCTTGATGAGCCCGCCGATGGACAGCGTGCTGACCGACGGCGTCGACCGGGCCTGCTCGTCGCTCAGGCCGTAGGCCACCGCGAAGAACGCGTTCTGGTTGAACCGCAGGAACTCGAGCAACGACTGGCGCTCGTCGGAGGCGGGCGGGGGCATTCCTGGCATAGCTAGCGTCCCTCTCTGTTGGTGGTGTGTACGTAAAGATCTCGGATGCAAGCGATTTCGGCGCCGTGGTGGATGGCCTCCCGGTTGATGTGCAGGATGAGTTCTGCCATGGGGTGATCCGCCCACGGGCCTTCCTTCGGCCCGATCGGCCGCGCCAACGCCTGCGCGTCAAGGGCGCGCACTCCGGTGATCCAGTTCGCGTACGCGTCATCGAGCTGCTGCAGTGCCGTCTTCGCGTCGGTCGCGTAATTCCAGGACTGGTAGTCGGCAGGCGGCCCGCCGAAGTGGCTGTGGTTGCGCATCGCGAACACGCCGACGATGACGTGGGCGAGCCGCCACGCGATGGTTGTGAACGGCACGGGCTGCGGCTCAGGGAACGTGAAGTCGATCGAGCCATCGGGGTGAACCGTCCAGCAGTCCGACACCGGCTGCCAGAAGTACTCCTCATCGGTCAGGTCATCCAGGCGAGGGCGCAGCTGATTCGTCCAGTGGTAGTCGAGTTGATCGGCCAGTTGGGTGGTCAAGTCGCTCATGACACCATCCTGACAGCTATATAGGACAGTTACTGTCCTATGACTGTGACAGGGTGGTTGTGTGTCCGAAACGACAAGCCGGGTGCTGCAGCTGCTCGGGTTGCTGCAGTCACGCCGGGTGTGGACTGGTGAGGAGCTGGCCGAGCGGCTGGAAGTGACGACGCGGAGCGTGCGCCGCGACGTGGAACGGCTGCGCGATCTCGGCTATCCGGTGCACGCCAGCAAGGGCCATGGCGGCGGCTATCAACTGGGTGCCGGCGCGGCGTTGCCGCCGCTGTTGCTCGATCCCGACGAGGCGGTCGCGATGGCGGTGTGCCTGCGGCTGGCCGCGGGCGGCAGCGTGGCAGGCGTCGGCGAATCGGCGCTGCGCGCACTGAGCAAGCTCGACCAGGTGATGCCGGCCCGGCTGCGGTCGCAGGTGGCCGCCGTGCACGACGCGACGGTCACGCTGCCGTCGAACTACTCGGACTCACCCGTCGAACCCGAGGTGTTGATGACGCTGGCGCGGGCGTGCCGCGACCGCGAGCACGTCACGAGCGGCTACGTCGACCGCGCCGGCAGCGCCACGGAGCGGCGACTGGAGCCCTATCAGTTGGTGACGACCGGCCGGCGCTGGTATCTGTTGGCATACGACCGCGATCGCCAGGACTGGCGCAGCCTTCGGCTGGATCGGATGGCCGATGTGCGCGCCCTCGGCAGCACGTTCATACCTCGGGAGGCGCCTGACGCGGCGGAGTACGTGCGACGCTCGATCAGCACGTCGCCCTACCGCTACGTCGCCCGGGTGCGCTACCAGGCGCCGGAACACGTTGTGGCACAGCATTTCTCCCCGGCATCGGTGACCATCGATGCCGACGGCCCCGACGCCTGCATCGTCACCGCCGGGGCCGACGACCCCGAGCGCATGGTGTTCTATCTCGCGCTGCCGGGGTGCGAGTTCAAGGTGCTGGATCCGCCTGAAGTGGTGCGGGCGGTCGGATCGCTGGCCGAGCGGTTACGCCGCGCGGCCGGTTAGACATCCCAGGGGCGTAGGTTGTCAAGCCGCCGCGGCGGCTTGACGGTGTGCCCAGGCTTTGTGTTCGTCGTAGTGGGTTTGGTGGCGCAGGCA
>Ga0207693_10000637_pt1 | contig 31341 bp, 35 predicted proteins | sample LARL81metaG_FD_184347 | JGI IMG/M metagenome (GOLD analysis project Ga0207693, IMG submission 184347) | Corn, switchgrass and miscanthus rhizosphere microbial communities from Kellogg Biological Station, Michigan, USA - LAR L8-1 metaG... | ecosystem: Host-associated > Plants > Roots >... | reverse complement strand
GGAAGATGTTGACCGGCCGGCCCATCGCCGCCGCACCGACGGCCATCACCGCGGCCGCGTGCAGCTTGTCGTCCGTGCCGGAGAACAAGATCAGCGAGAACGTGTCGTCGGGCATCTCGGACCTCCGTTCGCTCAGGCCGCGTGACGCCGCATCCGCTCGATCTCCCGCTCGATCTGCCCTTCGTCCTCGTAGCTCCGGTAGAACACGTCCCACGCGTTCATGACGAGGCCGATCCCCCAACCCAAGATCAGGAAGCCGGGCCAGAAGAATCCGCCGTCGCCGAGCCACGCCCAGATCGTGATCACGGCCGCGTTGACCAGGACGAAGACCAACAAGTGGCCGTAGAAGTCACGGCGCTTCTTCAGCTGCCGGACCGCCCGTTGGCGGAGCAACGCCTCTTCGGTGTATTCGTCGGTGACCATCGTGGGGCCTCCCTTCGGTTCCACACCTCTAGTGGAGTCCTCGCGGGGTCCCATCGGACGGGCCGGTGGTCCTGCGTTCGACCGGACCATCGGCGGGCCGGTGTTAGCGTGCCGCGCATGCCGGCGGACCTTTCCCTGAGCCGCGCGCAGATCCTCGCGTTCCGAAGGCGGGTGGGTGCGCTCGACGAGAGGCTCCCGCGTGGCGCGCGGTCGCTCCGCCGGGCGGCGTGGGCGGGCCTGCAGGACAGCATGCCTCGGGCGGCGTCGCTGTCGATCCACGCGCGTGTCGCGAAGACCACGTCCACGACCTGGGAGGATCCATCCCTCGTCCAGCTGTGGGGCCCGCGCTACAGCGCGTACGTCGTCGCCGCACAGGACCTCGCGTACTTCTCGCTCGGCCGCTTGCCCGAAGATGCCAAGGGCCGGAAGCGCGCGAACGATGCGGCCGACCGGGTCGAGTCGCTCCTCGGGCGTACCAAGAAGATGGGCTACGGGGAGGTCGGGGCGGCGCTCGGCGTGAACGCGAATTCGCTCCGCTACGGAACGACGACCGGCAGGCTCGTGATCCGGTGGGAAGGCGCGCGTCAGCCCACGCTGTGGTGCGTCCCGCCGCCGACGATCACGCCTGAGGAGGCTCGGCTCGAACTCGCCCGCCGGTATCTCCATGTGTTCGGTCCAACGACATCGACGTCGTTCGCGCGTTGGGCGGGGATCACGCCGCGGGGAGGCGCGGCAGCGTTCGCGGCGTTGGCTGGGTCGCTGACCGAGGTCCGCACGCCGATCGGCCCCGGCTGGATCCTCACCACGGACGAGTCGGAGATCCGCGCGACCCCGGGACCGGAGGCGCCGGCGCGGCTGCTCCCGAGCGGCGACGCCTACTACCTCTTGCAGGGCGATGACCGGAAGCTGTTGCTTCCCGATGCGAAGCGGCGCGCGGAGCTATGGACCACGCGCGTGTGGCCGGGCGCCTTGCTGGTCGGGGGCGAGGTCGTGGGTACCTGGAGACGCGCGAACGAAAAGGTGTCGATCCAGACGTGGCGCCGGCTCAAGCCGGTCGAGCGCGACGCTGTGGTTGAGGAGGCCGAGTCGCTCCCGCTGCCCGGTCTGCCCGGACCGATCGTTATCACGTGGGAGCGCTAGGGGTCGTCCCGATGGGCGGAGCGCACAGACGCCCAGATACTGGAAACGCGATGGGAGGAGGCACCGATGCGAAGGTTGATGGTGAGTGCGTTCATGACGCTCGATGGTGTGGTGCAGGCGCCGGGTGGACCCGGCGAGGACGATGACGGCGGTTTCGCCTGGGGCGGCTGGTCGTTCCCGTACTGGGACGACGTGATGGACCAGACGATGGGCGAGATGATGTCGGTCCCGTTCGACCTCGTGCTCGGTCGCCGCACGTACGACGTCTTCGCCGCGTACTGGCCGACTGCGCCGGAAGAGGCCGGCGGCAAGCCCTTGAACGACGCCACGAAGTACGTCGCGTCACGCGGGCACCCGAACCTCACGTGGGAACGGTCGGTATTGCTCGAAGGCGATGTCGCGGAGCGCATCGCCGAGCTCAAGGCGAGCGACGGGCCCGAGCTTCAGGTGCACGGCAGCGGCAACCTGATCCAGACGCTGATGCGCAGCGGCCTGATCGACGAGTACCGCTTATGGATGTGCCCGGTCCTCCTCGGATCGGGCAAGCGCCTGTTCGCCGACGGCACCACGCCCGCCGCGCTCAAGCTCATCGACAGCAAGGTCTCGGGCAGCGGTGTCGTGATCGGCACGTACGAGCAAGCCGGTCCGGTGCAGACGGGCTCGTTCGCGGCCGAGTGACGCCATGCGCGACGCGATCACGCCGCGCACGGCGTCACAGCCGCCGTTGACTAGGGCGTCGGCCACCCGGGCACGCCTGCGTTGAACCAGTAGACGCCTGGGCCCGGTCCGGACGGCAGCCCGAAGTTCTCGCTGATCGAGAAGTTCACGCCGAAGATCGATGTTCGGTAGCCGCGGGCGGTGCCGAACACGAGGCTCGAAGGGAAGTCCAGGGGACCACCGCTCGCAACCACGCTCATCGTGCCGGAGGACGTCACCTTTCCGACCGCGTTCGCGAGGTTCATGCAGATGAACGCGTCGCCGAACGCGTCCATCTGCACGCCGTCGGGGTTGTCACCCGCGGGGAGCGAGGCGAGCACCGACACGGTGCCGGGTTGTCCACCGACCTTCGGGATCTGCAGGACTGTACGTTGCTCCGTGTTGGTCACCGTGACCACTCCGCGCTGGATCGCGATCCCGTTCACCCCCAGCGGCACGCCGAGGTTCAGGCTGCCGTTGCCGCTGAGCGCCGGGTCCTGGGACCAGATCGAGGCGGTGCCGCCCCACGGGATGCGCCAGATCACGCCCCGGGCCGAATCGGTGACGTACAGGTTCATCTGCTTGTCGAACGCCAAGCCGTTCGCGATCCCCATCCCGGACGTGCCGGGCAGCCGCGTGGCGTCGCCCGTCGTGCGGTCGAACCGCCACACGCCGTTCGCGGCGAGGTTCGCCGACTGGACCGCGCCGTAGACGTTGCCGAAGGTGTCGACCGCGAGGCCGAGAAGCCCGAAGTCGCTGCCGGGTGTGATCCCGCTCACGTGCGCGAAGGGTTGCGGCTGCGTCGAGCCCGGCGGGATCTTCCAGACGTCGCCGAGCGGCGACACGCTGACGAAGAGCGTGCCGTCGCGGCCGATCGTGATCCCCTCGGGGTTCTGTCCCTGCGATTCATCGAACGCGACGACGACGTGCACGGTTGCCTGCGCGGCGGCAGCGCTGGCCGTGACGAAGACGACCGCTGCGGCCACGATGAGCGTGACGACGCTCCGGCCTGTGCGTGAACGGGGCACGAGCATGAGGCCCTCCCTTCGGCCCAAGAACGGGGGTGAACCGACCCTCCGACCCTACGGAGGGTCGCGCGTTTGAACAAGAGGCGCGTCCGTGGGGCAGACTTGCGCCCGTGGATCCGCTCGAGGCGTTCACCGCGTTCGAAGGCCGCCTGCTTCGGCAGGTGAGCACCCGCGTGGAGCCCTTCGAGTGGGGGACCGCGTTCCTCGACGACAACTTGCCCCAGCGGTACTACTCGAACTTCCTGCGGACGGAGACGGACCTCATCGATGTTTCCGCCGAGGACCTGATCGCGGCGGCCGACCAGATCCTCGGCGACGACCGATACGAGCACCGGCTGGTCATCGTGCGCGACGAAGCGGCCGCCGAGCGGCTCGCTCCCGGGTTCGCTGCCGCTGGCTTCGCGCGCGAGCCCGAGGTCGTGCAGCTGCTCCGCCGCGAGCCGGACCGGCCCGGCACGATCGACGTCGACATCGTGTCGTTCGCCGAGGCCCGCGAGCTGATCTTGCAGACGCACCTCGAGGACGAGCGACTCCCGGATGCGATGGCAGCGCCGTTCACCGATGCTCGTGCGAAGTACGAGCAGGCGATCGGGGCGCAGTTCTTCATCGCGCAGGTCGACGGTGAACAGGCCGGCCTCTGCGAGCTGTACATCGACGGTGAGGACGCACAGGTCGAGGACGTCGGGACGATCCTCCGGTTCCGGAACCGCGGGGTTGCGCGCTCGGTTGTGCTCGCTGCCTGCGAGGCCGCGCGGGCCGCGGGCGCGACCCGGATCTGGATCCTGGCCGACGACGAGGACTGGCCGAAGCAGCTGTACGAACGGCTCGGGTTCGACCGGCTGGCGACCGACGTCGGGTTCCTCCGGTCGCCCGCAACGACGTCGTGAGTTAGAGCTCGAAGATCCGGCCCTCGTGGCCCAGCTCGACCTCGACCGACGTCGACAGGCGTTCGGCCTCGGCCAAGATCGCTTCGAGGTCATCGTCGCTGTGCAGCGGATCGTGGTGGAACAGCACCAGCCGCTGCGCGCCGGCCCGCTCGGCGAACGTCACCGCGTCAGGCGTGCTCGAGTGGCCCCACCCGATGCGCTCGTTGTACTCGGGAACCGTGTACTGCCCGTCGTGGATCAGCAGATCGACGTCGTGCGCGACCCCCAGGCCGGAGATCCACCGCTTGTCGATCGTGGTCAGGTCGGTGCCGAGGCCCGGCTCGTGATCGGGCAGGTACGCGAGCGAGCCGTCGCCGTTCTCGATCCGGTAGCCGACCGCGGGTCCCGGGTGCTTCACGAGCGCGGCCGACACGGTGACCGACCCGATCGTCCATGGCTCGTCCGGCACCTCGAGGAACTCCGGCCGTGAGGGGACGTTGCGCATGTGCACCGGGAAGTAGGGCGGTGAGAAGAACGGGGCGAGGCGCTGCTCGAGCCCCTTGGTCGGTGCGGGAGGCCCCCAGATCCGGAAGTCGACCTCGGGGTCCCAGAAGGGGCCGAAGAACCGGAGGCCTTCGATGTGGTCGGTGTGCAGATGGGTGATCAACACGTCGACGCGCTTGGGGCGCCGACCGTCGAGCGACATGCCGAACGGCCGGATGCCGGTGCCGGCGTCGAGGATGAGCAGGGAGTCGTCGTCGGTGTCGACGGCGATGCACGACGTCTGGCCGCCGTAGCGAACCGTCTCGGGGCCGGGGGAGGCGAGCGTGCCGCGGCAACCCCAGATCGTCGCGCGCATCGCGGTTAGGACTCCGCCGGCCGTTCCCAGAACACGGCGATCGCACCGAGGATCTGGTCGGGGCGCGCACACAACGGGAACGCAGTGACCTCGATGGTGCGCTCGATGCCGTCGCCGCCCTGGATGCATAGCGGCAGGTGCGCCGGCCGCCCTTCGCGGAACGCGATCCCGAGCGGCAGCTGTTCGAGCGGGACCGGCGCCCCGTCGAGGTCGCGCGGGTCCCACTCCGTCGCCCACCCGCCGGCGGGCAGCTCCCCGGTCTCGGCGTAGCTCGCCCCGAGCACCGGCTCGGCCGCCTCGTTGAAGTAGGCGAGCGTGCCGTCGGCGTCGACCACGAAGGCCGCGGTTGCCAGACGCGAGGTCAAGTCTCGCGCCAGGATGAGGATGAGCTCCCGCTGCTGGTCGTCGACTGCCACGGGGCGACCGTATGCGGTCTCGGGAGAACGCGCCACCCGGCCTGGGTATCGAACGTCTCTAGGGTGGAACCCGGCCGAAGGAGCGTCCGAGGAGCCTTCGAACCGCCGCACCGGTCTGATCGCCATCGCAGCTGCGTTCGTACTGCTCATCGGCGTCCTGACGGCGCGCTCGGCGCTTGGGCCACCGGGATGACCTCGATCGGCCGGCACCAGGCGGCGTTCGTCGTCGCCATCCCAGGCTGACGCAGCAGCTCGTCGCGGCTAACGCCCGGCACGACCACGTGTTCGATCGAGGACCGGACGCTCACGACCATGAGCGCCCACCACAGCGCACGGACGTACGCGTGCGCGGACTCCACGCCGTCCCAGTCGTAGACGCCGCGGTAGACGCCGTCCTCGTCGGCTGCGAACCAGAGCTTCGAGACGAAGCCCGGGAACCCGGCGAACAGCACCGTGTTGAGCTCGCTCACCAGACGGAACAGCGTGTGGATCCATGGTCGGCGTACGCCGCGGAGCCGGAAGCGGACCACCAATGTGCATGGTTGGGTCGGCGTGCGATCCACCGTTGTTTCGCGATAGACGAGCGAGGTCGTGCCGTCGGCCCATCGGACCTCGCGGCCGACGTTGTGCGTCGGCTCGTGAAGCCGCTCGTGGAGGATGAGATCGACCGTGCGGACGGCGCAGTTCGCGAGGGCGGCCATCCCGGCTGCGAACCCAAGGTGTTCATAGAGCACGGACGGATCGTGCGTTCGTACCATCTCGTGTCACCTCCCGTGAAGGCGCACATCTTCTCCATCCAGTGTGGTTGGCGCCTGTCGTTGCGCGTGCGGCCGAACGACCCTGCGCGTCCGGGACCTCCTGCGGACAGGCGATCACTCGCGATGGATCGATCGCGGCGGTACCGTTCCGGCGGGGGACCCTCACGAACGATGGAGGATCGAACGTGCCGCGACGCCGTACCGCAACGTTGATCGTGGGTGGGGCGATCCTTGCCGTGGTCCTCACCGCCTGCGCCGGCGGCAGCAACCTGCCGAGCCCCTCCCGAACGCTGGGTGCGCCGTCGCAGACCACAGGACCCTCGCTCGCGCCAACCTCGCCTCCGTCGCTGGGTCCGACCCCGAGTGCGACGCGGACGTTGCCGACGCGGACGTCATCGAGCCAGACGACGTCGAGCACAACCGAAACGTCGACGAAGACGCAGACGTCGACCCAGACGTCCACGGAGACATCGACCCAGACCTCCACGCAGACGTCGACCGCGACCAAGACCAGGACGCATACGACGACGGTGACGTCGACACCGACGACCACCACACCGCCTGCCGCCGTGAGCTCGGCCGCGCCCGCGGAAAGCTCGGGGACGCCCCTGTGGCCGTGGATCTTGGTGCTCCTGATCGCCGCCGTGGTGATCGCCCTCGTGCTGCGGGCGCGGTCCTCACGTGCGGCCGCCGCCGAGGCGCATCGCAACGCGATGGCCGCCTACTCCGAGGGCATGGCGCTCCACGACCAGGCGGCCGTCCTGCCGATGAGCGCCGCCGCCGACGTGCCACGGTTGCTCGGCAACGTGTCGGCGGGCGTGGATCGAACCGCGGCGAAGTTCGACGCGCTGGCTGCCGAACCCGCGCTCCAAGAGGCCGCGGCAGAGCTCGGCGACGTCCGGCTCGCGCTCGGTAACCTCCGCGGCGCGCTGGGGGCGCAGGTGGCCGCCGGCAGCGTCGATCCTGACCTGCTGCGGGAGCGACTCGCTGCGCTCGACGCGAGCTTGCAGCGCTTCCGCACGCGGATCGAGCCGCCGCCCGCCGGCTAGGTCAATCCTGCGATCGGCGGCTGAGCGGCAGGCCGAACCAGAACCACGCGAGCACGGCCCCGATCCCGACGCCACCGACGAACGCCACCGCGGTGCCGAACACGTAGTCGCTGATCAGTCCGACGGAAAGCGACATCGCGATGGCGACGAGCGCGAGTCCCCACACGAGGAGCCGATTCCCGAGCAGCACCATCTTCTCCTTGTCGCCCTGCCGGAACCGGAGGCGGTGGAACGAGGACGGCGCGATCAGGAAGGCCGCGGCGAGTGCGGATGCGATGAGGGCCGCGAAGTAGATCCATCGCTCGACCGACGTCAGGCTCGTGAACCCTTGGCTGAACGGGACGATGAGCATGAATGCGAACAGCACCTGCACGCCGGGCAGCGCGACGCGCAATTCGTTCAACAGCTCGATCAGCTCGCGATCCAAGCGTTTCTGTTCGTCTTCGCTTCGTGTCGCGGGCACGACGGATCCCCCCTCGGTCGGAGGAACGGTGATGCCCGCTCGGGGCCGTGACCAAACGTCTACGCGGGCTTCTGCCAGACGGAGACGTGCATCGTGCTGTCGGCCGTGAACGGCTCGCGGCGCCAGCCGGCCCACCGGTCCCGCAGCGTCATCCCGGCGATCTTCGCCATCAGGTCGAACTCCGCCGGCCACGCGTAGCGGAAGGGCATCGACACGCGCCGATACTTGCCGCCGTCGTTCTCGATGTGATGCGAGATCAATCCTTGGTTCACGACGTCGTACTCGTCGACGCCCCAGTAGTCGTCGCTCGCGTGGAAGACCTGGTGTCGCTTGCCGGGCGGGAGCGTCCGCACTCCCGGCACGCCGGTTTCGATCAAGAAACACCCACCCGGGGAAAGGTGCGCCGCCGCGTTCCGGAAACACGCCACCTGGGCGTCTTGGGTCGTGAGGTTCTCGATCGTGTTGTAGACGAGGTAGACGAGCGAGAACGGACCCTCGATCGTGGTCGACGTCATGTCGCCGATCTCAACGGGGATGCCTTCGCCGCCAGGCTTGGCGCGGAGCCGCTTGACCATGGCGTTCGAGAGCTCGATCCCGGCCACGTCGACGCCGCGCATCGCGAGCGGCATCGCGATCCGCCCGGTGCCGATGGCGAACTCGAGTGCACGGCCGCCGCCGGCGAGCTCGGCGAGCAACTCGGTGGCGGCGTCGATCTCGCCGCGCTCGAACTGGCCGGACTCGGTCTCGTCGTAGCGCGCGGCGACGTCTTCGCCGAAGTAGCCGTCCTCGTCCACGCCCGGAACCTACACCGCGCGTCGATCAGGCCTCGCTATGTGCCGAACGCGGTCCAGCCGTCGCCGCCGACGCCGTACAGGATCCCGCCGGCCTCGAGCAGTCCGCCGGGGTCGCCGACGAGCGCCTTGCTGATCCACAGCGGATCGCACGTCGCCGCCCCGCGCTCACACCGCGATGCCTCCTCGCGCAAGAGCCGGCACGTGAACTCCACGAGACGGGCCTTGCGGTTCGCAACAGAGTGGCGGTACGTTCGCGGCGAGGGGCTCCACGATGCCGGGGGAAGGGAGGGATCGTGGGGAACAACGTCGAGACCGTCATGCGGTTAGAGAACGCCTGGATGGTGCACGACTACGGCACCGTCCGCGAGATCTTGTCGCCGGATTTCGCCGATCGGAATCATGGCGTCGGCGCGGAGATGATGCCGAAAGGCGGCGTCGACGGGATCATCGAGGGCCACGAGGTGGGCCGCAGCTCGTACTCGGATCGGAAGCAGGAGATCCTCGATTGCTTCGGGGAGGGCGATCGGGTGGTGGTCCGGTCGCGGATGACCGGCACGAACGACGGTGGTCTTCCGTGGTTCGGCGTGCCCGCCAACGGCAACAAGGTCGACATCGAATACATCACGATCTACCGCCTGGAGAACGACAAGGTCGTCGAGTCTTGGGCACAGATGGAGATCGCCAAGCTGATGCAACAGCTCGGCGTCGGAGGTCAGGTATGAGCCCGTCCCGTGACGAGATGATGCGCGAGACAGAAGCGTTCTACGTGGCGATGAACAACCACGACGTGAAGGATGTGACGGAGCGCGTCACCGAGGACATCGTCGACCACCAGCTCCCGCCGGGGATGCCCAACGGCAGGGACGGCGTGGCGGCGTTCTTCACGATGATGTTCGACGCGGCACCCGACATGAAATTCCAGATCCTCGACACGATCATCTCCGACGACAAGGTCGCGATCCGTTCGCGCGTGACCGGCACACAGACCGGGCCGTTCATGCAGATGCAGGCGACCGGCAAGCCGTTCGACATCGAGGGCATCGACATCGTCACGGTGGACGGCGACCTCAAGGTCACCGAGCATTGGGGCATCCTCGATCTCGCCAAGATGATGCAGCAGGTCGGGGCCGTCCCGCCGACGCCGATGTAACTGCTCGGTTCGCCGGCGAGCCTTTCGAAGGGAACCGATGAAGCTCCTGCTGACGTCCGCCGGCGTGAAGAACGCGAGCATCCGGAACGCGCTGGTCGATCTGCTCGGGAAACCGATCGAGGAGGCCAGCGCGCTCTGCGTCCCCACGGCGGTGTATCCGATGTCCAACGGCGCCGAGATGGCGTACCGGATCATCACCGGGTCGGCGTCGACGCCGATGACCGAGCTGGGGTGGAAGTCCGTAGGCGTGCTCGAGCTGACCGCGCTGCCGAGCATCGATGAGGAGGTATGGGTTCCGCTGGTCGACGAGGTCGACGCGCTCTTGGTGGCCGGTGGCGATCCGCTCTACCTCGCGCACTGGATGCAGCGATCCGGGTTGGCGGATCGTCTCCCGTCGCTTCGCGACACGGTCTACATGGGTGTGAGCGCCGGAAGCATGATCCTGGCGCCGAGCGTCGGCGAGGACTTCGTCGGATGGCGGCCGCCGACCGGTGGCGATGAAACACTGGGGCTGGTCGGGTTCTCGATGTTCCCGCACCTCGACCACCCGAACCTGCCGGAGAACACGATGGCCGACGCGGAACGGTGGGCGAAGGGCATGTCGCACCCGTGCTACGCGATCGACGACGACACGGCCATCCGCATGGTCGGTGACGACCTCGAGGTCATCACCGAGGGGCACTGGAAGCTCTTCAACCAGGACTGAGCGGTTCGCCGACGTCGGCGGCGCGTGGCACTGCGAGGCTGCGCATCCGATCGCGGTCCGCTCCGCGTATCGTCGGCCCTGATGAACAGGGAGCGCTGGTGATGGACGCGATCGTGCCTCGGTGGGAGTGGCGCACGTTCGGCAAGGGCGTCGACGCGATCGAGGCCTCCTCACCCGGCGTCTTCACCGGTGAGGCACACGTGTCGAAGGAGCGGTACTTCCTTGGTCCGGCCGGCGGGAACGTCAAGGTCCGTGACGGCCTGATGGACGTCAAGGTTCTTCGTGAGACGAACGCGGACGGTCTCGAACGATGGGAGCCGGTGTTGAAGACCGGGTTCCCGCTTGCCCAGGACGACCTTCGCGTTGTGATCGAGGCGCTCGGCATGCTGATGCCGACGCTGGAACGCGACGCCTACTCGTTCGACGAGATGCGAGCGGTGCTCGACGGTTCGGTGCGGGAGATCGAGATCACCAAGCGACGCGTTCGCGGATCGATCGGCGGATGTATGGCTGAGATCGCCGAGGTCGATGCGCTGGGCGCGACCGCGAGAACGTTCGCGATCGAGTCCGAAGATCCCGATGCCGTCGTAACCGCCCTGCACGAACGTGGGCTCTCCGAGGTTCCGAACGTGAGCTATCCACGTGAGCTCGCGTCCATCTACGGAACCGCGAGACCCCGGTACGCGGTGATCGACGTCGGCACGAACTCGGTGAAGTTCCGTGTGGCGGAGCGTGACGGCGCGAAGTGGCACCCGGTCGTCGACCGCGCTGAGGTCACGCGCCTCGGCGAAGGCCTCCACGAGGGAGGCGGGATCTCGCAAGCCGCCACCGCTCGCACTGCCGAGGCCATCGCGGGGATGGCGGATGAGGCGCAGCGCGACGGCGCGGTGCAGATCGCGGCGGTGGGCACCGCGGGCCTTCGGGCTGCGACGAACAGCGACGAGGTCTTGGCGACGATCAGGGAGCGGTCGGGTGTCACGGTGGAGGTCATCTCCGGCGACGAGGAGGGAAGGCTCGCGTACGTGGCGGTTCGCGCAGGCCTGCCTTCAGTCGGAGGCTCGCTCGTCGTGTTCGACACGGGCGGTGGGAGCTCTCAGTTCACGTTCGGCGAGGGCGACCGAGTGGTGGATCGCTTCAGCGTGCAGGTCGGCGCGGTTCGGTACACGGAGGCGTTCGGACTGGATGGAGCGGTGTCGGCCGACACCGTTGCCGACGCTCGTGCGGCGATCGCCGGCGATCTGGAGCGGATCGCGGGGCGTCAGACACCGGATGCCCTCGTCGGGTTGGGCGGCGGCATCACCAACATGACCGCCGTGATGCTGGAGCTCGACCCCTACGACCCCGACCGTGTGCAGGGCGCGACACTGACCGCCGAAGAGGTGGATCGGCAGATCGAGCGGTACCGGGGGACCGACGCCGACGGCCGAAGGGGGATCGCCGGCCTGCAGCCCAAACGAGCAGAAGTCATCCTCGCCGGCGCGTGCGTCGTGCGCACGGTGATGGACCTCCTCGGCGTTCCCGAACTCACCGTGAGCGACCGTGGGATCCGCCACGGCGTGTTCCTCGACCGGTTCGGCGGATGAACGACTAGCGGTAGACGCCGTTGTGGCCGAGGCTGAACCGTCCCGGCTCGGGGAAGTACGTCAGTCCGTGCGGGTCGGGACCGACCTCGATGTGATGGATCACCTTCCCCGTTCTGGTGTCGATCACCGACACCGTCGTCCCGAAGCGGTTCGTCACCCAGAGCTGTGAGCCATCGGGTGACACCTGCGCCATGTCCGGCGATCCGCCGACGTCCCATGTGGCGGTCAGCTTGAGCGTCTTGAGATCGATCAAGGAGATCTTGCCGGCCAACCGATCGGTGACGTACATGTGCGTCGTGTCGCGGCTGAGCGCCATCCCGTGGGCGCCGCTGGCGGTCGGGATGAACCCGACCTGCTTCATCGTGGTCGGGTCGATGATCGAGACGCCGCCGAGCCCCTGGTTCGCGACGAGGAAGTGCTGCCCGTCGGGCGTGAGCTTCACGTCGATCGGCATCCCGCCGACGTTCAGCACGCGCAGGACCTTCATGTCCTTCCAGTCGACCTTGATGACGTTGCCGTCGTACTCGCAGCTGATCAGCAGGTAGTCGGTCCCGGGCGGGCCGAAGTCCGCATGATCCGAGCCGTTGCACGGCATCTTCACCGACTTGATGGGCTTCCAGGTGTGGGGGTTCATGAAGACGAGCGTGTTGTCGTACTCGGCCACGTCGATCGCGCGCTTGCCGTCCGGCGTGAAGTACAGGTTGTACGGCCGCTCGATGCCGTGGATCAACCGCACGAGCTTGCCGGTGCGCGGATCGATCTGGGCCAAGGCGTTCGACGCGTCGACGTCGGCGTACAGCCACCGCAGGTCGTAGCTCGGCGTCACGTGCTCGGGGTAGGTGTGGTACCCGAACGTGATCCGGCGGACCACCTTGAAGGTCGAGGGGTCGATCACCTCGACGGTGCCGGGGATGCCGTTGGGCACGTACACGTATTCGGGGTCGTTGCGCACCTGCGGCGCGAGCGTCTTCGACGTGATCGCCTTGTAGATGTTCGTCGAGCCGGCATGCTTCTTGGTGGGTGGCACGCTTGCCGTCGGCGCCGGGGACATCGGCATCGTCATGGTGGGCGAGGCGATCGAGGGCGGTGCGGCTGTCGGCGCCGGCGACGATTCGGCTACCGTCTGGTCGGTGCGGCGCCAGGCCACGATCGCCAGCGCGGCAACGACGACGGCCAACGCGATCAACGCTGCACGCGCTCGCGATCGCTCCACCGGCCGGTCTCCTCAGGGAAGAAGGTGTCTCACCGTACTCCGGGGGACCGCATACCCATAGGGCAGCGACACGAACGTCTTACGGATCTCTAACCCGACCGCTCGGACGCAGGTGCGCGCGCAGCCGCGGCGGTGTCCTCTTCGTGATACTTCGCGAGCATCGCGACCTCGGCGTCGTGCTTCGGGAAGAAGAACACCACCAGCGCGGCGCCGATCAAGACCGCGACGATCCCTGCCGTGTACGCCCACTGATCGCCTTGGAGGAACGACGCCTTGGCCGCGGCCGTGATCTGGCTCGCGTACTGCGGATACTGCGCCGCGATCGCGGTGGCGCCGTCGAAGGACTTCGTCAGCTGGCTCTGGACGCTGGCGGAGATCTGCTGCGACTGGCCCGACGACGCGATCGCGGCCGATGCGGCGGATGCGTACCCGGCCGCGAGCAGCGCGCCGAAGATCGACTGCATGATCGCGCCGCCCAGGTCGCGCTGCAGGTCGGCGGTCCCGGAGGCCATCCCGACGCGCGTCACCGGGACCGATCCGGTGAGCGAGTGCGACGCCGGCGTGCCGGCGAAGCCCACCCCGATCCCAACGAACGCGTACCCGAGCCCGACCTGCCAATACGAGCTGCCTTCCTTCCACAGGAGCAGCATCGTGAGGAAGCCGAGCAGCACGAACACATAGCCGGTGAGCATCGTCGCCCGGGCTCCCTGCTTCTCCACGAGCTTCGCGGAGCGCGGCGCGACGAGGACCATGCAGAACGCGGCGGGCAAGATCGCGAGGCCGGCGTCGAGTGTGTCGTAGCCCAGGACGTTCTGGAGGAACTGCTGGCCGATGAACATCGCGCCCATCAGCGACCCGAAGATGATGATGCCGGCACACGCCGCGACCCAGAACGGTGGCCGTGCGGCGATGTGCAGGTCGTACAAAGGGTTCGCCGCACGACGCTGCCGGATGATGAACGCGACCCCGGCGGCCACGACGACGAGGAACAGGATCGCGACGAGCGTCCCCTCGTTCGGGACGACCGAGAAGTTGATCCCCAGGATGAGCGCGCCGATCATCAGCACGGAGAAGACGCCACCCAGGTTGTCGACGGGCTCGGTGCCTTCGTTGACGTGGGCGGGGATCAATCGGATCGCCATGACGAGCGCGATGATCGCGAGCGGCAGGGTGATCAAGAAGACGGACCCCCACCAGAACTTCTCGAGGCAGAGCCCCGAGAGCATCGGCCCGAGCGCGGCGATCGCGGCTCCGATGCCGGACCACAGCGCGATCGACTTCGTCCGCGCCGGCCCGGACCAGAGTGCGGTGATCAACGCCAGCGTCGTCGGGTACGCCATGCCGGCGGACAGGCCGCCGCCGATCCGCGCGATGAACAGCACCTGCTCGCTCGGCGCCCACGCCGCGAGCAACGAGAACGGGATCGCGAGTGCCGTGCCGAGGACCAGCATCATCTTGCGGCCGTAGCGGTCGCCGAGGGCACCGAAGTACAGGACGGATGCCGCGAGGCCGAGCGAGTAGCCGACCGCGATGAGGTTGAGGCTGGTCTGGGACGCGTCGAAGGCCGCGCCGATCGAGGGGAGCGCGACGTTGGCGACGGCGAGGTTCAGGTTGGCGACACCGGCGACCAGGATCAGCGCGAACAGCGCGGCGCCCGCGTTCGCGGGCTCGGTCGATGCCTGTGCGGGCGGTGCGTCGGCCATCCAGGTCCCCCCAACCCCGGCGCCCGGGGTGCATGCCGCCATCGTTACGGCGCAGAGCGGATCTGGCAACCCGGGGCCGGGCGGCGCTCAGCCGATCGTGCGGCCGTAGATGTCGGTCGTGAGGTTCTTGTCTCTGCCCGCCAGGTTCGAGGCGTCGGATTCGAAGACCACGAGGTGGCCGTCGGCGGAGATCATCGCGTTGCCGCTGTAGCCGTTGGCCTCGGCGCCGGTGCCCGACACGCTCGCGCGGAACGTCTTCCCCGTCTGCGTGTCGTGAACGAAGATGTCCGTCACGCCGTTGGTGTCGTTCGGGACGATGTTCCAGGCATCGGATTGGAATACCACGTAGCGGCCGTCGCCCGACAGCGTGACGCGCCCGAGGCCGCCGTTGGTCTGCGCGCCCTTGGACGTCACGCTCACCCGCTGCGTGATGCCGGTCGTCATGTCGCGCAGGAACACGTCGTATGCGCCGTTCGTATCGCCGCGGACGAGGTTCGCCCCATCCGAGATGAACGCGACCTTCGTGCCGTCAGCGCTGATCGCGGGGTTTGCCCCGCAGCCGAACCCGACCTTGCCGGAGTAGGCGCGGCTCACGAGCGACATCGTGCCGGTCTTCATGTCGAGCTCGTAGACGTTGCTCTCGTCCAAGCACTCGATGTCTTTGGCGATGCCACAGCCCCATGAGCCGAACGCGAGGTAGCGGCCGTCCGCGGACAGGACCGGCAGGAAGCTGTCCGACGCGCCGCCGCCGGTGAGCATCGGGTCCCCAAGCGTGATGTGCCCGGTGGCAAGGTGCGACACGAAGATGTCGCAGCACAGGCCGGTCGCGTCGACCGGCTGCGACACGAGGTTGTGCGCGAGCGAGCTGAAGGCCACGACGCCGCCGTTCGCCGAGATCGAGGGCTCGAGGCTGTCGCTGCTCGCGCCGATGCCATTCGGCTTCTGGCTCACGCGCATCGTCTGGCCCGTCGACATCGTGTGCACGAACACGTCGGTGTGGCCCTCGGTGTCGTTCGGCACGAGGTTGGTCGCGTCGGAGCGGAACGCGATCACGTTGCCGTCGGCCGAGATCGATGGGGTGAAGCTCGACCCGTTCGCCTGCGTGCCGTCGGACGCGACGCTCACGAGCCGCGTGCTCCCGGTCTGCAGGTCACGCACGAAGATGTCGGAGTTGTCGTTGGTGTCGTTGGGCACCAGGTTGTCGGCCCACGACGAGAACGCCACGTAGCGGCCGTCGGCCGAGACCGACGGCCAGTTGCTGTTGCTGTCCGTGTCGCCGCCTCCGGCGGCGACACTCACCCGCCCCGTCGTTCCCTGCGCCGCCCATGCGGCCGGCGCCGCGATCGCGCTCACGACACAGATCGCGAGCACGACCGCGACGCGGCCGATGCGTCCCCCCGGTTCCCCTCCCGGCATACCGGTTTCCTATCACCGGATGTGGTCATCCGAGAAGGGGGCCGTTGGTGTCGGTCGTCGAACGTTCATCTTCGACGAGCGTCGCGGCCAGCCGTCGCGCCGCGTCGGTGCGGTCGCCGCGGGTCGGACGGCCCTCGACGCGTCGGCGCAGGCCGCGCAGCATGCTCCGCGCCATCACGAAGTCGCTCGGCACGACGAGGCCTTCCATGAGCGGCCGCGCCCACCACGGTCCGTAGGTCGCCCGGACCGCGACGCGCACACGCGTGCGCCCGTCGCCGTCGGGCGTGAGCGAGAACGCCCACGTCCAGTCGATCCACATCCGTCCGCGGAGCGGCTCGGGCACGTGCGTCGTCGACCGAAGCACCAGCGTGCGCGGCGGGTCGATCTCGGCGACCACGTAGTACGCGGTGCCGGGTTCACCGTCGGGCACGACATCGCCGACCGCGAGCGTCTGCAGGTCGTCGATCACGGTGTCGGCGCTCGGGTTCTCGATGTGCCAGAGGTAGCGGTCGACCCACGGGTACGTGTACCAACCCGCCCGGTGGTAGCCCATCTGGACGAGCCACGGCCACACGTCCTGCGGGGGCGCGCCGATCGTGATCGCGTGCATCGTTCGTGTCTTCGGGTCGATCACGAGTTCGTCGCCCGGCATCGGCGTCACGAGTTCCTCCGCGGTGGCGCCCCAGCGACTCCCGACGCGGTGCAGCGCTGCGAAGCCGGCGACCGCGCCACCGGCGGCGATCCATCCCTTCATCGGGATCACCTCCCTCGGTCCTGTCTGGAGCATCGCCCGACACGCACGCCGAGGCCTCGGACGGTGGTCCCGCCCGATCCGGGACCGATGGCCCGGTACGTGCATGGGCGTTCCGCGGTGGGATAGGGGAGGAGGCGACGACGATGCGTACGCGGCGACCCGCAACCGTGTGGCTCGAGGTGGCGCTGCTCGCGTTCCTCGCGCTTGGCGGGTTCGTCGGCGGCGTCGCGTTCGTCACCGATCCGACCGGCGCATCGATCGGCGCACAACTCGCGTGGTTGGACGGAACGCCGGTATCGGACTTCCTGCTGCCGGGGCTGTTCCTCCTCGGGGTGTACGCGATCGGGAGCCTGGTCCTGATCACCGGGCTCATCTGGCGGCCGGCACCGGGCGTCCTCGGACGGCTCGACGCTGCGCTCCATCACCACTGGGCGTGGCTCGGCACGATCGCGATGGGCGCGACGCTCGTCGTGTGGATCGTCTACGAGCTCACGATCTTCTCCGAGCGGATGGTGCTGCAGCCGATCCTGCTCGGCGTCGGCGCGGCGATGGTTGCGATCTGCGCCGCGCCGTCGATCCGCCGGTACACCGCGATCGCGCCGCATCACGGAGGCGATCCACGATGACCACGACCCTTGCGCGTTCGATGACGCCGGTCCGCACCGACACGACACCGCGAACAGCGACCGTGCTCACGGTCGTCGTGATCGTCGCGGTGACGATCGCATCGATCGGGGGCCTCGCGGTGCACGGCCTCTACACCGACGACACGGCCTGGGCGACGGCCGCGTTGCGGGGTGGCGACCTCGCCACGTTGCTGCTCGTCGTCCCTGGACTCGTCGCGGCCGTGGTGCTCGCACGACGCGGATCCATGCGCGCCCGCCTGATCTGGGGCGGCCTGCTCGGGTACGGCATCTACAACTTCGCGTTCTATGTGTTCGGCGCCGCATTCAACGACCTGTTCCTCGCGCACGTCGTCGCGCTCTCGGCCTCGGTGTTCGCGCTGATCGCCTGGGCGGCCGAGCTGGATGCACCGGCGATCGCCGCGCGGTTCGATGCGCGGACGCCCAGGCGGGCGGTGGCGATCTTCCTCCTCGCGATCGCAGCAGTCTTCGCGATCTTGTGGACGACCTTCTCGCTGACGTTCGCCGTCACTGGCCATCTCACCTTGGGCGCGGCGACCCTTCCCGGGATGCACCTGGTCTTCGCCCTCGACCTGTCGCTGATGGTCCCGAGCATGGCCGTGGGCGGCCTGTGGCTGTGGCGCCGCAAGCCCTGGGGGTACGTGCTGGCCACGGCGCTCTGCGTCTTCGGCGCCGCCTATCAGGCCAACCTGGCCGCCGCGGGTGTCTTCCAGTCCAACGCTGGGGTCGAGGGCGCCAAGGTCGTCGATCCGATGGGGGTGGGGGTCCTGCTCGCCTTCGTGGTGGCGGGCTTCGCAATGCTGCGGAGGCTGCGGTGACCCGGCAGGACCGCTTGCCGGGCAATCACCTACGAACGGCGGACTCCCCGGACGGCCCCGTCTGTGGTTCCATGTGGGTTGCGGGGCCGTGGGCCACGCGCGAGGCCCGGGAGGCCGGTCGAACCGGCGAGACCCCCGTATCTCGATCCGGCTGTAGCTTCGAAGGCGTGATCACGTTGGAAGGTCCCGGGACGCACGATGCGTGAGCTCGATCTGCCGGGCAAGCTGTTCATCGTCGAGGGCATCGACGGTTCGGGGAAGAGCACGCAGCTCGACCTGCTCCATAAATGGCTGATCAGCGAGGGCTACCTCGTGGTCGTGACCGAGTGGAACTCGGCCAACATCGTCAAGCAGACCACCCGGCGAGGCAAGAAGCGACGGCTCCTGACCCCGATGTCGTTCAGCCTGATCCACTCGGCGGACTTCGCGAGTCGGACCTACCAGCAGATCTTGCCGGCGCTCCGCGGCGGCGCCGTGGTGCTGGCGGACCGCTACGTGTACACGGCGTTCGCGCGCGACGCGGTGCGCGGGGTTGATCGCGAGTGGCTCCGCGAGCTCTACTCCTTCGCCGTGCAGCCCTCGCTCGCGTTCTACTTCGACGTGCCGCTCGCCGAGGCGATCACGCGGATCCGTGGCGGCCGCGCGCAGCTCAAGTACTACGAGGCGGGGCTCGATCTGGGGCTCTCGTCCGATCCGCAGGAGTCGTTCGCGCGTTTCCAGGGCCTGATCCGCCAGGAGTACGAGCAGCTCGTCGAGGAGTTCGGCCTCATCCGGATGGACGCGACCCAGACGTTGATCCGCCAGCAGCGGCTCATGCGTGAGATCGTCCGGCCTCACCTGAACGACATCATCAAGGTGTCGACCGGCGAGGTTCGCGAGGCGCTCGCCTCCGAGGACCTGCTCGGCCGGTATCTCCAGCCGACCTCCAGGGCGACGCTATGACCGAGATGAGCTTCTTCGGGCACCGCCCGCCGGGCATCGAGAACGACGCCTTGCCCGGCCGTCTCATCGTGATCGAGGCCACGGACGCCGCCGGCCGCTCCACCCACGTCGGCCTCCTCAAGGAGTGGCTCGAGGACGAGGGATACGCGGTGATGGACACCGGCTTGCGACGATCCGACCTCGCAGGGCCGGGCATCCAGGCCGCCAAGGAGGGCCACATCCTCGACCCCATCACGCTGAACCTGTTCTACGCGACCGACCTCTGGGATCGCCTCGAGCGACGGATCCTCCCGGGCCTGCGCGCGGGGATGGTCGTGATCGCCGACCGGTACGTGTTCTCGCTGCTCGCGCGCGCAGCGGTCCGCGGCGTGTCGCAGCGGTGGCTCGAGGACGTGTACGGATTCGCGCTCGTCCCAGATCGCGTGATCTACCTCGACATCGATGTCGAGCACCTGGTGCCTCGCGTGGTTGCGACCTCCGGGTTCGACTACTGGGAGTCGGGCCAGGACTTCCTTCGCGGCCACGACATGTTCCAGAACTTCGTCACGTACCAGCGCCTGCTGCTCGCGGAGTTCCGCCGGCTCGCCGATCGGTACGGGTTCGCGGTGGTCGACGCGCGGGGGTCGGCCGCCGACATCTTCCGGGCGCTGAAGGAAGAGGTCGGTCAGGTCGTGCGCGGCATGCCGCTGGACAACCCGGTGGTCGAGGAAGTCCTCGCAACGCCGGACCTCTCGATCGGCGCGTTCGGGTCGGAGAGCTTCGGCGACGTCGAGATCGCGATCGAGCACGGCGACGCCGGCAACGGCGACGCCGGCGAGGATCAGCCGAGCGAGCGCAGCGCCTTCGGCGGCAGCAGCCAGCGCAGGTAGGCGCGGCCGGGCGCGACCGCGTCCTCGAAGGTGAGCGCGAGCACCGCGCCCTTCTTGAACTCGATCGGGAGGTCGATCGTCCCGAGCACCGACAGCGACGCGAGCTCCGACAGGTTGGGCTCGTGCCCGACGGCGGCGATGGCGTCGGTGCCGTGGAGCGCTTCGATCGCGGCGAGCGACTCCTTCGCCGTGCGCTCGGACCGCAGGGCGTCGCTGCGGACAGCCGACGGCCATCCCGCTTCCTTGGTCAAGATCTCGGCCGTCGCCCACGCACGCTCGTACGGGCTCGCGAGCACCACATCGACCTCGGGGACGAGGGTCGCGAGGCCGCGCGCCTCGTGCTCGAACCGTTCGATCCCCTTGGCCGACAGCGGCCGGTCGCCGTCGTCGGGCCACTGCATGGGATCGCGGTCTTCCGCGATCGCGTGGCGCACCAGGTACAGGTCCATCGCCGCGTCAGCATAGGGTGTGCCTCTGGGTCGCGCTGGGCGGGAAGGAACCCTGGCGCGTCGTCGTTGGGAGCCGGCATGGGGACGGGGTTGCGTATCAGGAGGCGGCCGTGCGGATAGCGGTCCTCATCGTGGGCATCGCGCTCGTCTTCGTGATCTTGTGGGAGGCGTTCGAGACCCTCGTCTTGCCTCGGCGGGTCTCGCGACGGCTCCGGTTCACCCGCGGCTACTACCGCGTGCTCTGGGGCACATGGACCCGGGTCGGACCCCGCAGATCGAGTCCGCGGCGCGAGGTGTACCTGAGCATCTTCGCGCCGCTGTCGCTGCTGATGCTCCTCGGGTTCTGGGTGATCGGGGTGGTGCTGGGGTTCGCCCTGATCCAGTGGGGGCTGAACACGCCGCTCGCGCCGGTAGGGTCGGCCCCGTTCGGCACGCAGCTGTATCTGAGCGCCACGTCGTTCGTGACGCTCGGGCTGGGCGACTATGCGCCGACGTCGGGCGCCGGGCACGCGATCGTGGCGATCGAGGCGGCGGCCGGGTTCGCGTTCCTCGCGCTGACGATCTCCTACCTGCCCGTGATGTATCAGTCGTTCTCGCGCCGCGAGGTCCGGATCTCGATGCTCGACCAGTGGGCGGGGTCGCCACCGAGCGCCGTGGAGCTCTTGCGTCGCGCGGCGGCCGAAGGCGAGCTCGCCTCTGTGTCGCAGCTGCTCGAAACGTGGGAGCGCTGGTCGGCGGAGTTGCTCGAGAGCCACCTGTCGTATCCGGTCCTCGCGTACTTCCGCTCCCAGCACGAGCACGAGTCGTGGCTCTCGGCGCTGACGTCGATCCTCGATCTCTCCTCCCTGGTGCTCGCCGGGGTCGAGGGCGTCTCGACCTGGCAGGCCCGGCGGACGTTCGCGATCTCGCGTCACGCGGTGGTCGACCTCGCGCAGGTGCTGCACATGCCGCCGCACGCGATCCACGCGAACCGCCTCGACGACCAGGCCGCGGCTCGTGCGCGCCGGATCCTCGAGGACGCCGGCATCACCGTGCATCCGGATCTCGAGGCACGTCTGACGCCGCTGCGGGCCAAGTACGAGCCGTACGTTCACGTGCTGGCCGGCCGGGTAGAGATGGAGCTGCCCGACTTCCTCCGGCCCGCCGACGCGGTGGACGATTGGGAGCGCACGGCGTGGAACGAGCCGGAGTAGCGTGAGCCGGGGCCCAGGGGAGGGGTAGATGCTGGAGATCCGCCGCGACGCAGACATCCACCGGGAGGAAGGCGGCTGGTTCGACGCGCGCTGGCACTTCTCGTTCGACCGCTACCGCGACGACGCGCAGATGGGGATCGGCCCGCTCCGGGTCTTCAACGATGACCGCCTGGTGGCCGGCGCGGACTGGCCGATGCACCCGCACGCCGACGTCGAGGGCCTGACCTACGTCGTGGAGGGCACGTTCGAGCACGCCGATTCGCTCGGCAACGGCGGACAGCTCCAACCCGGCGGCGTGCAGCGGATGACACTCGGCCGGGGCGCCCAGCACTCCGAGCGGAACGGCTCCGACACCGAGCCGATGCGGTTCCTGCAGTTCTGGATCCTGCCGGACGAGGCCAGCCTGGAGCCCAGCATCGAGCAGCACCAGTTCACGAAGGAGGACCGCAACGGGCAGCTGCTGCGGGTGATCGGCGGCGATCCGCCGGCGCTGTCGGTGCACCAGGACGCGTCCGTCTACGTCGCATCGCTGCTGACCGGCGACGAGGTGCTGCACGACGTCGAAGACGGCCGAGGGGCCTACCTCTATCTGATCGCCGGCGGGTTGCGGATCGCCGACGGCGAGGACCTGTCGACCGGCGACGCGGTCAAGGTGCACGGGCCGGAGTCGCTCGCGATGCGCGCGACCGCCGACAGCGAGCTGATCTTGGTTGAGGTGCCCGCGACCTACACGCCCGTCGGCGTATGGGCCGGGCCTAGATGAACGAACGGATGAACGAGGGAGAGGACAGATGACGCGTCGTCTGACGTTCCGCCCGGCCCTGACCCTCAAGGGCCGGAAGTTCTTCGGGCCGCTGCGCGGCTGGGCCGGCAAGCCGGTCCACCCGCCGCTGACCGACATCCCGATCGCCGCGTACGTGATCGCCGCGGCCTTCGACGTGATCTCGGCGATCTGGAAGACGGCGAGCTGGTCACAGGAGATGTTCCATGCGGCGGGCTGGGTGATGATCGCCGGCGCGGTGGTGTCGCTCGGCGCCGCGCTCACCGGCTACTGGGACTGGCTGAAGTCGAGCCCGAAGGGAACGCAGATCCGCCGCACGATCAACGCGCACGCGTGGACGATGCTCACCGTGACAGCGCTCGTGCTGATCAACATCGTGATCCGGATCGGCGCGTGGGACGACCTGAGCACACCGGTCGGTCTCGCGGTGTTCTCCGTGGTGATCGCGGGCTTGGTAGCGATCGGCGCGACGATCGGCGGGTCGCTGGTCTTCGACTACGGCTTCGACGTGCGCACCGCGGGCGACCACCCGGTGTACCACCCGTCGGAGATCGACCTGCTGCCGGGGCAGAAGCCGCCGCCGAAGGATTAGCCGGCGTCGTCGACGATCGCGACGGCCGTCACGTAGGCGACGTGCGTGGCGATGCTCGTCGCGAGCACGTCCGGCGGCCACTCCCACGGCGGCGGTGTGTCGCCCATGATCGGGAACAGCGAGAACGTCGCGCTCATCAGCGTCGCGCCGAACACGATGCTCGCCCACGGCTCGGACAGCCGCTTGCGCAAGATCCCGTGCCACAGGCCGAAGGCCGAGCCGTAGCCCCAGAGCAGCGCCTGGCGGAGCTCCGCCTGCGTCGCCTCGTCGACCTCGCCCATCCCGAGGACCTTCGCGACGATCTGCCCCGGAACCAGGCTGTCGTCGAAGTCGAGCGGGCGGTCGACGTCGGGTCGCAGCTCGTGACCGATGCGGTAGGCGGCGACCATCGCGGCCGTGCCGGCGAAGCCCGCGAGCACGCTTCGAACGGGCCAGGGGAGTGATCCGCGTCTGCTCATGTCCGCTGCCTCCGTCAGGACGTGGCTGCTATGCGAGCGTCCATCATGCCATCCGGCCGACGAACGGGTTCCACCGGACGCGCCGTGCGTCGGGCAGACTGACACCGAGCGATGGATCGATCGACGACCTCCACGGAGCCACCCCCGAGCGGGACGCCCGAGCCGCACGAACGTCCGGGGCTCCGCTCGCTCCGCGACCTCGACGTGCGGGTGTTCTCGTCGGCGAGCGACGCGCCGCGTGCCCGACGGCCGACCGACGTCGTGCTGGTCGCCCTCGCGCTGCTGACGATCGGCGGGATGACGCTGGTCGCGCCCGGGCCCGGCGCGCTCGACACCGCGACCCAGCGGTTCGTGCAGGCGCTCCCCGGGTTGTTCGGCTGGTTCTGGGAGACCGCCTACGACGTGCTGTTCCTCTGGGCGATCGTGCTGATCGCGGTCCCGATCGCGGCCCGCAAACGCACGCGGATGCTCGTCGGCGAGCTCCTCGCGGTCGCGATCACGTTCATCGTCGGCAGCGCGGTCGCGGGTCTCGCCGGGGTGTCGGGCTCCGAGAGCGTCCGGGCGATCGCGTCGTCGGACCCGCCCGCCCGGTATCCCGCGATGCGGGTCGCGATCGCCGCCGCCGTCGTGGTCGCCGCGTCCCCGCACGTCTCGCGGCCGCTGCGGCGGATCGGCCGCATCGTGCTCATCCTCGGCGCGGCGGCGAGCGTCGCGGTCGGCGTGGCGCTGCCCTCGGGAGTGCTAGCCGGGTTCGCCGTCGGCATCGGCGTGGCGGCGTTGGTGCACCTGTTGCTCGGGTCGCCGGGCGGGCGCCTGTCGCTCGATCAGGCGCGGCTCGCGCTCGCGGATCTCGGCGTGACGGCGGTCGATCTGCGCTACGCGCCGCTCGGTCCGAGTGGGGTCGCGATCGTCTCGGGCCGGACCGATGACGGCCGGTCGATCCGGGTGAAGATCTACGGCCGCGACGCCTGGGACGGGCAGCTGATCACATCGGTGTGGTCGTCGGTGTGGAACCGGGGCGAGACGCCGAGGATCGGCGGACGCCTCGAACAGGTGGAGCACGAGGCGTTCGTCACGCTCCTTGCCGAACGCTCCGGGATCGCGGTCCAGCCGGTGCTCACGGCCGGTCTCGCGGAGGGACGCGACGCGATCGTGGTGCTCGACACCGGCGAAGCACGACCGCTGTCGGCGCTCAGCGCGACGGATGTCGACGACGCGACGCTCGCGCGCATCTGGGAGCTCGACGCGGCCCTGTTCGAGGCCAGGATCGCCCACGGCCAGTTGGATGCCGACGCGGTCGTCGTCCGCCCGGACGGCACGCCCGCCGTCGGCGATCTCGGCGGCGCAACGGTGTCGGCGGCTCGGATCGCCCTGCAGGCCGACCGCGCGCAGCTGCTCGTCGCGACCGCGCTAACGGTGGGGGCGGCGCGCGCGGTCCGCGCGGCGCACGCCGCGCTCGGGAACGACGAGATCGCCGCGGTCCTGCCGTACCTGCAGCCGGCGGCGTTGAGTTCGGCGACCAGACGCGCGCTCTCGGACGCCGACTGGAAGCTCGACGACCTCCGCACCCAGGCGGCGCAGACCGCCGGTGTCGAGGTCCCGAAGCTCGAGCAGATCCGGCGGGTGACCCTCGGCTCGATCGTGATGGTCGTCGTGATCGGCCTCGTCGCGTGGGCCGTGATCTCCGCGATCGCGAACGTGGGCATCGACAACCTCGTCCAGGAATTCAAGGCGGCCGACCTCGCCTGGCTCGCCGCCGCGATCGCCGTGGTTCCGCTGGTCGGCGTCCCGCAGGCCTTCGGCACGATCGGCTCGTGCATCCGCCCGATCCGGTTCGGCCCCGTCCTCGCGCTCCAATGGGCGATCGCGTTCATCGCGCTCGCGGTCCCGAGCTCGGCGGCCCGGATCGCCCTCGAGATCCGCTTCTTCGGCAAGCTCGGGATGTCCTCGGCGAGCGCGGTGGCGGTCGGCGCGATCGACAGCGTCTCGGGGTTCATCGTCGAGGTCTCGCTGATCGCGCTGATCCTGCTGAGCGGCCTGTCGAGCCTGCACCTGCACGGCGTCGACGGCGAGACCATCACGTTCACCGGGAAGTGGCTCTTGATCGGCGCCATCGCCCTCGCGGTGCTCGTCACCATCGTGATCGCGATCCCCAAGCTCCGCGGGATCGTCGCCGGCAGGGCCGCCGAGGTGAAGCGGGACATCGGCGACAGCCTCGGGGTGTTCCGGTCGCCCACCAAGGTCGTGATGATCTTCGGCGGGAACCTCCTCGCGGTCCTCCTGTATTCGGTGGTCCTCGGCCTTTGCGTCCACGCGTTCGGCCACAGCCTGTCCTTCGCCGACCTGGTGCTCAGCTACACCGTGGTCACGATCTTCGCCGGGTTCATGCCGGTACCCGGCGGGATGGGCGTGGCCGAGGCCGGCTACACCGCCGTCCTCGTGGCGCTCGGCTTGCCGCACACGGCGGCGCTGTCGGTCGCGATGACGTTCCGCCTGGCCACCTACTACCTCCCGCCGATCTGGGGCGGGTTCGCGATGGGGTGGCTCCGGCGTCACGAGTACATCTGACCGGCGGCACCGAAACCGCGCGGACGGGCTAGGGTCGTTCCCGACGGCACAACACCGAGGGGGGACCGTGGTTCACAAGAAGGTGTCGAAGGACGATCCGGAATCGGAGGGCGCGCTCGCGCCCGCGTACACCCAGCGGCTGGACCTGGAGCCGATCCCGAAGTTCCGGATGCCCGATGAGGGCGCGCCGGCCGACGCCGCCTACCGGCTGATCCACGACGAGCTGCTGCTCGACGGAAGCTCGCGGCTGAACCTCGCGACGTTCGTCACGACGTGGATGGAGCCCCAGGCCGACCGGCTGATGGCCGAGGCGTTCGACAAGAACATGATCGACAAGGACGAGTACCCGCAGACGGCCGAGATCGAGCGGCGCTGCGTGAACATGGTCGCGCACCTGTTCCACGCGCCGGATGACCCCGACGCGGACTCGATCGGGGCATCGACGATCGGGTCGAGCGAGGCCGTGATGCTCGCCGGGCTCGCGATGAAGTGGACCTGGCGCGCCAAGCGCGAGGCCCAGAAGAAGGACACCACCAAGCCCAACCTCATCCTGGGCTCCAACGTCCAGGTGGTCTGGGAGAAGTTCTGCCGGTATTGGGATGTCGAGCCGCGGTACATCCCGGTGAAGCACGATCGGTACGTGATCGAGCCCGACGAGGTGATCGCGCGCATCGACGAGAACACGATCGGCGTGGTCGCGATCCTCGGCACGACGTTCACGGGTGAGTTCGAGCCGATCGAGGCGATCCACGACGCGGTGGTCGCCAACAACGAGACGACGGGGTTCGACGTGCCCGTCCACATCGACGCCGCGAGCGGCGGGTTCGTGGCGCCGTTCCTGCATCCGGACCTGAAGTGGGACTTCCGCCTTCCCAACGTCGTGTCGATCAACGTGTCGGGCCACAAGTACGGCCTCGTGTATCCGGGGGTCGGGTTCGTGATCTGGCGCTCGGCTGCGGATCTGCCCGAGGACCTCGTGTTCCACGTGAATTACCTGGGCGGCGACATGCCGACGTTCACGCTGAACTTCTCGCGGCCCGGCAACCAGATCGTCGGGCAGTACTACAACTTCCTGCGCCTCGGGATGTCCGGCTACCGCAAGATCATGGAGGCGCTCCGCGACCTCGCGGTGCACACCTCGGGCCGGATCGGCAAGTTGGGTCCGTTCGAACTGGTGAGCGATGGCACCGCGATCCCGGTGTTCGCGATGGCGCTTCGTGACGATGTTCCGTACACGGTCTTCGACGTGTCCGACCGGCTCCGCGCGAAGGGGTGGCAGGTGCCCGCGTACACGATGCCGGACGACGCGACCGACGTCGCGGTGCTCCGCGTCGTGATCCGGGAGGGGTTCAGCTACGACCTCGCCGACGCCTTGCTGGCGGACCTCGAAGAGACGGTCGGCCACCTACAGGAGGCCCCGCCACCTGCGGGAACGGCTGCTGCCGGTTTCAGTCACACGTGAGATAGGCTCGGAACGACAGGAGGGGGGAAGTCGATGGCAGAGCGTCAAGGCAGTGCCTGGGCGGCCGGCTGGATCTCGTTCGCAGGCTTCATGATGATCCTGCTCGGGTCCTTCCACGCGGTGTCCGGTCTGGTCGGGATCTTCAACGACACCTTCTTCGTGAAGGGCTCGAAGTATCTCTTCCAGTTCGACCGGTCCACGTGGGGCTGGATCAACCTGATCATCGGGATCGTCGTCGTGCTCGCCGGGTTCGGGGTGTTCTCCGGGGCCATCTGGGCCCGCACGGTCGGCGTGATCATGGCGATCGTCAGCGGCGTCGCCGCGTTCGCGTGGTTGCCGTGGTACCCGGTGTGGGCGATCGCGATCATCGTGTGCGCCATCGCCGTGATCTGGGCGTTGACGGCGCACGGCCGCGAGGTCGAGAAACTCCAGGAATAGCCGCGCGTCCTTCGATGTCGTGAGCCGGCGCACGATCGGGCCGGGGATCGAACAGGAACGCACGGCAACCTTACGAGGCTGAGATGTCCATCGTGCCCGCAGCCGACGCCCTCGTCGCGGTGAACCCCGTACCGTGGGCGCGCGTCCAGATGGCGTTCACGCTCGGCGCGCACATCATCCTGGTTCCGCTCGGGGTGTCGTGGGCATTCATGACGCTGATCGCCAACTACCGCGGTCTCAAGAAGAACGAGCCCGAGTCGCTGATCCTGGCGCAGCGATGGTCGAAGTACATGGCGGTCACGTTCGCCGTGGGCGCGGTCAGCGGCACCGTCCTCACCTTCGAGTTCGGGCTGCTGTGGCCGCGGTTCATGGGCCAATGGGGCGAAGCCTTCGGCGTCCCGTTCGCGTTCGAGGGCATCTTCTTCTTCCTCGAAGCGATCTTCATCTCGATCTACATCTATGGGTGGCGACGGCTGAAGCCGTGGGCGCACTTCTGGACGGGTGTGCCGGTCGTCGTGACCGGGATCCTCGGCGCCGCTTCGGTTGTCGCGGCGAACGCATGGATGAACGAGCCGTCGGGATTCACGCTCGACTCCACCGGCCAAGTCACCGCGGTCGACCCGTGGGGCGTCATCTTCAACAAGGCGATGCCGCTGCAGGCGCTCCACATGATCGTCGCGGCGTACGTGGTCGGCGGCTTCCTCATCGCGTCGGTGTACGCGATGGGGATGCTCAGAGGGCGGACGGACCGCTACCACCGGATCGGGTTCCTGATCCCGTTCACGGTCGCGATCATCGCCGCGCCGATCCAGATGTTGGTCGGCGACGCGCTCGCGCGGTGGGTCTACAACAACCAGCCGGTCAAGTTCGCGGCGATCGAGCTGATACCCAACACGGAGAGCGACGCTCCGGAGACGCTGCTCGGCCACCTGAACTCGGATGGCCTAGTAACCGGGGGACTCCCGATCCCCGGACTCGCCTCATGGTTGTCCGACCCCAGTACCGGCAAGAACACCGTGGTGCAGGGTCTGAACACCGTGCCCGTGCAGAACCAGCCGACGATCATCGAGGTCAACATGGTGCACCTCGGCTGGGACATCATGGTTGGGCTCGGCACGTTCATGGCGTTGCTGTCGGTGTGGTACGCGCTGTCATGGCTGATCAAGCGCGACATCCCGAAGACCCGATGGTTCCTGCGGATAGCGGCGATCACCGGCGTGCTCGCCGTCATCACGATGGAAGCCGGCTGGGTCGTCACCGAGGTCGGACGCCAGCCCTGGATCGTCTACAACCTGATGTACGTCGAGAACGCTGCGACCGGGAACACCGGTGTGTGGGTGACGTTCCTCGGGGTGGTCGCGCTGTACATCGGCGTCGCGGTGACCCTGATCCTGGTGCTGCGGCTGATGAGCAAGCGCTATCGCGGCGAGGGCGGTGACGACGACGACGTGCCGTACGGGCCCCGGTCGTCGCCGCATCTCGATGAGAGCACGGTCGGATGAGTACCGCGGCCGCGGTCGTGCTGTTCATCGGGATCATGGCCTACGCCGTGTTCGGCGGCGCCGACTTCGGCGCCGGGTTCTGGGATCTGATCGCAGGCGGTGCCGAGCGCGGCGCGCGGCCGCGGGCCGTGATCGAGCACGCGATCGGCCCGGTGTGGGAGGCCAACCATGTCTGGCTGATCTTCACGTGGGTCGTCCTGTGGACGTGCTTCCCGGAGGCGTACGCGTCGATCACGCTCACGGTGTTCGTGCCGCTCTCGATCGCCGCCTTCGGCATCGTGCTCCGCGGGTCGGGGTTCGCGTTCCGCAAGACGGTCACCAAGACGAGCTCGAAGCGGAACTTCGGCGCGGCGTTCGCGTCGTCGTCGGTGATCGTGCCGTACTGCATGGGCGCGGTTGTCGGCGCGATCGCCTCTGGCAGGATCCCGGCCGGTGGCGTGGCCGGTGACCCATGGAGTTCCTGGGTGAACCCCACGTCGATCCTCGGCGGGGTGATGGCCGTGGTCATGGTCGCCTATCTCGCATCGGTCTACCTGACGTGGGACGCGCATCGATTGGGCGATGACGACATGGCCGAGTACTTCCGGAAGCGGGCGATCATCGCCGCGGTGGTGGCAGGGGTCGTCGCGTTCGCGGGGATCTTCGTGCTGCACCACGACGCGCCGTTCCTGTATTCCGGACTCACCTCGCGTGGGCTGCCGGCTGTGATCGTGTCGGCGCTCTGCGGCTTGGGTTCGCTGGCGCTGTTGATGCGGCACGCCGCGCGCTGGGCACGCGTGCTGGCCGCCGGCGCCGTCGCGACGATCGTGCTCGGGTGGGGGATGGCGCAGTGGGACTACGTGCTGCCGCAGTCCTTGACCGTGGCACAGGCGGCGGCTCCGTCGGGAACGATCACCGCCGTGCTGATCGCCACGGCGATCGCGGTGATCGTGCTGGGGCCGAGCTTCGCGCTGCTGTACACGCTGGATCAGCGGAGCCTGTTGCCCGGCGAAGGCGTGCACGACCAGGCGTCGACGTCCTAGTCCTCGTAGAGCGCGCTGCGCGGATCGAAGAACCCGCCCGCCGGACGCGCGTGCGCATGCCAGTGGTCGGGGATCCGGCGGCGCTCACCGTCCACGTAGTAGCCGTCGTCGCCGTAGCGCTCAGCGGCCACGCGCTCGAGGTGCGCGAGCAGCGCCGCCTCGAGGCCGGCATCGGGCAGGCCGTGGGTGCGCCACACGACCATCGGCGTCATGCAGACGACGCAGTCTCCGACCCAGCAGTCGGCGTCCTCGTAGTGGCGGTCCGTGAGCGGTTCCGCCGCGCAGAGCATGCAGCCGTCGCTCATGAGCAGAGCTCCGGCTGGTAGGTCGCTGTGTCGCCGACCGACACGTTGTGATCTTCGAACCAGTTCGCGTTGGCTTCGATCGCCATCGTGTAGGGCGCGTCCGCCGCGTAGGTGGTGCACGGGTCGGCGGTGCACGGCGTCATCTCACTGATCGTGATGACCTTGCCCTCTTGGTCGATGAAGGCGATCGACAACGGGATCAGCGTGTCTTTCATCCAGAACGTGGTGTCGGTGGGGGAGGTCCACGTGAACGCCATCCCATGGTTCTCGGGCAGGTCCGT
>Ga0207693_10000636_pt1 | contig 31432 bp, 19 predicted proteins | sample LARL81metaG_FD_184347 | JGI IMG/M metagenome (GOLD analysis project Ga0207693, IMG submission 184347) | Corn, switchgrass and miscanthus rhizosphere microbial communities from Kellogg Biological Station, Michigan, USA - LAR L8-1 metaG... | ecosystem: Host-associated > Plants > Roots >... | reverse complement strand
AAATAGCGTCGGGATTCGAGCCCTCTATGTTGGCCACGTAGGGGTCCGCACCGCCATCGTAAAGAAAGGCGGGGTTAGCGGAGGTCCATGCGCAAGTTGCAGGAGTGGCAGAAGCACAATTCGGGTCGGTGCTGGCTAGCCCCTTTGCTGACAGTGTTACAAGCAGTTGGCCAGATGCCACTCGTGGGTCATTAGCAACCGAAACGAACGAATCGGATTGCACGAAGCAATTTGGATCACCCGCGGCATCGCACGGGTATTGCACAATGCCATGACGCAAATTGTCGCTAGGAACCACACGCGTCGTTTGAATAGCTTCGTTTGTTCGCTGGCCTTCGTAACCACCGAAAAAGAAAAGGCGATTCTTTAGCACAGGTCCGCCAACCCAAGCGCCGAACGTGTTTCTGTGGAGAACGCCGGGCTTGTTCGGTTCACCGGCCGCAACTTGGGACTGCTCGTTAAACCAATCATTGGCTTGTCCGATACCGGATCGGTTGTACTCATAGAACGTGCCGTGAAAGCTGTTCGTACCGGCCTTGGTCACCATGTTGACCTGCGCGCCTGACGAGCGCCCGGAATCAGCGTTGGAGTTGGTCGTGGTAACGCGGAACTCCTGAATGGAATCCAAGGGGACTCTTAGCGCGCCTTGGAACGCGTAACCCTGCAACTGGTCGTTATTGTCGAGGCCATCGACGGTGACGTTGGTCTGATCACTGCGGGCGCCGGCAACGGCTCCGCCGCGGCTATCCGCCGTCTGATTCGGCTTACTATTGTCGAAATTCGTGTTGCTGCCCAGAAAAGTCACTCCCGCCTGCAGACTCAGAATGCTAACCGGGTCTCGGCCTTCGGATGGAAGGCTCTGGAGTTGGACGCTATTGAAGACGTTCCCTTGGGAAGCATCGGTTGTATTCACGAGGGGCGTGTCACTGGTGACTTCGACGACTTCCGTCGTGCCCTTCACCTGCATCCCGATGTCGAGCGTCGCCGGCTGGCTGACCTGCAGGATCACCTTCTCCTGCTTCACTGTTGCAAATCCAGCCACCGTTACCGCCAACGAGTAAGTCGCCGGAGGTACCTCGAGGAACTGGTAGACACCGTCGGCTCCGGATTTCACAGTCCGCGTGAATCCGGTTTCGGAATTTGAGAGAGTGGCAGTCGCTCCCTGAACGACGGCTCCCTTTGGGTCCGTGACAGTGCCACGCAGCGAAGTGGTTGCTGATTGCGCAAGCACGAGCGAGGAAAGCGTGAGAAGAATCCCAATCAATACGGCCAGATGCCATAAGCGAGAACGCATGGAAAACCCCTCTTGCCGCTCAGAGCGGCGTATTTGGATTATGTTTGCCCAAGCAATGTGGACCGCAAAGATTCCTGACTGACACTGATGGGGCGTTATTGTGCTCCTGCGGCACACAAATGTTCAAGTCAAAATTGTGATTTGAATCGTTTCAATAACTGTGGGTCCGACGGGTGAGTATGGATTGTGAGCGAGGATTGTGAGTAAGCGTTGAATTGTGGCTGTTTTTCGCAGGTCAACAACTGTCTGTAGTTATATATGTAGAAATGAGTCTAATCGGAAGATGCGAAAATTTCGCTGCTGACCCTGACGTTCTTAGTGCTGTCTACGAGGGAAGGTATCTGACCACTGTGGAAAACTCGCAGGAAGGGATTTGCTCGTTCAGGAGACTGGATTAAAAGAAGGGGCGGGTCTGTCCCCGCCCCACGGACATTTCTCAAACTTCTCAGAACTCGTAACGCAAAGCAAACTGCATCACGCGCGGGTTGGTGAGCAAGCCGCTGAAGGTTCCAAACGATCCCGCCTGATCGATGCCGTTTGTGACCGAGTTCACATCGAATTCCGCATGGTTCAGAACGTTGAAGACCTCCCAACGGAACTTCAGGAGATGTCGTTCGGAGTAGGGCATCTGCCATGTTTTGGATAGAGCCGCATCCAGTCCGGCATAACCGGGACCGCGGACCTGACTACGTCCCCCTGCTTCTCCGGGGAAATCGTGGCGAAATGCGCCAATTCCAGTGGGTCCGTTGGGATCCACAAAGAGATTGGGTACTTGATTCGGGAAAGAACTGCTCTGCTTGGTGACTCCGGTCTTGGCCGGGCCAGTCTGGGTGGCTGCACCGCCCAACTGCCAGTTTGTTGGCCAAGTACCACCGTTGCCGATGGTCAGCGGGAATCCGCTTGTCCATCGAGCTAGGCCGGAGAGCTGCCATCCACCGACAAGCGCATTGGTGATGCCGTTCGCATTCCTCGCCAGGAGTTTGCCTTTGCCGAACGGCAATTCCACAATGAAGTTGGTATTGATGGAGTGAGTTGTATCGAAATCAGAGACGCCCCTCTGCTGATTTGGATCCCATGTGTTAATGATGTTGCCGCTGATTCCCCCCGCAACACCGTTCCAAGGTTGAGCCCTCTCGGCGGATGACGACAGATCGATGGATTTGCCGTAGGTGTAATTGAAATCGAACTGCACCCCATGTGACATTCGCTTGCGTAATGTCACCTGTAGTGCGTTGTAGTTGGCGTTTCCGACCGAGCGCCACGCATAGAGCGAGTGGAACTGACTGTTGAAATAAGCATTTTGGCCAAGGACCGTCGGGTAGTGATTCAATGAACACGCGTTGCCGTTGGAGTACGTACAATTCGCTAATCCTGCCTGCATTCCCGCAATTCCTGCAACACCCAATGGATTGAAGTCAGACCCGGCATAATCGATGGCTGACAGAGCCGTTGTTTCGTTAAATGTGAAGCAGTTGTACACATCATAAGCCGCCTGTAGCGGATCTGTCGTAAACAAGAACGGACCATTCCCCGAGACGTTGCCCGCGCAAGACAGGTTGTATTGGTCACCAGGCTGCAGCGGCGCAATCATGTTCTGCCAGTAGGCGGCAGTCGGTCCCACCAAAGCGGGTGTGATGGAACTGGTGGGAGTTCCCTGCGCCGACAATTCAGAAAACCGCCGTGCAGCTGAAAAGTAGTTGACCCCAGATTGTTTGTCGACCAGATCCAGCGGCATCGCGAGATCTTCCTGAGCTAGCAGGCGGTGAGATAGACGACCTACATAGGAAACTTCGAGGCTCAATCCGTTCGACAACTGCCGGCCTACCGACAGATCGAGGGTGTAAGAGTAGGGCGTCTTAATGTGGTCATCCAGCCCCCAGAAGATTCCCAGGCCCGTGCCGGACGATGGCGGGGTGTATGGGAATCCTCCCTGGGGCGTTGGTGGAGCAAACGGAGTCACGCCGTCGAATAGCGTGGTCGGGACCGAAGTAAGACTTGTGAGGCGAGGGGCATTACTCGCCGTCGGGAGTACAGAATTTGTGAGATTTGTCGACAGACCGAATGATCCGTTCTGATCGAAACTCGCGAGTAACCCAGGCCCGATGTGGTCGTAGGCCATTCCGAATCCGCCACGAATTACCGTTTTGTCGTTATCGCCTACCAGGCGCCGCAACCATCCATCATTCGGTCGCGGAGTGTAGGCGAACGAAATTTTCGGAGCGAAGTTGCGATAGTCCCACTGGTAGTAGCCTGGCTTTCCGTTGGCTGCGCCCGCGAGATTAAATGTGACCAGGGGATCCTGATTCGAACCGATCCCATTTCGCATGTTCTGCTCTCTGAGCTTGAACCAATTCGCCATGCTGAAGGTTGGAGCAACTTCGGTACCGGTGGTCTCCCAGGGTGGCGAGAAGAGGGAGTACCGGAGGCCGAGATTCACCGTAAGATTCGGTTTCATCTTGTATGAATCCTGGATGTAGAACTCGTATTCGTTTGCACCCCAATGCCTCGCGACTGGCGCTCCCTGTGGGATGGCAGTACCGCTCTTATCGAAATTAAAAAACGCATTGTACTCAGTCACCATTCCGAGCAGAGCGATCGCAGGATAGTCATACTGATTGGCGAAGTCGCCGCTCACCGCCGGGAATCCGCCATTTGCAGGATTAAAGGGGCTAGGTTTACCGGCGAATCCGGCAGTGTCGAGAGCAGATACGTTGGTGACACCGTTCGGGAACGAGTTGATAAAGCTGTTGCGCGGGCTGCGTATGAAACGCAAATTAGTTCCGAATTGCAGAGTATGTTTGCCTTTCGCCCAGGAAACGTCATCCACCAGATTCTGGACGGTCGAGCGAAAGTCGCCGCCACGGGTCACAGCGAGGCTTGAATCGTTCGACGTGCTGTTGTCGTTGAGTCCGCGGAAGAAGATAACTGGCGTGGAATCATTATTTCCTGGCTGTCCCCAACTCTGCCGCGTGTAGCCCCAATGAAAGTTGTTCAGCAGCGTTGGGCGGATCGTCGCCGTGTAGCCAAGCGTGAATCCCTTGCTATAGTCGGTCAGACTGGTGAGTGGAACGCCGCCTGGGAAATAGGGCGCACCCGCTTGCACGTCGTTGCGCAGAGCACCTCGCCAGAACAGGCTGTGATTGCCATTTGCGGTGAGCTTGTAATCCACCCGAGCGATGTACCAGTTGCGGTTGGTTGGAATTGGGCCGCGGAAACGATAGCCGAGAAAATTGAAAGCATCCCCCTGCGAGTTGTCATTGGCATGCGGGAAAGACTGCAAGTAGCTGTTGGCGTCACAGCATATGACAGGGTTAGGACCGATCGCATGCGGGTCCAGCTGCGCCAAATTTTGTCCCGTGAGGCCGAATACTCCAGAGGGAATGTTATAAATCTGTCCGCTCATGCCGGCGACAGGTCCTCCAGGGCACTGGGAAGCGTCATCGCACTGGTATTGAACAATACCGTCACGAAAAGCATCACTGGGCACAATGCGCACATCGCTTTCTTCTTCGCGTTGACGAGCCGCTTCGTAATTGGCAAAGAAGTAGAGGCGGTTCTTGACGAAGGGACCGCCAATTGATCCGCCAAAAATGTTGCGGATCAATTTCGGGGCGACATTGGGTTCGCCGCTCTGAACCTGCGCCGACTTCACAAAGTAGTCGTTGGCGCTGGTATAGGTATTGCGGAGATATTCATAAAGAGACCCGTGAAAACTATTCGTGCCGCTTTTGGTGACGAGCGAGACCTGGGCGCCCGAGGAGCGTCCCGCATCAGCACCATAATTCGTGGTTGTCACGCGGAATTCCTGCATGGAATCGAGAGTGACGGGCAAAACCGACGAGAAGGCATAACCGTTCACCTGATCGTTTACATCGACGCCATCGAGCGTGATGTTCGTTTGATCGCTGTGCGCACCGTTGACGGCGCCGTTGCGCGTGTCGTTGGTTTGCGCATTGAGACTTTCCCGATGCCCGTAGTAGGTGACCCCAGCCTGCAGCGTCAGCAGATCGGGAACGTTGCGCCCTTCCATCGGAAGCTGCTTCACCTGAACCTCATTGAAGGCATTGCCGATCGATGCGTCGGTCGTATTGATCGCGGCCGCTTCTGCGGTAACTTCCACCGTTTCCGTTGAAGTGCCTATGACAAGCTTTACGTTGATCGTTGCTGGCGTATCAACGAGCAGCTGGATTTGCTTCTGCTGATACTTGCTGAAACCAGACATCTCCACGGTCAGATCGTAAGTTCCAGGCTGAACCTGAAGGAACTCGTAACTGCCTGTATCGTTGCTGGTGGCGGCCTTCTGAATACCGCGGTCGGAACTGGTCAACGTAAGGGAGGCGTTGGCAACCGCAGCTCCGCTGGAATCGGTAACTGTCCCGCGCAGGGAAGTAGATCCCGTTTGTGCCACCAACACGGTGGAAGATGTGAGAAGAAGCGCCAACAAAAGTGTGAGGACATAGAGGCAACGCCGCATTGAAGTCTCCTTCGTTTTGCGAGACATAACAGTTGATTTTTTGTCTACCCGCACACGACATTGGGCAGGGGCAACCTTGCTATTTGGTTGTGGAGAAATTGCAACTGGAGGGCCAGAATTTCGTCGCCGGATTTCAGTGCGTTACATTTCGTGGAAGCGAACAAATCCGCTATTTCACATATGCCGTCTCATAGCTTCGAGTTTCGGTAGCTACATAACAGGCAGACGAAATGAGACAGACATTAACCGGAGACAGGTTCTCGATCACTGTGCTCTACGTCCCTCGGGGCTTGAACAAGATTGACGCGGCCACAATGATGGCGGGATAGCATTCGAGAGTGTAACGAGGTTCCGGATTCTCGAGTGAACCCAGGAATGCGGAGCGCAGCAATACAAAAAAGACGAGCATTCCTACTCCGAAAATCACGCGGCTGCGCGCGAATCCCACCAATCCCATGATCACGTAGACGAGATTGATTGCACCGAAAGCAAGGCTGAGAGCCAGCCATCGGTGATCATCGTTGAATTCCCACCAGCGCGGATCGGAAGGAAACAACTCGGTCCTCGGACGGAGCCACATATCGGCGATGCGCAGCGCCGGCAGCGATATGTAATAACGCAGAGGAGAATGCCGCACACGTTCGGCCGCAAGCGCGCCAAAGCGGGTGTCCAGTTCCGGCGTCATATCGTGATTGACGTTGTAAGCGGAGAACAGATCTGCAGTCTGCTTTCGCTGTTCGAGTGAATCGAATGCTCGACTGGGCAGTCGCGAGAAGTCCATATCGGATCCAGGAACCGGCCAGTAAATTTCCTGGACCGAGACGTAGTCGGCCATCCACGTTTTGACCCAGCGATTGAAGCCCGGCATCAGGGGTTCATCGGAGTCGTTGGCATAGCGCGGCGCCAACGGTTCAAAGCGGTGGAGCGTGTGCAGATTGCGTAACGTCCATGGAATAAGCGGCGAGAGCGCACCAATGCCAAGCAACACGCCAGCGACGATCAACCTCGCGGGTGCGAGTGGCGTAAGCGGATTTTTCGCCCGAGTTCCCACGAGGAAACTTCTGAAGAGAAGCCACAACAGGTATCCGCCGATCGCCGCGAGCAGGATGCCTCCGTCGGGACGCAATAGAACCGCAGCACCGACGGAGAATCCACAACCCAACCAAATCACCAATGAACGCCGGGGCACGCCGCCGATCTGCAGTCCACGAAGCGCCAGATCCAAGGCGAGCGCGGTAAAGAAGATTTCTAGCGTTTCAGTCAGCGCAGCCGCTGCGTAGTTGGCAAGAAAAGGACAGACAGAAGCCAGGACAAAGGCTGCTTTCGCGGCGCGATCGGAGAAAAGTCGGCGCGCCATATCGGCAATCAGAAAACAACTCGCCAAGTCGAACAACACCTGCACGAGCATGACGGCGCGGAAATTATCTCTGCCAAACAGCGAAAAAATCGCAGCCAGGAACGCCGGATAGCCGGGCAGACGAGAGAGCGTCGGCATGATCGCGCCCGAGTTGGTGATACCGTAGACGCCGTGCTGCAGCCAGTTTTTGGCGATATCGGCGTAAAGGCGCGAATCGTCGACTACACCTGGGGCCCGGAACACGAGAAAAAAACGGGCGGCAAGCCCTAGCAGGGTGAGTCCAACAAAAAACCGCGCGTTCTTCCGAATCAGTTCGCGCACCAGTTCACGCTCGCTGCGAATGATAGCGCGTTTGCGGCAATCCTGGCGCCTTGAAGTTGCATCTTATAAAGGACATCCGTGGACTCGCCCTGTCTTTCCGAGAATTGACCGTGTGCCCTCCGCAGCATACGATGAACATCGTTACTCATGGCAGAACCAGTATTCTATGATCCGCGCCGAGCCCGCTGGAAAAGGCTCCGCCGGTTGTTCGACGTCACGGCCGTCGTGGTTTCGGCCCTGATTATCTTCTTTGTCTACACCGCTCTGCGGGACGAACCGCTTCCAGAACTCCTCTTTTCTCCTCAAAAACGGCAATTCAAGGCTTTAAAGGAAAGCGAGAAAGAGAAAGCCAGGGAGCGTGCCAAGAAAATCGCGGCGCACTCTCACCGGAAATCGAAACTGGCGGCCTCCCAAGTCAAGCTGAACCAGGAGGAAGGTATCCGGGCGGCATTTTACGTTCCGTGGGATGCGGCCAGTTTCTCCTCATTACGCTCGTACGCCCACCAGATGGACATGCTCTTTCCGGATTGGCTGCATGTTTTCACCCCGGATGGGAGGTTACAAGGAGTCGACGACCAGACCAACAAGTACTTCGACGTGGTCCAAAACAACACAGTCCTGCCCGTGGACGACCGCGTCATGCCCTTTGTGAAGAACGAAAATCCGGCCATGGAAGTCTTTCCGATGGTTAACAATTCCGACGGCGCGAACTGGATCGACGTCTCGGCGTTCCTGAACAATTCTGATTCGCGGGACCTTTTTCGGCGCCAGGCCATCCAGTTCCTCGCGTCCGGGCGTTTTCGCGGGCTGATGATCGATTTCGAGGCGTTCCCTGCCAGCGGGCAGCGAGGTTACGTCGAACTGTTGAAGGGATTGTCGGGAGATTTGCATGCTCGCGGTATGAAGCTGTATGTGGCCGTGCCTCCCCATAATGAGGAGTTCGATTACGCTTCGATTTCCGCGGCAGCTGACGGCGTAATCCTGATGAACTACGACGAGCACTATCCCGGGGCCGCATCGGGACCGGTCGCGTCTCAGGACTGGTTCGAGCAGAATCTGAAGTATGCCTTGCATGCAGTCCCGAAAGAGAAAATCATCTGCGCGATTGCAAACTATGGCTACGATTGGGTGGAAAAGCCGAAGAAAGGAAAACTGCCTCCTGAAGTTCACGACAGCACGGTAAGCGTCCAGGATGCCTGGTTGACGGCGCGGGATTCCGATGAGGACGTCAACTTCGATGACGATGCGATGAATCCGCATTTCAGTTATCTGGACGAACGCAACCTGCGTCATGACATCTGGTTCGTCGATGCGGTGACGGCGCTAAATCAGATGCGGGCCGCACAGAACGTCGGCATCCAGACATTCGCGCTGTGGCGACTTGGCAGTGAAGATCGCTCGTTATGGAGAGTTTGGGACCAACCCGGCGATCCGGCAGCACCTGACAAACTGCGCGATGTGCCGCCAGGTGCCGACGTCGACATGGAAGGTCAGGGGGAAATTCTTCGAATAGAGGACAAGCCTTCCCACGGTACCCGCGACATCAGCGTCGATGCCAATAGCAAGATGATCGAGGATGAAGTCTTCCAGAACTTGCCGGAGCCTTACCGCGTCGCGCGTTATGGATATTCTCCGAACAAGATTGCGATCACTTTCGACGACGGGCCTGATCCGGAGTGGACACCTAAGATTCTCAATGTGCTTAAGAACAAGAATGCCTCGGCAACTTTCTTCCTGATCGGCATTCAGACGGAGAAGTTCCCGGGCGTCGCGCAGCGGATTTTTGACGACGGCAACCTGATCGGGAACCACACATTTACACACCCGGATGTGACCAACGCCTCCACTGGCTACATGAAGTTTGAGTTGAACCTTGCCGAAAGGCTCTACGCCAGTCAGTTTGGGGAGCGCACGGTGTTGTTCCGTCCTCCTTACGCCATTGATGAGGAACCCGATACGGCGGACCAGGTTCGTCCACTCGAAATTCCGCAGGAAATGGGATACATCACAGTGGGCAACCGTATCGATCCCAACGACTGGAGCGAGCATCCGCGCCGCTCAGCCGAGCAGATCACTGAATACGTGCTCTCGCATTTGCCGCCTTGTCGGGTAGGAGATCTGCGATGCGGAAATATCGTTCTGTTGCACGATGGCGGCGGCGATCGCTCGGAAACTGTACGGGCCCTACCCATGATCATTGACGGCATTCGGGCCAAAGGGTACGAGATCGCCCCCGTTTACGAACTGCTCGGCATGCAAAAGGCAAATGTGATGGCTCCACTGCCGCGCGGGGAGCGATGGGCCGCTCGACTGGATCGACTCGGCTTCTGGATGTTCCAAGGCGTCATCCTTGGGATCACCTGGATTTTCCTGATCGGCGACCTATTAATGACAGGTCGCCTCCTCTTCATCGGTGCAGCCGCCGTTTACGACCGAGTGCGGGAGAAGATCTTCGGCAGACCGGCGGAGGTGGCATCGTACAAACCGAAGGTCGCGGTGCTGATCCCCGCCTATAACGAAGAGAAAGTTATTGAGAAGACGGTGCGCGCGGCGCTTAATTCGAGTTATCCGAATCTACGTGTAATTGTGATTGACGACGGCTCAAAAGATCGCACTCTTGAGGTCGCTCGTGAGGCGTTCAAGACTGAAGCTGCAACGGGCAAGGTGCTTATTCTTGGCAAGAAGAATTCGGGCAAGGCCGAGGCATTGAACTACGGGATCGAGCACATCGGGGACGCCGAGATTTTCGTCGGCATTGACGCGGACACTATCATCGCGCCCGATGCGATTTCCCGTCTTGTACCGCATTTCATCAACCCCAAGGTCGGCGCAATCGCCGGTAATGCCAAGGTTGGCAACCGCGTGAATCTCTGGACCCGTTGGCAGGCGCTCGAGTACATCACCAGCCAGAACTTCGAGCGCAGGGCTCTCGATGTTCTCGGCGCTGTAAGCGTCGTTCCGGGAGCGATCGGGGCGTGGCGCGTTTCCGCAGTTCGAGAGGCGGGGGGCTATCACATCGATACCGTCGCCGAAGACGCCGATCTCACAATGGCGCTGTTGCGTCGTGGATATCGCGTGGAATATGAAGACATGGCGCTGGCCTACACCGAGGCACCGACCAATGCGAATGGCCTGATGCGTCAGCGTTTCCGCTGGTCTTTCGGCATCCTGCAGGCTGTCTACAAGCATCGCGGGGTCATGGCGCGCAAAGGAGCACTCGGCTGGGTGGCGCTGCCGAACATCTGGATCTTCCAGATCTTCTTGCCCCTGGTATCACCGTTGATCGACATCATGTTTGCGGTTGGTACGATCTGGTACTTCATCCAAAAACACTTCCATCCGGACTCCACGGATCCTGCCAGCTTCCACAAACTCGTGCTGTTCTTCTTTGCGTTCCTGGTGATCGATTTCCTGGCATCGGCGATCGCGTTTGCGCTCGAGCGGCGACGTCCGGACGACAAAGAAGATCCGTTCCTGCTGAGTCAGGTCTGGCTGCAGCGTTTCGCTTATCGGCAGTTGTTCTCGATTGTGCTGTTCAAGACGCTGAAGCGCGCGCTGGAAGGGCGGAAGTTCGCATGGGATAAGCTCGAGCGGACGGCGGCTGTAAAGTACGTTCCGGCGGAGACTCACGAGAAAGTGAATGTGCCTTGATCCAAGCACGTCGCCTCCTGCCCTTCGCGCTCACCTCCATCTTGCTAATGGGCACATCGTCTTCGCAGCAATTGGCGACAACCGAGACTCTTAAGCAGGTAACGGTAGAAATATCGACTGAGAAGGATGTTTACGTCATCGGCGAGCCGATTCGCTTTAACGTTAGGCTCATCAATCGTGGACCGAAAATGGTTTACATCGCCAAGACTTGGTGGTATGCGGGTGGGGGATACGCTGGCTTCTACGTCAATGTGAGGCAGTTGTCCGGACGCCAAACCCGCTTAGGATGCGCGGGAGCAGCAGACCGGGGTTTAGAGAAAGATTCCCGCTCACCTGAGCAAATTCTCCGCGAGGATTTTGTGCGGCTGGGAACTGGCGAGTTTGTTGGCATGAATGACATCTATAACGGCTGCACCGTGAAGTACGCCGGAACCTACGAGGTTAGAGCCTCATATGCTGCGAACGACTTTAACACCCACATCGTTACGGGAATCGTGGACAACAACAGCCAGGTTCTGACGGGTGAAGTTGACTCCACACCGCACAAATTTCGCGTTCGAACTCGATAGAGAATTCCGTTGCGTACTTCGTGTGCAACCCCGGACGAATGCGTCCGGGGCTACACTCACCGGAATAGAAGCGGCGCAAATTCTGCCAGATTCCTGCGCCAGACCATCCACGTATGCATCCCTGGAGTTTCGATGTCGGTATGGTTGATGCCTTTCGTCTTCAACCATTCCCGCAAATTGCGATTTGCGGTGATCAGCCGGTCTTCGGTCCCACACGCAATCCACAACACCTTCAACTGCGAATTCGCCTTGGCATCAAGCTCGGGGAAATCTTTGTCAAAAGGTTCCGGAAGCCCGCCAGCGCTGAAGGCTCCAATCCACGCAAACTTGTCGACATTGTTGAGGCCGGTCATTAGAGATTCCGAGCCTCCCATGGAAAGGCCAGCGACTGCGCGCGACCCGCGATCTTTAATTACGCGGTATTCCCCTTCGACTTTTGGTATGACTTCCGTCAGCAACGCCTCACGGAATTTCGTAAGATTCTGCTCCCGAACTTCCGGATGGTTGAAAATGCCTCCCCAGCCAACGCGGATCATCTCCATGGTGCCGTAGCCGAGCGGCATCACAACGATCATGGGCTTGGCTTTGCCCTGAGCGAACAGGTTGTCGAGGATTACGTTTGCGCGGCCAACGGCACTCCATCCGCTGGCGTCATCGCTATAGCCGTGAAGAAGATACAGTACCGGGTATGCTTTCTTGGCTGTGGAATCGTAGCCGGGAGGCGTGTACACATAGTAGTCGCGATCATCATTGGCCACGGCCGACCGATAGAAATGATGATGCACTTCGCCGTGAGGCACGTCGTTCAACTCCCACGGCAGCGATGGCGGGCCCTGCACGTGCACCATATTTTCGGTCGAGAGCAGATTCGGCTTCAGAAGAGAGTTATAGGGATCAATCATTCGCTGCCCGTCGACAATGATCGAGTATCCGTAATAATCCGGTGGCAGCGGCGGAGTGTTCACCGTCCAGACTCCGGACTCATCTTTCGTCATCGTCAAGGGATCGGATGTGCCTTCGCGCCGGAGTAACACTTGCTGCGCGTTCGGGGCGCGGAAACGGAACGTTACGCTGTCGTCGGAATGAACCTCGGGTGTCACTAATGCAGGAGGAGGTGTTTGAGGGGCTGGCGCCGCGGGCTTGGCGTCCTGCGACAATACGAAGGCATCGAATGCAAGAAACGATAGAAAAAGTGTGAAGCAGAGCTTCATTGGCCGTCTCCGTCAGACGGCACAATTCTAGAACAAGGGAGATGGAACGGAGGCCAAAGATAGGCAAGGCACGTTCCGCCCCGAGCAGAGACGTAGCAAGCTACGTCTCTACGGCTAGATTATTTATGGGAACCTACGTCTATGCGGGCTTGGGCACGATGCAGGGCGTCGAGTGCGCGATTGACGTCTACCGATATGTCGCCACTGGTCAGGCGCTGTTCGGCGCGTTCTTTGGCCTTCCGGGCGCGTTCGACGTCAATCTCGGAGGGTCTTTCAGCCGTCTCGGCAAGAACTGTGACCTTGTTCGGCAGGACTTCTGCAAATCCCCACGCCACCGCAAGCCGCTGTTCCGCGGAGCTCTCGCGGTAGATGATCTCGCCGACGGAGAGCTCCGTGATCAAAGGGGCGTGTCCAGGCAAAATTCCAATGTACCCGTTCTTGCCGGGAATTTGCACCTCTTCGACCGCCGTATCGACAACTTTCTTCTCCGGCGTGACGATCTCGAGTTGGAAAACTTCTGCCATTGGTCGTTACTCGTTAGTCGTTGGCCACCCCGGTCGAAGCTAGCAAACTCGCTAACGACGAACGACCAGCGACCAACGACGGTTCTTACGCTGCTGCCTTCATCTTCTCCGCGGCTTCGAGGACTTCCTCGATGGGGCCCTTCATATAAAAAGCCTGCTCGGGGATATCGTCGTACTTGCCTTCCACGATTGCCTTGAAGCCCTTTACCGTGTCTGCAATTTTGACGTAGCGTCCTTGCGCTCCGGTGAATTGCTCGGCGACGTGGAACGGTTGCGAGAGGAAGCGCTGAATCTTGCGAGCGCGAGCGACGGTCAGCTTCTGATCCTCGCTGAGCTCGTCGATACCAAGAATTGCAATGATGTCCTGCAGGTCTTTGTAGGTCTGTAGGGTCCTTTTGACAGCCTGCGCGACGTCATAGTGCTCCTGGCCGACGATGCGCGGGTCGAGAATGCGCGACGTCGAAGCCAAGGGATCGACCGCCGGGTAAATTCCGATTTCCGTCAACGCACGGGAAAGCACGGTGGTTGCGTCGAGGTGAGCGAATGTCGTCGCCGGGGCGGGATCGGTCAAGTCGTCGGCGGGTACGTAAATGGCCTGCACCGAAGTGACGGATCCTTTCTTGGTCGACGTAATGCGCTCCTGCAATTCGCCCATCTCCGTGGCAAGGTTCGGCTGATACCCCACCGCGCTGGGCATTCGGCCAAGCAGAGCCGAGACTTCGGATCCCGCCTGGGTGAAGCGGAAAATGTTATCGATAAAGAGCAGCGTGTCGGCGCCCTCGGCATCGCGGAAATACTCTGCGACAGTGAGTCCGGTCAGGGCGACCCTGAGACGGGCTCCGGGCGGCTCCGTCATCTGTCCGTAGATCAGAGCAGCCTTCGATTCGGCAGGCTTGCCGGGCTTGATCACGCCCGACTCCGACATTTCCAGCCAGAGATCGTTGCCTTCACGCGTGCGCTCGCCGACTCCCGCGAAGACGGAGAAGCCGCCGTGATTCTTGGCGACGTTATTAATCAACTCCATGATGACGACGGTTTTGCCGACGCCGGCGCCGCCGAACAATCCGATTTTGCCGCCCTTTAAGAACGGCTGGATGAGATCGATAACCTTCACACCGGTTTCGAACATCTCGGCCGTCGTAGCCTGCTCGTCGAATGCCGGCGCGAGGCGATGAATCGGCAGCTTCTCTTTGAACTCGATAGGGCCGAGCTGGTCGACGGGCTCTCCGATGACGTTCATAACGCGGCCCAGAGTGCCCCGGCCCACAGGGACGGAAATCGGCCCGCCCTGGTCGATCGCCTTCATGCCGCGGACCATGCCGTCGGTCGGCTGCATGGCGACGCAGCGCACGCGACCTTCGCCGAGGTGCTGCTGCACTTCGAGAATGACGTTGATGGGCGAGGGAACATTGAAGCCGTCACTGACGACTTCCACTGCTTGGTAAATCGGAGGCAGTTGTCCCTCGGGAAACTGGACGTCCACCGCGGGCCCTGCAATTTGGATTACGTGTCCTACATTTGGCATAAATAGCTTCGAGCTGCGAGCTATGAGCTGCGAGTCATCCCGTCAGCTCCGCATTCAGCCCTCGACCTCACTTGTTCAATCTCAAATTCGCGCTGCTTACTCAAAGCTCATAGCTCGGAGCTCGCAGCTATCTCACATTGCTGCCGCGCCGCTGACGATCTCGATAATCTCTTTCGTGATCTTCGCCTGGCGGGCGCGATTCATGGCCAGCGTCAGGGAATCGATCATGTCAGTGGCGTTGTTGGTGGCCGAATCCATCGCCGTCATGCGCGCGGCATGCTCGGCGGCCACGGACTCCAGCAGCGCACGGAAAATCTGAATGCTTACATACTTCGGCAGCAGGGCGCGGAACAACTCTGCAGGCGGCTGCTCGTAAATGTAATCCACGCGAGACGTGCCGAACTCGGATCCGGAGCCACCGCCCTCCGTCCCGTGCATGCCCACTCCGGCGCTGACTGCGGCTTCTTTAGCCTTCTTCTTTTCTTCCTCAGTCATCTCTTCGGCAAGGCGTACTGCCTGCTCGCCGATCTGCTCGATAGGAAGAATCTGCTCTACGATCAAGCGTTGCGCGATGACAGACTTGAACTCGTTAAAGACGATATAGACGGAGTCGATCTCTTCGCGGCAGTAACGCCGGATCACGCTCTCTGCCATCGCCGAAGCCTGAGAGAACTCCACTTTCCCCAGGATCCCCACATGCTCGCCGGTGATCTGGGTAGCGGCAGACCGCTCTAAGGACTGCTCGTCTGCTTCAACCGATTCCATCAGCTCTGCCAAACTCTTGGTTTGAACCTGGGCCGCCGGATGACGCCGGCGCAAAAAGTCGCGCCCCTTGCGTCCAATCGCCTCAATGTCGAGATTCTTTCCGACTTTTGAATCCAGAAATCGCAGCGCAGCCTTCGTAATATTTGCGTTGAACGCGCCCGCCAGTCCCTTATCGCCAGTCACGACGATCAGAAGGATATTCTTCTCTTCGCGTTGCGCAAGCAAAGGGTGTTTGGGCTCACCGGTTTCAGGATCGTAGATCTCGGCACGCGCCACCAGAGATTTCAAGACATTCGTCAGCATCTGCGCATACGGGCGAGCCGCCAATGCGCGCTCCTGAGCACGGCGCAACTTCGCCGCCGAGACCATCTTCATGGCCTTGGTAATCTGCCGCGTGTTGATCACGCTACGGATGCGGCGACGGATGTCGAGAATATTAGGCATTTTCGAGTTGTGAGTCCCGAGTCGTGAGTCCCGAGCGAAAACCGCATTTGCTCGCGACTCAGGACGCGGGGCTCAAGACTATTTTGCTACCGCTTCCCTTGCTGCCATGAACTGCTGCTTGGCTTCTTTGATAATGCCCTGCAGCTGTCCCTTCAACTGGTCGTCGAGAATCTTTTTCTCCATGATCGTGCGCAGGATGCCGGGGTTCGTCGAGTCTACGTACTTGAACAATTCCTTCTCGAAGTCGCGAACCTGGTTGACTGGCATGTCATCCAGGAAGCCTCCAGTGCCGGCCATAATGATCAGAATCTGCTTTGAGAACGGGAGCGGCGAGAACTGGTTCTGCTTCAGCAGTTCGACCAGCCGCTGTCCACGGTTCAACTGAGCCTGCGTTGCTTTGTCGAGATCGCTTCCGAATTGCGCAAACGCCGCCAATTCCCGGTACTGCGCCAGTTCCAGTTTCAACGTACCTGCAACCTGGCGCATGGCCTTGATCTGCGCGCTGCCGCCCACACGGCTCACCGACAGACCGACGTTCACGGCAGGACGCACCCCCTGGTTGAATAAGTCGGTTTCAAGGTAGATCTGGCCGTCTGTAATAGAAATTACATTTGTCGGAATGTACGCCGAAACGTCGCCAGCCTGCGTTTCGATCACAGGTAGAGCTGTCAATGATCCGCCACCGTTCTTGTCGCTCAGCTTTGCCGCACGCTCCAGCAAGCGGGAATGGAGATAGAACACGTCACCGGGGTAGGCTTCGCGCCCAGGTGGACGCCGCAGCAGCAACGAAATCTCGCGATAGGAGGCAGCGTGCTTGGAAAGATCGTCGTAGATGACCAGCGCGTGGCGCTTGGTATCGCGGAAGTACTCGCCCATCGCGCACGCGGCATAAGGAGAGATGTACTGCATCGGCGCGGGCTCGGAGGCTGACGCCGCGACCACGATCGTGTACTCCATCGCGCCAGCGTCTTCCAGAATCTTCACGACCTGCGCAATCGAGGAGCGCTTCTGACCGATCGCATTGTAGATACAAATAAGATCGTTGCCCTTGCTGTTGATGATCGTATCGAGCGCAACGGCGGTTTTTCCGGTCTGGCGGTCGCCGATAATCAGTTCGCGCTGTCCGCGGCCGACCGGGATCATGCTATCGATGGCCTTAAGTCCGGTGGCCATGGGCTCACGTACCGGTTGGCGGTCGATGACGCCGGGGGCAAGACGCTCCAAAGCGATGAATTTGTCGCTTGTAATGGGCCCCTTGTCATCGATTGGCTGGCCGAGCGAATTTACGACGCGGCCGATCATGGCGTCCCCCACCGGCACGCTCATGATTCGTCCGGTGCGCTTGACCTCGTCGCCTTCTTTGATTTCTGTGTATTCGCCGAGCAGCACCGCACCTACCTGGTCTTCTTCCAGGTTCATCGCGATACCGGCCACGCCGTGGGGAAAGGACAGAAGTTCACCGGCCATGACCTTGTCGAGTCCATACACGCGAGCGATACCGTCGCCGAGGGTAATGACGGTGCCGGTCTCGTCCACAGAGATCGAGGATTCGTAGTTCTCGATCTGCTCGCGAATGAGTTTTGTAATTTCGTCTGCTTTGATTTGTGCCATAGAGTCAGCTTCGAGCTGCGAGCTCTGAGCTACGAGCAAGCAACTTCCTTCCAATCATTGTCTCGTACAGTCTGCCGTCAATAGGGCGGCTCGAAGCTCCTGGCTCCTAGCTCGCAGCTATGAGCTGATAGCTTCTTTAATCTTTTCCAACTGCCCTTTGACCGAACCGTCGTAAATTGTGCTGCCGATGCGGACTACAGCTCCACCCAGCAATGACGGATCCAGTCCATAACTTGCCCGGACTTTCTTGCCCGTTGTCTTTGAGATCTGCGCTTCGAGAACGCGCTTTTCGGCATCACCCAATTCGCGAGCACTGGATATCTGTGCTTCCGCAAACCCGAGGCGGGCGTTGAGTTCCTTTTCCAGTTGCTCAATAATTCTCGCCAAGAACGGCAAACGCCGGTGATCGATCAACACCGCAACCAGGTTGCGCACCTGCTTGTCGATGCTTTCCCGCTGAGCGATGGCATCGAGCAGCTTTCGTTTCTGCTCGGCAGGAACGGCTGGATTCTCCCAGACCCGGCGCAACTCCACGCTACCGGCGAAGAGACTGGCAAGCCTGCGCAGTCCGTCGACTGCACGGCCTGCATCCAGGTGCGCCGAAAAAACTACGTCGGCAAAGGCTCGGGCGTAAGTGCTGGCGACGGAAGCCATCAGCTCCGCTCCTTTCCCGAGGATTCGGAAGCCGATCCCAGCTCTCCGGCGAAGTTACTCACCAGAGTTTTGTCGGTAGCGGCATCGACATGAATCTGTTTTTGCGCGAGACCGACCGCAAGATCCGCCGCGTGAGCTGTCAATTGCCGGCGCGCTGCTTTCGCTGCAGCCGCGATCTCCTGCTCTGCCGAGGCTACAATCTTTTGCGCATCTTCTTCCGCAGCTGCCTTGATGCGCGCCTCTTCGGCAGCGCCTTCCCGCTCGGCAGCATCGCGCATCATTCCGATTTCAACGTCCAGCTTCTGCAGGCGCGATTCAATGTCTGCCAATTTCTGCCGTGCTTCCGCGCTTGCCTTTTGGGCTTCCTGCATTGCTTTCTGAATCGCCGCCGTGCGGTCGCGGAAGATTCCGGGAAGGAATTTGCGACTAGCCCAGATACTGAGGGCGGCAATCACCACAAAATTCAAAATGTAACTTGCCCAGTAAGCTTGTTGCACGCTCAAGCCGGTGAGGCGATGGATTGCTTGGACGGAGGGCGAGTGCTTGAACTCCTCCATCTCATCTTTTTCTTCTTTGCCGCCAGACTCGTCACGGCCAACGCTTTCGTTACTCTCGTGGGCCAGCTCGCGACCTGGAGTTACGCGAGGTTTCTCGGTGTCGGTTTTCTTGGGCTCGGAAGCAGGTGCTTCTTGCGCGCGGACTACGACCAGCCCGGTACCGCTCATCAGGAGCAGCGCAAGAACTGCAATCTGCAGACTTCGATTCGATTTCATCCGCGTCCTGCCCCTGCGGGCTGCAGCACCCGACGTACAATCTCGCGCGCAAGAGCGGCCGCCTCGGCCTGCAATCCTTGCTCGGCTGCGGCGCGATCTTTCTCAATATCAGCCTTGGCGGCCTGCACTTGTGCCTGCGCTCTGGAGCGCGCTGAACTGACGGCTTCGGCGCGAGCCTGCACCACTGCCTGCCGCTTGGCTTCCTGAGCGCGGAAGACCGTGGCCCGAGCCTCGCGCAATCTTTGCTCGTATTCTGCGGTGCGCGCCTCGGCCGCGGCAATATCGGCCTTTGATTTCTCGACCGCGCCCTCTGTTTTGCTGTGCCTCTCTTCCAGAACCCGTTTGAGCGGGCGATGAACGATGACTGTGTAGAGGGCATACAGCAACGCCAGCATAATTACTGTCGGCACCGCTCCGAGCAGTAATTCGCCTAATTGTTTCAGCGTCTGATCCATGTGGTGCTGAGTCTAGATCGAGAAAATGAGGGCTTTGAAAACTGTTAAGTCTATCGTCCGGAGAACTTTGATGTCAACGCAAGAAGATCAGCGCCTGACCGCTCTAAAATAACTGGCGAAGAAGAAACGATGAGCGAGCATGACGCTTGAAAACGAAGAACAAGTCTTTTAAATTCTGCTATTTCCGGAAAATGCGGACATGTAGTATATTTCTGCACTTAAGCCTTGACTTCGGAGTAAAGAGGTTTAGCATAGAGATATCACCTCCGATCCAATTCAGGATCGAATGGGCCGATAGCCAAGGAAAGTCACCGCTTCTTGGTTGCCGGCCCATTTTATTTTGCACCAGAGATGTTCACTCCCCTTTCGTAATTTCACCATTTTTCGGGAAAGAATCTATGCTCATCTCTACGATGACTCGTTCCCGAAAGATCTCCGTGACTAGAGAAAGGTAACGCTGTGAATCGTAGTTTGGCTTTCCTGCTGTTGCTGGTCGCTGTTTTCGCAGGCTGGAGAGTTTATTCCAGCGTTAAACCTGTTGAGCAGGTTGAGCAGAGTTCGGCAACAAAAACGCCCTCGGCCAAACCAGGCGCCCAAATTTGCTTTGTTCCTCTGGACGATTTCCCGGTTGACCAACTGGAGGGCTTGCGAACCAATTACAGGCAAAAATATGACGTTGAGATTTCAATCTCGAAGCCCGTTCTGGTGCAACCCGATCTGCGTGATAGTTCGCGGCGGCAGTTTAGGGCCGAAGATCTCGCTGCAAGCCTGCGCAGCGCATTGCCGGAATTCGATAAAAACACCATCTTGATTGGTTTCACGTCTGAGGACATCTATCCCGTCTCGCAGGACTGGCGATTTGCTTTCGGCTGGAGATCCTCGGCAACGACTTCGGCGGTGGTTTCGACCGCAAGACTTTCACTTCCGTATGCGGGTCTCCCCGCAAGCGCGGAACGTTCTTCCACGCGCCTGCGAAAAATAGTGACCAAGGACATTGGAATCTTCTACTTCGGATTACCCCAGAGTTCCAACCCAAAAAGTGTGCTCTACAACCAGATCATGGGAATCGAAGAGTTGGACAATGTTGGAGAGGACTTCTGATCTTCTTCCCGGCCCCCGAACACTTCCAAAAACTCAATTGGTGCACGCCTGAGCAGTTAGCGCTGGAAGAATTCTGTCCACCAGATCGCGATCTTTAGCCTCATCTTTCAGGATCTCCCATCCTGTAAATACGGCGATCACGTTTTCCTCCGGGAATACCATGAGCCTTTGGCCGCCAAAACCGCGAGCCATCCAGACATAGCCCTGACGATCTTTACGCGGCAGCAGCCACCACTTGAATCCGTATCTGTAATCGTCTTCCGCGTCAGTCGAGACAGCCAACGACTGTCGGACCCAATCTTCGTAGACAATCCGCCTTCCTTCCCACTCTCCACCATGGAGGTACAAATAACCGATTTTGGCCAGTCCGGCGTTGCTCAGGAAAAGGCCGCCTTCGGTATCAACGACTCCAAGCGGACTGCGCTTCCAGAAATGCTCAATACCCAGAGGACCAAAGAGATGCTTCGCGCCGTATTGCTCAATGTCTTCTCCAGTTTCCTCTTCGAAGATATGAGCCATCAATTCCGAGACGCCACTGCTGTAGTTGAATACCTTCCCCGGTTCGTGCGCCATAGGACGATCGATCACATACTGGACCCAATCGTCGCTCGCTTCCATCAGACTGGCGTCGTTCTTGGGATCGTCGTATGCCACTTCCTCATTCCAATCGAGGCCAGTGGTCATGGTGAGAACATGTCGCAGAGTGATGCGCCGTTTGCGGTCGTCTACATTTTTCACTTTGGATGCGTCGAAATAGTCGAGCAGAGGTGTATCGAGGCCACCTTTGAAGTCACCTCGAGTCATGGCAATCCCGATGATGATCGACGAAACCGTCTTGGTCACCGATTGCATGGTGTGCAAATCGGTTCCGTGATAGTACGGGTGCCATGCTGGATCGAAGTAGTTATACCAACCGGTCAGGTGGGCGTTCAGCGGCCCGCGTTCGTGCGCCTCCTTCGTATAGATCTTTTCGTAATCATGGGAGTAATTGCGCTCGAACACCACTTTGCCGCAGCGGTACAGGGCAAAGCTGTCGACCAGGGCATACTTACCCGCGGCCAGGTCTGCGTCAAGCGCCGTCAGCACCTTATTGTCAACGGCAACGGCCTCGGGAATGCCCTTGGGCCAGCCTGCAGTGGGCCACAGCACAGTTGTCACTGCTTTTGAAGCCGGACTCGCCTGATTCTGAGCCGATGCGAGTTCTCCCGCAAAATTCAGACATAGCAGGAGCGCCACCAAACAGGATTGCCTCTTCATGATCTCCTCTGCACTTGGCGTTTAGTTCACGGAGTAGACGACTTTCCCCGCGACCATGGTCGTGACAACTTTGGTCTTGGATATTTCCTCCCGCTTGACCGAGAAAATATCCTGCGACAGGACGGCGAGGTCCGCTTCTTTCCCGACGTCCAGCGTGCCAAGTTTGTCCTCGGAAAACCTGGCGTAAGCCGAACCCTGCGTGTAGGCATTGACTGCCTGCTCGACAGTGATGCGCTCCTCAGGCTTGTAGGAATCTTTCGTCGCCACATAGCCGGCCTGCCCCGCTCCATCGAAAATGCCACCGACAAAATCAGCGCCGTTAGCGGTCTTCCATATCTCGCGAGTCACTGCTTCCTGAATCGCAATGAACGGATTCGGTGGCCAGATGCAGGGCCAATCGCTGCCGAACGCAAGCCGGGTGCCGCTTTTCTCAATGCTCTGCCAGCGATCGGTCGTCGTGTGGTCTTTCGGATCGTAGTTCGATCCGTTGTCGTCACAACAGAAACTCGGCTGCATGCTGGTGATGACGGAAAGCTTGGCCACGCGAGGAATGTCGGAAGCTGGCAGGAAGTCTGCATGCTCGATGCGGAATCGCCGGTCGCGCGGTCCATTGATGCGCTCGGCGTCCTCATAAGCGTCGACAACCATGTGCGTCGAGTCGGGACGATACGCGTGAGTCATGATCTGAAACCCGCGCTTGTCCAGCTCCAGCACCAGCTTCTTGTAATCGACAGCCTGATAGGTAAGCGGGGGAACTAAGCCGGTACCACCGTCGGCAAAGAATTTCACCAGGTTCGCCGAAACCCAGTCATCGTGATAAAGAGCGCGAGCTTTCTCGAGGTCCGCCAGAAACTGCGGCGTCAGATGATGGTTCACCGCGACTGCCCCAAACGAAGTGCGCGTGCGCACTGTGAGTTCCCCCCGATCGCGCAACGCGGCGTACAGTTCGATTTGTGCGAGGCCACCCGTAGCATTTACGACGCTGGTGATGCCGAATTGGTTCAAATGATGCGAGGCGTCCCTCAAAAAGCTGAGCTTCTCCTCCTGCGTGAACACTTTCTGAAGAGCGCGTTCCACAATCTCCATCGCGGCCTCAAGCAGGACGCCGCTCGGATGTCCGCTCGCGTCGCGAATGATGTTCTTCTCCTCGGCCGGATCTGCGACGGGCTGATCGTTGATGCCCGCCAGTTCGAGCGCCTTCGAATTGATAAAAAGTGCATGCTCGGCTGTGAAATGGACGACTACTGGCCTGTCGGAAACGGCGCGGTCCAGCAATTCATGCGTCGGCGTCGAAGGTGGGTTGGTATTGAAATCGGCGCGGACGATTAGCACCTTGTCCTTCGGATGATCCGCCGCAAAGGCTTTGATTTTCTCGACAAACTTCTCGGGATCGTCGGGAGTGATCGTCCCCTCGGGCGTGGACAAGTTGAGACCATGCAACTCAAGTCCACCGAACCACATGTGAACATGCGAATCAGAGATTCCCGGGATGACCGTTTGCCCCACAAGATCGATCACCTTGGTCTGCGGTTGCACGTGAGCCAGGATTTCCTGATCGGTCCCAACGGCTTCGATGCGTGTCCCCGAGATGGCTAACGCCTGGACCCATGGCGCTTTGGGATTGCCAGTGTAGATGTGGCCGTGAACCAGAATTGTGTCGCTGGCAAGAACTGAAACTGACGAACAGACTGCAACTGCTGCACAAAAGATCACGAAGGATCGACGTGCCAGCATTGATTGCCTCCGAAGCACTGACGAGTTGCCGATTCTTGCAAGGCGTAGGCCCTCGCAATCGGCGTTATACGAATGCATTAATGTACGGAAATAACCCCGCCAGAGTGTAATACTTGCGGCTGTAATCTGCACTCAAGGTAAGACGATCGCTCTCAACACCGATACATCACTCAGCCCTGCCCCTTGACGACCCATTCCTGCACGCGGCGCACCACCGACTCCGGCGCCTCGACGTCAAGCTCGACTGCGCCGTCGGTGTACTTTCGCGACGAGATCCTCCCTTTGGCCTCGAGTAACGCCAAGGCTTTCCCTTCTTTCTGCGGGACGCACACGCGCACACGCCTCACCTGATCTTCTTCGATCAACTGGTCGATTCGACGGAGAAGCTCCTGCAGGCCAGTGCCTTCGACGGCCGAAACATAGACGGTGTGGGAACGCTCGCTCTCCGCGTCGGCAATCAAACTCTCGGCGACCTCCTCGTCCAGAAGATCAACTTTGTTCATCACCCGCAGTCGGGGCTTCTTTTCGGTTTCGAGTTCTTTCAGGACAATCTCCACCTGTGCATCCTGCTCGGCCGAAAGACGGTTGCTGGCATCGGATACATGCAGGATCAGCGCAGCCCGCTGCACCTCCTCGAGTGTCGCGCGAAAGGCAGACACGAGGGTGTGGGGTAAATTGCGAATGAAGCCAACGGTATCGGATAACAACACCTTTCGCTTGGACGGCAGATCGACCGCGCGGATTGTGGGATCCAGAGTGGCGAACATCTTCGATGACGACAGCACTGCCGCACGCGTTAATGCATTAAACAATGTCGACTTCCCCGCGTTCGTATATCCGACCAGAGCGACAGTCGCAACGGGGACCGATTCGCGGCGCTGCCGCTGCTGAGCTCGAATCCGCCGCACATTCTCGATTTGCTCTTCAACGTGACGCACGCGCCGCGCAATCTTCCGGCGGTCGGTTTCGAGCTTGGTTTCGCCTGGACCGCGAGTGCCTATGCCGCCTCCAAGCTGTGACATCTCGACACCATGCCCTGCTAACCGCGGCATCAGGTATTTCAACTGCGCCAGTTCCACTTGCAGCTGACCTTCACGGGTCCGGGCGTGGCGGGCAAAAATGTCGAGGATGAGCTGCGTCCGGTCGATCACGCGGCGCTCGATGACTTTTTCGATATTGCGCTGTTGCGAAGGCGTCAGATCATGATCAAAGAGCAGGACATCAGCATTGACCGAAGCGGCCGCTCCGGCGATCTCCTGGAGCTTTCCGGCGCCTACCAATGTCGCTGGATCTGGCCGGTCGCGGCGCTGCAGGATCTCTCCTACAACATCAGCCCCGGCGCTCTCGGCGAGCGTGCGTAATTCTGCCAGGGATTCTTCTGCGTCAAACTCTGGGATGCTGGGCCGCCCGTCAGAGGATGCTGCCGCAGGTGCTCCATCCTTTCGGGATTTTTGCGAAATTGGTGTGGTCGCCGCATTCGCACCGTGCGCAGCATCGCGAGCAGCGGCTGCCTGCGCGGTGACGCTTCCCTTGGCGCCACGGCCGCGAGTACGAGCGTCGAGACCGACGAGGAATGCACGCTCCCGTTCAGGAGCCTCGCGGGTGGGAACGGTCCGGGCGGACAGTCGGCTACCTTCACGCTTCATGTCGCGGGATTGTTGCCGCTGAGAACTGGACAAATCGAAAAACGCCTGTCTTCATCCTTCAGTGCCCGACGCACTCGCCGCCGTAGCTGCCGGCGCTACCGCCTGCGGCTTTTCCGGGTGCGCCGCGTGGGTCACATGGCCCGACGCGACTCGCCCCATTACCACGGTAGAGATGGCATGTTTGAAGATGAGTTGCTCCTGACCGTTTGCCTCCAGGACCACGGAGTACTTGTCAAAGGAGCGGATCCGGCCCGTCAGCTTGACACCACTCAGCAGATAAATCGTGATGCTCGCTCGTTCCTTGCGGGCTGTGTTGAGGAAGGAATCCTGGATGTTCTGTGCCGGCTTATTGCTATCCATAGCCGATCTCCTTAATCTATGAACTACGACCTTCCAACTCCGGCCCAGGACCGCAATGGGCAGGGCATTGCAACAGCATGTTCCTGAAAGCTTTCCTGCGCCAACAGGAACAAGGGGGGACGACCCCGCCGTCCCATCTCCGCAAAGCTGGGTATTCTGGCGGGCAGATGTGAGTACGATACGGCGATCCGGGCGGCTTTTCAACCGAAAGTTGGCAGCCCGGACCCTCTGAGTTGACAGCACCGGCATCGCAAGAGCAGACTTTCGGTCGAATCCAACACCTCGGGTTTTCCGCTTGCCGAATCCAGCCGTGGCCCTGCGGAATCTGTATCAAGCACATCGCGTTTCCGGAGGAGATCGATGCATCATTTCGCCGCAGCCTTACTGGTCCTGCCTACGATTACAGGGAAGGAAGCATCGCTGATGATCCTGCGCTGGTTTCACTTTATCGCGGGAATTCTGTGGATCGGCCTGCTTTACTTCTTCAACCTGGTGAACGTCCGGTTCATGAAGTCGGTGGATGCTTCCGCCAAGCCAAAAATCTTTGAAAATCTGACGCTGCCCGCCCTTCACTGGTTCCGCTGGAGTTCGGTCGTGACCGTATTAGTGGGCCTGGCGATCTGGGGACAGGCCTATGTGGGCCCCGACGCCGAACGGCAAGGAGGCGGCGCGGGAAAGACTTTTGGACTGTTCTTCCTTCTCTGGCTGGTGACGTTTTTCATTCTCTTCTTCGTGATCAAGAAGGTCACGCCGAACGGATACGTGCTGGGCGTAATCACGGCGGTGCTGACCTACGCGGCGGGATGGCTGTTTGTGCACTACACGCCGGTGGGCGGAGACGATAATCATGTGTTGTGTATTGGGATCGGCGGAGGACTCGGCATCGTGATGATGTTCAACGTATGGGGCATCATCTGGCCGAATAACAAGAAGATTATCCGAGGCACGCTCGCCGGGACGTCTCCCGAAAATGCCGCAGCGCTCGCCCGCCAGGCATTCCTCGCCTCGCGGACGAACTTCTTCCTGTCAGTGCCACTGCTGTTCTACATGGCGGCCGCGTCGCATTTTGCGAGCACGGTGATATTCGGGAAGTAACCTCGTCGAGCAGCAAACCAGAACGCATGGAAAAAAAGGGAGCCAGTTTTCCGGCTCCCCAAGAAAAGCGTTCGATCTAGAAAGTGAACCGCACCCCAAAACGAATCTTGCGCCCGTATTGATACCGATACGGCTTGCCATACCAGGAGCTCTGAACGACAGGTGATGCGGAACCATAGGTTCCGGTTCCGCCATTGATCCAGTCCTGAGGGTTATACCCGCCCTCGAGCGTCTGGTACAACTGCGCCCCACCACCTAGCTGAGCGCCGGATTGTGAACAAATTGGTCCCGTTGCTGCGCCGCAAGCAAAGAAGCTTGCTCCTTGCGGGCTCAGCGGGGTGTTGTCGTAGTAGATGGAGTTGAAACCACCGTAGAAGTCGGTGACAGACTTCTGATTAAACAGGTTCGTGGCGTCGGCCGAGAGCGTGAGAGCCTGGTGCTCGTTGTTCTTGTTCACCTTGATTTCGTGCGCAAGGTTGAAATCAGTCTGATAGTACCAAGGCGTACGACGTAGATACGGCGTGCCTATGGTCAGGTTTCCGCTTGTGCCCGTGATATTCGCATACTGGCCGCGACCGAAGATGTATGTGGACTCCAAAGGCAGGCCGTAGGACGCCAGAGCCAAATCGACGTAGGAACCGACTGGTGTTCCCTGATAGGCGTACGAAAAAAAGCCGAACGTTGTGGCGCCGGCCTTCCAGGGCAGTCTGTAATACGCATCCCCTTTAAACGTATTCGGGCGATCGGTCGGCATGGGCCCACTGTTCGACTTACCGTTAGCACCAAAGTAATAAAACGGCTCGTCAAACGATCTCGTCGTATCGGGAGAGTTGCGCCCGGTCGAACCGCCATCAAGCTGGTCTGTAGTCGTCAGTCCCGTGTAATTGCCCCACAGCCGGCTCCACGTGTAGCTGAACATTCCAGCCCAACCGTGGGTTGTACTCTTGCTTACTCGCAACTCTAGACCGTCGTAGTTACGCACCGCCTTTGGCATTGCCGGGCAAGTGGGACATGTGCCAAATGGAATGATAGAAGCGTTGAACTGCATTCCAGGAACACCAAATGCTTCGCCCAGACCGGCCAAGTAGTTGGCGTAACCGTCAATCGTTTTATTTACACCTTCTCCGGGGTTCACGACTGTGTAGAGTTCGAATAGCGATGGATCTGCCAATGACGCGTCCTCGATCACGTGATCGAGACGGCGACGGTCATAACGGGCCTCGAATGCCAGACTCCTGGAAATCTGGTAGTCGACTCCCGCAACGAATTCGTGCTGACGATACGGCTTCACCCCAGGAGCGATCGGCTCCCAAGGACGGAAATTGACATTTTCAATGATCGACGTGCCCGTGCTCGAGTCGACGAGCGACGGTGGCGCCGTACCGCCGCCAAAATTGGCTTCCGTATTCGGCAGCCCGTTCGGGCAAGCGCGCCCATTCACGAATACTGCGTTGATATCAGAGACGGCGAAGCCGCCACTCGAGTTCGGACCCAGAGGGTAGCTGCACTGTTCAAAGGCCTGCGCTCCCCATGACGTTTGTGCCAGTAAGAGCTTCATGACATCGTTGACAACACCGTAACTGCCGAAGATCTTCACTCTTCCATTGCGGGAACCCCACGCAGCTCCCAGGCGTGGTGCGATCTTATCGCTCCACGGAAAGTTTATGGATGCCGGCGGTGTTAAGCCTTGCGCGATAAGGCCCGACGGAACCGGTAATTTCTCCTTCTCAACCCGGATCCCTAGGTTCAGAGTCAAGCCATGGCCAACTGTCCATGCGTCCTGGACGAAGAGTGCATGGTTCCAGTCGCTGGCTATCTGGGGAAGAACGGTGGCGAAATCTTGAACAACAGCATAGCCATACTGACCAGTGCAGGCTCCCCATTCGGCGGTAAGTCCCGTCGTTGTATCACCGCACGCAGTCGCCCCAGTAGCAGTCGATGGACTATGACTTTGCCCCGACCCAGGATACAGAAATACTTCAGGTACATTGCCGTTCTGAGATATCAAGTTCGTCAAGTGGTTGAGTTGGTAGCCTGCCTTAATGTTGTGGGTTCCGGCCCAGCCACTCTTGAAGAACGCCGCGTCCTGGTTGAACTGATAATGCTTGTTCGCATTGTGCAGAGTGAAGTTGCTCGTATATGGCGCAGTCGCCGTTCCCGCCGTCTGCTGAAGACTGTCTGGGTCGCCGCACGCGCCCGGCAACGCTTGACCCAAATTATCAACAGCCCCGCAACTGGTGACAGCCCAAACGAGATTGGGCGTAGAAGTCTGCCATCCAAAGTCATGATAATTCTCAAAGAAATACCCGAATCGCGTCGTCAAAACCACGCTGGGAGAAGCGCTGACGTCAGCTCCGAAATTGTAGGTCGCATTCGGGGCTGACCAACCCAAGCTGTGTGAGTAGAGGGACAAGGGGCTCGTTATTGCGGTGTTCGCATAACCAGCACTCTGTTGCCAAGCTATGGGATCCCCTGTCGGCAAGTTCACTCCAAGCAATCGCGCGTATTGATTCAGCCATGAACCATGAACACGGATCTTTTGGGTTAGCGTGGCATCCAAGCGAGCTGTGGTGTAGTAAGTCTTCTGATCTTGTGTAAAGTGCTGCAGGCCTCCGTTAGCGGAACCGAAGTCGACGCTCCTACTTCGGGACTGAATCATAGGCGCGAAGCCTACAAAGAACTGCAGCCGATCTTTAATGATCGGTCCGCCGAAGGTAAAGCCCGGCTGCAAGATATGACCCTCGTCTTGCTTGGCTTGATAAAGCTGTGCTGCTGGGTCAACCCCTGTTGAACCCAAATCATTCGGATCGTAACGTAAATAGGCATTGTTCAGATTTGCATCAGCGCTGGCCCCTTCAAACGTGAGGAACCCCGTGCCATGATAGGCATTCGTGCCCTTCTTCATAACAACATTAATCACGCCGCCGAGCGCTCCGCCGTGCTCTGCCTCGATGCCAGAGGTCTTTACCTGAACCTCCTGGATAAACTCGAATGGCACGTTGGCTTTCGAGTAGCCACCGGAGTTGTTCTCGGTATCCTGGCCTTCAACGAGGTAGCTGCTTTCTGAGTCGGCTGCGCCGCCAATCGAGAACCCATAACCCAACCCGTTGCCGCTGCTGCCCGGCAACCCGCCACCAGTACCACCAGTCGCCGTACCTGCTAGAGGTTCATTGCGTGCCATCGGAGCGAATTGAATGACCGATTGGAAAGAGTAACCGTGGGGTCCGTTGTCGATGAGATCTTGAGTGACGTTGGTCTGGTTCGTAGTGGTACTGACGTCGATAACAGGGGCCGCGCCCGTGACCTCGACAACTTCGGCTGAAGTTCCAACCTCGAGTGTAATGTCGATCGTTGGAAGTCGACCGACTTCCAAATTCAGCTTCTCCTGCTTCGAGGTCTTGAAGCCTTTGGCAGTGACTTCGATCGAGTAAGCTCCAGGAGGCAGGTTCGCGAATCGATAGTAGCCGGTTGCGTCGCTATTGAGAGATTTGTCGCCGACCAAAGTCGTTCCGTGCACGACTATGTGTGCGTTGGCCACCACTGCTCCGCTGCTATCTTTGACGGTTCCCTGTAAGCCGGCCGTCGTTTCCTGAGCGAATAGAGCCATTCCCGACAACATGGCCATCATCGTCAAAGACACCAGTGCGTTTACGAATCTTGCGAATCGCATCTCCTGCCTCCTTAGAAAAGTCGCCTGCATCGAGAACTCAGAATCCGATCAAAGCCCCAAGCTCTGTGGTCTGAGACAAAAATGCGACCTAACGAGGACCCCGTCCTGCTCCATGTCACAAATATTTGAAGAATGGACCCGACAACTACAGACTGCTCAGGGGAACCCTGCCCTGATCGAACGCGAACCGTAACAAACAAAAACGCACAGACAATACTAGAAGTACATAACAGTTTGCAACTTTTTTCCCAAACAACAAATTGTGATTAGCATTGTTTCTACAGGTTATTTTCAACTCTCGCGAGCCAAGAAGTGTGCTGAAATACGTAGATTTACAAAGGATCTACGCCATTCAATAGAGGCTATCTGTGTGCGTGGAAAGACTTTCTAACGGCGCTTTCGGTTGGGCCTGGCGGCAACTTCACCCGGCGCCAGGACGCGCCGCACGATGGGAGTGTTGAGTTTGTACTTGCGCTCGGCAACGTTTTCCGCATCGTCTTTCACCCGCAGGATAAAGACGGGCAACGTCCCTTCCTTATCGAATGATTCTTTCGTGACGGTTACGGGCAGGACGCCATCCAGGCCATGCTCACGATAGGCAGTCTCGTAGCGGTGCTTCTTCACGTTCCAGGTAAAGACGCGAACCTGGTCGTAGTCGTAAGGCGAGCCATCTCGCGGCTCGGTGAGAAGACAGAGGTACTGAGGAACTTTCTTGTCTCCGTCCTGAACTTCATTCAGAACGAAAAAGGCAACAAATCGCTGGCCTTCGGCGTATTGAGCAATGTCGAGCGGCACGTCGACGTCCACCATGCGCGCGAGCACCCACCCGACGCGGCCCTGATCATCACGGACAAGCCACCAGTCCTCAAACACCGAACTCGGGGCGGGCTTTACAGCCTCTTTCACCTCGCTGGGTTTCGTCGGCTTTGCGGCCGCCAACT
>Ga0207693_10000635_pt1 | contig 31435 bp, 22 predicted proteins | sample LARL81metaG_FD_184347 | JGI IMG/M metagenome (GOLD analysis project Ga0207693, IMG submission 184347) | Corn, switchgrass and miscanthus rhizosphere microbial communities from Kellogg Biological Station, Michigan, USA - LAR L8-1 metaG... | ecosystem: Host-associated > Plants > Roots >... | reverse complement strand
AAGCTGAGTCAGCTTAGCTAACGTCCGGTGGTTAGGAGCTGCTGTAGTCAGACATGCTCATCCCACATTAGTGGCGTGCCAGCTTACGGCGGCCGGCTAATCGCGGCTTCAGGGTAGTCATTTGGGTGTGACGGGTGCCTGGTCTTGACTGGTTAGCGACGCGCTCGGCTGAAGCACCCACCGGCTGCTATGGAGCAGCCTGATTAAGGGTTGCGTCGTCCGGAGTTGGCCGTTAGCTGCCTGTCGGTGGGCATTGGTCCGGCCTTCCGGTCTACGACCGCTTTTGACCCGGAGCGGTCCGACGACTCTCCCCATAGCTGCCATTCAGGAGTAATGGAGCGGACACTCACCGCACTGCCGGTCGATCCGGACCGATTGTCCCTCAGCCGCCAACCAGCTCGGCCAAACCTAGCCGCTTTAGGCTAAGCTGCCGCCCGCGGGGGCGATGAGAAGACCTCCCCCAGGGGTGATCTTGCCGGTGACTGAGCCTTCGCACGCGGTGTTCCTGAGCTACGCCTCACAGGATGCGGAGGCTGCCCAGAAGATCTGCGAGGCCCTGCGTGCGGCGGGGATCGAGGTCTTTCTCGATCAGAGCGAGCTGCGGGGCGGGGACGCGTGGGATCAGAAGATCCGGCGCGAGATCCACGACTGCGCGCTCTTTATTCCTGTCATTTCTGCCCACACGGCCGCGCGGCATGAAGGCTATTTCCGCCTTGAGTGGGACCTTGCAGATCAGCGCACCCACATGATCGCTCGCAGCCGTGTGTTCGTTGTGCCAGTGTGCCTGGACGCGACCACCGAGGCTGCCGCGGACGTTCCAGAGTCGTTTCAGCGGGTGCAGTGGACGCGCCTGCCCAGCGGGGTCACACCCGCGGCCTTCGTCGAGCGTGTACAGCGTCTGCTGTCCGGGGAGCCGTCACAGGGGCCGACAGGGACTCCGTCAGCCCCGCCTCGCTTGGCTGCTGCACCTTCGATCCGAAAGCCCGTCCTGGCACTCTGGCAGTCAAAGGCGGCGCTCCTCGCAACGATTACGGTGCTCGTCGTCGCACTCGGTTACTTCGTCGCAAACCGATTTGTACTTTCGAAGCGTGGTGCAGAAGTTGGAGCGGCACCGGCGCCTGCGGCTCAGAGCGCTCCAGCCACCGCGTTCAACCCCCCGCCGCACTCGATCGCGGTGCTGCCGTTCGTGAACCTGAGCGGCGACAAGGAACAGGAGTACTTCTCCGATGGGCTCACGGAGGAACTGCTCAACTCGCTGGCCGAGATCAACGAGCTGCAGGTCGCCGCCCGCACCTCGGCGTTCTCGTTCAAGGGCAAAGATACCGACATCGGCACGATCGCGCGCAAACTGAACGTGGGCGCGGTCCTCGAAGGAAGCGTGCGGCGTTCCGCGAACACCATCCGCATCACCGCGCAGTTGATCAACGCGGTCACGGGCTTTCACCTGTGGTCGAAGACCTATGACCGGGACTCAGGCGATGTGCTGAAACTTCAGGCCGAGATTGCCACTGCGGTGGCCAGCGCCCTAAAGGTCGCGCTGCTCAGTGATGTCGCAGGCAAAGTCGAGCTCGGCGGGACGCGCAATCCCGCTGCCTTCGATGCGTATCTCCGCGGGGCCAAGGTGTATAGCGCGTATCGCGACAGCAAAGACCTCCCCGCCGCGATTGCTGCGTACACGGAAGCAATCCGCCTCGATCCACACTATGCGCTCGCATTCGCAGCCCGATCGATCGCCCTTTCCGCCGTCGCCGCGGGCGCCGAGACCGAAGCGGCGTTGCGTGAAAGCAATGACAAGGCGCAGGCGGATGCCCGCCAGGCGCTCGCGCTCGCGCCGGATCTGGCCCAGGCCCACCTCGCATTGGCGTACGTTTCGGACGGCACTCTCGACTTCAAGCAGGCGAGTGAGGCGTACGAGCGGGCCCTCGCGCTCGCGCCGGGCAATGCACAGGTCTTGCGACGAAGTGCCGAATTTGCCGCCAACATGGGGCACTTCGATGCGGGCCTTGCGGCCGCCCACCGCGCCGTCGTGCTCGACCCGCTCGCTCGCGAAAGCCATTCCCTGCTCGGCCGGGTGCTGTATGCGGCCCGCCGGTATGAGGAGGCGGTTGCAGCTTTTGCAGAAGTCATCAGTCTTGACCCTGACCGGAAGCAGACCTACGGGCAGCGCGGACTTGCCTATTATGTGCTCGGGGATCTTAAGAATGCGCGCGCCTCATGCGAGACCCAGCCGGACTCCTGGTTCAGTCAATGGTGCTTCTCGGTGGTCTATGACAAGCTCGGCCGGCACGCGGATGCGGAAGCCGCGCTTGCGAAGCTGAAGGCAGCACTCGGCGATACCGCGGCGTACCAGTACGCCACGATCTATGCTCAGTGGGGCAATCGGGCTCAGGCGCTCGAATCGCTCGAGACGGCGCTGCGGCTGCGTGACCCGGGCCTGGTGTATCTCAAGACCGACCCGCTCATGGACCCTTTGCGCAAGGAGCCGCGCTTCCAGGCGGTGATGCGGGAATTGAAGTTTCCGAGTTAAGCGGCGGTGCGGTTCCGACGCAATTCATTCGGTCCTCGAAGATCGTTCCAACGTCCGCTATGTGGAAAATTGAGGGTTCTGCCTGAGCGGCCGGAGTTGGCCGGGAGCTGCCTGTCGGTGGGCATTGGTCCGGTCTTCTGGTCTACGACCGCTTCTGACCCTCCAGAGACGTTGCGGTCGCTCCAAAGCAGACATCAAGACTGCAAAAGCAGACCTTGAATCCGCCACATGCTTTCCGGATCGCGCTGTGCCGCCGCAAGGCGAGCGGATTCAACCTGCCGCACTAACTAGGCTATGCTGCCTGCCACGGAGGCGGTGAGAAGACCTCCACCGCATCAGGTCAGGGTGGTCCCTCGTGACTGAGCCATCGCACGCCGTATTCCTTAGCTACGCCTCCCAGGATACCGAGGAGGCTCAGAGGGTCTGCGGCGCACTACGCGCAGCCGCCATAGAAGTTTGGTTTGATCGGAGCGAGCTGCGGGGTGGGGACGCGTGGGATCAGAGGATCCGCAAGCAGATCAAGACCTGTGCGCTCTTCGTTCCCATCATCTCGAAACACACCCATGAGCGAGCCGAGGGGTACTTCCGGCTCGAATGGAAGCTCGCCGTCGATCGCTCGCACCTAATCATGACCAACAAGGCCTTCCTTGTGCCGGTGGTGGTCGATGACACGGCCGACGATGATGAGAACGTGCCGGAGAAATTCCGCGAGGTGCAGTGGATGCGTCTGCCGGCGGGTCAGAGGCCACTGGAGTTCGTCACCCGAATTCAGCAACTCCTATCCGGGGAGTCTCCTCAATCGAATACGCCGGCTCGCGGGCCCATAGCAGCGATCTCGGGAAGATCCTCGCCTCTGGGTCGTGCCAGCTTCTCTCCTTCACCGCACTCAATCGCGGTACTGCCGTTCAGCAATATCACCGGCAGCCCGGACATGGACTATCTGGGCGACGGCATGTCCGAGGAGTTGATCCACAAGCTCACACGCGTGCCGGGCTTCCGAGTGCCCGCGCGCACCTCGTCATTTGCCTATAAGGGCAGGAACGCCAATGTTCGCGACATCGCTCGCGATCTAAACGTCGCCCTGATCATCGAAGGAAGTGTGCGCACTGCAGGCGGACACATTCGCGTGACCGCGCAAGTCATCGATGCTCGCTCCGGCTACCATGTGTGGTCGCAGACCTACGATCGCCAACTAGCGGACCTCTTCGCGCTGCAGGACGAACTCGCCAGCGCGGTTGTCAACGCTCTCCAGGGCGATGGGTCATCCCTCGCGCTACGAGAGATCATCTCGGCGACTCCGACTCACGACATCGAGGCCTATCAGCTTTACCTCCAGGGGAGTGCCCTCTATTCCCAGCCCTCGGTGACCAACATTCGTAAAGCCATTGAGTTGTGCAACCAGGCAATTCGACGCGATCCCTCGTTTTCCCGCGCCATGTGCACGGTGGCACTCGCCCACATTCTCGCCGCCGGCAATGGTTGGGAGCCCCTGCCGTCTGCACTCGCTAACGCAGAGCAGAACGCGGATCGCGCACTGGCGATCGACGCGGCACTGGCGGACGCACGCGGCGTGCTGGGGGTTGTGCATGCGTGCCGCAGACAGTGGCTCGAGGCAGAGGATCATTTTCGCTCAGCCCTCAGCGTTACCGAGATCAATCCGATCACTGCACAGACTCACTCCATCGTGCTCCTCGCGTCCGTCGGGCATCTCCGCGATGCCGTGCGGGAAGCCGAACGGGCTTACCGTCTCGCACCAGCGCTGGCACACGTGCTCATGGTGCGCGCGACTCTGCATTCCCTTGCCGGCAATGACGCGGAAGCACTGAAGTACACTGACTTTGCAGCCGCGCATGGCTGGCCCATCAATGTCAGGCCGTTTCCACACATTCACTCTGTGGCGGCAGTGCGTGCGGGACGCTACTCGGAAGCGGTGCAATGGACTATGGAGGCGCTTTCAGCGTACGGGCGTCCGGCGGAACTTGAGCCCCTGGTAAGGTCCGTGTTCAGGGCTTTTGCGCAGCCGGCCGTGCAAAATGAAGCTCTTGCTGCCATGGGTAAGTTTTTTGCCGAGCGCAGCGCGGAGGTCGTCAGAACCACGTCGCTTCCCAGATTCCTCATGCATTGGTCGGTCGTATTCGCGAACCTCGACTTCGCCTACCTTGTATGCAATCGCGCGCTCGATTATTTTGATGCTGAGGGCGCAATGGCCGTGACGACTTTCGTCCCGCACCTCTGGATTCCGGAGTTCCGCGCATTCCGACAGGATGCCCGCTTTAGGGCACTCGCCACGCGACTCGGTTTGCCGCCTTACTGGCAACGATACGGACCCCCGGATGCCCACGACATTCCCGAATGACATCCCTTGGTCGCCGTGCAGTGAGCGTGTTCCATGGCTGGCTCCCGTAGTTGTAGGGCCAACCAATTTGCTCTCGCCGCGACAATGGTCGCTTCGTGACCCCTCAGCGACGTTGCAAACCCCGATAGCGGGTCGTTGAAGAACTAAAGAGCGGACACTGCCCGCACTCTCCGGCCCGATCTCGGCCAACCTTGCCGACTTGAGCTAAGCTGCCGCCCACAGAGGCGATGCGCAGACCTGCGAGATGGGGGGCGGAGATGAATGCGTGGATTGTCCTCGTTCTTGGATTTGCTCTCATGGCAGGTTGTGGCGGCGGAGGCAGTGACGGCACTCCCGCGGTGCCATCCAGGTTCCTCTACGCGTCCGCTAACGGCGGCCCCAATACTCTCCCCAGCGACATTTACGGCTTCGCCGTCTATCCCGGCGGTGCGCTCAGTCTGGCTCCAGGGTCGGGGTCGCCGCCCTCAACAGGGGACGGCGGCGCGAAGCCAATTGCGATCACGCGTGACTCTAAGCTCCTATATGCGACGTTTGCGTATCTCGGAGCAACTGATAGCGGTAGCAAGCTGCTGGCTTTGCAAATCAATGCGGATGGTTCGTTGACCAATGCTCCGGTCCCTTCCTACTCGATGTTCGATGTGCAGCTAGGCCTCGTGGCACACCCGACGGCGGACTTTCTCTACGCGTCCGGAAACTCAGGCGTTCTGACGGTCTTCGCAATTGATTCCGCGACTGGTGCCCTTAGCCCGACATCGTCTATCACCTTAGGCAAATTCCTCAGGAATTCTGCAGTGATAACACCCAACGGGCGATACCTCTACCAGAACGACCTTGACCGCAACGACGATTTGTTTCCCACGTCACTGCAACTCGCGGGTTTCTCTGCGGACGCGGCGACCGGTGCGCTCAGCCCCGTTCCGGGGAGCCCCCTAACGCTGACCACTCCCTCTCCCTCTACTACTTCCTCCTCGGGGCCGATGGTTATTGACCCGACCGGGAAGTTCCTCTACGTCGGCTACCAATTTGTCGTGGTGAATGTCGGAGATGACGGAGGGCTGGCCGCCTATTCGATCGATGCTGCGTCCGGCGCACTGACCGCTGTGCCCGGATCACCGTTTGGTGTCGGTGGGGTTCCGAACTCGGTCGCTATCGATGCCTCTGGGAGGTTTCTGATCGTCAGCACATATCCGCGACTAGGCGGGCCGCCGGGGAATTGCCTCGCCGTGTTATCTATCGAAAGTGGCACCGGAGCGCTGACTTCAGTGCCGGGATCGCCCTTCGGGCCGATGCACTCGTGCGGGCCTGTCGCTGCCGATCCCTCGGGACCGTATGTATACGTCGGAGCGTACGGGCTAACTGAGAACACTCCGGGCACTGTCGTGGTGCTTTCACTCGATCAGTCGACTGGAGCGTTAGATCCCATCGGCGACACAACGATTCCGGACGACTTCAACGTGGCATCCATGGCCCTGACCCATTGACCTCACTTGGGACCAAGCCTTACGACGTAGCGCACTTCTATCCGCCTGCGGGAGTCGAAGTTTCTGCGCTGAGTAGAGCCGAACGCTCCAGGACCTTTTTACGTTGGGCTCGCACGTCCGCTTCGCGAAAATCGACGCGGTCGAGCTATGTGACCGCTCCTGGCCGTTATGAGTCATCCGTCATTTTCTCTTGAGCGGCAATCGGGCCAGCACCAGACGCGGGTGCTTTTGAGGGCTCACTGCGAGGCTGGTACACGAAATCTGCTAATTTACTTCCGGGCGCCGCTCCCGACTACGCTAAATCAAGGGCTTGGGACAGGGGAAACAAGGGAAACAAGTCCCTCCCTTTCCACCCATACATACGAGAATCGTAGCCGCGCCGTGGCGGTGGCATTCCGATGACCCTTTCGAGGGGATGAGCGCTCCACGAGCGGACTGCTCGCTCCAGACGTGGTTGGCCTGCCGCGAGTTCGCGGATAGACTCCTCGCCAATCGAAGCGCGCGAGTATCCAGACATGCAATGCCGGTGTCGGGTTGACCGCCTGCCCCTGAACGAGGGAATGCTGGTATTCACGACGCTCGCCTTCGCCACCTACCTTGCCTACGAATTCACGCTCCTGTCTGCCCTCAGGGGCATGCCGCACCAGCCCCGATACATCGATCTCGATGAGGCACTGCTGCTTGCGGTGTTGTTCTGTTTCGGACTGCTGTTCTTGTCGTGGCGGTACTTTTGCCTGCAGCGCAGCGAAGCTGTGCGCCGCCGCGCCTCCGAGCAGCGTGCTCTCAGACTCGCCGAGCGAGACACCCTCACGGGCCTGCCCAATCGAGCGAGCTTTGAGCGTGCAATTCGGGACACACTGGTTCCTGGGTTGCCACCTCAAGCGATCCATGCCGTCTTGCTTCTCGACATCAAGGACTTTCGGCGGATCAACGATACGTTCGGCCACGGCATCGGTGACGAGGTCTTGATGCGTGTGGCCAAACGGCTGCAGCGGGAACGCCGCGGCGGCCTCGTCGCAAGGCTTGGTAACGATGAATTCGGGCTACTGGTGCCGGATCTGAGCAGCACGGAGCAAGCCACGAGCCTGGCATTCAGCCTGACGAATGCCCTGCACCGACCGATGTTGATCCACGACGTTCGCTATGAGCTCGAGGTCGGAATCGGCGTCGCGTGCGTCCCACAGGATGGACGAGACGAAGGGGAGATCCTGCGTAAGGCGGAAATTGCGCTGCACCGCGCTGCGGCGGCGCCCGGGGCGGGCCTGCGATTCTTCGAGCCGTCGATGGACCTGGGCATACGCGAGCACGCGATTCTCGAGCGAGACCTACGTGAGGCGATCACCGCCGGTGCCGTGCAGCCGTTCTATCAGCCGATCGTCGATCTCGGCTCGCGGCGGCTCATCGGATTTGAAGCGCTCGCCCGTTGGACGCACCCCGCGCTGGGACCGGTGGTTCCCGACCGCTTCATCCGGGTGGCCGAACGCTGCGGACTATTGGACGTGCTCAGCGAGCACCTGCTGCGCCAAGCGGCACGAGCCGCGCTCGCATGGCCTGAGCATGTGCGCCTCGCCTTCAATATCTCCTCGGCGCAGCTGAACTCACAGACCTGGCCCCTGCGCCTCCTGTTCGTCCTGCAGGAGTGCGGGCTCGCACCGCAGCGGGTCGTTGTCGAAGTGACGGAAACAGCTCTGTTTCAGGACCTGCACTGCGCTCAAAAGGCACTGGCCACGTTGCGTGGCGGGGGCACCCTTATTGCGCTCGATGACTTTGGTACTGGCGCCTCGAGCCTGCATCACCTGCGGGAGTTCAAGGTCGACGCGCTCAAGATCGACCGCGGATTCGTTGGCGCGGTTGTGCTTGACTCCGAGGCGGCGGCGCTGATTCGTGGTGTGATCGGTCTGGCGCACGGCCTCGAGCTGAAGGTCACTGCGGAGGGCGTCGAGCACGAGGAACAAGCTGCGGCGCTGCTCGCGCTCGGCTGTGATCACGCTCAGGGTTTTCTGTACGGGGCCGCGCTCAGTGCGGGCGAAGCGGCGTCGCTCGCCCTGAAGGAATAGCCACGCCGACAAAGTGCTGTCGTCGCGATCGGCCGCCAACTTCTGCTGCGAGGTGCGCATGAAAGCCGAACAAAAGGTCGTGGCAATCGGTGCGGCGAGTGGCGTCATCCTGATGTCGCTGAGTGTGTGGCTCCTTGCGAAGGCACTGCCGGCACCCTCGGTCTCGGGCCTGCTGCAAGAGCGCCTGGCGTACGCCTTGCCAGCAAATGTTTTCGCGATGTTGCCACTGTTCATACTGCTGGTCACGATCGCAAATTCCCGTTTCTTGAGCGAGGCGATCGACCCCACGCGGCGTGCGGAGAGTCGTTCGATGGAAATTGACGGGCGTGTAGCCGACAACACGCTGCAGCAGAATTTCGTGTTCGCCGTTGGGTCGCTCGCGCTCAGCACCCTTGTTCCATTGCAACACCTGCAAGTCGTTTGGGCCTGCGCAATCATCTTCGTCGTCGCCCGCGCCTGCTTCTGGCTCGGCTATCGCCTCAACCCACTCTATCGCGCTCCAGGTATGGCAGCGACCGCGTACATGAACCTGGGCATCATCGCTTACGTTCTTTTCCGTACGTTCACGGGTTGAACCACGAGGTTCGCAACCCCCGGCAGGGAGGCCGGAGTCATCACTCCATCATGCCAGTCTCTCGCCGGCAGGCCGTTGCCATGAGTTGCGGCCACCTACCAGAGTGGGTGCGTCGCTATATCAGACGAAGGTCCGATAGCCGGTTGCACCCGGTAGCGCCACAGTCAGCGGCGCGGCCCTGGTGGCTGCCGGCTCGTCTGATCTGTACTTCTGTGCCAAAGGTGCCCCCGGAAAGGAAGCGAATTGGTGTGGTCGGTGCCGAAAAAGGCTGTTTCCCGGACTTCCGTCCGTACGGACTGTTTCGATGCGTGGTTCAACAAAACGTGCGGACCGTAGAGATTGAAAAGATGAGGTAGCCGGCGGAGCCAGGCAGAGAGGATCTTCGGATGCCGTTCGTTACACCGATTCCAGTCCGTTTGCGGCGGTCGTCTATTCTCGCGATCCTCGCTTGCACAGGCTTTGCCAATGCACTCGGCATGGCTGCAGCGGCGCCGCCCGCTGCCGCGCCGCGGCCCACTGCCCCCCCGACGCCTGCTCCCGCGCCGCCGAAAGAGGAGCTCACGCTAGACCTGGAGCACAAGTCCTGGAAGGGCGATCTCGACGGCATGATCGCGCGGAAGGTTATCCGGGTGCTCGTGGTGCCCAGCAAGACCTTCTATTTCGTGAACAAGGGCGTCCAGCGCGGGGCCACGTACGAGTTCGTTCGCCAGTTCGAAGACGACCTCAACGCGAAACTGGCGAAACAGAAGAAGCTCCCGAAGAACGTCAAGGTGAAGGTGTTCTTCGTGCCGATGGGGCGCCCGGAAATTGCGGCGGCGCTGATTTCCGGCAAGGGTGACATCGCGGCTGCCGGCCTTACCATCACCGAATACGGCAAGGCGCTCGTCGACTTCTCGGTGCCGATTTACACCGGACTCGACGAAGTCGTGGTGTCGGCACCGGGCGTGCCCGCGATGAACAGCGCGGAGGAACTATCGGGCAACGAGGTTTTCGTCCGCAAGGTTTCCAGCTCCTACGATGCCCTGGTCACGCTCAACCAGCGCCTCGCCGCGCAGAAGAAGCCTCCCGTGATCATCAAGGAGGTCTCAGACGCTCTGGCGGACGAGGACATCATCGAGATGGTGAATGCCGGATTGCTGGGGCGGACCGTCATCAAGCTGCCCATCGCGACGTTCTGGAAGCAGGTGTTTCCACAGGTTACCGTCAGCGAGCAGGCCAAGGTTCGCACGGGCGGTGAGATTGCATGGGCGATGCGCAAGGACAGTCCGCAGCTGAAGGCCGCGGTCGACGCCTTCATCAAGCGCAATGGGAAGGGTTCGAGGATCGGCAATACGATCCTGGCCCGCTACCTAGGGAGCGCCAAGTACGTCAAGGACGCCACTTCAGCCGCCGAGCGCAAGAAGTTCCAGGCTCTGGTCGGTTACTTCCAGAAATACGGTGACAAGTACGACGTGGACTGGCTCATGATGGCCGCACAGGGATACCAGGAGTCCCAGCTGAACCAGCAGGCGAAGAGCCCGGTGGGCGCCATCGGGGTGATGCAGGTGATGCCGGCCACGGGCAGGGAAATGAAAGTCGGCGACATCACGCAGACGGAGCCGAATATCAACGCCGGTGTCAAGTACATGCGCTGGATGATCGACAACTACTACGGCGACGAGCCGATGACTAAGCTCGACAAGGCGCTGTTTGCGTTCGCTTCGTACAATGCCGGCGCGGCCCGCATCGCGGGCCTTCGCAAGGAAGCGGCGAAGCGCGGGCTGGACCCCAACGTCTGGTTTCACAACGTCGAGTATGTTGCCGCCGAGAAGATCGGCGCGGAGACGGTCACCTACGTCAGCAACATCTTCAAGTACTACGTCGCCTACCGGCTGATCATGCAGGAGAAGGCGGAGAAGGAGGCGGCGACGAAGGCGCTAAAGACACAGTAGAGTTTCGGAGACCGACTCCGGGTGTCTCTCTTGCCGCGGTGCACTGCAGCTCGGCAACTGACCCCTTGGGCCGGCTCGCCGGCCGCCGTCGGGATCTCGACCTCACTGACCCTCGAATTCTCGTAGCTCGCGTTTTTGATAATTCCGCGCAAGACTACGGCAATGGTCACTCAGGGAGCACTCATTTTGACTGGACAAAACAGCCTCAACTCGCCCTTGTACGTGAGGCATTGATGCCTACCGCGGTCCGCAAGCTCGGTCTCCGCGCGCTGGCCACACTCATGGTTTGCGCCGTCGCCCTCATGACTCCCGGATGCGGCGGCACGAAGCCGACCAGCCAGCAAACAATCGAGCGCTTCAGCCAGGAGCTACGTGAGGCGGTCTCGGCCAATGTCGCTGACCAGGGACGAAAAACCCAGATGCTGCTGGTGGTCGACCAGCTGGAAGCGCTTCACATCCGCTTCAGCAAGGAGACGGCTGATTTCGTCGATAGCTATCGCAAACTGAACGCCGACTACGACGCAGCGCGACCGGCCTTCGACCAACTGTTCTCGGACTACAACGCGAAACGCGTCAAGGCGCGCGATCAAGCTCTCGATCTGCACTTCCAGCTGGCATCGCTGGCGGCTCGGGGGCAAGGCGCCGCCAACGCCGGTGAGTGGGACGCCATTGGGAAGGCTGAAGTGAAGTTGTACGAAGAGGCTAACGCGGCACGTTTGGCCGAGGGGAGGGCGAAATGAAGGTCCATCCCAGAGAGCGCGGCCAGGTCCTCATTCTGCTGGGGATATGGCTGTTCTTCGGCGGGGGTGCTGCTAGCGCACTGGTCGTTTATGACCGGTCACCCAAGGAGACCAAGAAAGTGGTCAAGCGGGTGATTACGGACGACGGCCGCAGGGATGTGATCCTGGCGGATATCGGCCAGTGGGAAAAAAACCTGAAAAGACAGGACAAGGAAGTCGACGCGGGTCGCAAGGAGTTGCTTGAAATCTTGCGGCGCAAGGAAGCCGTGCGCTCCGAGGTGGAGCCGATCACGGCGAAGCTGGACCGGACATTCCTCGAGATGGATCGTAACTTTCTCGACGTGCGTTTCCGCGTGAAGGAGCAGGTGACAAGCGCGGAGTGGGCCCAGATGGTGGCGCGGCCCGACCGCTAGGGGGCCCGCCACGGCAGACACCGCCATGCCGGGCGAAGTTCGTTGCGCGATCCCCAAGGCAGGCGGCGGTCGTGCCTTGGCCCGGGGGCACTTTGCGATGGAGACTTCCCGGCGAGCTCCAACGTGGGCTGTCCTGAGCCTGTTGGCCTTGGTATCGATGGGACCGGCTGCACCAGCGCTGGCCCCATCCGCGCTGGGGGAGCCGCCAGTTTCGGGCACTCCGGCGGCGCCAGTCCGCCAGTCGGCCGATGCCCGCCTGCTCGCTGCGCTTCGTTCCAAGGTCCCGATCGAGCCGATCGAGGTCAAGGAAGATCCGTACCAGATATGGCGCGCCCGGGAGCCGCCGCGCGCGCCGGCCGGCACGGTGTGCGGCGTCCGCTTCGAGAGGGATCTCGTCCACTACCACCTGGCCACGTTCGCCACGGAGGTACAGGCGCGAACAGCCGGGTTCGCGGTCACCCACGTCGGCGCTTGCGGTACCTGCTCGACCCTGCAGGACCTCGCCGTCTACCTGGAGAAGCCGGACCTCACGGCGCCCGTGCGCGCGTGCGGAATGAAATCCGGCGCGTCGGCCAGCCTCGCATGCCTCAAGGATCTCGGGTTCAGCGCCGCGTGTGCGCGGACCTGGTTGTACGACGTCGAGAACACCCGCCGCCATTGCTTGGGCGTCTGCATGTCGAGCTGGATCAGGGGTGAGGCGTCGACGGGAAAGGACGGCCGGCTCAACGCCTGTCTTCAGTGCGACGAGGATCATTCCGGCCCGGTCTTCAAGGCGAGTGCCGGCCGGACCCGCCGCAACTCAGGGATCCGCTCCTCGATCCCGCGCCCGAACGAGGAGGTCGCTCCGGTGGTCCACGACTACGTCCCGGGTGCGGCACTACCTTGATTAGGCCGTGCTTGCAGGCGATGGAGTTGCGTTGCCGCCAAAAGCCCCGGGAAGCTGCCCGCGGGGGCCTGCGGTCGGTGCGGCCTGACGCATGCCGGGGCCGTGTAGCCGTGGCGAGCAGCTGTCGTTCGCGCGCGCCACCTGCTGGCGCGCTCCTCAATCCGGATCCAGCTTGCACTCCAGGAGCGGCACCGTGTGGGTCTTGTTCGCAATCCTGTGGCCCAGAAACAGGACGATGAAGACCGGGATTACCAGGTAGCTGGTGATGAAGTCGAACCAGGAAAACACCGGCTGGCGGAATACCCCGGCGTTGGCGCCGAAAAGCACGACGAGAAACAAGACTGCGGCAAGCCACGGACCGTAGGGGAAGAATCGCGCTTTGAACTTCAGCTGCTCCAGGCTGCGGCCCTGTGCGATCCAGGCCCTGCGAAAGCGCAGATGACAGATCGCGATTCCGAACCAGATCAGAAAGCCGCTCAGACCGGAGGCGTTGTAGAGAATCTGGTAGATCTTCTGCTCGCCCACGGTCGTGGAAAAGAAAGCCACTGCACTCAACAACCCGGTGGCGCACAGGGCCGCGACCGGCACACCACGACGGTTGGTTCGCTGAAAAACCGCCGGGGCCTGGCCGCTGTGCGCCATGGCGTGCAGCATCCGGGACGCGACATACATCGAGCAATTACCGCACGACAGCACCGAAGACAAGATCACCGCGTTCATGATGTTGGACATGTAGAACCCGATACGCGGGAGCTGCTGGAACACCATCGTGAACGGTGAATAGGCGATGTGACTCTCATCGCCGTGCATCAGGTTGGGGTTCGTGAAGCTGATCAGGGTGCCGACGACGAAGATCGAACCGATGTAGAACAACAGGATGCGCCAGAAGACCGTCTTGATCGCCTTGGGGACATTCGTGGTCGGGTTGTCGGTCTCGGCGGCCGCCAGGCCCACGCCTTCCGTGCCCTGGAAAGAAAATCCGGCCACCAGGAACACCGCGAGCATCGCCCTGAATCCCCCCACGAAGGGGGCCTGCGCGCCGGTCGCGGGGTCCCCCAGGGTCCAGTTCTGCAAGCCGACGTAGTTATTGCCGAGGATGCCGACCATCATCAGGGCGCCGACCGCCAGAAAGATGACCACCGTCACCACCTTGATCCCGGCGAACCAGTATTCGGACTCCGCATAAACCTTGACCGACAACAGGTTCAGCATCAGCAGCACCGCAAAGAAACCCATGGCCCACAAACTGGAGTTCGAGTTCGGGAACCAGAACTGCACGATGAGCGCTCCGGCCACCAGTTCGGCCGCCAAGGTGATTGCCCAACTGAACCAATAGTTCCAGCCCACCGCAAAGCCGAGCGAGGGGCCGAAGAAGCGCGCCGCGTACGTAGCGAATGAGCCCTCGATGGGCAATTGCGTAGCCATCTCGCCAAGCGACTGCATCATGCAGTAGACGGCCAGCCCCATGACGGAATACGCCAGCAGCGCGCCGCCGGGTCCCGCCTGTGAGATCGCCGCGCCGCTGGCGAAGAATAACCCCGTCCCGATGGCGCCACCGATCGCGATCATGCTCAGCTGCCGCAGGCCAATGCCGCGCTGCAGGTCGTACCCTGTGCCGGAGGTCGGGTCGCGACTGCTTGTCATAGTTTGATCACCATGTGCAGGGGCCGGGAGACTCACGTGATGCGGCGGCCCGGGTAGTGCTCCGGGTCCTGACGTGTCAGATGTAGCACTCTCTGTTGGCAAGCGCCACCGGGGGTCCACCGAGCTAGTGCAGCGAGGCGCAGCACGTTGCCGCAGCGTCGGTCATGGGAGCGCCAGCACGCCCAGCTCGCGCAGGCCGCGGATCACGATCTGAACGGCGAGTGCCACCTGCAGAATCCCCAACACGGCGCCCACCAACTGGAGTACCAGAAGCACCGGCGGGCGCATGATCTGCCGCACGAACAGCATGGTGAGAAGGTTGAGCAGCATGACGACTCCCAGCAACACATAGATTTGTGTCGGAGTCGCCTCGCGACCGGCGGCGAACACCGCGATCAGAGCGGCAATGCCGTAGGGCGTTACAATGAGCGGGAACGTGAGTTGCAACGCAGCCGCCATCGGATCAGTCGGCAGCGGGGCGGCCTCCGCGTGCACTGCACTGTAAGGGGCCATCACGACGGACAGCGCGGCGAGGAAGAAGATGATGCCGGTGGCGATCAACAGCGCTGGCACTGAAACATGCCAATTCTTCGCCAGCGCGGTTCCGACATAACCCCCAACGATCACCGCGATGAGGCCGAGGGTGAAGGCCCGCAAGGCGATGGCGCGCAGCGCGCCAGCGTCGAGGGTGTGGGTGCGCTGCGCAAACGGCCCGAGCAGCTTCAGGGGCCCCAGCGTAATGAAAAAGATGGTGAAGACCGCACCCAGCCCGAGCCCCGTCACCTGGTTCGACACTCTTTGACCCTCCCGGGGAACCGGCAGCCCACGAGCGGACTGGACCTTGGGGTGCGCTCTGCCCGGGCGGCGAATAGTCAAGCCCCGGGTGTCAACTATGAGCGCTGCGCTGCCATTGGAAATGGGACCTTGGTCCGATCAGCCGCAGTGCAGCTAAAGAATGCGTGGAAGGCCAACTGCCATGCATTATCCTCACCACTACCCCAGCGCGTGAGTTGATGAGCCTGTCTCCACCTGTCGCCCCGGCCATGAAGGTGCTGGCCTGCACCCTGATACTGGCTGCCCCGTCGGCTGCCGGCTGGGCCGCACCCGCCGCAGTGTCGCCCGCTCTGCATCGCGACCAGTTCCGGGTCATTTACGAGGAACCGAAGAACCCTGTGCACGAGCCGCTCTATCAGGAACTCAAATCTAGACGTGTGCTGGAGAATTTACGCGTGTTCCTGAGCATGATTCGTCTGCCACGCATCCTCATGCTGAGGCTCGCCGGCTGCGACGGCGACGACGACGCCTGGTACTCGCCTGAGGATCTCACGGTGACGGTTTGCTACGAGTACCTGGAGGAGGTGCGCAAGCTCGCGCCCCAAGCGGCCACGCCCGCGGGCGTGACGCCCGAGAACGCCGTTCTGGGTCCGCTGGCGGAGGTGTTCCTGCACGAAGTTGGGCACGCCCTGTTTGATCAGCTGCGCATTCCGATCCTCGGGCATGAAGAGGATGCGGCGGACCAGTTCGCCGCGTTCATTCTCGTGCATTTGAGTCCGCAGACCGCGCGCGAGGCGATGGCAGGAGTGGCATGGATGTACGCGCAGCAGGCCAAGGACGCACAGCTCAGCGAGACTTCCCTGGCAGACGTCCATGCACTTTCCGGGCAGCGCTTCTTCAACACACTGTGCATGGCTTACGGTGCAGACCCGGGCATGTTCAAAGACTTGATTGAGAGAAAGCTGCTGCCGGAGGAGCGTGCGGAAGGCTGCGGTGATGAGTACCGGCAGGTCGCCTTTGCGATACAGACGCTGATGAGCCGGTACATCGACGTGGCTGCGCGGGACAAGATACTGGCCAGGGACTGGGCCGGCGGCAAGTTCCGCAAGCGGATGGCCGGGGACACCCACTCCAAGTGAACCACCCCGGTACACGAGCGCTGGTGCTGAGAGTAGTCTTGAACGTAGAGAAAGACGCAGACAGATTCTGTGTTCGCCAGCCCGAGCACGCAGCGTCTGTATGGCCCGATCTCGGCGATATCCCCAACGCACGCGGGGCCCCTTGTGACCCCTGATGAACCACATGGACAAGCTCCCGCCCACGGTTGGGCCGGCGCGGGCGGAAGCCGAGAATCAGCCGGCAGCGCTCCTGAACCAGAGGCGCGCCGTTACCGACTACCGCCGACAGATGCTCGCCGGGACTTGAGTCATCCTAGCTCCCGGGAGGTCGGGGGTAATTCATGCACTCAGCGTCCGCATGAACCCGCATTGTGTATGGGCTACGACCTGCAACAGCGACTCGATGCCTTCGTGGGTGGCGAATCCAACCTGGACGCCTTCGTACTGGAGTTGTCTGTTCTGTGCGACGCGAAGCCCGACTCCGCCTGGGAGGTACTCTCGCTGATCGATCAGTATTACCGCCGCGGCAAATTGTCGCCTGAGGTCTTTCGAACGATCAAGAGCAGAGTCGAGCGGCACGTTTTGGGAGTTCCGGAACCTGAGAGCGTCCGCGAACCCCCTGACGCTCAGGTGGCCAGCGAATCGGGTCTGGATGCAGCAGGCAGTGCCGCAGTCGCCGTGGATGCCACGCCCGAGCGCATCGCTAGCCCTGCGGAGCCGCCGAGCGCGGTCCGGGCGCCGCGGATCGAACCGCCCAATGCACCCCGCGCGGCCCACACAGGCCGAACGCGCCTCGCAATCTTTCCCGGTCTTGGCCGCCGCACCCGCAGCGCGCTGGCAAACGCTCAGCGCAAGCTAGCTGACTGGCGCGGTCAGGCCCGAGTCTATGGTGAAAGGCTGACGTCGATTCAATGGGGCCGCTTCCTGCGCGGGCACATCAGTGGCGAGTACACCCGTCCTTCCGTTGCGGCCGTTGTATTAGCCGTGGTCTTGCTCGGGATCGAATCCTCGCGGGCACCTCAGGAATTGCCGATGCCGATCCAGCGGGACAAGGTAGCCGTGATATCACGGGCTACTGCCGCGGTCCCCGTGCTACCAGTCGCGGACCCCGGCGAAATCAGTCTATCGGCCGAGCGCTATGTCGTATCCCCGGGGCAGGGGCGCGCGGAGATTGAGGTTCATCGAACGGGTGGTGTCAAGGGTGACGTCAGTTTTGTCTGGTGGACGCAGCGTTCACTGGGGGCGAGGCCTGCTCGGGACTATGTTTCGCGAACCCCGACGACGGCGCTTCTTCTCGACGGCGTGGACACTCTGCACCTGTCGGTACCGATTCTTCCCAATCCAGCGCGAAAACATACCGAGTTCTTTTACGTCGAGATCGGCCAGCCCGGTGGCGGCGTCTCGTTGGGTTCGATCAGGCGCGCAGCAGTATTCATCATGCGCCCCGATCAGGGCACCGTTTTTCCGGAACGGGCAGACACCCGGCGCGCTACCAATTCGGCGCTCGACGCTCGCGCGACGCCCGGGTTGAACTGATCTAGAACCGGTAACCGAGGTTCACAAGCCCGTGTGTTCTCTGGCCGAAACCGGCTTCCACGACGATCTCGTAGTGGCGCGCAATCAGCGAATGAACGCCCACCTGGTAGTTCCACTCCGGCGCCTGCAGATCGACTGCGAACGTGACCGGCCGGCCGCCCGGGCCGTCCACGGTACCCTCGAAGTGATTGATCTTCTTTACCCAGCGGGCGCCGATATAGGGCTGGATGGCGCCGGCGATGTAGCCTAATCGGAAGGACGCGGTGTCCGTCCGAAGCTCGTTGCCCGTGACTCCGGACTGCTGCGACTCGAGGTGAGTCCATACGGCGGAGTAGTCGGCCGAGGCGAAGAAGTCGCGCCATTTGTACATGGCCACTAAACCCCCGCCGCCGTAGTAGCCGGTGAAGTCCAGATTGAGATAAATGTCCCCGCGGACTACCTGGGGCGGGAAACCGGTGACCGCGAGCGGAAGATCGAGCCCGGTCGCCTGCACATTGAGCTTCAGCCCGCCGCCGACCGCGAACACGTTGAGGAAGGGGAGCACCCACACGTCGCCGCGGAGTCCGTACGTGAAGGGGTGGACGTCCGCCTTGCCAGCGATGGAGACGAGCTCGTTACCGCTGACTGCCGCCGAGAAATTCTTGACGTCCCATTGCCCGGAGAGATCAAAGAGAACGAGGTTGATTCCGTACGGCGGGAGGAACTTCTTACCCTCGAGGAGCGACTTCCACAGCGGGAAGAAGGACTCCTGGCTCGCCGTGCTCGTCGCGCCTTCGTCTCCGACGGCAGCGACCGGCCCGCCTTGCTGGGCGAGGGCGGGACTGGAGGCGCTCATGACAAGGACAGCGGCGGCGAGAGCGAGGTAGCGCATGACACCTTCCTTGATGATCCAGGGCGAACGAAAGCCGGGGCGTGTGCAACAGTGCACATCACGGTGCCGAACTCCTCGCGGAACCTCGAGGTGAGCCATATCAGCGCTGCGCCACCGGCGTGGCCGCGTCGCTCCGCTCGAAGCTGCCGCCCAGTGCCAGGTAAAGATTGACCCGCTGGCTCAGCTGCTCGCTGCGGACCCGCAGCAGCGCGATGCGGGCGGAGTAGAGGGTCAGCTGCTGCTGCTGGACGGTACGCAGATCCTGCTTGCCGACGCGAAAGCTGTCCTGCGCGAGTTCCAGGCCGCGCTGCTGCTGGTCCACAACTTGCTCGAGGACCTCGACGCGCTTACCGAGATTTTGCCCCGCCGCAAGCGCATTCTCGACGTCACCAATGGCCCGCAGTGCCATGCCTGCATACTGCGCCACGGCTTCCTTCTGCGCCGTTTTCTTGATATCCACCTGCGCGTTCAGCGCGCCGCCGTTGTACAGCGGTATGGCCAGACGTGCGCCCGCACCCGCGGTGGGGTTGGTGAAATCCTGCTTAAGTTGCAGTATGTCGCTGTTGAGCGCACCGACACTGGCGTTCAGGACAATCTTCGGCAGTCGCGCGCCCCTGGCCTCACCGACCTGATTGAAAGCCACGGCAACGCGATGCTCGGCGGCGAGCATGTCGGGGCGTCGTTCAAGCATCTGCAACGGCATCCCTGCCGGCACCGGGGCCGGTGGAGCGGTCAGGGTCGAGCGGGCCTGCAGTTCCGCGCTCGGATAACGACCGAGCAGTAGCTCAAGCGCGCGCACGGCCTGCTGCTGTGCCAGCTGGATTTGCAGCAGCGAGTCCTGGACCCCGCCGAGGTTGGCGCGCGCCAACGCGACCTCCTGTCCGCTCCCCGCGCCGACCTCGGCGCGCTGTTCGGCGATATTCACCAGCGCCTGGCCGGCCTGCACGGTGTCCTCGGCGATCTTTCCCTGCAACAGGGTCTCGGTCGCCGTGAACCAGCTCTTCGCCACGGTGGCGGCCAGTGACTGGCGCGCAAACTCCGTTTCGTAACGCGTCGCCGCGAGCACCTCGTCGGCGGCGTTGCGCGCGTAGCGCAGTTTCCCCCACAGGTCCGGTTCCCAGGACACCCCGAGCATGATCCCCTGCAGGGCGCCGGTAAGATCTTCGCCGCTGCCGGTCTTGAAACCGCCGGTGCCGAAGATATTGACGGCGGGACGCAGCGCCGCCCTGGCGAGGTCGAGGTAGTTATTCGCCTGTTCGATCCGAATCGCCGCCACGCGCAAATCGGGGTTGTTCGCAACCGCCTCTTTCGCCAGGGCGGTCAGCTGCGCATCATCGAAGGAGGCAAGCCAGTCATCCTGGATCGCGCCCTCGGGGGTTGAGGCTGCCTTCCAGGCCTGAGGCATCACCACCTGGGGCAACGCGCTTTGGCGGATCTCCGCGCCGGTCGGAGGGGGCTTGGTACGACAGCCACTCGCGAGCACGGCAAGCGCACTCATCAGCGCCAGGACCCAATGCGTGCCCCCGCTGCGTCCCTGCAGAGGCGTGCCGCCACTTGCGTGCCGTGCCTTCATCCGTGCCTCAGAGCTTCAGGATCAGCCAGTCGAGCTTGGTGTGAACCCGCATCAGGATCTTGCGCAGGATGTGGATCTCGTGCAGGCCGTTGGTGTAGATGGCCCCGCTCCCACGCGCGCCGGCCGCGAGAAAGACATCCTTGTCCGGATCTGCGACCTCGAGCTTGACCGCGAGCAGGCCCTCAGGGACGGGCTGCCCGGTACCCGTGGTGGGCAAGGAGCCGCTGATGGGCAATTGTCCCTGGGCGTTGGCCCATACGACCGAAACCACATTGCACTTGATGATGCGCCCGGGGTAAGTGCGCAGGGCGATCTCGGCGCGGTCTCCCGGCTGGACCTTGCGCACCTCGTTCTGTCCGAAAAGCGCGACCACCCACTGTTCATTGAGCACGAATGACATCACCGGCAGCATCGGCAGTTGCGCCGCCACCGCGCCCGGCCGCAGCGCCAGACCCACTACGGTGCCGTCGCCGGGGGCATAGTAGACGGTCTGATCCAGTTTCCAGTTGGCATCGTCCAGTTGTGCCTGCGCCTGTGCGATCTGCGCCCGCACTTGCGCGACCTCGTCCTGCTCGCCCGCCGGGGTCTTGGCCGCGAGTTTCTCCCTGACCTGGGCCTCGCTGGCCGTCAGGGAAGCGAGTTCGTTTTCCAGGTTCAGAAGATCCGCCTGCGCCTGCTCGAGATCGAACTTGCTGCCGGCGCCGGTGCCGGCCAGGTCCTTGTACTGCGCGACCCGCTTGCGCGACAAATCAAGCTTCGCCGAGAGAGCCACGCGCTTGCCGGCGGCTTCCTTTAACTGCTCGTTGAGCCCGCGGGCATTCGCCTGCGCAGTGAGCAGCTTCGCCTGCAGCGCTCCCAGGTTCGCCGCGGCGGCCTTCACCTCCAGCTGAAACGGCACGGGGTCGAGCTTGAAGAGCACGTCGCCCTTCTTCACCGGCATATTCGGTTCCACCGGCACTTCGATGACCCGACCCGTCACCCGCGGCACCACCGGCACCACAAAGTTAAGTACCCGGACATCCTTCGACTCGGGCGCATAAATATTCAGGAGCAGAATCAGCAGTGTCAGCCCGACGATCGGGATGGTTACGACGACCACCTGGGTGCCGAAGTTCCACGGCAGCCATTTCTTCTTGATGAAGACATACCAGACCGCGGCCGAGTAAATCGCCAGCAGCAGAAGTTCCATCTCAACGCTCTCCCTGCGCGGGCTGCTGCGACGTGGCGCTCGATCCGGCGCTCACGGAAGTCCGGGCCGGCTCATCCTCCTCATGTATCTCCCGGCCATACGCCTGCTTGTAGAACACCGGCCTGGAGAAGGCCCACACCCAGCAGATCGGCCACAGCAGCCCGCCGAAGACGAGCGACATCCAGCACAGCGCCTTGATGGCGGGCAGCTGCGGATGGCGCCTTTTTTCCGCGAATTTCTCCGGCAGTATGTGGATTATCAGGAAGACGCCAATGGCAATGATCGGCCCGATGATCAACACCACCCAGGACATCACATTGGCAACGACATCCAGCGTGCCTTCTGCCAGGAACGACGCCTGTGCCGGACTTGCCCGCAGCAGCAGCGGCCACAGCAGCACTGCACCCATGCGTGCCCAGCGCTGCGGCCCGCTTGCGGCGCCATCCTCTGCCGGGGTGCTGGGTCGGCGGCGCAGGTGAAATAGCAGTGAAGGATTCATGACAGCGCCTCGGAATTTCGCGGGGCCTGGCATGCAGACAGTACCGGTTACGTGGCTTCCGGGACGCCGTCGTTCACACGCAGCCCATATTGCATGGTGATGCCATTTTCCTGCCGAGGCGAACCGATCCTTACCGCACGCTAGCGAACCGATCCTTACCGCACGCTACGTTCGACCCGAGCCGAAAAGAAGTATACGCGCCACGTGTTTGCCGGGTCGTAGTCCCAAAGTCCTATTGACCCAGACGCCCGCATTTCGCTTACTGGCGCGGGGATTTGACGTGAAAAATCCTGCTAACAGCAGCGGGGAGGAGCAACGGCGACGCAACTCGTTCCCGGCTCCCCCCGTAGACGTTTGTCGCTTGCAATTCTCTGCCCAAGGTGAGTCTTAGGCGCGCGCCGGCCGGGCTAGGCGCCGAGGAGTTGTGCTCCAATGGAATTCTCGCAGGCGTTCCCCGTCGTCATCATCGACGAGGACTATGAAGGACAGCAGGCCGCGGGACGCGGCATGCGGCAACTCGCGGCCGCCATCGAAGGACAGGGGTTCCGCGTCGTAAGCGGAATCAGCTACGCCGACGCGCGCCGTTTGGCCACGGTCTTCAACACCGAGTCGTGCTGGCTGGTGTCCGTCGACGGCGCGGAGGCAAAGGACGGGCAGTGGAAGCTGCTCGAGGAAGTGCTCGCCGCGAAGCGCGCCCGCAACGACCGCCTGCCCATCTTCCTCTTCGGTGATGAGCGCACCGCCGAGATGGTCCCGGCCAGCGTTCTGAAGCACGCCAACGCCTTCATGCGCCTGTTCGAGGACTCGCCCGAGTTCCTGGCGCGCACGATTGCCCGTTCCGCGGAGCTTTATCTGGAGCGCCTCGCCCCGCCGATGTTCAAGGCGCTCATGGACTACACCCTGCACGCCAGTTATTCCTGGCACACGCCCGGACACGGCGGCGGGGTCGGCTTTCGCAAGAGCCCGGTCGGACAGATGTTCTACAGCTTTTTCGGCGAGAACACCCTGCGTTCCGACGTCTCGGTTTCGGTCGGGGCGCTCGGTTCATTGCTTGATCACACCGGCCCCATCGCGGCCGGCGAACGCAATGCGGCCCGCATATTCGGCTCGGACGAAACACTGTTTGTGGTCGGTGGCACGTCGACCGCCAACAAGATCATCTGGCACGGCATGGTCGGACGCGGTGACCTGGTGTTGTGCGACCGGAACTGCCACAAGTCCATCCTGCACTCGCTCGTGATGACCGGAGCGACCCCGATCTACCTCGTACCGTCGCGCAATAATCTGGGCATCATCGGACCGATCTCGCGCGAGCAGTTCACCCCGGCTTCGATCCGCAAGAAGATCGCGGCCAACCCGTTTGCGCGCGAGACGAGCGGCAAAGTGAAGCTCATGGTGATCACGAACTCGACCTACGACGGACTTTGCTACAACGTCGATGCCATCAAGGAGTCGCTCGGTGATGCGGTCGAGGTCCTCCACTTCGACGAGGCGTGGTACGCGTACGCGAACTTCCACGAGTTCTACGATGGCTTCCATGGCATCTCTTCCGAGCACCCGGCGCGCGCGCCGAATGCGATCACGTTTGCCACCCACTCCACCCACAAGCTTCTGTGCGCGCTATCGCAGGCCTCGATGATCCATGTCCTGAATGGACAGAAGAAGCAGCTCGACATGACCCGCTTCAACGAGGCGTTCATGATGCACACCTCTACCTCGCCGCAGTACGGGATCATCGCTTCGTGCGATGTCGCGGCGGCGATGATGGAGCAGCCGGCGGGCCGGGCCCTGGTGCAGGAGATGATCGACGAGGCGCTCAGTTTCCGCCGAGCGATGACCGCCGTGAAGAGCGAGATCAAGAGCGCCTGGTGGTTCGACATCTGGCAGCCGGATGCGATTGCTAAGAGTCCGACGGCCCGCAAAGAGGACTGGATGCTCAAGCCCGGGGCGCGCTGGCACGGCTTTGAGGATCTCGCCGAGAATCACGCGCTCGTCGATCCGATAAAGGTGACGATACTGTCGCCGGGCCTCGCCTCAGACGGAACCATGCACGAGCACGGCATTCCGGCGGCGGTGGTGGTCAAGTTCCTGTCCTCGCGCCGCATCGAGATCGAGAAGACCGGTCTTTATTCCTTCCTGGTGCTCTTTTCGATGGGCGTGACCAAGGGCAAGTGGAGCACCCTGGTCACCGAGCTCCTGAACTTCAAGGACCTGTACGACGCCAACGCACCGCTCACGCGGGCGTTGCCGGCGCTGGCCGAGGCACACCCGGAGGCTTACGGAAGCATGGGCCTGAAGGATCTTTGTGAGCAGGTACATCAGGTGTACCGCGAGGACAATCTGCCGAAGGCGCAAAAGGACATGTACACGACGCTGCCGGAGATGGCGCTGCGGCCGGCTGACGCCTACGACCGATTCGTCCACGGGCAGGTTGAAAGCGTGCCGATTGACGAGCTTATGGGCCGGATTCTCGCGGTCATGCTCGTGCCGTACCCGCCGGGGATCCCGGTGATCATGCCCGGCGAGCGACTCACGGCCGCAACCAAGTCGATACAGGACTACCTGTTGTACGCGCGTGAGTTTGATACGAAATTTCCCGGCTTCGAGACGGATATTCACGGCCTGCGCTTCGAGCCAGCCGCCGGCGGACGCCGCTATCTGGTGGACTGCCTGACAGAAAGCGCCCGCTAGGTGGTTGCGCATGCGCTGGAGACGCGACGGGCGATGAAGGTATGCACTAGCGAATGAAAGCGAGGGGCCAGGTGTCAGGTGTCGCCGCCGCGTGGTACGCGAGCCGGCACCGTCGCGCCGGCCCACGAAGGGATAGCACATGAACGCACTGCCCGGAAACGCAGATCGCTGCCGCGCGGAAGCATCGCCATCAGGAGCCGCGCGATGTTAAATCCAGCGAGCGGCCCCCTGCGTCCCCGCGCGCTGGTGGTTGACGACGGTCTGGCGCGGCTCGACACGGCCTTGGGTCGGGCCGCCGAGTCCCTGGCAGTCGCGCTCGCGGCTCGCGGTGTCGATGTCGTCAGGGCCCTCTCATTCGAGGACGGTCAGGCCATCGTAGGCTTTGACGCCTCAGTGCGCGCAGTGCTGCTCAACTGGAATCTGGGTGCGGATGGGGCCACCACGCACGCGCACGCGACCAGGCTGCTGCACAAACTGCGGGAGCGACTTCCCAATGCGCCCGCATTCCTGCTGGCGGACCGGGCGCTCGCCAAGGGCAGCATCACCATCGAAGTCGCCGCGATGATAGACGAGTTCGTCTGGCTGCTCGAAGACACGTCCGACTTCGTGGCGGGCCGGGTCATGGCTGCTATCCGCCGCTATGAGGCGCAGATTCTGCCGCCCTATGCGCGCGCGCTGGCCAACTACGCGCAGCTGCGCGAGCACTCCTGGTCCGCGCCGGGTCATCAGGGCGGCATCGCATTTACGAAGCTGCCCGTGGGGCGGGCGTTCTTTGACTTCATGGGCGAGAACGTGTTTCGCACCGACATGGGAATCGAACGCGGCGCACTCGGCTCGCTGCTGGATCACACCGGGGTGGTCGCCGAGAGCGAAAAGTATGCGGCGCGGGTATTCGGGGCGCACCGCAGCTACTCAGGCGTGGTGGGCACGTCGGGTTCCAACCGCAGCATCATGCAGGCATGCATGAAGGAGGGCGACCTCGTTGTACTCGACCGTAACTGCCACAAGTCGATCGAGCAGGGCTTGATGCTCACCGGGGCCTTGCCGGTGTACATGGTCCCCACCCGCAATCGCTACGGCATCATCGGACCGATTGCGCCCTCGGAGATGGATCCGAAGACCATCCGCGCCAAGGCCCAGGCGGGTTCCTTGACCAAAAAGGCCGCGCGGCAGAGGCCGGTTTACGCCGTCGTAACCAACAGCACCTATGACGGTCTGTGCTACAACGCCGTACGGGCGCAGGAGCTGCTGGAGAAATCCAGCGATCGTATCCATTTCGATGAAGCGTGGTACGGATACGCGCGGTTCAATCCGATGTACACCGATCACTTCGCGATGCGCGGCGATCCGGCGGCGCACCGCGGACCGACGGTATTCGCCACCCACTCGACCCACAAGCTGTTAGCCGCACTATCGCAGTCCTCCTATATTCACGTGCGCGATGGCAAGGGTGCGATCGATCACCACCGCTTCAACCAGGCCTACATGCTGCATACCACCACATCGCCCCTGTATGCGATCGTGGCCTCGAACGATATCGCCACGGCGATGATGGACGGCAAGGGCGGCCATTCGCTGACGCAGGAGTCGATTCAGGAGGCGGTGGACTTTCGCCAGGCGGTGGGCCGCATTCGCCGCACCTTCGGCCAGAAGAAGGACTGGTTCTTCAAACCCTGGAACGTCGAGACGGTGAAGGTCGCGCCCAAGGGCGGCAAGGTCGCCTTCGAGGATGCCCCGTCGGAATTTCTCTGCACGCAGCAGGAACCGTGGGTGCTGCACCCGAAAGACTCCTGGCACGGGTTCGGTGACATCGCTGACAACTGGTGCATGCTCGACCCGATCAAGGTGAGCATTCTCGCGCCGGGGATGGGTGATGACGGCAAGCTCGAGAAGACCGGCGTTCCGGCCGCGCTGATCAACGCGTACTTCAACCGCTTCGGCATCGTACCGACGCGGGTGACGGACTTCCAGATCATGTTCCTGTTCTCGATCGGGATCACCAAGGGCAAGTGGGGCACGCTGCTCACCAACCTGCTCGCCTTTAAGCGCGACTACGATGCGAATCGCCCGATCGTCGAGGCGCTGCCGGAGATTGCCGCGCAATATCCGCAGCGCTACGGCAGCGTCGGGCTGCACGATCTGGGGGACGAGTTGTTCGAGTACCTGGGCAAGGAGCGCCCGGGTGACATGCTGAATGCCGCCTACGAGAAGTTGCCGCATGCGGACATGACACCCCGAGCCGCGTATGAACGGCTGGTCACCGGCGAGATCGAGGCCGTGCCGGTGGAAAAGCTCGCCCGACGCACCGCGGCGAACGCCGTCATGCCGTACCCGCCGGGAATTCCGATGCTGATGTCCGGGGAGAACTTTGGTGGCGCGGATTCGCCCCAGATCGGATATCTCAAGGGAATGCAGAGTCGTGAGCGCCAGTTTCCCGGATTCGCGGGCGTGATCGAGGGCGCGGAGATGATCGACGGGACCTACCATGTCCTGTGCGTGAAGAAGTAGCCGTCTCGACCGAAACCGAAGAGGACGATCATGGAAACCCCTAAGAAGATGACGCTGATGCAGCTCACGATCCTGGTCGCCGTCAACATGATGGGTTCCGGCATCATCATGCTGCCGACGAACATGGCCCAGGTTGGTGCCATATCGCTGTTGTCCTGGGGGGTCACGGCGGTGGGCTCGATGGCGATCGCGTATGCCTTCGCGCAGTGCGGACTGTTCAACAATCGGCCCGGTGGCATGTCGGCCTATGCGGAGGACGCCTACGGCAAGCCGGGGTACTTCATGGTGTTCCTGCTGTACTTTTTCTCGCTGGCCATCGGTAACGTCGCGATCGCGATCTCGGCGGTGGGCTACCTGGCGACCTTCATGCCCGGACTCTCGGCGACTCCGATCGCCACCTGCCTGAGCGTTATCGGGTTGCTGTGGCTCACCACCGTCGCCAATTTCGGGGGACCCTCGCTCACCGGCCGCATCGGTGCCGTGACCGTTTGGGGCGTGATCGTGCCCGTCGCAGGACTGTCGATCATCGGTTGGTTCTACTTCAAGAGCGATGTCTTCGCAGCGGCGTGGAATCCGCAAGGGATGAGCATCGGCGCCGGCGTCGGCTCCAGCATCTCACTCACGCTATGGGCCTTCCTGGGCATGGAATCTGCGGCACAGAACTCGGATGCGGTCGAAGATCCCAAGCGCAACGTACCGCTCGCCTGCCTGTTCGGTACTCTGGGCGCGGCAGTCATATACATCTTGTCGACCACCGTTATCCAGGGCATCGTTCCGAACCCGGAACTGGCCAAGTCCACCGGGCCGTTTGGTCTTGCCTACGCTCACATGTTCAACCCGACGGTGGGCTCGATCATCATGGCGCTTGCGATCCTGGCCTGCCTCGGCTCCCTGCTCGGGTGGCAATTCACTATTTCCCGCACCGCGAAGGCGGCGGCTGACGATCGCCTGTTTCCCGCGTTCTTTTCCAAGGTCAACCGCATGGGTGCGCCGATTGTCGGCATGATCGTGATGGCTGTCGTGCAGTCGCTGCTGGCGCTCTCCACGATCTCGCCGTCCTTGAGCGAGCAGTTCAGTTCGCTGGTCAACCTCGCGGTGGTTACCAACGTAATTCCCTATATCATCTCGCTGTCCGCGCTGGTCTTTATGATGAAGAAGGCGGGCGTCACCGAGTCGGTCTACAAGCGCAACATCTTCATATCGGTGCTGGCGACGCTGTATTCCACCTATGCGATCTATGCATCTGGCACAGACGCCGTACTCGGCGGCATGATCATCGTGGCCCTTACTTACATTATCTACGGCTTCCTCGCGCCGCGCTTTCCGTCACTGAGTCCGGCCGCAGCCGACCCTGCGCGCCGCGCCTGACGGATTGCACTGCAGATCGAAGGATAAAGAAGGAGACAACATGTACGCCACGCAGCCCATACGCTCACTCGGTCGGCACCGCCGTCCCGGGAAGCCCGCGCGCCTTCTGTTAGGTTGTCTGATGCCGCTGGCACTGCTCGCGGCTGCGCCCGGTGCCTCCGCAGGGGCTGCCCTAGAGCGCATCAAGGCATCGGGCAAGCTGACACTCGGTTACGACCTCGACCGACCCTTCAGCTACAAGGACGCATCGGGCAACCCGGCCGGGTACGTCATTGACCTGTGCGGCAAGATTGCTGATGCGCTCAAGGCCGGCCTGGCGCTGCCTTCCTTGTCAGTAAGTTACGTACCGCTCAGCGGCGATTCCGGGCTGGAGGCGGTCGCGCAGGGCAAGGTTGACATCCTGTGCGCACCGATTGTGACGACCTTGCACGCGCGCAAGGAGGTTTCGTTTTCCATTCCGGTCTTCGCAAGCGGTGTGGGCGTCGTGGTGCGCGCCGATGCCTCGAGCCGTCTGAAGGAGGTCCTTTCAGGGCATAACGTCAGCACCCCGCTGTGGCGGGCCAATGCCGACCAGCTGCTGCGACAAAGCACGGTGGCGCTCATTCCCGGAACGCGCGCCGAACATGCCGTCAACCAGCGCATGGTCGAACTGGCGCTCATCCCGAAACTCGTCCCGGTGAACGACGTCGAGACGGGCGTGGCGCGCGTTCGCGAGGGCAGCGCCCACATGTTCTTCGCTGACCGTCCAAGCCTGCTCGACGCGGTAAATCGCAGTGGCGAGCCGGCACACCTGCAGGTTCTTGATCGCTTTTTCACGCGCGAAACGCTGGCCTTTGCCCTGCCGCGCGACGATGAGGACCTTCGCCTTGAGGTCGACTCGGCGCTCAGCAGGCTCTATTGGTCGGACGAGTTCCGCAGCGTGTTTTCGCGCTCGTTCGGACCGATCAGCGACAACACGCTGTTGATATTTCGGGCGAGCGCGCCGCTGGAGTGATGCGGTTGTCCACAGCGACTGCTACAGGCCAACGACCGCAGGGTGGGCGGTGCTGAGCCTGAAGCGCGTCGCTTTAGGGGTTTCCGATCTTTCGATGAGCGGATCCGACCAGAGCGCAGTAAGAGAGCAGAAGGAGTACCAAGATGCGTCCGCTCGCTGACGTCGCGAAGATGCCGACTGTGATGAACCGCAAGGCGCTCGCAGCGGCGATGCTGTGCGTGCTTTTCACCGCACCCGCCCTGAGCGCGGAGCCGCCGACGGAGCCGCCGACGGAGCCGCCGCCGGCGGCGGACATCAAGCCACCCGGCTTGCCCAGTGCGATCGATTGGACCTTCAACTTCGATGCGACTTGGGGAACGTTCGGCTTCGCCCACTCGCTCTATAACAATCCGAAACCCGATCAGCCCTCGGGGAATCTCAGCGACAACTGGTCGGAGGGGTCGGTCAAGCCTGCGATCAGTGGGGTATACACGCTCGGGGACTCTTCGCAGATCTACGGCAAGGTAAGCGCGGTCGGCGAGCGCACCTACAGCGCTCCGCCCCCCTTGGTGGGTGGCGAGGCCGCCTCGTTCGAGGTGGAAGATCTGGCCATCGGCTGGCGCTCCGGCAAGAGTCTGTCTCTCGGTGAGGACGCTCTCGACGTAACGATCGGCCGCGCCCAGTACAAGATCGGCCATGGCATGTTGCTGTGGGACGGCTCCGGCGAGGGCGGTTCGCGCGGAGGGTACTGGACCAACGCCCGCAAGGCCTGGAAATTTGCGGCAATTGGGCGGCTCAACGCCGACAGCAACAAATTCGAGGTGTTTTATCTGGAAAGGGATGCCGCCCCGGAATCCAACAACCACAGCAAGGTCGGGGGCATCAACTACGAATATGCACTCGGCGAGGATACGACGCTTGGAGCGACGTACATGCACTGGACGGCGGACCCGAGTAAAGCGCCGCAACGCGACGGACTCAACGTCTACGACGTGCGAGCGTTCACGGCGCCATTCCCGAACCTGAAGCAGCTTTCGATCGAGGCCGAATACGCCAAGGAGACCAACGGCAATGCGCTCGATTCCTACGCTTGGAACATTCTCGTAGCCTACAAATTCCCGTGGCGCTGGGAGCCGAAGCTCTCGTACCGCTACGCATTCTTCCAGGGTGACAATCCGAGCACCGTCAAGAACGAGGGGTTCGATGGGCTGGCCACGGGTTTCTATGACTGGGGCACGTGGTGGCAGGGAGAAATCGCCGGTGAGTATTTCCTCTCCAATTCGAATCTCATTTCTCACCAGGTGCGCCTGCACACCACCCCCTCCGAATCACTCGGCACCGGCCTGATCTTCTACGACTTCATCCTGGACCGACCCGCCGCGTTCGGACCCACCGTGACCTCCGACCACGCGGCGTATGAATTCGACTGGTACGCGGATTGGACGGTCAACAAGCACGTGATCCTGAGTTTTGTTGCGGCCTGGGCGCAGCCAGGCAAGGCGGTCGAGCAGTTCTCGGGTCGGACTCAGGATTTCGTCTACGGGATGATTTTTGCGGCTTACAGTTTCTAGGGGACATTCCGGCAACGCCCCTTTCTGGGGCATTTCAGTGCGCTGATCACACAGCGTTCTATCCCCGGTTCGGCGGCAGCCCACCGGGCCGGGGGTGCGCCGGGGACTGCGCCCCCTGCGAGGCGCGGTGCCTGCGAGGCATCCGGCCCGCACGC
>Ga0207693_10000634_pt1 | contig 31449 bp, 28 predicted proteins | sample LARL81metaG_FD_184347 | JGI IMG/M metagenome (GOLD analysis project Ga0207693, IMG submission 184347) | Corn, switchgrass and miscanthus rhizosphere microbial communities from Kellogg Biological Station, Michigan, USA - LAR L8-1 metaG... | ecosystem: Host-associated > Plants > Roots >... | reverse complement strand
GACCACCAGTAGCGCGGGGCCGATCGGCGACCGGCGGTGACCTGGCACGCACTCGAGGCTAATTGGTGCTCAGCCGGCCCCCGAGTCGGCGTTAACCTCCATTGATGGGGGCGGGGCTGGCCGGCGTCTGTGTTGTGGCGTGGCTGGCGGCGCTCAGCGTCTACGACATCCGCGAGCGACGGCTGCCGAACTGGCTGACGATGCCCGGCGCGGCGGTCATCATTGCGACGGCCAGCATGTTCGGCCGTGGCGCGCCTGCCGTGCTCGGCGCAGTCGCGCTGTTCGCCGTCTATGCCGTCGTGTACGTGGTGTCACCGGCGGCGATGGGCGCTGGTGACGTCAAACTCGCGATCGGCATCGGTGCGCTGACAGGCATATTCGGCGGTGACGTCTGGCTGCTTGCCGCGCTCGGCGCACCGTTGCTGACAGCGGGGTGGGCCATCGTCACAGTGCTGCGCCGATCGGGAGAGACCGTGCCGCACGGCCCGTCGATGTGCCTGGCAGCGGTGACGGCCACCGCACTGGCCGTGATCTAGCTCTTTGGGGGGTTGCGCACTTGCATACTCGTGGTAGGTAAAACCTACTGTGGGTATGTAAGTGGAGATGCCCACCGAGAATTGGGCCTTGCGCGCCAGTCGAATCGGGTGGTGCGCCGCTGGCCCGGTGCACAGCGTGCAATGGGGCGGCCGCACGCCAGGCTCTACCGGATCGTCGTAGGCCGCCACCGGATGCGCGTGCCAGCCCCGGCTGCTCGCAGGCGCCGAACGCGACCGTGTTCGGCGGGCTTTCGTCGAGATGCACCCGCAGGCCGAGCATTACACCTGGTTCACGCGTCGAGCGCTGCCGCTGGTCGCGTTGGAGCCGGAACGTACGTGAACACCGGCTATGGTCAGGCCGTGGCGACGAAGGTGGCGAGACGAACCCAGGCCGAGCGCACCGAGGCGACCACCAGCGCGCTCGTCGATGCGGCCCGCGCGCTGTTTGCGCGCGAAGGCTACGACGCGACTTCGCTCGACGCGGTGGCGGCGAGGGCGGGCGTGACGAAGGGCGCCGTCTATCACCACTTCGAGGGCAAGCGACAGCTCTTCGAGGCGGTGTTCTCGCGCGAGGTCGAGCGGGTGGCCACGCCCCTGGCCGAGGCCTACGCCCGCAAGAAGGATCCGTGGGACGCCTTGAATGCCGCGCGCCGGGCCTTCCTGGACGAGTGCCTCGACCCCGGACTTCAGCGCATCGTGCTGCTCGACGCCTTGACCGCGATCGGCTGGGAGCAGGTGCGCCGGCTGGAAACCCCGCTGCTCGAAATGATGCAGATCGGGATCTTGCAGGCTGCGGAGGCCGGCCGCATCGCACCGCGACCACCGGGGCCGCTCGCTCACTTTCTTTACGGCGCGCTCTGCGAGACCGCGATGATCGTCGCCCGCGCCGACGACCAGAAGGCCGCCCACCGCCAGGCCGTCAGCGAGATAAATCGCGTCCTGGACGGGCTTGCGATTTCGGCGTGATTTCCTCCGCTCAGCGTCACTTATCACGCCGAAATCGGTGTCGGCGGGTGACGTGCGAAAATGGGACGCGTGTTGCGATGGACCACAGCTGGTGAATCCCACGGCCGCGCGCTGGTGGCCGTGGTCGAAGGCATGGTCGCCGGCGTCCACGTCACCTCCGACGAGATAGCGGGTCAGCTGGCCCGGCGCCGGCTCGGCTACGGCCGCGGCGCCAGGATGAAGTTCGAGCAGGACCAGATCACCATGCTCGCCGGCGTCCGGCACGGCGTCACGCTCGGCGGCCCGATCGCGATCGAGGTCGGCAACACGGAGTGGCCGAAGTGGGAAACCGTGATGGCCGCCGATCCCGTCGACCCGGCCGAACTCGAGGACAGCGCCCGCAACGAGCCGCTCACCCGACCGCGGCCGGGCCATGCCGACTACGCGGGCATGCTCAAGTACGGCTTCGACGACGCGCGCCCCGTGCTCGAGCGGGCCAGTGCCCGCGAAACCGCCGCCCGCGTCGCCGCGGGAACCATCGCCAGGGCGTTCCTGCGAGAGGCGCTGGGAGTCGAGGTGGTGTCGCACGTCATCTCCATCGGCGCGTCCAAGCCCTACGACGGCCCGCCGCCGCAGGCCTCCGACCTGTCGGCCATCGACGCGAGCCCGGTGCGGGCCTTCGACGAAGCGGCCGAGAAGCTGATGATCGCCGAGATCGAGGCCGCCAAGAAGGACGGCGATACGCTCGGCGGCATCGTCGAGGTCGTCGCCCACGGGCTGCCCGTCGGGCTCGGCTCGTTCACCAGCGGCGACAACCGGCTCGACAGCCAGCTGGCCGGTGCGGTGATGGGCATTCAGGCGATCAAGGGCGTCGAGATGGGCGACGGCTTTGAAACCGCTCGCCGGCGCGGCAGCGTCGCCCACGACGAGATGTATCCGGGCCCGGATGGCGTGATCCGCTCGACGAACCGGGCTGGCGGCCTGGAAGGCGGCATGACCAACGGCCAGGCGTTGCGAGTGCGCGCCGCGATGAAGCCGATCTCGACGGTGCCGCGGGCGCTTGCCACCGTCGACATGGCCACCGGCGACGAAGCCGTCGCGATCCACCAGCGCTCCGATGTATGTGCGGTGCCCGCCGCGGGTGTGGTCGTGGAGACCATGGTCGCGCTGGTGCTGGCGCGCGCCGCGCTGGAGAAATTCGGCGGGGATTCGCTCGCCGAGACGCGGGCCAACATTGACACCTACCTGCGCGCCGTCGCGGCGCGCGAGCCATCCGCCGAGTCACCACGGGCGTCAGGCTGATGGCTCCCAAAGCGGTGTTGATAGGTATGCCAGGCTCCGGTAAGTCCACGATCGGACGCCGCTTGGCCAAGGCGCTGCAGGTGCCGCTGCTGGACAGCGACGCCAAGATCGTCGAGACCACCGGCCGCAGCATTGCCGAACTGTTCGTGGATGGCGAGCAGGAGTTCCGCCGTATAGAGGAGGCCGTGGTGCGCACCGCGTTGTCCGAGCACGATGGCATCGTGTCCCTCGGCGGCGGCGCGATCACTTCGCAAGGTGTGCGCGAAGCGCTGGCCGGCCATACCGTGATCTTCCTGGAGATCAGCGCGGCCGAAGGCATCCGGCGCACCACCGGCGGCACCGTGCGACCGCTACTGGCCGGCGGCGACCCCGCCCAGAGATACCGCGAGCTGATGGCGCAGCGGGTTCCGCTGTACCGGCGGGTCGCCACCATTCGGGTGAACACCAATCGCCGCAACCCCGGGGCGGTGGTTCGGCACATCGTGGCGCGTCTCGAGAATCCCGACGCGCCGGACCCGCGCCGACGCCGTCGACGCCCGTCGTGGCGCCGCGCCCCGTCGAAGCTGACACCGCCGCCCAGCACCGAGGCTCCACCCACGCCGGCCGCCCTGGCCGCACGTAACGCGGAACGGACCCATGACTGAGCCCGTTACTGTCGACGTCCTGGTCGACCCGCCCTACCCGGTGATCATCGGTACCGGGCTGCTCGGCGATCTGCAACGCATCCTCGAGGGCAGGCACAAGGTCGCGATCCTGCACCAGCCGGTGCTGGCGCAGACCGCCGAGATGATTCGCGACCACTTGTCGGACAAGGGAATCGACGCGCATCGGATCGAAATCCCCGACGCCGAGGCGGGTAAGGAGCTGCCCGTCGTCGGGTTCATCTGGGAGGTGTTGGGGCGCATCGGCGTCGGCCGCAAGGACGCGATCGTCAGCCTCGGCGGGGGAGCGGCCACCGATGTCGCCGGCTTTGCCGCGGCGACCTGGCTGCGCGGAGTCGACATCGTGCATGTGCCCACCACACTGCTCGGCATGGTCGACGCGGCGGTCGGCGGGAAAACCGGTATCAACACCGACGCGGGCAAGAACCTGGTGGGGGCGTTCCATCAGCCGGTGGCCGTGCTGGTCGACATCGCGACATTGGAAACCTTGCCGCGCAACGAGATCGTGGCCGGTATGGCCGAGATCGTGAAGTCAGGCTTCATCGCCGACCCGGTGATCCTCGACCTGATCGAGGCCGACCCCGAGGCCGCGCTCGATCCCGCGGGCGCCGTCCTGCCCGAGCTGATCCGGCGCGCGGTCGCCGTCAAAGCGGAGGTCGTCGCGGCCGACGAGAAGGAATCGCAGCTGCGCGAGATCCTCAACTATGGCCACACTCTGGCGCACGCGATCGAGCGACGGGAGCGCTATCAGTGGCGACACGGCGCGGCGGTGTCTGTGGGTCTGGTGTTCGCCGCCGAACTCGGCCGGCTGGCCGGGCGCCTCGACGACGATACGGCCGAACGGCATCGGGCAGTCCTGCACTCGCTGGGGTTGCCGGTCACGTATGACGCCGACGCGCTGCCGCAATTGCTGGAGTACATGGCCGGTGACAAGAAGACCCGTGCGGGTGTGTTGCGCTTTATCGTGCTCGAGGGGCTTGGTAAGCCCGGACGTTTGGAGGGCCCGGATCCGTCGCTACTGGCGGCGGCGTACTCAGAGATTGGGGCGGTGGTGCAATGAGTCCCACGACGGTGCTCGTGCTCAACGGTCCCAACCTCGGTCGGCTGGGCCGCCTCGAGCCGGAGGTATACGGCAGCACCACGCACGACGATTTGGTAAAGCTGATCGAACGCGAAGCCGACGAGCTCAACCTGAAAGCCGTTGTGCGACAGAGTGACAGTGAAGCCGAGCTGCTGGGCTGGGTGCACACGGCGGCTGATGCAGGTGACCCCGTGGTGCTCAACGCGGGTGCGCTCGCTCACACGTCGGTCGCGCTACGCGACGCCTGTGCCGAGCTGCGGGCGCCGTTGATCGAGGTGCACATCAGCAATGTGCACACCCGCGAGGAGTTCCGCCACCACTCCTACATCAGCGCCGTCGCGACCGGCGTGATCGTCGGCCTTGGCGTGCAGGGCTATGTACTGGCACTGCGGTACCTCGCCGCTGTCCAGTAGCGGCGACCGTCAAAGCAAGCGGCCGAGCCGCGGGCTGCGACCTGCAGAGCACCGTCGAGGTATGCCGGGCACTCCTCAAATCCTTCCGCTGAGCGGAACTCCTTCTTTCACGACATCCCGAAGTGGCCGATACCGTGCACACCGTGACAGCAATGAAAGGCAGGAACTCGGACAGTGTCTTGGTGAGCCAGGCCGAGGTGAGCGTGGAGATCGGCGCGATCGAGTCGGCGTACCAGCGTTCGGGAGTGGAGGAGACACAGCCGAGGCTGGACTACGCGCCCTACCGGAGCAGCCTGTTGCGACATCCCACGAAAGACCTTCACCACGTTGACCCTGAGGGCGTCGAGTTGTGGACACCGTGCTTCGGCGAACGCGACGTGCATCCGCTCGAATCCGACCTGACGATCCAGCACAACGGCGCGCCTATCGGCGAACGGACGGTCGTGACCGGTCGAATCGTCGACGGCGACGGACGGGCGGTGCGCCGGCAACTCGTCGAAATCTGGCAAGCCAACGCGAGCGGGCGCTATATCCACAAGCGGGATCAGCATCCGGCGCCGATCGATCCGAACTTCACCGGAGTGGGCCGTTGCCTGACGGACGACGACGGTTACTACCACTTCACGACGATCAAGCCAGGGCCCTATCCGTGGAAGAACCACCACAATGCGTGGCGGCCTGCGCACATCCACTTCTCGCTGTTCGGAACGGAATTCACCCAGCGGATGATCACCCAGATGTACTTCCCGGGCGATCCCTTTTCCGGGCTGGACCCGATCCTTCAGTCGATAACAGATCAGAAGGCCCGCGATCGGTTGGTCGCCAGTTGTGACCACGACCTCACCACCCACGAGTGGGCCACGCGTTACCGTTGGGACATCGTGCTGACCGGTTCGGCCCGCACACCCATCGAGAACCCTGACAGTGGGGGCGAACACCGATGAGCACAATGCTGACCGCAACTCCTGGCCAGACCATCGGGCCGTTCTTCGGCTACGCCCTGCCGTTCGACCGGGGCAACGAACTAGTGCCGCCCGGCTCACCTGGCGCGATTCAGCTACACGGTGTGGTCACCGATGGTCACGGAAAGCCGGTTCCCGACGCCCTGTTGGAGATCTGGCAGGCGGACGCGGACGGTGTCACCCCGAAGGCGACCGGTTCGCTTCGCCGCGACGGCTGGACCTTCACCGGTTGGGGTCGCGCAAGTACCGACGATGAAGGGCGCTACATCTTCTCGACGGTGCTTCCCGGTGCGACGCAACCGGATTCGGCTCCTTTCATCATGGTCGCCGTCTTCGCCCGCGGCCTGCTCAACAGATTGTTCACCCGCGCGTATCTGCCTGGCGAACAGCTATCGGGTGACCCGTTGCTGAATTCGCTGCCCGCCGAACGCCGCCACACCATGGTGGCGGACCGTGACGGGCATGGCTTGCGCTTCGACATCAAACTCCAGGGTGCGGACGAAACAGTTTTCCTGCGCTACCCGGGACATCGGCCGTGACCGACCTGTTCTGGCCAGGGGATCAGCGCGCCGGTGAGTTGATGAGCGATGGCGCGTTCTTGATGGCGATGCTCGCAGTCGAGCAGGCATGGCTGGATGGGCTCGTCGCGGCCGGGATCGCGCCGGCGGAGGCGCGGGTCAACCTCACCGATCAGCTGGCAGACGGCGACGCCGAGGCGATCGCCGACGGTGCCGACGCCGACGGCAACCCTGTCACCGGCCTGGTCGCGCTGCTTCGGCACCGCACACCGGAGCCGACGGCGCGCTGGTTGCATCGCGGTCTGACGAGCCAGGACGTCATCGACACCGCGCTGATGCTGTGCGTGCGCGATGTGCTGGCGCGCATCGGCAATGAACTCGCAAGCCAGGTGCGCACGCTGTCAGGACTGGCCGAAACCCACAGGGACACACCGATGGTCGCGCGCACACTGACTCAGGCCGCGCTGCCCAGCACCGTCGGCGTGAAGGTCGCGCACTGGCTGTCCGGCGTTATCGAAGCCGCCGAGCCGGTGGCGGGGCTACGGGCCTCGCTGCCCGCGCAGATCGGCGGCGCGGCGGGCACGCTGGCCGCAGCCACCGAGTTGACCGGGTCGGTCGACGGCGCGATCGCGCTCAGTGACGCGCTGGCCGCGGCGCTGCGGCTGGCGCCCGCGCCGCCGTGGCACACGACGCGGTCGACCGTCACCCGCATCGGCGACGCGCTGGTGACCTGTTGCGACGCGTGGGGGCATATCGCTTCGGACGTGGCCACCGGCAGCAGGCCAGAGATCGGGGAGCTGGTCGAAGGGGAGGGCGGAGGATCGTCGACGATGCCACACAAGAACAACCCCATCCGCTCGGTGCTCATCCGCCGTGCCGCGCTGACCGCAGGCCCGCTGGGCGCGACCCTGCACATCGCGGCGGCCGCCAGCGTCGATGAGCGCGCCGACGGCGCCTGGCATGCGGAATGGGCAACGCTACGAACCCTGGCCCGACACGCCCTCGTCGCCGCCGCCCACACATCCGAGCTACTGACCGGGCTGCGGGTGGATGCGGCACGCGCGGCCGCCAATCTGGCGGCCGCCGGTGGGCTGCTGTCTGAGCAGCAGACGATGACCGAATTAACCGGGCGTGCAGCGATTTCCGGCTATACCGGGGTTGTTGAGCAGCTGGTCGACTCCGTTTTGCAGCGCGCCCGCCACTACCTGAAGGACACGCCGTGAGTAATCCGCGCATCATCGGCACCGATTTCGGCGGCCCGGATAACGCCGCTGTAGTCCTGCTCGGACCGTCCCTGGGCACCACCGCCGCCACACTGTGGAGCGACGCGGCGGTGCGACTTCGCCGCCACGTCCGCGTCATCGCCTGGGACCTGCCGGGTCACGGCACGAATGGTCCTGCGGAGTCGTTCACGATGACCGAGCTGGCGGCCGGTGTGCTGGCGCTGGCGGACGAATTCACTACCGAGACATTCCATTACGCAGGCGATTCGGTTGGCGGCTGCGTGGGGCTGCAGTTGCTGCTGAACGCGCCGCACCGCATCGCATCGGCGACCCTGCTGTGCACCGGTGCAACGATCGGAACCCCGGACGGCTGGCGCGAACGTGCCGCTTCCGTCCGGGCAGACGGCATGGATGCCGCCCTGGCGGGCGCTGCGCAACGCTGGTTCTCGGAAGGCTTTCTCGAACGCCAACCGCATGTCAGCACGGCGCTGCTGCATGCCCTGCGCGACACCGATCCCAAGTCCTACGCTGATGTGTGTGACGCCCTGGCGGGCTTCGACATCACCGACCGGCTGCATGAGATCGGCGTCCCCGTCCTTGCGATCGCCGGTAGCGACGACCTTCCCACCCCGCCGGAGTGTCTGCGGCGCATAGCCTCTGGCGTCAAGGACGGCCGCTTCGTCCAACTTGACGGTGTCGGACACCTCGCGCCCGCCGAGGCACCCGCCGAGGTCGCCGAATTGATCATCGAACATATCGGCCCGCAGCCGGTGCGTGCGGCGACCGGCGACGAGGTGTACGACGCGGGCGTGGCCGTGCGACGCGAAGTCCTCGGCGACGAGCATGTCGACCGGGCCATAGCGGCGACCACCGACTTCACTGCGGAATTTCAGCGGCTCATCACCGAATATGCTTGGGGCACAATCTGGACGCGGAAGGGCCTGGACCGCCGCAGCCGGTCGTTAATCACGCTCACCGCCCTGGTGGCCCGCGGCCATCACGACGAGCTGAAGATGCATCTGCGCGCCGCGCGTCGTAACGGGCTGACCAACGATGAGATCAAAGAACTCCTGATGCAGACCGCGATCTACTGCGGTGTGCCGGATGCCAATACGGCGTTCCGGATCGCGGCCGAGGTGCTGCCCGACTTTGCCGAGGAGAAGGAGGATCGGTCGTGAGTCGTACCGCGATCTGCCATACGGCGCGCGAGGCTGTCGCCGGAATCGCCGACAGGGCAACAATTCTCGTCGGTGGATTCGGCATGGCGGGCATGCCGACAACACTGATCGACGCGTTGATCGAACAGGGTGCCACCGACCTGACCATTGTCAGCAACAATGCGGGTAACGGCGACACCGGCCTGGCGGCCCTGCTCGCCGCCGGTCGGGTAACCAAGGTCATCTGCTCGTTTCCGCGGCAGTCGGATTCGTATGTGTTCGACGGGCTGTACCGGGCGGGCAAGGTCCAACTCGAGGTGGTGCCACAGGGAAACCTGGCCGAACGGATCAGGGCGGCCGGCGCGGGCATCGGCGCCTTCTTCTGCCCGACCGGCGTCGGCACGCCTCTGGCCGAGGGTAAGGAGACCCGCACGATCGACGGCCGCGACTACGTGCTGGAGTACCCGATCAGGGGCGACGTCGCTCTCATCGGCGCTCACATCGGCGACAGAGCGGGAAACCTGTTGTACCGCAAGACTGCCCGCAACTTCGGCCCGGTGATGGCCACCGCCGCGACGCTCACCGTCGCCGAGGTCTCCCGCGTCGTCGAGGTGGGTGCGATCGACCCCGAAACCGTGGTTACACCGGGCATCTTCGTCGACCGCATCCTGGATCTGTCCGCCGTATCCAACGACCAACACACCTCCCAGGTGGCGTCATGACGGTGCACGTCCCGAGTCGGAGCGCGGTCGAACATGTCGATCGTGACCCGCTGGACCGCCGCGAACTCGCGGCCATCATCGCACGCGACATTCCACGCGGCTCGTATGTCAACCTCGGGATCGGACAACCCACGACCGTCGCCGAGTACTTGACGCCTGAGGCAGATGTGGTGTTGCACACCGAGAACGGCATGCTCGGCATGGGTGGCGAAGCGGTCGGCGAGGCGATCGACGCGGATCTCATGAATGCGGGCAAGATTCCCGTCACCGAGACGCCCGGCGCGTCGTACTTCCACCATGCCGATTCCTTCGCGATGATGCGCGGCGGCCATCTGGACGTCTGCGTCCTCGGTGCTTTCCAGGTGAGTGAGCGCGGCGATCTCGCGAACTGGCACACCGGCGCGCCCGATGCCATTCCAGCCGTCGGCGGAGCCATGGATCTCGCCATTGGTGCGAAAGATGTGTTCGTGATGATGAACCTGTTCACAAAGGACGGCACCGCGAAGCTGGTTGCGCAATGCACGTATCCGCTGACCGGACTGCGCTGCGTCAGCCGGGTCTACACCGATCACGCGATCTTTGAGATCGACTCCAGTGGCGACGGACGCGTTCGGGTGCTCGAAACGTTCGGCATCGCGGTGCGGGAGCTGGCTGAAAGAATGGCGATAAGACTGCGGTGATGCAGTGTTCAGGGGCCGCCGGTGATGGACCGTCGGATCGGTTAGGACTTTTCCTCGCGACGCGCCTGGGTGGGTGCCGTCTCGGTGGTGTCGGCGCCACCGTCATGGCGCACTGCGGCGAACACATCGGTGTTCGCCCGGTCGTCATCGGTGACCGACGTTCCGTGGTGCGGCACCTCGGGACCCTTGCGGTCGACCAGCCAGTGACCCAGCGCGACGCCTGCGATCGCGAATAGGAACACCACGAGCGCGGTGAACGCCGCGAACGTGGTGAGCTCGTTGAGCAGCGCCTCGACGTAGAGGCTCTTGTAGAAGAGCGAGATGAACCACGCGACCGCGCCGCTCACGACGCCTGCGAACAGGCCGGCCAGCAGCCACGTCATCGCCAAGTCTTCGCGGCGATCGGGGTCAGGGTTGGCTCGTGCGTCGGCCCGGCCGTCGATGAGACCCCAGATGAACACCGCGATCGCGAAGAGAACGACCAGCGTGATGCTGATCAATCCCGCCTTGGTTTCCCACGCGTTGATCATCGCCCCCTGCAGTAACCGAACGATCACCATCAGGGCCGCGAACACCAGTCCGCGCAGTAGCCACTTACTCATGAGGCCACACCTTAGCGAGTAGCGTCATCGACTGTGACAATATCTCAGCGCCGGGACCGGCTGCGCCAACGGCTGGCGGATGCCGACCTCGACGCGATGCTGGTGTCCGACCTGGTCAACGTGCGTTATCTGTCCGGCTTTACGGGTTCGAATGCGGCACTGCTCGTCCGCGCCGACAACGAAACGCCGGTGTTGGCTACCGACGGCCGCTATCGCACCCAGGCCGCGCAGCAGGCCCCCGACGCCGAGATCGTCATCGAGCGGGCGTGCGGGCCGCATCTGGCTGCGCGTGCAGCCGAGGACGGCGCGCGGCGGATGGGGTTTGAAAGTCATGTGGTGACCGTCGACGGGTTTGCCGCTCTGCGCAAGGCGGCTGGCGACTCGACCGAATTGGTTCGCGCCGCTGGAACGGTGGAGGCGCTGCGCGAGGTCAAGGATGCAGGCGAGATCGCGCTGCTGCGGCTGGCGTGCGAGGCGGCTGATGCCGCGCTGACCGACCTCGTCGAGCGCGGGGGACTGCGGGCTGGCCGGACGGAAAAAGAGGTGGGGCGCGAACTCGAGTCGCTGATGCTCGACCATGGCGCCGACGGCGTGTCATTCGAGACGATCGTGGCCGCCGGGGCCAACTCGGCGATCCCGCACCACCGGCCGACCGACGCCGTGCTTGCGGCGGGCGACTTCGTCAAGATCGACTTCGGTGCGCTGGTGTGCGGCTACCACTCCGACATGACCCGCACCTTTGTGCTGGCGCCGGTCGCGCAGTGGCAGCTCGACATCTATCAGCTGGTTGCCGCGGCACAACAAGCGGGCCGTAACGCGCTCGCGCCTGGCGTCACGCTCAAGGATGTCGACGGCGCGTCGCGGCAGGTCATCGCGGAGGCCGGCTACGCCGACAACTTCAGCCACGGGCTCGGCCACGGTGTCGGGCTGCAGATCCACGAAGCGCCGGGAATCAGCGCGTCGTCCGCCGGTACACTGCTTGCTGGCTCTGCGGTCACCGTCGAGCCAGGTGTCTATCTGCCCGACCACGGCGGCGTCCGAATCGAGGACACGCTGGTCGTCCGCGACACGGCCTCGGAGCCGCCGGGTCGGCAACATCAGACGACAGACTTACTCACCCGGTTCCCGAAAGAACTGGCGATCCTCTGAGGAGAACGACCGAAAGTGGCAACGACCGCCGACTTCAAGAATGGGCTCGTCCTGCAAATCGACGGCCAGCTGTGGCAGATCATCGAGTTCCAGCATGTCAAGCCCGGCAAGGGACCGGCCTTCGTGCGGACCAAGCTGAAGAACGTGCTGTCCGGCAAGGTCGTCGACAAGACGTACAACGCCGGTGTGAAGGTCGAGACCGCGACCGTCGACCGGCGCGACACCACGTACCTGTACCGCGACGGGTCGGACTTCGTGTTCATGGACAGCGAGGACTACGAGCAGCACCACCTGCCCGACTCGCTGGTCGGCGACGCCGCCAACTACCTGCTCGAGAGCATGCCTGTGCAGGTGGCATTCCACGACGGCGCGCCGCTGTATCTGGAGCTGCCGGTGACCGTGGAACTCGCGGTCACCCATACCGAGCCCGGCCTGCAGGGTGATCGGTCCAGCGCAGGCACCAAGCCGGCGACGCTGGAGACCGGCGCCACGATCAACGTGCCGCTGTTCATCAACACCGGCGACAAGCTGAAGGTCGACTCCCGCGACGGTAGCTACTTAGGTCGCGTGAATGCCTGACCGGCATGAAGGCCGGGCGTAATGCCTGATCGCCGAGGCGGTCGCGGCCGTCATCAGGCCCGCAAACGCGCCGTCGACCTGCTGTTCGAGGCCGAGGCGCGGGGGCTAACGCCCGCCGAAGTCGCCGAAGCGCGAAATGCCTTGGCGGAGAAGGAATCCGACCTCTCTCCGCTCAACCCGTACACGGTTACCGTGGCACGCGGAGTGACCGAGACCGCCGCGCACATCGACGACCTCATCTCGGCCCACCTGCAGGGCTGGACGCTGGACAGGCTGCCCGCCGTCGACAGGGCGATCCTGCGGGTGGCGGTGTGGGAACTGCTGCACGCCGATGACGTCCCCGAACCGGTCGCCGTCGACGAAGCCGTCGAGCTGGCCAAGCGGTTGTCCACCGACGACTCACCGGGTTTCGTCAATGGGGTGCTGGGTCAGGTGATGCTGGTGACCCCACAGATCCGGGCCGCCTCGCAAGCGGTGCGAGGCGCGGTTCGGGGTGGTTCGGAGGAGTAGCGAAGGGGCCGTAAATGGGTATACCGCAGGACTGGGCGCCGTACTCCAGTGTCGAGGAGGCGGCCAAGGTGTACCTGCGTGACCCCGATCTGGCACTAGACCAAATACGTTCGGTCATCGACCTTTCGGCGATCAAGTCCTTCATCATGTCGCGTGGATCGACGGAGGAGTCGTGGGTCGAGCCGTCCCCCTGCCCTCCGGGCGGGTGGTACCCCCAGTGGCAGGAGGTCGTGCTCACCGACGGACAACGTCTGATCATGTGGCGCGCCGACGACGAGCCGTCAACGGATGGAGACCGCGAACGACGCATTTTGAACGCGTCGGTCCGAACCATTCTGCTGTCGACCATCACCGACCACGTGCTCACCGCCGAGTACGAGGTGATCGGCGACGACACACGCCGGCTGTCCGAGGTGCGGCTGCGGGTGTACACCCAGCTCGTCACGCGGTCGCGGCAGAAGTCGGCCACCGAAACCGACATCTACTGTGAATCGTTCCGCTACTTGAAGTCCGTCGACAACGGCGGCCTGGCCCAGATGCAACGCCTTCTGCAGTTCGGTCGGGTGCTGTCGCGGTGCATGCAGTAGTGCGATGCGGCGTCGCCGTGTGCGTCGCCGCCTTGACCGCGTGCAGTTCGCAACCCGTGCCGGGGTCGTCTCCATCACCGGTGGCGCCGCAGCCGCAGGCCGAAGTGACGACGACCGCGCTGACGGTGTCGGCGGTCAATCCGCCGATCCGGCTTCTCGGCAGCGACGGCAAGACCCATCTCGAATATGACCTGATCCTGCAAAGCATGGTCAACGCGCCCGTCACGGTGACCTCGATCGAAGTTCTCGCACCGGATGGCGCGTCCCTGTTGAAGCTCGACCGCGATGAAGTCGCCAAGTTCACCACGCCGGCGTTCACCGGGCCGCCTACCGCGGTGGTGCCAGCCAGCGGGGCGTTGGGCACCGTGATCGACGTCGTCGTGCCGCCGGACAATGTGCCAGACGGCCTCAACCACCGAATCAGCTACCGGCCGGGCACGTCTGACCTCGGGTCAATAGTGGGAGCCCGCGACATCGTTGGCCCGGAACTCGACGTCGATCCGCGGCAGCCGACCACCATCTCGTCTCCGCTCAAGGGTCAGGCATGGCTGAACGCCAACTCTTGCTGCGTACCCGAGGCGCCGCACCGGGGCGCGCGAATCGCGGTGGGCGGCAACAGCGTCAAGAAGTTCGAGGAGTTCGCCATCGACTGGGTGCAGCTGCGCGACGGCAGATTGTTCGAGGGCGACGGCAGCCGGAACGAGCAGTGGTACGGCTTCGGCACCGACGTGGTCGCCGTCGCCGACGGGTCGGTCTCCGTGGCGTTCGACGGGATGCCCGAGCAGACGCCGAACACCCCGGCGGCCGGGCTGCGTGGACCGCGGGATTACAGCGGAAACCATGTATCCCTTCAGATTTCGCCGGGCGTCTGGGCGGTCTACGCGCATCTGCAGCCGGGCAGCGTTTCGGTCAAGACCGGCGACGAGGTGAGGAAGGGCCAGGTGATCGGCAAGCTGGGCAACTCCGGAAACTCCAGCGGCCCGCACCTGCATTTCCAACTCTCCGACGGGCCGGAGATCACGACGTCGAACAGCCTGCCGTTCTCCCTCGATTCGTACTCGCTCGCCGGCGCAGTGGATCCGGCCCAGCTAAGCAACGCTACCGACGCGAAGGGTGTGCCGCCGCCGCTGCATGTTGTCGGCCCGGGCCGGCAGGAGTCGAACAGCTATCCGGTGATGTACACGGTGACCAACCTCGGCCCCTAAGTTCGCCGAAACGGCATTCCAGCAGGCTTCCACTCGGGCATTGTCAAGCGGCTAATGCAGCGTGCGAATGTCTCGTCAGACTCCGCGCGGGGAGAGTGATGAACCCATGACCGCTCGGAACACTTGGTGCCGTTGACCTGTGCACAGTGCAGCGCGCGACAGAGTTCATGGCCGGTATGCGTGCTCGTCGCGGTGATACGGCGTGGCGATGGTACAAACCGTCCTCGGCGCGAAGGATCCTCTCGGCGGCCGAATTCAGGTTCAGCACCAGACATTCCGGTCCGGGGATCGTCGCTGCCGGTGTCCAGCCAGACGTTCTCATGGCTGACAACCCGTCCCGAAATTCGAAGACGTGCATGGTCCGCAAGCTGATTCGACGGCCGTTGCCCGGCAGCCCCAACATCGAGCCGATGACGGTCCCCGTCATTATCAGTGGATTTCGAGCGGATGGGTGATTTGATCGCCGCGATGGACGCGACGGCCCCACGCGGCGCTGGTGTACCGCAGCCAGAATCTCAAGGGTGCATCGTTGACCAATTCTTCGCGGGCCGTTGAGCCGGCACAACGATGCGGTGGCGCATCCACTCCGGCGCTGCTGAGCGTCGCCGAGCGATTTCCATTGACCGACCGTGAACGTGAGATCGTGATGTTGATCCGTCAAGGACAGCCGACCCGCGTGATCGCCGAGCGATTAACTCTCTCCGTGCGCACCGTCGAGGGTCATGTCTACCGGGCGATGATGAAGACTGGTGCCGCGAACCGCGAGGAGCTCGTCGCCATGCTGCCAAGAGCCAACGCCGACGCACGCTCCAGCCGCGACAGCATCCAGCTCATCAGGTAGCCGAAGACCCCGACGATCAGCAGCAGTCCCCAAGCCGCCGATGCGTCGAGGCGCTGCTGGCTTTCGATCAGGAGGCGTCCGAGACCTGTTCCTGCGCCGAAGATGTCGACCAACAAGGTGATGATCACGGCCAGCGATGCCGCGACCCGCGCGCCCAGCATCATTCCTGGAATCAGTGACGGCACGATCACCTTGCCCCACCGCTGGGGCCGCGAGAGACCAATCGTCCGCGACATCTCAAGCCGGACTGCAGGTATGGAGCGCATGGCCGTCGCCGTGTTCAGCAGGATTGGCCATGACACGATCGACGCAACGGTCACCACGCCGCTGAGCTGACCCGAACCGAGCAGCAACACCGCGACGGGAACCAGCGCCGCGCCAGGCACCGCAGCGATGAAATCAATTGTGGGAGTGAGAGCACGATCGATAACCCGCGACGAGCCGATCGCGGTGCCCACAATGCCTCCGACGACGACCGCGCACGCCAGGCCGAGAGCATAGGTTCCGAGCGTGTACCGGATCGCAGGAAACAGGACGCCGTCGTCACGCATCCGCGCGATGGCTGTGAGCCATTCGTGCGGCGGTGGAAATGACAGCGAATCAACGGATGTCGTCAGTTGCCACATGACGAGCAGCGCGGCGACTGGCAGCAGCCCGCGCAGCGCCGTGATGACAGGTGTCGGCGTAGGCTGATCTCCGGATGACTGCGCGGGCGCGCCGGGAAACGCGAGGCGGACGGTGCGCCGCAGTCCCGCGTTGAGCATCAGGCCGAGGAGCCCGCAAACGACGGCGTAGGCCCACATGCGTGCGGGTGCCAGCGCGTGCATCGACTCGGCGAGACCGCCGCCGAGCCCCCGCGAAGACATCATCATCTCGGCCACGATCGCCACCAGCAGCGCGATGATCACTGCCATCCGCGCGCCGACGAGCCATGCCGGAACCGCGGCGGGGATGACGACCTTTCGCATCGTGGTCACTCGACCGAGGCGCAGCATTCTGGCGACGTCGTACTGCCGCGGGTGCACGGCCGCGACACCTCCGGCGGTGTGCAGCACTATCGGCCACAGCGCGGCGTACGTGGCGAGCGCGACCTCGGCCGTCCGTACCGGCCCGAACGACAGGACGGCGATCGGCACCAGTGCAACGGCCGGGATCGTGCGCAGGAAATCGATCGACGCCATCGTGTAGCGCCGCACCGCCGGGATGAGGCCGACCGCCAGCCCCAGTGCCGCGCCGACTACCATGCCGATCGCTGCTGCCACAAGTGCGACGCCAAGCGTGTGCGCGATGTCGTTGACGAGTTCGCCACTGCGCGCGAGATCCACCAGGGCGGTGAGCAGTTCGCGCGGCGACGGCAAGTATTCGTAGTTGTACCAGCCCATCGACTTCAGCGCCTGCCAGCCCGCCACAGCGGCGAGCGGCACCACGAATCCCGCCAGCCGGCTAGCCATCTGCGTCTCGCAGGGCGTGTCCGAGGAGATGGCGGACCTGCAGGTAGCGGGGTAGCTCACGCGTCGCCAATTGGTCGCGCGGACGGGGGAGTTCGGTGTCGACCGCCACAGTGATGGTGCCCGGGTTGCCGCTGATCACCAGCACCCGGTCACTGAGGTAGATCGCCTCGTCGAGATCGTGGGTGATGAACACGACGGTTGCCTCGGTCTCCTGCTGGACACTCAACAGGACGTCCTGCAACGAGGCCTTGGTGATCGCGTCCAGTGCGCCGAACGGTTCGTCCATAAGCAGCACCTTTGGTTCCAGCGCCAGCGCGCGGGCGATCTGCACCCGTTGCGCCATGCCGCCCGACAGCCGCCACGGATGATCAGAGCCACGGTCGGAGAGGCCGACCATGCTCAGGGCGTCGGCCACCCGCCTGCGACGTTCATCGCGCCCTACCCGGCCTTCCAGCCCGAGCCCGGTGTTGCGGGCGACCGTGCGCCATGGCAGCAGCGCGTTGCCGTAGTCCTGAAACACCATGACCGCTCCGCTTGGCGGCCGCCGCACCACCTCGCCGTCGAAAACCACTGTGCCGCTTGAGGCGTCGACGAGACCACCAAGAACGCGTAGAAGCGTCGTCTTACCCGCCCCCGAGCGTCCCACGATTCCGATGTTCTCGCCCGCACGCACCTCGAACGAGACGGCCTGCAGGATCGGGCGTGGCCCGTCGGCGTCCGGCAGCTGAACGCCGACCGAATCGACCGCGTACAGGATCCGGTTCACGACCCTTGCCACACGAGCGAGTTCACATCCGGGTCGCTGCGCGTCGAGCCGACGGCTTTCGAAATCGTGATGTAGGGAGCCAGCTCCTGCGGCGTGATCGCGATATCCCAGTCCGGCAGCGGGGCGGTATCAAGGACTCGGGCGGGAATCTTCAACCAGTCCTGCATCATCTGCCGTGCCTCGGCCGGATCGCCGTCGAGGAATTCGATTGCAGCGCTCAATGATTTGCGCCACGCGGACACGGTACCTGCATGCTCGCGGCCGAAGGTTCGCGACGCGGTCCACACCGATGTCATCGCCGTATCGACGGTCCCTCCGCTCGCGTCGCGCACCGCATCGACGATGACGTCGTCGTGAACCCGAAACCCTCGCGCCGCGATCGCGTCGTTGAACGGGATCGACGCCACGGCGGCGTCGACACGGCCCGCCGCCAGTTGATCGCCCATTGTCGGAAACGGTGTCTGAACGAATTTGACGTTGTTGCGCGCCACGCCGTCGCGGCTCAACAGGTACACCGTCGCGTCAATGATGATTCCGGTCAGAGAGGGCACCGCGATGGTCTTGCCCTTGAGTTGCCCCAGCGATTCGATCGCGAGATCCTTGCTGATCCACACGGCGTTGGGTCGCTGCGCCGATGACCGCTGCAGGCTCGAAATGATCTGCAGATCAACGCCTTTCTCGGCGCCGATCATGACGAGCGTCGGAACGCTCATCACGATGTCGTACTGGCCCTTGGCCAGTGCGGCCATGAACACCGGCAGGTCCATGCCCTCGGTTAATTCGACTTGTAGACCGTTGCGTTCGAAGATGCCCTTCGCCAGGGCTGCGTGCGCGGGCAGCGTGCTGCCGGCCGGAAACATCGCTACCCGCAGCGGTGTCAGCTGCTGGCCCGTCTGCGACGCCGTGTCCGTGCCGCAACCCGCCACCACAAGCGCCAGGCAGGCAAGAACATTCGCCAACAGACGAACCCGATTTTCCCGTCGCATCAGCCCTGGCGCCTTCCCCCCACGCTCCATGAGCTCGCACGTTATGCCAGTTGCCGCCGTCCCCACACGGAAATCAGCGCCATCGACGCGGGATGAAAGCAATCGGGCCGCTTCAAGATCACGCGATACCGCTCGAACTCTGCGGCGTCCATCAAACCGGCCTCGAGGATCGCATCGCCGAGCTGGTCCATGTTGGCCTTGGCGAGTCGGGCGACCGCATCGGTGCGATACGGGACGAAGTAGCCTTCCGCGCCGAAGTCGGCCGGGCGCGACGCGGCCAGATGCCCGGGCGGTGCTAGTGGGAAGGTCGGATCGCCGCCACCGCGGCGATCATCCGATTCAGTGCTATCCGCCGCTTGGGAACAAACGTCAGGACGGCCCTCGCATGGACCACGTCGAAGGCCGCTTCGAGCAGCGCGTCAGTGCCGATGTCGTGACGTCGCAGCTCGACGTCGCGGCCGAATTCACGACTGGTTCACCACCGAGGTGCTCTCATGTAGAAGATGGTCTGACGAAACGGGGGGACCGCGACAGAGTTGATGCCCGAAGAGTCGGCTGAAATCTTTTCTTCAGGTGAGCAGCCGCTGCTGTTCGAACGCGAGGACGATCTCGCCGCACTCGACGCTGCGCTGACCGAGGCGGTCGCAGGCACAGGCGGAGTACTGCTGATCGAGGGCCCAGCAGGCATTGGGAAGACAGTGCTGCTGGAGGCGCTTCGCCGTCGCGCCAGCGCGGCAAAGATGACGGTGCTGGCAGCCCGCGGCGGGGAGCTGGAGCGTGGGTTCGGCTTCGGGATCGTTTGCCAGCTACTCGAAGTCGCGCTGATCGGCGCCGACGCAGCCGAACGCGATCGGTTGTTGGCGGGGGCGGCTCGGCTGGCCGAGCCGGTGTTCACCGACGTGTCGGCGGCCGAGGACACCGGCGACGTCGCATTCGCCACCTTGCATGGTCTGTATTGGCTGGTGGTCAACCTCGCCGAACGCGCCCCGCTGCTTCTCGCCATCGACGACGCCCAGTGGGCCGACGAGCCTTCGCTGCGATTCCTACTTCACCTAGCGCACCGGCTCGCCGGCCTGCCCGTCGTGGTCGCGCTGACAGTGCGAACGGACGCCGATCGGCACCGCCAGGACCTGGAATCGCTGATGCTCGAGGCCCGCCCGCCCGTACTTCGGCCCCGGCCGCTCGGGGAGTCCGCCGTCGCCCGCCTGGTCCGGGACAGTCTCGGAGACGACGCCAGCAACGAGTTGTGCCGAGTGTGTGCAGAGGCGACCGGCGGTAACCCATTCCTTCTCTCGGAACTGCTCGGCGAGTTCCGCCGCGATGCGCGCCCGGCTTCCGCGATCGACCCACAGGCGGTCGACCGGCTGGCGCCGGAACGCATCGCCGCCGCCGTGCTGCTGCGTGTCAGCCGACTCGACCCGCAGGCCCCTGCGCTGACGCGGGCGGTCGCGGTGTTGGGCGAACAGGCCCGCCTGACGACGTGCGCCGAGTTGGCCGGATTGGACGTCCGAAAGGCGAGCACCTTGGCCGCCGCACTGGTCGACCTCGCGGTTCTCGCCGGCGGAGAGCCGCTGCGATTCGTCCATCCGATCGTGCGAACGGCGATCTACAACGATTTGTCCGCCACCGAACGGGCTGATCTACACGCGCGTGCGGCCAAGCTTCTGGCGGACCAGCGGGCCGACCCGGGTGCGATCGCGGTGCACCTGATCGCGACGCCGCCGAGCGGGAACCCCAACGTCGTCACGATGCTCCGGGAGGCCGCGCGATCGGCCCTTGCCGGCGGTGCGCCCGACACCGCCGCCGGGCACCTGCGCAGGGCGCTCGACGAGCCTCCAGACATGGCCGATCGACCATCGGTCTTGTTCGAGCTTGGAAATGCCGAACACGAGATCGGCGACCCCGTAGCGCCGACTCACCTCCGCGAGGCCGGGGAGACTGCAACGGACCCGCTGATTCGGGCACGCGCGTTCGCCGCGCTGGCGTGGACCACGCACCCCGAGGCACGGCTCCAGCGCGAACAACTTCCGCTCTACGAGTGGGCGGCCGCCGAAGTTCGTCCCCACGATCGAGAGCTCGCGCTGCAACTCGACGCGGCCCGCCTCGGCGCCTTGCTCCTCAATCCGGATCTGCGAGACAAGTTCGAAACCGAAGCAGAGCGATTCGCGGACCTGCCCGCGCTGACCGCGGCTGAGTGCCTGCTGCGATCATTTGTCGCCCGCAGAGCGCTCGAGGGAGGCCCGATCGACGTAGCAGGCGATCTCGCCGAGCAGGCCGCGACGCATCCGGCCTTGATAAGCCAGGGAGGTCATCCGCTGTGGCGCACGAACATCACCATCTGCTTGGTCGAGGCGGAGCGCTACGAGGTCGCCGAGCACATCCTCACCCGTGCCATGCGGCACGCCGAGCGCAACGGCTCGCCGCAATGGCTGGCTCGGGCGTCCTGGTTGCGTGGCTTGGCCCGGCACCGCCGCGGCGATCTGCGTGCGGCCGAGGTAGATGCGCGAGCGGCAGTTGATATCAAGGGGTTGACGTTCGACTACACCAAGACTCCTGGCCTTGTCCCGCTGATTGACTCACTTGCCGACCAGGGTCGGGCCGATGAGGGGGAAGCGTTGCTCGCCGAACGTGGCATGGACGGTGAGCTAACGCCCACCCTGTTTTCCGTGCTGCCATTGCTGTCGCGCGGTCGATTGCGCGCGGCTGCGGGCGATGATGCGCGGGCGCGCGCCGATCTCGACGACGCGCTGCGGTGGATGACGTTGAGCCGCGGGCTTTTTCCATGGGCAACCGATGCTTGCGTGGCGCTCGTTCCCGTGTTGCGCCATCTCGGCGACGACGACGCCGCTCGCGCTGCCGTCGAACAAGCGATGCGGGCCGCGACGGCGTCGCAATCGCGGCGCCGGCTCGGCGGTGCGCTGCGGGTCGCGGGCCTGCTCGAGGGCGGTAAGCGCGGAATTGACCTGCTTCGTCAGGCGGCCGACACCTTGGCCGATTCGCCCGCTCTGCTGTGGCGGGCGCACGCCTTCGTCGACCTGGGCGCCGCGCTGCGACGCGACGGGCAGGCCGTCTCGGCGCGGCCCATCCTTCGCGACGGCATGGAGCTTGCGCATCGATGCGGCGCCACGCCGCTGGCAGACCGGGCCGAAGAAGAGCTGCGCGCCGCGGGCGCCCGTCCCCGCCGGCGGGCAGGGGTGGGTGCGGACGCGCTGACCGCCAGTGAGCGGCGAGTCGCCGAGCTCGCGGCCGTCGGGACCAGCAACAAGGAGATCGCGCAGTCGCTGTTCGTGACGCTGCGAACGGTGGAGTTGCACCTGTCCAACGCGTACAGCAAGCTCGAAATCCGGTCCCGCCACGAACTGGCCACAGCGCTCGCGACTTAGGTGCGTGGAAAAGACTTCGGTTAATGCTTCGGGTCTGTGCGGTAGTCAGCAAAAGGGGGTCCGACCACACTAAATACTGTGGTGGAACTGCGGGGCTGGCCGCTGATCGGCCGAGCCGAGGAGTTGGCCGTGATCGCGAGTGCGATCGGGAAGTCCAGCGCATCGGCGGGCGTGCTGGTGTTCGGGAATCTGGGAGTCGGCAAGAGCCGGCTCGCCCACGAGGCTGCGTCGCGGTGCGACGGCGCGATCGTGCGTTGGGCGGCGGGATCGTCCGCTGCCCGGGCGATTCCGCTCGGTGCGTTCGTCAACTGGCTGCCAGTTGACACCTGCGAGCCGGTGCAGGCGGCGGGCAGGGTGGTCAACGAGCTCATCAAAGGCGCGGGCCCGCGGTTATGCGTAGTCGTGGTCGACGACGCTCATCTGCTCGACGACACATCGGCGTTCATGTTGCAGCAGCTCGTCGACCGCCGACTGGCGCGCCTGGTCCTGACGGTCTGCAACGGCGCGGCCGTTTCCGGTGCCGTCTCGGCGCTGTGGCGCGGCAGGACGGTTCGACTTGACCTGCAACCGCTGGGCCACGCCGATTGTTTGACCCTGCTCGAATCGGTACTCGACGGATCGGTGGATCCAGCCAGCGAGCGCCGGCTGTGGAGCCTGACGCGCGGCAATGTGAGCTTCCTGCAGCGCATCGTCGAGCAGGAGGTGTGCGCCGGACGTCTCCGCCGTACGGACGGGACGTGGACGTGGCTGCCGGGCGCCGTGGTCCCGTCGTCGGTGTGTGAGCTGATCGAGCACGTGATGGGTGATCTCTCAGACGCGGTCGCCGACACGGTCGACATGCTATCGGTGGCCGAGCCGTTGACTTTACGGATGCTCGTGGACATCGTCGGGCGCGAATCGGTGGAGCAAGCTGAGAAACGCGCCTTGATCATCGTCGACGACGCCGACGAACCCGTTGTGCGGCTGGCGCATCCGCTCTATGGGGAGGTTCGACGCCTGAGGGCCGGCCACGTCCGGCTGCGGCGGCTGCGCGGGGCCATCGCCTCACGACTCGAACCAGAAGGCGATGCCAGGCATGTCCTGCGTCGCGGCACTCTGCAGCTCGAGTCCGACGTCGTTTCCACGGCGCAGGACATGCTGCGCGCCGGCGAGGCGGCGCTCTGGAGCGGCGATACCGGGCTGGCGTTGCGGTTCGCGCAAGCCGCGGCGGCAGTCGGGGCCGGTTGGCGTGCATCGATTGCCCGGGCCGACGCCCACACCATGGCGGGGGAACTCGACGAAGCGGAAACGCTTCTTGTCGAGGATGATCCGCCGCGTGACGCCCGGCTGCATCTGGCCCTCGGCCTTGCGAAGAATTTCTATCTGCAAGGCCGCACCGAAGACGCCCGTGCGGTCCTGCGGCAGGCACCTGCGGATGACGCCGGGTCGCTATCGGCCATGCACGCGTTTCTCGACGCCTGTGGGGGAGACCTCGCCGCGGCGACGAGCGCCGCCGACGCGGCGCTGCAGGGCCCGGGCATCGGCGACTTCTCCAAAATGCTTGCCGCGACGGCGAAGATGATCGCCGCGGGCGAGCAGGGCCGCGTCGACGACCTGGCCTTGACTGTGGCGTTCGCCCGTACCCTCGGCGAGACCTCACCGTCGACAGGGCTGTTCCGGTTCGCTCTTGCCGAGGCGCACTGCTCCGCGTTGCAATTACTCGGATCACCCGGCGCGGCAGATGTAGTCGAGAGCGTCCGGGACGACGATCAACCGCCCGATGTCTATCGGTGGGTCGCGATGATGGCCGGTTCGGTCAACCTGAGTCGCGGCCGCGTCGACCTCGCCGTGCGGCAGCTGCGTGACGCGTTGTCGGCGCACCGCCCAGCCTTCTTGGGCGGCTGGGTCTGCCGCTACTACGTCGACCTGGCGATCGCATTGGCGGTGCGCGGTGAAGCCGACGCGGCGATGAAGTGCCTAACCAAGCTGGCATCGCTTCGCCGGCCCGAGATGGCGTGGTTCGAGCCGATGGAAATGCTTGCCACAGCATGGATTTCGGCGGCCGCTGGTGCGGTGACGCGTGCGATCGGGGAGGCGCGTAGCGCCGCGGTGACCGCTGCGGCGCGCGGGCAGCCGGCACGCGAGGTGCTGTGCCTGCAGACGGCGACGAGGTTCGGCGACACAACGACCGTCACACGGCTCGGTGAGCTGGTTCGGGTGGTCGGCGGTGCTCGCGCGCCGGTCGCCGCCCAGCACGCGGCAGCGCTGGCGGCGGGCGATGGTGACGGGCTGATGACGGCGTCGGCAGCATACGAAAATACCCTCGATCCTCTGGCGGCGGTCGACGCAGCAGCTCAGGCAGCCGTCGCGCTCCGACACGCGGACCGGCGGGGATCCGCATTGGGGGCGACGCACCGGGCGCGCGAATTGGCCAGCCGCTGCGGCGATGTGCACACTCCCGCGCTGAGTGGCGCCGCGGCTCCTGCGGCGTTCACCGGACGAATGCGCGAAGTCGCGATGCTCGTCGGCGGTGGACTGACCAACCGCGAGATCGCCGATCGGCTTCAGCTGTCCGTGCGAACAGTAGAGGGCCACCTCTACCGCGCGGCGGTACGCGTGGGTGCTCGCGATCGCAACGAACTGGCGCGGGCGATCGGCCATGCCGTGGCGACTCCGGCCTAGCCGCTGCAACACCTGAGTCGGCCGGGCCCAGCTACGCCAAAAATCGAGTAGGGGGCTACTCACCTCCTCACCCGGTGGTGAGCGCACGCTGATGAGGTGGCCGATGAACTCACCTTGCATGAGCGCGCACTTCGCAAGCTTCCGCTGCCGTACTCGCTGGTACTGCGGCTACGCGAGGCCGGCGTCGCTCCAGAAGTTGTCAGCGAATACGTCGGTGTCGAAGAGGACGCGCTGGATGGCGTCTACCGCATCGCCGAGGCCAAACTCAGCGCCGCGGAGGACCGAAGTCCCTGAGAAGAGTCCTTTGGGGACCAAAGGCAGATCGATCAGTAGTCCGGCAGCTCGATGGCGTCGGCGGTGGTGAACCATTTCTCTCGGCATACGACCGAAACGGCCAGCGCTGCATCCACTTCATCACCTGCGCGGTGATGGCAATGTCACTCGCGGACTTCGGCAGGTACCCGTCGATGCCGTTCGGGAGATCCTGGCATCGGTCGATGTATGGCCGCATCACCGATTCATAGCGCTTCAGCGCCGCCCGGATCTCGGCCGTCTCAAGTGAATCGGCCTGCCCCAGTTCGCCTGCCAAGACATATGCGCCGACGAGGGCGAGGCTGGTACCCATGCCGCTCAGCGGTGAGGCGCAGTATCCGGCGTCACCCGCGAGCGTGACGCGGCCCTGCGAGATCGTCGGCATGTGTACTTGCGCGAACGCGTCGAAGTAGAAGTCGTCCGCCGTCGCCGCCGCCGCCAGCAAGGCGTCGCACTGCCAACCCGCGCCGGCGAAATATTGTGTCAGCAAGGCCTTTTGCTCGTCCGGGCCGCGGCGGTCGTAGGCGATCGGTGCGGACCGAAATGCCAGCCCCGCCTTGCACATCTTCGGCTGGTGCGACGGTCGCATCGATGCATTGAGGCCTGGCGCCTGATACATCAGATACCAACCGTCGAGCCGTACGGTGTCGGGCGCGGTGAACCACGCGTTGTATCCGCCCAGCGGTTTGACGAACTGCTCCTCGGGTCCGAAGATCAAGCGGCGCACCGCCGAATGCGGCCCGTCGGCGCCAACGACGGGGTCGGCTGACAGCTTCGTCCCGTCGGTGAGGGTGGCCTCGACGGCGTCGGCGGTCTGGCTGAGTTCTGTGATGCGGGTGTTGAACAGGTACTCGGTCTGCTCTTTGGTCGCCTGATACAGCACATCGACCAAGTCACCGCGCAAGATCTCTAGTTTGGACACCAGACCATTGCCGTTGAATGCGGTGACAGGCATGTCGGCTCGCCGACTGCCATCGGCTCTGATCCACGCGACACCTCGCTGGTCGAGCGAGCGTGCCTGCATCTCAGATAGCAGACCCATCCGGTCGACCACGTCGCCGCCTGCACCCCGCAGATCGACGGTCTGTCCGCCAGGGCGGATGCCGTCGGCGACCTCAACGGTGGTTACGCGATAACCACTCTTGTTCAGCCAGAAGGCCAGTGCAGGCCCGGCGATTCCGGCTCCGCTGATCAGGACGGTCCGCTGTCGCATGCGCGCAAGGGTAGCCGCTAGATGTCGAGCGCCTGATAGGTCCGGCGCACGAATTTCGGTTGCGTTGATTGAAGTTTCAGCAATGAGGTGTTGCCCGCGACGGCGGCCGCAGCGTCGGCGCCGAAGTTCGGGAGGTTCTGGATGAGATAGATCAAAATGAGATTCTCGCTCGGATCGGCCTGCCACCAGGTGCCGTAGGCGCCCGGCCAGCCGAACGTCCCGACACCTCCCGGCCCGAAGAGCTGCCGCGATTTGGCTGGGTCGGTGACCACCGAAAGGTTCAGGCCGAAACCGCGGCCGATCCAGAACGGCATGCCGAGAAATGGATGATGTTTCTGCTCGTCGGTCAGCCTGTCGCTGCGCATCAACCGCACCGACTCCTCGGACAGCACTCGTACACCGTCGACTTCACCGCCGGCCAAGAGCATCCGCGCGAACTTCAGATAGTCGTCGGCGGTGGAGAAGAGATTCGCGCCACCCATGCAGAACGGCGGCGGCGAGATGGGCGGTGGTCCCATCGCGTCATGGCTGAGCGTGTCGTCGTCCTCGAGCTTGTACATCGTGGCGGTGCGACCGCGGTTTCGGGATGCCACGAAGAATCCGGTGTCGGCCATGTTCAGTGACCCCAGGACCCGCTCCGAGAGCACGTCCTGCAGCGGCTTGCCTTCGATGCGTTCAAGCAGGATCCCCAACACGTCGGTGGCAGTGCTGTAGGTCAGGTGGTCTCCGGGTTGATGCTCAAGAGGTAGCGTGGCCACCTCGGCCAGCCAGCTGTCCGGGTTCTGCCGCGCCGAGATGCGCGAGTACGCCTTCGCCAATGGCCCGGTCACAGAGAAGAAGTACGCGAGCCCGCTGCGGTGGGTCATCAGGTCGTCGACGGTGATCGGTCGGCGTGCGGGATTCGTGTTGTCCAGCGGGCCACCCGGTGTTTTGAGCACTTGCATCTTCGACAGCTCCGGCAACCACTTCGTGACCGGATCGGCGAGCGCCAGCTTGCCTTCATCGAGCAGGGACATCGCGGCGGCGACCGTCAGGGGCTTGGTCATCGACGCGATGCGGAAAATCGTGTCGCGCTGCATCGGCAGGTTGGCGTCGACGTCGCGGTGACCGAGCTCGTTGACCTGCCGTACTTCACCGGAGCGCCAAACGAGCGTGACCGCGCCCGCGAGCAGGCCGGCGTCGATCGCTTCGCGGATGGAGGCCTGGTTGGTGTCGAGCTTCATCGGCGTCAGCGTACCCAGGGCCGGAATGGAGTACTCCACTACCTAATCCCCCCACGCATCCGGGGCTGACGATGTTCTTGCGGCTCTAGCTGCGGGTTCGTGTCCAGGCCAGGGAGGTGGTCGTGATGGGTTACGCCAGGTACGTCGGACGTGTTGGTGGCTTAGCTGTGGCGTTGGGGGTCGGAGTCGCGGTGGCGACGACGACGGGGGTGGCCTGGGCGGAACCGACGGACAACGGCTCCTCCAGTTCATCCAATTCGTCGTCGGATTCCTCGTCCTCGTCGCGCTCCTCCTCGTCCTCCAACTCTGATTCGTCGGATTCCTCGTCGTCGAGCACGGCCGGGTCTTCCCAGTCGTCGGGGCCGTCGGGCGACGATGACGCGGAGTCAACCATGGACGTCAACGACAGCACTGTTGATGACGGCGTAGCGAAGGGCAGCGGCGACAGCGGGACCGGCAAGAAGTCCGCTGCCGCGACGATCAAGGATAAGAAGTCGGGTTCGGACGCGTCGGCGGCCGCGTCAACACCGAAGAAGCCGAAGACGCGGACGGCCGAGAGTGCTCCGTCCAGCAGCGATGTCACCGCGGAGGCGCCCGATACGAATACGACAGCCTCGGTACAGCCCAAGTCGGAGCCGGTGACGGCGCCGCCGGCGAATGAGGGGTCGGTTGTCGACGTGTCGACGCGATCCGTGCCGCTGTCCACGTCAACGACAGCCCAAGACATTCCCGAGGTGCAGCCAGCGCCTGATTCGGAGGTGAAGCCGCTGGCGTCGACGCTGTTGTCGGCGGCCGGATTGTCGCCGTCGGCCGACGGCGATGTTCCAGACGTGCCGGGGGATTCGCCGTTGACGTTGTTGGGCCTCGCGGCGTTCCGGCGGCAGACGCAGCAGACGTTGGCCGGCGACGAGGCGTCGGCGCTGAAGGTGGCCGATCCGACACAGTCGAGCCTGATGTTGGCGGCGGTGGCGGCGAATTCGGCACCGTCGGCGTCGCCGACGGTGGGATTGCCGGAAACGGTGAACGGCGTCGTGAGGGGCTCATTGAATGCCGTTGATGCCGAAGGCAATCCGCTGACCTATACGGTGCAGAGTCAGTCGGCGGGTAGCGATGTGAAGGTCGACGGCGCGGGCAACTTCACCTACACACCGTCGGTGGTCCAGCGTCTGCAGGCCGCCACGACGTCTGGGTTGGATACGGACACGTTCACGGTGCGAGTCTCTGATGGGCAGACGTTCACCGATGTGCCGGTGACGGTGGTGGTGCGGCCAGGCCAGCTCGCTGCGGGTACTCCGGTTGGTGTCGGCTCCCATCCGTCGGGAATCGCGGTGAATGCCGTTGATGGTTCGCGGGCGTATGTGACCAATCAGGACGGCAAGTCGCTGTCGGTGATCGATACCTCCACGGGCGCGGTGTTGAGCACCATCGCCCTGCCCAGCGCACCGACGGCGGTGGTGGTCAGTCCTGTTCCGAACCAGAACCGCGCGTATGTCGCGATGACGAGCGGTATCGCGGTGATCGATACCGCCTCGAACACGGTCGTGGACCTCAACACCACGACAACGACAGTGGATGTGATCAAGGTGGGGTCGGGTCCGTCGGCGCTGGCCATCAATCCCACCGGGACGCGGCTGTACGTCAGCAATGGAAGTAGCAACACGGTGTCGGTGGTCGACCTGACCACCAACAAAGAGATCACCAAGGTGACGGTGGGTTTGCAGCCGTCCGGTTTGGCGGTCAGTCCGGACGGCACTCGGCTGTATGCATTGAATAAGTCCGGCGACAAGCTGACGGTGATCAACACGGCGAACAATCAGGTGCTGGGAAGTACCAAGGTCGGGAATTCTCCGCGCTATGTAGTGCTCAGTCCCAATGGTCAGCGGATCTATGTGACCAACTACGGATCCGGCACGGTGACAGTGCTGAACGCCACGGCGGCGGCACCGGTGGTCAGCAAGACGATCACGGTGGGCACGCAGCCCGAGGGGATCGCGATCTCCAAGGACGGCAACCTGGTCTATGTCGCTAACGGTAAAGACACGGTGTCGGTCATCGACACCAAGACCAACACCGTGATGGGCTCGGCGGTGCCGATCGCGTCGCCCGGCACTAGCGGTGCGCACACAATTGCGCTCAGCGACAACGAGATCCTTGTCACCGACTATGCCGATAACTGGCTGCGGGTGCTCAATGTCGCGCGGGTGCAGACGGCGCCGCAAGCAAATGGGCAGCCCACGGTGGGAACACCTGACCCGAATACGGGGGTGGTCACGGGTGACCTCAAGGTCATCGACACCGACGGGGATGCGTTGAGCTACACCGTGACTGACGCGCCCAACAAGGGCAGCCTGACGGTCAACCCCGACGGTACCTACACCTACACCCCGACTCCGGCTGCCCGCCAAGCGGCCGGGCCGAACACCGTCGACCAGTTCACCGTGCGCGTCAGCGACACCCGGAGCGCGTACAAAGACGCCAGCGTCACCGTCCCGATCGCACCGAGTACGCCGACCGCGCCTCCAGAGGAGGGGCTTACGGCGACCATAACGCCGATCGCCTTGGGGTCGGGGCCAGACTTCCTTGCCGCCAATGGGTCACGAGTGTATATCCTCAATGTCTTCGAACCGACGGTTGCGATCGTCGACACCAACACCAACACGGTGATCAAGACGTCGCCGCAGTTGTCGGCGGGCGGGGCCATGACGCTGAGCCCTGACGGAGAGCGGCTCTATGTCGCGGAATACATGGGTAATCGCGTATATGTGCTCGACGCCGACACGTTGGAACTGGACGGCGAGCCGATCGATGTCCGCACGACTTACGGTGGAACGATTGCGGTCAGCCCGGACGGTACACGACTTTACGTGGGCTCGCTGAACCAAGACTTTTATTACGACGAATATGGGAACCCCCACGGCGGGGACTATCCGGCGTACGTGTCGGTAGTCGACACTGCGACAAGGGATGTCGTCGCGGAAATTCCCGTCAGCTGGTCGGTGGGCAACGTCGAGCTGAGCCCGAACGGACAGCTCTTGTATGTCAATTCTCCGGATCGGGTGTACGTCATCAATACCGTAACAAACACGGGGATAACCTCTTTCGATGTCGGGGGCCAGCCGGCTGACGTCGCATTCAGCGAGGACAGCACGCAGGCATACATCACCAATCTCCAGAGCGGCGAGCTGTACGTCATCGACACGGCGACCAACGCCGTCACCGCGAAGCCGGTCATCGACACCACGGACTACCGGTATAACCCCGAATGGGACTCCTGGTACGAAGCCGGATTCCCCACCGACCTCGCGGTGAGCAAGGGCGGCCGCTTGTACATCGCTCGCGGCGACGACATCGTCGTGGTCGACACGGCGACCAACTCTGTGCTCGGCGAGATTCGTGTGGCGACCGACATACCGAACGACGGCGCCCAATCCCTGACGAAACAGTTGACGCCGACGTTTCAGGCTTCGTTGTCGGATGTCCGGGGCAACCATACCATCAAATATGGTTCGGAACTTCGGATCTTCGGCTATCCGTATCTCAGCCTGGCCCAGACTAACGGCGCGTTCACCTTCTCGGCCAACGAGACATCACAACTCTCAAGCTGCTCGACTCCGACGAGCTGCTCAACCGCCCAGTCGTCAACCTTCGGCGGTGGGACCGTTGGATTTCCGTACGCCAGTTTTCTTCTGGGACTGGTGGATAGCGGTACTGTGAACCCTCCTGCCAACGTCCGGACAGGCAAACGCTTTCTTGCTTTCTTTGTACAGGATTCGTGGAAAG
>Ga0207693_10000632_pt1 | contig 31463 bp, 21 predicted proteins | sample LARL81metaG_FD_184347 | JGI IMG/M metagenome (GOLD analysis project Ga0207693, IMG submission 184347) | Corn, switchgrass and miscanthus rhizosphere microbial communities from Kellogg Biological Station, Michigan, USA - LAR L8-1 metaG... | ecosystem: Host-associated > Plants > Roots >... | reverse complement strand
TCATTCCAAACGAACCCATCGTGATACCGGAGCCATTCAGCTTACCGAGCAGCTTGCGGGTTTCCTCTTCCATCTTTTCTTCTTCTTTGGCGATGTAGGGAATCACGTTGCCTAGGATGTCGAGCGAAGCTACTCCTGGATAACCCGCGCCACTCACGGCTTGCATCGTAACCGCCATGACCGTGTCCAGACCAAAGGTCTGCTGCAACGGCGCCAGCGCAATCACCAGACCGATCGCCGAACAGTTTGGATTTGTGACGACAAATCCGCCAGACTGCTTGCGCCATTTCTGGCATTCGATCAACTTGACGTGATCATGATTCACTTCTGGAATTACCAGCGGGACATCGCCCTGCATGCGTAACGCGCTGGAATTGCTGACCACCGCGCAGCCTGCTTCGGCAAATCGAGGCTCCATCTCGGCTGCGATAGAAGCGTCCAGTGCGGCGAAGATCACCTTTGGAGCGCCATCCGGTGTCGCCGACGAGACTCGCATCTCCGCGACCTTCGAGGGAATCGATGTCTTCAGTTTCCAGCGGGTCGCCTCCGCATAGGGGCGCCCTTCCGAGCGGTCGGATGCCGCCAGCCATGCAACTTCAAACCAGGGGTGATGCTCCAACATCTGGACGAAGCGCTGGCCGACAATTCCGGTCGCGCCCAATATTCCAATGGGGATCTTGGCCGTCATATGAGTGTGTTGAGATTTTACAACACTGGAGACGCGCGCTCTGATGCGGGAAACTTAACAGTCACTCACAGACGCTGTGCCCCAGACTCATTAGAGACCGACAGCAGACGAGAAGCTCATTTTCTGGGAACGATCTCGGCCCCGAACGAGTACTCGTTTAATGGACCGAATCGTTTTTTCTCGGCATACAATCGCCAGCGTCGCCATACGATGCGCAGGCTCGCCATGACAGGAATTGAAAGGTAGATGCCCAGTACGCCGGCGATTTCACCGCCGGCGAGCACGCCGAAAATCGCGGCCAGCGGATGGAGTTCCATGCTTTGGCCCATGATGCGAGGAGATATTACGTAGTCCTGTATCAGGCGCCATGCCGCAAGGAAAATAACCAGAACCAGCCAATGCGGATAGCTCATCAGTAATGCAACACTGATAATCAAGGCTGCGGCAACCAGTGGTCCCACCACTGGGATGAATTCCATCATTCCGCCCGCAGTGCCGAGCACCAAGGCATACGGAACCCGGGCGATCTCCATGAATGCGAGATAGGCGATGAACGAAAGCGCCGCCAGCATCAATTGGGCGCGGATGAATTGCGCCAGCATCTGGTTCAGGTCGCCCAATACGCCTTGCAGGAATTCACGCTGTGGGCGGGAATGCACGAACGAGAGTAGAACCTCGCCAAACGTGTGCGCATCTTTGAGAAAAAATGCTGCCAGAATCGGGACCACAATCAATAGCCACGCCTGTTTCGCAACATCGGCAACTCGCAAGCCGGCGCGTTGGGCGAGTTCGAGAAGATCGTCGCTATGTTTGGAGAGGAGCGATGAAACTTGCGCGCGGGTGTGCTGGCTCCAACCGTGCTCGATTCCGATCTGTTCGGCGAGTTGGCCTGAACTCACGGTTTTGAGAAGGTTAGGTAGGGCCTCGCTTAGCCGCTGTCCCTGGCGGGCAATTTGGGGTCCAACGAAGAAGAAAAATGTGATCAGCATGGCGATCAGCAGGACGTAGATGACCCCAATTGCCCGTCCCCGGCCCCTTACCCATTTTTCAACGCGCGATACAGCAGGATCCACCAGATAAGCAAAGAATACTGCAAACAGAAATGCGATCAGCGTTCGGCGGGCAATGTACAGGAAGCCGAGAGCCAGCGCAAACATCAACAATGTGAATAAGACCCGCGCCGTACGTGCGTCAATCAGAGACATTGAAGGAGCTTCCAGCTCCGTAACGCCTTCGTCCTTCGCCTAGTCTCGCACCACTTCCGTATTGTCGCTAGCCACAAGGATCCTCACCAGTTTAAATTGATCATCTAGCCACATCGACCAGTCCCCAGCCTCGCTCTTTAGAACGAAATGATCGAGTTCCCGTTCTACTCCGTGTACCGGGATCTTTTCCTTCCCGGTAAATGCCACGCTTACCAGCAGGGAAGACCGCTGGTGAGGATTGATCACTCCAAACTTAACCTGCTGGCTCTGCGGACAGGCCACGTGTCCATTTTCCTGCCGGCAACCGGTCGCAAGATATTTCCACGCCAGAATTTCGCGGTGGATGAAAAAGTAGTCGTCCAACACGCTGGTTGAGATCGGGAGCAAAAAAGGATGCTCCTCGGGCTTGTCCTGCGGGTTGGTGGTTGAGCGCTCAACCAGCAGATTGTCGTTCGGGACGATCACCGCTTGAGCTTTTCCTGGGCTCAGCTCTTTCCACTCGTATTTCACCAGATCGCCGCTGGCGGTAAGGCGTAACTCGGAAGTTTGTGCGGCGTCGGTCACGCCGGCTTCCGTCTTGAATTCTGATTTTGCGACGCTACCGTTCGAGTCTTGTTGAATGGAGAATTTTTCAGTGGCAACTCGTCTTCCATTCATGAAAACTCCGAAGGATCCGCTGTCCACGGCTTTGCTCTGAGGCTGTTTTTCTTTCTCCTTGTCCTTATCGCTGGGTGGCGTCGCCATGGCACACGAGATAAGTAAAAACCACGAGACCACGATTGCCAGTGACTTTCTAGACTCCACTTCTCGCTCCTCGAACCCGAACTTCCATACCTATACAGAAGCTTGCAGTCGTAGTTTTTCGATGACCTCGCCCGCGATTTGCTCCACGCTTTTCCCCGAGGTTTCAATACGGTCCCGGGCTTTAAGGTACAGAGCCCGGCGGTCGTTGTAGAGCCGCCGAAATTCTTGCAAATCACGCCGGAGGGGACGCGGTAATCGTTGCTCCTGACAGCGGCGGAACAGTTCTTCGACGGGAGCGTCCAAAAAAATCGTCAGGAGTCCCAAGTCTTGTAGGAGCGCCGCATTATTTGGCTGCACGAAAGCACCCCCTCCTACCGCTACAATTTTTCCTGAAGATCCCAGGCTCAGAACTAACGAACGCAAAGCCGCATGTTCGATCTGACGAAAACCTGCTTCCCCCGACTGTTCAAAGATCTGCTCGATGGATCGCTGTTCTTGCGACTCAATACGCTCATCCAAATCTTCGAAAGCCCAACCCAATTTCCGGCTCAGAGCCAATCCCACGCTGCTCTTGCCGGCGCCCATGAAGCCCACCAGGAAAACTGTTCGCACCCCGAAGTCAGGCTTAGACATTATGGTTTTGGAACGCCAACCCAAGCTGGGACGCATACGCGACTCAGAGACGAAAGTTCCGGGAACATTCCGCCAAGCCTCACTGTTTGAATGTTTTTAGCGCTTCTTGAGGTGAATTTTACCACTGAAGGAAAACAATCGGACTGAAGATGCCGCTTTGTTCATCGTACCTGCGAAGGCACTCCCTGCCTTAACTACGAAAGGAGTGTGTTTGGGTTCAAGCAGAAAATCGTTCTCCACCTGGCCTCGAACCGACCGGGCGGTCACATCGATCGAAGCGTTATTCGGCGCACTGGCTTCGATGTCTCCACTATGGCTGGCGAGATAGTATTCGCCACTGTTGCCGAAGTCGCCTTCGTAATGAATTTTGCCGCTGGTCGAGTTCACCTGCACTTGCGGACCGCTTACACGATTGAGCGTCACATCGCCGCCCACGGAAGTTATTTCCACGTGCCCATTGCGAATATTGGTTAACGCCACGGAACCGTTCAAGGTTTTAACGTGTACGTGCGCATCGCTGATGTCGCGGACGTCAATATTTGCCTGACTGCCCTCCAGCACTACGTCTCCGTGCAATCCCTGGGCTTGCAAGGGACCTGTACTGGATCGCAAAGTAACACTGGCGTCGGTGGGAACAATGAGTTCGTAATCAATGCGGCCAGTCTCGGCGGTGGCTTCGAAAAAGAGGTGGGAAACAATGTCCACCCGATTTCCGCTTTGACTCTGATCGATCTCTGCCCGATCAGAATGAAGAATGGCGGTCACCACCACCTGATTTCCGGAACCAGGTCTTACCGTAATCGGTCCGTATTGATTGCTTACTGAAATGCTGGCTCTTGGGCCTACGGTAAACCGAAATTCTTTACGAACTTCGGCCGAAGCGCAAATCGTCGTAGCCAGAATCGCAACTGTAACCAGTTGTGCCGCCCGCTGCGCGTTCTCCATTTAAGGTTCCCCTTCTCAAGTCCACTTGTTGACTTTGAGTTCCCTAAACCGTATTACCTTGTCGTGAAGACGAATTACGGCAAGGACCGGTCCAATGCCATCTCGTAGATTGTCGCCCGTTGTTCGTATGCATCCATCACGATTTGCTGGGCCTCTTCGTCGTTCGGATCAGCTTGAGCCGATTCCTCAGCATCGCGAATGTATGCATTCACATTTTGCAAGTTGGAAGCGTAGGCCGCCTGCGCCATCGGAGCGCGTGTTCCCACAGCTTCCAGTAGTTGCAGATCTTCATTATTATTATTTACAGTTTTTGTATTTCTGGCGGTTTGTATGCTGGTGACAGCCGGAGCAACGGCGGGAGTTTGTGCTACCGGATGGGACTCCGGTGCTGGTCTTTCGTAAACGAAGACTGCCAGGGCAATGACGGCCGCCACTGCGACAGGTGCCAGCCACCCCAAACTCCAACGTTTCTTAACCGGCGGAACTAACGAAGGGCCCAGTGGGGTCTCGCGAATCAGCCCTTCCTGACGCAGCGCAATCTCGATCGAATTCCAGACACGCGGCGCGGGATCCGCAAACTCCTGCAATTGGCGGGCTTCTTCCGTAATTGCATTGAGGTCAGCTACCAGGCTTGAACAGATCGGACAGGATCGCAAATGGGCTTCCTGTTCAGCGTCCCGGCTACCATCAACGACCTCGGGCAGAATCTCTTGAAACTGTGCGCAATTCATACTTCATCTCTCCCCCAAACAAACTGCTCTCGCTCATCACGGCTTGGCGGCCTTTTCGGCTCTGCTCGTTTTGAGCGCATCGCGCAATTTCATGCGCGCTTTGTGTAACTGAGACTTGCTATTGCCGATGGAACACCCGACCATCGTCGCAATTTCGTTATGCTCGTAACCTTCCACATCATGCAGTACAAAAATTCTTCGATATCCGGGTGGCAGCGCCTCCACCGCGCGTTGAAGCCTCAGCCTGTCGATGGAGCCCGACAGAACCGGATCGGCCGCACCCAATTCTTTTTTTGGCGCTTCGTCTTCGCTCTCGAGAGTTTCTTCCAATGGAACAACCGGAAGGCTTTTTTTTCGCAACTGCATCAGAACCACGTTTACCGCCATCCGATGCAGCCAAGTGGAAAAAGCTGATTCTCCGCGAAACGTGGCAATCTTGCGAAACAACTGTAGAAAAGCTTCCTGTGTCAGATCCTCGGCTTCCGCCGTGTTGGATGTCATGCGCAGACATAGCGAGTACACGCGTCGTTTATGCAGGCTGTACAGAAACTGAAAGGCTTCGGCATCGCCAAGCTTGGCGCGCTCGATCGCGTCAGCTTCCGAAAGCTTGTCGCCCTGTATTTTTCTTGCGTCCGTCAAGTCGCCTTTTCCGGCCGCACTAGTTCAGATGCGGCGTAACTAGCTTTTCGTTGTACTGCTTGCAGGGTTTAGAGTCGCCTACCCGGATTGAAGTTGCGAAATTTGTCGGTGCCTGGGTCAACGCGCGTTTGGATGACGTTAGTAACTTTCTATCAGCCTATCGGGGCGGGCAAACCCCGTCAACTATGGTTCCTGGTATTTAACTGCCCGGAGGCTATGATTCTTCGTATTTTTCATACCTCAAGTCTCACTATGCACCCAGCAAAGGCGGAATTTTAGCCATCGGGTTTAGTCCCGATTACGCTGGGTCGTTCACCAGTGGCACCTTCTAGCTTGAGCCTTATAACCAGAAAATAAACCTTTCGCGTCTGGTCTCAGCTGGCTGGCGCGGAAGGAGCGATCCAATGAAATCCGCAATCTTTATCACCGCTATCTTGCTTGCCTCTTTCGCTCAGGCTAAAGAGCCGAAGGTTCACGAAAGTGGCACCTTACTGCAAATGGACTCCGCCGAGTGCGGGGTGGACGAAAACAGCGGCAAAAGTGTGATGGGCGAGCTGGTTGGAACAGATTCGGCACACAAGAAGACCCACGCGCTTCTGTGTCAGGAATATTTGTTGCAAAGTAATACAGTGGTTTACCGCATACGCCCGCGAGATGAGAAACACCCAATTCTTCTCCCAGTAGGCCAGAAAGCCCAGTTCCGGATACAGAAGGACAAAATGCTGTTACAGGTGGAAGATGGCGACAGCAAGGAGCGGGAGTACAGCGTAATCTCCATGACGCCCCGGCAGTCAGTAAAGTCTGCGGACAACTCCGCCGCTAAGTAGAGAGAAAAAGCCCCGGTCGATAAAGATTGACCAAATCGCAACAAGTCTTGCGACTGGGGCAACTTTCTTTCTTGAAATCGTCAGCGGAACCGTCTCCTCATCTAGGTACTGGGCACCGCCTACTGACCGCCGACCCGTATCACCGCTCCAGACCCAACCCTGGCCTCCGCGCGAGCCCAGTTTGCACTCTCTATCCTGGCGCTGGAATAGAAGGCTTCTGGGGCCCCATCGGCATGCGCGCCGAGGTGGGAGACGAAATCTACTTTGATAACGTGCTCGTAATAACTTAAAGGTTACGCTTGGCCCCGTCTTCCGTTTCTAGCGGTTCCTCGAAAAACTTGAACAGCCGCCTTCGGAGCTGCCGTTTTGTTTTTGTCTTTGCATCCCGTTACAGCCTGCCGAAAGACATGTTAGAGTGTTGCACTTGCCGCTTCGAACGCAGTCCTGAGGCCACATCCAAAGGAGTTGTTTATGTCACCAATCTACGATTTGGTAAAGGATCGCAAAGTCTGTTCAATCGATGCCGACAGCACGGTTCTGGAAGCCGCGCGGTTCATGATGGAACAACGTATTGGTGCCCTTCCAGTTTTGCGCAACGGCGATCTGGTGGGCATTTTCTCCGAACGGGATATCATGAACCGCGTCGTTGCCGTGGGACGCCTTCCCGGAAGTACCAAGGTTTCAGAGGTGATGACCGCCAATCCTAAGGCGGTTGATGTGAACGAAACCGTAGAGAACTGCCTCTATCTCATGCGCGAATTCGGCTTCCGGCATTTGCCGATCGTGGACGGAAAGGAACTCAAAGGCCTGGTCTCCTCGCGCGACATCCTTCTGCGGTACATTTCCATGAAAGAAGCTGAGCAAAGGCAGATGGCAGGGTGAAGGAAGGTCGAATGCTCCCCGGGCCAAACCCTCTGGATTACTATTTGGTCCCTGTCTGAATAACTTGCTGAGATTACCCGTTAGTTGATTTATCCTTGTGGATACAATGACTTGCCTATGGGGGATGCCTAATCGGAAGCAATCTCTTCGTCTCGCGCTGTTCGTCCTGCTGCTACCGCTTGCGAATACGTGTGCGCGGGCTGCCGAAACTACTGTCCCTTCTTCGCAACCCGGGCTGGCCCCGATTCTCACATATATCTCTTCAGGATGGGACACCCTGACCCGCTCGATGACCGACTGTCAGACCGTGGTAGATCCAAAACTGGTTGAAGCCTCGGTATTGTACCTTCCTGCCGATTTTGCGCCGCCCCCGACGGTGCAGGAAATGCAGAAACGATGCAAGATTCATATCGAAGCTCTGCCCGCTATCGTTACTAAGCCGGGGCAAATCGATCCCTCAAAGATTGCTCCAGGGTTGCTGTATCTCGAGCACAAATATGTTGTTCCGGGCGGGCGTTTCAACGAGATGTATGGTTGGGATAGCTACTTTATTATCCTCGGACTGATCCGGGCCCGACGGATTGATCTTGCCCGAGGCATGGTCGAAAACTTCTTTTTCGAAATTGAGCACTATGGCACCGTCCTGAATGCCAATCGTGCCTACTATCTGACTCGGTCTCAGCCTCCATTTCTGACATCCATGATCATGGCGGTCTACGAGGCGGAAAAAGCAGCCGGCCACGAAGACCGCACGTGGCTGGAGAAGGCGTACGGCTACGCCAGCAAAGATTATGAGAACTGGAATCGGGAACCGCACATCGCGGGATCGACCGGCCTGGCCCGCTACTACGATTTCGGAAATGGTCCGGCTCCCGAGAGCCTGAAAGACGAGGCGGGAAGCTACCGGAAAGTCGCAGGATATTTCCTATTGCATCCTCAGACCGGAAGGCCCTATCTGACAGAAGATAACGGCGAAGCCGGCTCCGGCGTCGGTTTCAAATATTCCACCCAGATTTGCGACGTGCCGAGCACGATGGCCAAGCCGGATTGCGAGCCGGCCAAGAAGATCTCGCTCAGTCCCGATTATTACAAGGGCGACCGCTCGATGCGCGAATCCGGTTTTGATATCTCGTTCCGCTTCGGACCGTATGGCGCAGCCACTCATCACTATGCGCCGATCTGCCTGAATAGTCTGCTTTATAAGACTGAAAAAGACTTGCAGGTAATTGAAGAAGTTCTCGGCCGCAAAGACGAAGCGCAAAAATGGCGGCTGCGGTCGGAAGATAGAAAACAGAGAATCCAGAAATATCTTTGGGATCCTGCACGGCGTTTGTTCTTCGACTATGATTTCGAGACCGGTGCGCGCTCCACATACGAGTACATCACGACGTTCTATCCTTTGTGGGCCGGGCTGGCCACGCCTGAACAGGCGAAGGAGGTGGCGGGTAATCTTGGAATCTTTGAGCAGCCCGGCGGTCTTGCCATGAGCAGCACTGATGCGGACGTGCAGTGGGATTATCCCTACGGCTGGGCTCCCACTCAAATCATCGCTATCGAAGGCTTGCGACAATATGGCTTCAACGACGCCGCCAATCGTATTTCATATAATTTTCTGGCCACCATAGCCGAAAATTTTCGGCGTGACGGTACTATTCGCGAGAAATATAACGTCGTGACCCGCTCTTCAGAGTCGGGCGTTCATGCGGGGTATCAACAAAACGTGATCGGCTTCGGCTGGACCAATGCTGCATTCCTGGTCTTTCTGAACGAATTGCCGAAAGAATACGTTGATCGTCTTGCCAAAGAGCAAACCGGCCCGCTCGCGTCCGCTCGGCAATAATTTGCTACAGTCTGCGGGAAGAGGCTCCCGCAAGGGGTTTTCAGGGAAAAGGACTTAGGAAGGCGATTTCGATACCTTCGCGCCGACGGCTACGGCTTCCCGCTGTCCTGCAATTGCTGGGCGATTTGGAGCTCTCTCTCCGCCTCATCATTCTTGCCCATATCACGATAGGCCTGACCCAGTAGATGGTGAGCCACCGAATTATTTGGGTCCATACCCAAGGCGTGCTGCAAGGCTCTTACAGCGAGTTCGGCCTCTCCCTTTTTCTCCAGGACCTTTCCCATCAGAATATACGGACCGGTTGACGTGGCATCCAGCCAGATCGAGCGCTGCAAGAGCCTCTCCGCTTCATCGAACTTTTGTACGCGAGAATAAGCGTCGGCCAGCTTGTAATAAGTGGGCGCATGGCCAGGATTCAGTGCCAGTTCCTGCTGAAAATCACTGATCGCCTCTGGAACACGGGACTTGTAAAGGTGAAGTTCGCCCAGAAAAAAATGCGCCAGGGGAAGCTTAGGGTCGAGCGAAATCGCCTTCTGCGCGTACTCCTCGGCAATGGGATCGAATTCCTGACGCAATAGCATGCGTGCCGTGAACAGGTAACTGGCGGCGGAGTCGGCCGGTACCTCAAACATTCGAGCGAAGGCCTTTCGCGCTTGCGGATAATTCTTCGTCTGGATGTAACACAAACCCAGAATATAGGAAGCGTCCACGTTCGCTCTGGGATACCAGCTCTGTGCTTGCTCCAGCGATGGAATTGCTTCGGCTGGCTGCCCGGAAAGATAGTAGGAGAGTCCCAATAACTGGATGACTTCCTTGTTCTCTGGATTCTCTGCCAGCGCCTTCTTCAACGAGTCAATCGCTTTTATGTAATCGCCCTTCTGGTAGTACGCGGTACCCAATTCACCAGGCAGGCCTTTCATCCCGGGCTTCCTGGTCGTGAGATCGGATAATTGCGCGATCGCCTCGTCGTATTTTCCTTGTTGGAGCAGCTTTTGCGCAGCGGTGAAATTGGGGTCTGGGGCGGGGGTGGGCTGGGATGTTGCGCCGTGCTGAGGCGTAGGCGCGGATGGCGCCTGTCCCGATGCGCACAGGCTCGCAGCCAGAAGTAATGTTACGGTCCATGTTGCAAATCTCGGTGCGTTCATCATGGGGACAAATGCGCAGCGAAAAATCTCACTGCATCAAACCGTTTAAAGCAATTACTAAATTAGAACATAGAGACTGGCGCCGGACGCGAATCCAATAGCGCATCATTCCCCACATGAAGGTGGCGTTCGATTCAGGGATTGTAGAATCTCTTTTGCTTGCCCCAGGTCGGGATTGAATTCAAGCACACGCAACACAGCGTTGCGCGCGTCATCAAAGCGCTTCTCGTTACAAAATGTGACCGCCAGGTTCATACCCAAGCTGCTTCTGCCGGGCGCACGCCTGAAGGCGCCTTCCCAGAGTTCGATCGCCTCATCGACATGACGGCTTCTTGCTTCTATGACTGCTAAGTTCGTGGCCGCGTCGATGGAATCGGGATCCAAAGTCAATGCCCGCTTATAAAGCTGGCGAGCCTCATCCGTCGACGCATGTCGCTGTTCGACATATGCGAGCGCGACCAAGACATCCGGATCATTCGGAAACTTGGCCGCGGCGGAGCGCAACAAGGCTTCGGCCTCGGCTGCTTCGACGCCCTCTCCCACCAGAGATTGCCAAGCCAATGCTAAATCGCGCACATCCTTTTCCGTCTCGGCTGAGTCTGGGAAGGGGACCAGCCGTAGTTTGGCGGCCGGAAAGCCTCCATCCTGCTTTCCTTGTTTCACCGACAGCTCACGGTTCGGAATCCGGGGAATGCGATGATCAGTCACCTGGGTATGCGCAACATCTGTGCTCGCCGCAGCTGGCATGTGGCACGAAGTGCAGTCGAGCTGCGCGGCATGATGCTTAGCACCAAAGTCAGCCCCATGACAGGCGAGGCACTTTTTACGGAAGTAAGCGTCACGCTCTTCGGACGTTGGTTCATAGTGCGGATCATGGCAGCTAGTACATGACATATGATCGCCGGATTTTTGTTTACAGACGCTCTGCGCCATCGCTTCGACCTGGCTTACTCCTCCCAGGCCAGCCCCCTGGTCGCCTGCCGGGACGTAATATCGTACGTATTCGGTAAGAGACTCGCCCGGCCGAAATTCGTAGGTATGACGTCCCGGCCGCTCGATGGCAACTTTGCCCTCGAGATGGCACTGCATGCACACGGCGTCCCGAAGCTCCGGCGTGAGCTTCGCGGGATTCACGATGGCGCCGGATGCTGGACGATCAACATGCGCCCGCCCTGGACCATGGCAACGCTCACAGGTAACGCCGTTTTGAAGGAAAGGAGGGGTTGGATAACGATTTTCCGTTCCTTTCACCGGAGGCTGCATGCCGCTGACATGGCAGCGCAAGCAACTAGTGAACGCGGGCAGGTTGAGCGGCATTTCATGCGCATCCTGATACGCCGGCGCCATGTCCCAGCGGCGCTCATGGGTATACCAATTGATGGGCGATTCAAAGAGAAAGCCGTCCTCTGCGAACAGATAGCTCAAGCCGCGGCGTCCAGAGCCAATGTAATAGAGCAATTCGCGCTTACCGCGAACAGCGGGATCCCTGGGACGTTCGAAGTGCAGCCAGACGCGTCCAGCGTCGGAATCAATCCAATAATGGACGCCGGAGTTCGAATGGACAAAGTCTGCCGGAATCAGGTTTTGAATGGCCGGACCACTGGCGCGGGCCATCGGAGTAAGAACGTAGGACCGGGATATCTCCGCGTGACATTTGGCACAAGCTTCGTTGCCCACGTAAACGCGTTCGTTCGCCGCCGGCGGCAAAGTCCTCGGCTGCATGGCTTGTTTCGATTGCGACTGCCCGAGACCGCCGTCAGGCTGGAGGCTGACCCTTGGAGGGGATTGGGTCCATGCGGACAAACAGCCGAGCCATGCAAGAAGCAAAACCCGGCCGAGCCAATTCATTGAAGCGATCCTCAAGAACACTGCCCCGCCCCGAAATTAGATCACACAATTTCAAACCGGAGGGGCATTTTGACGATCACAGGCTGTCATCGTGCAAAGCATAAGTAATAAACATAAGTAATAAAATAAAAAGGAGGGAGTCTGAGACTCCCTCCGCAAAAAACGCCGCATGGCTCCTAATTTTTAGAAGTCGAATCGGACGGCAAACTGCAATTCCCGCATGGTGGTGCCGCTTTCAAGAGCTGTGATCTTGCCATTGTTGCCGCCCTGGCAATCGATACAGCCGTTAGCCCCATTGTTCTGGCTGAAGGCATAAACCGGGTGATTGAAAATGTTGAAAGCATCCATGCGGAACTGTGCGCTCAACCTTTCCGTAACCCGGAACTTCTTGACCGCTGACAGATCGGAGTAGAAGCCCGCTGGGCCATGATAGGTGTTGCGGCCAAGATTGCCGAGGTTGCCGACGCCCGGATCGGAGAAGATTCCGGGGTTCGTAACGATGTTAGCAACTGGGGTGAAGTAAGTAATGGTGTGGCTAATCGGGTCAAGCTTACCCGCTCCCGTATGAAGCGTGCCAGACCCTTTGTTGGGACGGCAGACGTTGACATCCTCCTCAGTTCCGCATTCCGCAAAGCTGGGAGTCCAGGGCAAGCCGCTGCTCCAGTTGGTAGTATTGGCCACTTGCCATCCGCCGACTAGGTAGTCCATCGCGCGGCCTGAGTTGCCCATGTACTTCTTGCCTTTTCCGAATGGCAATTCATAAACCGTGTTGAACACGAATACGTGGTTGCGATTGAAATCCACCGGTCCATAGGCGATGGGATGGCTGACCGCATAGTAATTGCTGTCGTAGCCGTCAGCGTGAGCGTAGGTGTAGTGAGTGATGAATTGCAGCCCGTTGGTGAAACGCTTCTCTACTTTCGCTTCGAACGCCTTATACGAACTGGAAGCGTCGTTGCCGTAAAAGTTGTCCAAGCTGAACGGGATTCCGGTGCAAGTGTCAGTTGCCAGGACCGGATGGCAGAGCGGACGCCGCAAGTTCTGAGCATATTTCTGTCCGGTGAGAGGGTCGATCACGCCGAATAGGTTCATGGAAACGGGATTCACATTGTAGTTCGGCCCGTCGCCTGCGAAGCCGTGCGTTCCTTTGCTGCCCACGAACGCGGCTTCTAGGGTGATGCTGTTGGTAATTTGGTGCTGCACAGTGGCATTCCACGAATCCACTAACGGTAGGACCTGTTTCGTGGGACGGATGTGAACGCCGGAAACTTGACCACCAAGGCTGGCAAACGGGATCACACCGTCGCTAGGCACCGCTGGGAAGGCCGCTGCGACTGGTCCACTGTCCAGAAGGAATACCGGAACTTTGCTTCCCGACGCCGCGGGATTGAAAGCGGTGGCATCCACGTTCTGTTTCAACAACACTGGCAGGTTCTGAGTGACAGTGTGTCCAAAGTTCGAGCCGAAGACGCCGATGTCATAACTACGTCCGTAGCCCATGCGTATTACGGTCTTGGGAGTTAGTTGGTACGCGATTCCCAAGCGGGGAGCGAATGCCGTGAATGTATTGTCGACGTTCCCGTTCAGGCCGATATTGCCGAATCCAGCAACGCGAATCGCGCCAGTTCCATTAAGATCCTTGATGTTGGCAAATCCGCCGTTTCCTTTCGCATTAACTGTTTCGGGGAAGTAAATCTCCCAGCGCAAGCCATAGTTGATAGTCAGTTTGGAAGTTGCGCGCCATGTGTCCTGGCCATAAAAGAACCACCGCTTCTGTCGTTCGGCTGCATTGTTCGCGGAGGCGATGTCAGGGTTGTTTACGTAACGCAGAAACGAGGTGACCTGGCCCAACAGGAATGACCCCAAATCTAACCCGCCCGTTCCGCCATTCGACGTTGCTTCTGGGCTGAAGTTGTATTCTCCCGTGCGATTGTTGTCACTCGGAATTCGAAGATTCATGGCATAACGGATGTCGCCACCAAACTTGATCTGGTGGTTGCCCCGGAGTTTGGTCCAGTTGTTGACGAACTGGAACTGTTGTTCGCTTTCCGTGAGTGGACAGTTACAACGGGCCACGCCCAGACCATCTCCAAAGCTTGAAATGACGCAACCCTGGCTGCCGTTGTTGGTGGTGCACGCCTGGCCGCTGATCGGGTCAGAACCGAGGAGGAATGCTCCCAAACCGGCCGTCTTGGGATCGCTGGTGTTCGCATTCGGAATTCCGAAGCCCGTCATCGGAGTTCCACCGTCCGGCTTCTGGGTTTGCGGATTGTATTTGAAGTAGCCGAAGCGGAAGTCAGTCAGCAGCGAGGTGCTGATCGTCTTGGTGAATCCGCTGGCAAGACTGTAGTTGTGAGTAATTGAACTGCCGGCTAGACCGAGCAAGCCGTTGCCAGGACCGCCTACGGCGCCCAGCAATCCCTTACCAGACAAGCTGAAGTAGTCGAGACTGAAGCGGCCGAAGATGGTCAACGTTTGGCTCGCGGAATAGTCGATTCGGGTATCGAAGCCGTTCTGGCTGAACGGGCCTGAGCCCGAGCCAATTAAGTTGTTAAGAACGGCGCCGCTCTGGGGGGCAGGGAATGCGCCGAGGATCGCACCCGCGGCTGGAGAGATATTCGCGATCGGAATGAGATTGCCGGCAAATGGAGTTCGGCCCGCGCCGGTGTTTAGGTTGCCCGAGGTTGGATCGTAAACCTGACCGCCGCCAGCGACTCCTGCAGTAAGATACTCGCTCAAGTTGCAGAAACCGGGAGTTGAACTCGCCGCGTTGGTTGCTGGATTGCAACTCTGGAGAACAGTGTTGGTCGGAACTGTGAATGTGCCGCTGACGCCGTTGGTCTGGCGCGTGCCCTGGTAGTCGCCAAAGAAAAACAACTTGTCTTTGATGATGGCTCCACCGATCGTGCCGCCGAACTGGGCCCAGCGGGAGGGAGGAATGAACCTTCCGCTGACGGGATTAGGAGCGAACTGCGTGAATGGATCGCGAGCTTGCTGTGCGTCAGAACGCCGGAAGAGAAATCCACTGCCATGCAACTGATTGGAACCGGATTTGGTCTGGGCGGTCACGACGCTGGATACCGCCTTGCCAAACTCTGCGTCGTAATTCTGCAACGAAACCTTAGCTTCAGTGACAGCATCAAGGTTCGGGTTGACGACGATAATTCCAAGGATCGGGTCCTGGTTATCAGTTCCATCCAACTCGAAAGCGGTGCCACTGAAGTGCTGGCCTTGAGTAAAGATCTGCTGGCTACCTTGAGGATTTTCCGTCGCCGCGTGGCTCCATCCCACCATTTTTTGCGAGCCAGGCGCCATCAATTGTAATGTCGTGAAGTTGCGGTTAAGGATGGGAACATCCTGCACATACTTGTCGTTGAACGTAGTCGCGACATCCGCGCGATCAGTCTTCAACTCTGGAGCTTCACCCGTAACTTCGACTGTCTCTGTCGATCCTCCGACCTGAAATTGTCCATCCATGCGTGCGCCGGCGTCGGCAGAGACAACAATATTCTTGTTCTCAAACGCTTTGAATCCGCTGCCTTCTGCCCGGATGTTGTAAGAATCGGGAATCAAGTGGGTCACACTGTAGTTGCCGTCGCTGTTGGTCGTAGTTTCGTACGTCGTGCCCTTCGTGGCCGATGTGACGATGACCTTTGCACCGGCAACCGCGGCACCCGAAGGATCAGTGATAGTTCCGAAAATGCTGCCGTACACGGCCTGGGCGAACGCATGAGGAACCGCAATCGTGCTCAGAACTACGAGCGCGGCCAGAGTTAACATCAACAGGAAAACTTTCGTCTTCATTACAGCCTCCCGACCCTCTTTAGATCTTGTGGATATCGCTTTTGAAAAAGAGACGCACGCCGTGGGGTTGGCAATCTCGCAAGTGAAGCCGTCTGAAATTTCTCAACCAGAATTCTCCCGCCCGCCAGAAAATTCATCAGTTAGTACAAAAGCACTACCTTTGCCCGGGGAAGTGCAGGTAATGCACCTAACTTCAAATTCTCTGTAGGCTATTGAGTTTGTTGGTAATGGAGAAATTCTTAGCGCAGGAAACACTATGACATTTGGAAGTCCTGGTTTCGGCGATATGAAAAATTAGAATCTCCCAAATCGCTTTTTTGTGGGTGATAACCAATCGAAATCTTTCTAAGCTACTGATTTACAATTAGTTACAAACGTCGTGTCAAGCCATTTACTGCTTTTGCAAGCCATCGGTCCAGGAAATCCACAACGATTTTTCGGGCCCAAACCTGCCGCTCCAAAGGCGTTTGTGGCAGGTTTCATGACGTTTGATACCGTTACAACATCTAAGTTGCCGGATTGCAGCTTGATAGCCGACCTTGTTACCCTACGTGACAATGACTGTTACACGAACCCAAGTGCCTGAACGGGAGCAATATGTTGCCGAGATCGACCGGCTAGTGAACAGTCACGTCTTACACGGCTCGGAATCATTGTGCAAATTGCTACGCTATCTGGCAGAACATGCCCTCGATCATCCAGGCTCGTCGCTGAAGGAATACCAAATCGCGACGGAGGTTTTCGGCCGTCCAGCAAATTTTGATCCTCAGTCGGATTCCACCATTCGGGTTCAAGCCGGACGTTTGCGGCTGAAGTTAGCGGAGTACTACGGTTCGGAGGGAGTTGATGATCCGATTCAGGTGGAGATGCCGAAAGGCACGTACGTAATCTCATTTCACCGCCGTGAACCGTCCGCGGCGAAAGTCCAGAGCGCGTCTCCGACAGTTCGGCCCGCGGAAGCGATTTCCGTCGGAGCGAACTCTCAGAAGAACTGGAAGGCTGCTTTTCTTTTCCTTCTAGTAGTCCTGATCGCCGGAAGCACCATGGTTGCCTTTCTTCTTCTTCGCAGCCCGCGAGCGGCGGAGCGAACCTCCGACCCCATTCCGGCAGCGTTTAGTACTTTTTGGAGAGGTTTTGTCATCGGCCCCGAAGAGCCCTGGGTGATTTTCAGTAATGGGGCATTTGTGGGCCGGCCGGAAACCGGAATGCGATATTTCGACTCTGCGCGCGATTCACGCGACCATATCCTCGAACATTACACCGGCGTTGGCGAGGTTCTAGCCATCCACACACTGGATCACACTTTCGGCACCCTCGGACGGCAAATTCGGGTCAAGCGAGGAAGCTTGCTTTCGCTTGATGACGTAAAAAACAACGATATGATCTTCGTGGGCTCCCCGGCCGAGAACCTGACGCTCCGGGAGATTCCCAACACTCAGAATTTCGTCTTTCGCCGATTGGACTCGGGCCCACGCAAGGGCGATCTGGCGATCGTCAATGTTCATCCCCAGTCGGACGAGGCTGCATTCTGGGTCGGCAGTCCTTTCCAGGCCGACCTCGTCGAAGATTATTCGGTCGTCGCTTTGGTGCGTGGACTGAACCCAGCCAAGTCAGTACTGATCCTTGCTGGAACGACCACTATTGGTACGCAGGCTGCGGTTGAGTTTGTTTGTCAGCAGAACTCACTCGAACTATTGTTGTCTCGGTTGTCGGTTTCAGGTAATGGTGAATTGGAGCCATTCGAAGCGGTGATACGAGTCAAAGTTACGCGCGGAGTTCCGGTGGAATCGGACATCGTTGCGATACGCAATGAGAAGCCCTAGAGCCCGGTCAGTCTGGTGCGGAATCCCGAAAGAGCGACATTTTGCCTCCCTCTGCCGCCTCAGGGTATTCGCGACTTCATTTGGGGATCGAGTTCCGTCGCGCGTTGAAATTCTTGTCCCGCTTCCGCCTTCTCGCCTTTCCGTTGTAACGCTTCTGCGAGGTGAAAATGAGCGGGAGCATAAGTAGGTGTAACGGCGATGGCGGCTCGGAACTGGGAAATCGCTCCCTCCAGATCTCCTACCTTTAATAATCTTAATCCGGAGTTGGTATCAAAGGTTGCCGCCTGCAGGCTGTTCTTGTCTTTGCTGATCTGTACACCCAGACGGTTCTCGCGCACCGCTCCTTCGGTATCGCCTTGTTGACGTAAGATGGTTGCCAGGGTGGTATGGGCTCCCGCAAAGTCGGGCTGCAGTCGAATCGCCTCGCGAAGGGAATCTGCAGCTTCCTTCAACTTGCCTTGTTGCTTTAACACCGTACCCAGAGTGTAGTGAGCCTCAGCATAGTCGGGTTTGGCTTGAATCGCCGCTCGGAGAGCCTGGGTCGCGTTGTCGAAATCGCCCTGTTGCCAGTACGTCACCCCTAGTGTGTATTGGATGTCAGCCTGATTGGGATCGAGCGTCGCAGCCTTTTTGAATGCCGCAATGGCATCGGGCAGCCGATCTTTTAACTTTAACGCCAAACCCAGGTCATAATGTAACGTCGCATCGTCGGGTGCAGTCTTGAGAGCGGCTTCAAACTGGGTGGTCGCGTTGTCGAAATCGCTCTTCTGCAAGTATGCCGTGCCCAGATTAGTGCGGTACCCGGCATCATCGGGTCGCAAACGCAACGCCGACTCGAAGGCTGAAACGGCGCCGGTGGCATCGCCCACCTGGATTAGCGCGAGTCCAAGATTATTTTGCGCGTCAGGATCGGTGGGCTGGAGTTCCACCACTGCTCGAAATACATCGACCGCAGCCTGCGGATCGCCCGCACGCTGCAGAAGGAGGCCAAGCTGGGTTTGAGCCTCGGCCAGACTCGGTTCCAACTTCACCGCCGTTTGCAGCTCTTCGACGGCGCGAGGCCGCTGGTCGGTGTCTTCAAGTACACGTCCCAAATAGTAATGAGCCTGAGGACTTTGCGGAGAAAGTTGAACGGTCTTTTCCAGCAAACTCAGAGCTAGATCCATCCTTTTCTGTCGCCAGTGGACGACACCGAGGTGCAAAGCAGCTTGCGGATAATCGGGCTGCAGGCGCAGCGCTTCGGTAAATTGCGCTGCGGCTTCATCCAGATGAGAGGCCTGTGCGAGAACCGCACCTAGCTCGTCGTGCAACTCGGGGCGCGTCGGATCCAACTCGACTGCTTTTTTTAATTCGTCACTGGCCAGCGTCAGATTGCCTTCAAAGCTGGCTACGCGTCCCAAGGTTCGGTGCGCCTCCGCATCACGCGGTGTCAAGCGGATAGCCTCGCGCGCCTCGGACTCCGCTTTTGGCAAATCCCGGTTGTGAGCCAATGCGTTGGCGAGATTGATATGCGCTGCGGGAAAGTTGGGTTTCAGGCGGAGCGCCAAGCGAAGCTGGGAGATGGCCTCGGGCATGTGCCCCTGGGAGAACAATACCCATCCCAACAAATTGTGTCCTTCGGCATTTGTGGGAACGAGCTTTACCAGCTGTTCAAATGCCGTGCGGGCACGATCGAGGTCGCCGCGTTTTACAGCCTCCACGCCCTGTCGAGTGACGGTTTCGATCTGCGACCCCATTTTTTTCTCCTGGCCCAGCAACGAAAAGCCAAACGACAACACACAAACGAGCAGGGGGACGAGCTGGCGCAACCGGGCACTAGTTAGGGAAGTCACTGAGCCTCACCGATCAGTCTTAGGCTACCGAAATCTTACTATGCTAAGGGAAACGACCTTGGGCACCACTCCAGCAGGACAACCTCTTGACCCTCCGGTGCAGGCACCCTAAGATTCAGGCTGGGTCATGAATCAAGCTTTTTCGCCGCTGTCTCGCGGGCATGCCGGTCAATTGATCCTCGTAACATTTCTTCTCGTGCTGCCAAGCGTATTTGCTGTAGCTCAAGATCAGCAGACCGCCAAAAATCCGCCGGTCGCCAATTTTGTCGATGTTGCCGAAAAATCCGGCCTCACGATGGCCACAGTCTTCGGCGGCAAGGACAGCAAGAAATACATCATTGAGACGACTGGCACCGGAGTCGCCATTTTTGATTACGATAACGACGGTTGGCCCGACATCTTCCTGGTCAATGGAACGACCCTGGACGGATTTCCCAAGGGCAAGGCTCCCACCAATCATCTGTATCGCAATAATCATGATGGAACATTTTCCGATGTCACCGCGAAAGCCGGATTGACCGCCACTGGTTGGGGTCAGGGCGTCTGCGTAGGCGACTACGACAACGATGGATGGGAAGATCTTTACGTCACCTATTACGGCAAGAACCGTCTCTATCACAACCAGGGAGGCGTGTTTACCGAAGTAACAGAAGACGCGGGAGTTGCCGGTACCGGTAAGGCATGGGGAACAGGCTGTGCTTTCGTGGACTACGACCGTGACGGTCTTCTGGATCTGATGGTTGCCAACTACGTCGACTTCGATGTCTCTACCGCCCCCGCACCGGGAGAGCGGGCCTCGTGTGTCTGGAAGGGCGTGCCGGTGATGTGCGGACCGCGCGGTTTGCCAGGTGCCAAGAACATCCTTTATCACAATTTAGGAAACGGCAAGTTCGAGGACGTCACGGCCAAGGCAAAAATCGATCAGACCAGCGGTCAGTATGCCTTCAGCGTTTCCACGCTGGATTACGACGACGATGGGTGGCCTGATATTTATGTCGCGTGTGACAGCACGCCGAGCATCCTTTATCACAACAATCGCGACGGAACCTTCACCGACCGCGCGGTGATCGCCGGCGCGGCTTTCAACGAAGATGGACGGGAGCAAGCCGGGATGGGATCGACCATTGGCGATTTCGACGGTGACGGCAGGCTGGACATTTTCAAAACGAATTTCTCCGACGACACCTCAACCCTATATCGCAATAACGGCAACGGCACTTTCGACGATGTGACGTATGCGGCTGGCCTCGGCCTCTACACCCGCTATCTCGGCTGGGGGACGATGTTTCTCGACTTTGACAATGACGGTTGGCCCGATTTGTTGCTCGTAAACGGCCACGTATATCCCGAGGTCGATAAACAGAATCTCGGCAGCAGCTACGAAGAGCCCCGGATTCTTTATCACAATAACGGCAACAAGACTTTCAGCGATATTTCCGCGCAAGCCGGCTCAGGCATCACGGCGGTTCACGTTGGTCGGGGCCTCGCTATCGGTGATCTTTGGAACGATGGCCGCACTTCGGCCGTGATCACGAATATGAATGCGAATCCCAGTCTGCTGGCGAATCAGGTGCGGTCGACGAATCACTGGTTGGGGCTGAAAACGTTAGGAACGAAATCCAACCGTGATGGTATCGGAGCCCGGATCTGGGTGAAAGCGGGTACCCGGGTTCTGGTGGACGAAGTGCGGAGTGGTTCCAGTTACGATTCGAATAACGACATGCGTGTCCATTTCGGGCTAGGAGCTGTCAGTAAAGTCGAATGGGTGCGAATTCGCTGGCCCAGCGGTCTTAGCGAGCAGTTCCCGAACGTTCCGGTCGATGCGATCAAAACGCTCAGGGAGGGATCCGGAATCGCGATGAAAGCTCCAGCCTCTTGATTTACCTCATTGAACTTCAATAGCTTGCCAGCGCGCTAACAGCCATTGGCGGTTCCGACGCAACAAGTCTCTCGCGAATGAGTTCCGCCTGTTCGATCGTGAAAAACAAGCCCCCTTTTGCTATGCGTTCCAATTCTTCATTTTCCCACCGTGCTTTCATAATCCCCGACAATGCATGCGAGTTCGAGCCCAGAAGAAGGTGTCCGAGTTCGTGGGCCATCACGTTTCCCAGGATGTTGGCCACCCCCACCTTCGATTCAGCATGGAGACCGGTCGCAAGATCGTAAAAGACGTCGCTGTAGCATCCCACGCCCTCGTCGGACAAGAAGGCCACACCGAAGACTTCATTCGGAAACCGCAGGGAATGGGGCACGACACGTAGGGCAAGGCGGTTGGGCCAATCCACCAGACCGCAGTCCGGTGGCGTCATGACAGGTGGGTAATTGGTTGCAGAGGTCGGACAGTTTATCCATAAAACCTTCACTCCCGCAGGCTTGAATATCCTTGCCGCTTCGTGTTCGGCTTGATCCAGAAACGGCCTCGGGATATCCACGCTGTCGTAAACAGAGACAACAAGCTGTGAATATTCACGATGATTGGTTCGCGCCCACGTTGGGAACACCAGGGTCGTCAGGAATGTACTTAATAGCAGCCATGTTTTTGAAAGTTGAGGCACGGGACGAGACCTCCATCGCGCTAATATTCGGTTTGCGCGATGGGTGCCTCAAGGCTTTGCCGGTAACCCACAAAACATCTCTCGGTAACGGGTTAAGCGCTTTTACGTCAAATGTTTAGGAGTCGAGGTGACGAGCCTTAAAAACGCTGGTTCTGCTAAACTTCACGGGTTCGATGAGGCGAATACGGTGGTTGTGAGCGGTAACGGGACGCAGGTGATCCAGTTCGGCATCTTCGAGGCCGATCTGCGGACTGGGGAACTGCGCCGCAGCGGGGCAAAGGTCAGGCTCCAGGATCAGCCCTTTCAAATCCTCGCCATGTTGCTCGATCGGCCGGGTAAAGTTATAACTCGCGAAGAACTGCGAACTCGTTTATGGCCGGCTGATACATTCGTGGACTTCGACCACAGCTTGAATGCTGCGGTCCGCCGGCTCCGAGACGCGTTGGGAGATTCGGCAGAGAATCCGCGTTTCGTAGAGACGGTCGCACGCCGGGGATACCGGTTCCTGGCTCCGGTGAACTGGACGGCACCTGCTGTCCTTCCTGCGGTTGCAACTGGCTTAAGCGATCACACGCGTAAAGGATGGCTTGCTTCTGCCGCTGCCGTATTAGTGCTGTTCGGCTTAGGTGTGGGAGTGTTCCTGGGTCGCCGCGCGTTCGTTCCAACGATTACGTCGCCACCGCTCGTCGAGCGCCGTTTGACCGCAAACCCCAGCGAGGACCCAGTCAGCAGTGCTGCTTTGTCACTGGATGGGAAATACCTGGCATTTTCCGATGACACCGGTACCTACGTGCGCCAAGTCGATACCGGTGAGACGCACGCGTTTGTCTTGCCAGCGGGATTCAAAGCGAAGCCCGTATGTTGGTTTCCGGACGGAACGCACGTTGTAGCGACCTCAGTTGCAGGGGCGTCCAACCGCCCTGGCCTGTGGAGACTCTCAACCATTGGCGGAAATCCGCGCAAACTCAGCGAGGAAGGGCGAGAGGCGGCAGTTTCGCCCGATGGCTCCCAGATCGCCTTTCTGAAGGGCGGTATCAATAGTCAGGAAGTCTGGCTGATGAGCGCGGATGGACAACAATCGCGAAAAATCGCGGGCGAAATAGGTGATCTTTTCCGATCCCCCGTATGGTCGGCAGACGGGAAAGAAATCGGGTTTTTGCGAGGCGTGTACCACCCGGGAGAGTATGGCGTGGTACCGCAGATCGAGATTCTGGACCTCAGGACGAACGAACGCACGGTGGTCTTGTCCCATGCGCGCTTAGGAGGCGCCATGGCATGGGCCAACGGCCAGATTATCTACGTATTGGACGAACCTCCGCCGAGTCAGGACGATTCCAATGTTTGGGCAGTCAAAATTGATCCGCGGACACGAAAGCCCTTCGGTGCGGGTAGGCGACTGACCTCGGGCCCCGGGCAAGTCCAATATTTAAGTGGCGCGGCCGACGGCAAACGGCTGGCCTACGTGAAACAGAGTTTGCAACAGGACGTGTATGTTGCCCGGTTTGATGCGAATGGCGCCAAACTGCAAACGCCGCGGCTCATGACTCTGGACGAAAGACAGGATCTTCCATGGGCTTGGACACCTGACAGCAAGCAGGTGCTCTTTGGGTCCGACCGCGACGGTTCGTTCCACATCTTTAAACAGGCCCCTGATCAAATTACCCCGGAGCTACTGGTTGGCGGCAAAGAACAGTCGATGTTGCCGCGACTGACACCGGATGGAAAAGATATTGTGTATCTGCAATATTGGCCTGGATTCGAGCAGGCGCAGGTGGTGCGCCTGTTCCGTCTTTCGCTCTCCGGGGGTCCTCCTGCACTTGTTCTCGAAGGGCGAGGTTTCACCAATCTGCAATGTGCACGCCTGCCTTCGACACTCTGTTTGTACAGCCAGGTCGTCGAAAAGCGGCTGATATTTTTCAGCTTCGATCCCATGCGAGGCGAGGGGCAGGAAGTGGCGCACGTGGATGATGACATTCCGTACGCATACAACTGGAGTCTTTCCCCCGACGGTTTAACACTGGCGGTTGCCAAGTCGCAGAAGATGGACCTGTTAGCAAAACCGGATATTCGTCTGCTGTCGCTGGCCGGCCACACAGAGCGGACTATCAGCTTGAAAGAATGGCCCGCGGTTTCCTCGGTTGACTGGGCAGCTGATGGCAAGAGCCTTCTGGTGAGCACTGCGACGAGCACCGGTACGAATGCGTTGTTAAGCGTTGACCTAACCGGGAGAGCGCGTCCGCTCTGGGAACAGACCAAGATGGTCGTGGGCTGGGCTATTCCTTCTCCGGACGGGCGTTATCTCGCTTTGTGGCAGGCGAGCGGCAACTCCAACGTCTGGATGATCGAGAATTTTTGAGAAGCCGGCGTTGGTCCTGGTCTTAGATCGTTGGTTCGCCGTGGTCCGCTTGAATTCGAAGCACTCTACATATCACATCGACTAACGTCGATCCGTGAATTGGATGGTTCGGACGATTCCTTCGCCTTCCTTAACGAAAATCAATTGATTGGGTTTGACATCTTTTAACGTGTCCACCTGCCCGCTCGGCCAGCGAATTTCAAGCAATTGCACTTTCTCCGCTTTCCCTAGACCAAAATGAATTCTCAGATCATTTTGCGAGAAATAGCTGCCTCCACTGCGCACCTCGTCGATCTGTTGGTGAGGTTTGGGTTCTCCCGCAACTTGTGTCACGCAGCGCAGACGCGCCCCAATACCGCTGCGATTCGATTTCGTGCCGATGGTCCTGAGTTTAATCCAATTGTTGCCCGCCACCTGATCGCAACGCAGAAGCTGAGGAAAGTCATTGACGGTATTCACGACCATGTCGATATCGCCGTCATTATCAAAGTCGCCGAATGCACATCCTCGCGACGCAACCGGCGTTGAGATACCCGACCCCGCTTGCATGGAAACGTCCTCGAATCGGCCGTTGCGAAGATTCCGGTAGAGCAACTTCCGTTGTGGATAGCCAGCTTCGGTCTTGAGCTGTTCGACCTCCGGATAGACGTGACCATTGCAGATGAGAATGTCCGGCCAGCCATCATTATCCATGTCGAAAAAGCCGCAACCCCATCCCAGATATTGGGTGTGCGCGCCAAGGCCGGCGGTGAAAGTTGTGTCTTCAAAACCTCCGTCGCCCAGATTGTGGTAAAGCGAAGGCGTGTCCCCGGCAAAATTGGTCTTTACGATATCAAGATAGCCATCCATATCGTAGTCGGCGGCGGAGACACCCATTCCGGCTTGCGGTTTGCCATCGGGACTAAGCGCGCATCCGGCTTCCAGTGCGATGTCCACAAACTTTCCGTTCTTCTTGTTCTGATAAAGCGCGCTGGCGGTGGAGTCGTTCGCAACGTAGATATCGGGCCAGCCATCGTTGTCGAAATCCGCGGTGAGCACTCCAAGACCGAACGTTCCATTGGCCTGCAAAATTCCTGATGCCTCGGAAACATCGGTGAATGTCCCATCGCCGTTATTGTGATAAAGAATGTTCTTTCCACCCTTAAGCCCCGGTGGCCCGCAGGCCACCATCACACTCTTGTAAAGGCATGGGCCTGATTCCGGTACCGGAGCTGTCGCCAAATCCAGATCAATATAGTTCGCCACGAACAAGTCGAGCTTTCCATCGCGATCGTAGTCCACGAATGCGCAGCCGGTATTCCAACGCTTGCCACTTCCGCTGACACCCGCTTTCTCGCTGACATCAGTGAAGGTGCCGTCGCCATTATTATGATAGAGAACATTCTTGCCGAAGTAGGTAACGAACAGATCTTCGAACCCGTCGTTGTCATAGTCGCCGATGCAGACGCCTTGCCCCCAACCCGAATGAATCAAGCCCGCTTTCGCGGTGACATCCGTAAAACTGCCGTCGCGGTTATTCTTAAACAGGTGAGAGGTTGGCTCCTGACCGGCAGCGAAGCCTTCGAGACGCGACCCGTTCACCAGGAAAATGTCCAGCCAGCCATCGTTGTCGTAGTCGTAAAACGCCACGCCACAGCCGGTTGTCTCCAGCAAATACTTGTTCTTATGTTCGCCGCCGTAGATAGTTTTTACGTTAAGGCCAGCCGCGAGCGCAATGTTGGCGAAACTTACCCCTAGATTGCCGCTGGGGGCGGCCGTGTCGCCGGTTGCTGGAAAGGCATGAGGCGGCTGGGCCAGTGCGAGAATGCTCTGCAGAGATAACCCGGCTGCGGACTTGCCCACTAACTGAAGAAACGTACGGCGTGACGAGGACAAAAGGGTGGTACCTTCCCAAAGCGGGCTCGCGCTGGAATTCGTCCCTACTTTATTAAGGGCATCGCGACTTTGCAAGTTCCGGCGCGTATCCTGTATGGGTTCTCCTGCATGAAGATCAAATCTTTCCCTTCGCCTTCCGTGACTGCATCTCGCGTGATCCTATTCGTTGCCGTACTACTCTCTCTTCTAACATCCTCGCGGGCAGCCGACGTGGCTGCGTCCAACCAGGTTCTATCACCGTCCGCGATGGAGCTTTCCAGGACTGACCGTCCCTGGGAGTTCCTTCCAATCACCGGTACGAAGGCGGGGTTATTCGGAAATGAATCGGGTCAGTTTGAAGCCTGGGTATACCCGCTGAAGATTCTGCGTGACTTCCATCTCCGCTTTTACCACGATGGCCGGGTTATCCCTGCGGAAACGCTTGCGCGAACCACTACCGTGCGCCCGGAGTCGAGCACGATCCTATATACGAGCGACACTTTTGCCGTTCGGGAAACGCTGTTTGTTCCCGTGCATGAAGCGGGAGCGGTAATCATCATCGAGGTCGAAACCGCCCAGCCTTTGGATGTTGAAGCGGTGTTTGAGCGCGATTTTCAGCTGGAATGGCCCGCCGGATTGGGTGGCACCTACGGATACTGGGATGCCAAGCTGAATGCTTTTTACTTTGGCGAAGAGCAGAAAAAATTCTCTGCCTTTGTTGGCTCTCCTACCGCTGGGGAAGTACGCGAGGAATATGACACGAACTATTCCAGTTCAAAGGAAAACTCTTTCCATCTCGGAGTAACCGCAAAAGGGAAGTCAACGAAGATCATTGCATTGGCAGCTTCTACAAATGGAATGGCACAGGCGGAAGCCACCTACCATTACCTCATCAATAATTACGCCGCCTTGGAGAAAGAGTCGGTCGACTACTACCGTGCTTACCTCGACCATACGGTCAAAGTCGAAATCCCCGATCGCCGGTTACAGCAAGCCTACGACTGGTCGCGCATCAGTGTGCTTCAAGGGATGGTGACAAATCCCTTTTTGGGTACTGGATTGATCGCCGGATACCGTACCTCGGGCGGGAGCCAGCGTCCCGGCTTCGCGTGGTTTTTCGGCCGCGACTCACTTTGGACGTCTCTGGCACTCAATGCCGAGGGCGACTTCGCCAGCACGCGCACCGCGCTCGAATTCTTGAGTCAGTATCAGCGCGCCGATGGCAAGGTTCCTCATGAAATTTCCCAGGGTGCCCATTTCGTGCCGTGGTTCACTGACTATCCTTATCCATTCGCCTCTGCGGATGCGACCCCCCTCTACATTATCGCGGTGAATGACTATGTAGTCGCCGGCGGCGACTTGGCGTTCGCCCAGCAGAAATGGGACAACCTGTGGAGGGCCTATCGCTTTTTGCTTTCCACTTACGATTCGCAAGGACTGCCGCAGAATTTCGGAATCGGCCATGGATGGGTCGAAGGCGGACCATTGCTTCCGGTAAAAACCGAACTTTACCAGAGTGGCTTGGGGGCGGAAGCTTTGCGAGCGCTTTCCAATCTAGCCAACTTGACGGGCAGGGAAGACCTCAGTAAAAAACTTGCGGACGATTTCGCCCGCCAGCAACCGTTGGTGAATAAAAGTTTCTGGCTCACTGATAAGAACCGCTTCGCTTTTGCCCTGGATCAGCAGAATCGGCAAGTCGATGAATTGAGCGTGCTGGCCACCGTCCCCATGTGGTTTGGACTTCTGGACGAAGAAAAGGCCAACGCGACGATCACGCAGTTGGCGGAACCTGAGAACGAAGCTGATTGGGGGATGAGAATTATCTCTTCCCAGGCCGCTAAATACAGCGCAGGGGGATACCACTTTGGCTCGGTCTGGCCGCTCTTCACCGGCTGGGCCTCGGTTAGTGAATACCGATACCACCGCGCTCTGCCGGCCTATTCGAATCTGATGGCGAATGCCCAACTGGCCCTCGATGGCTCTTTGGGTCACGTCACCGAGGTGCTCTCCGGCGACTATTACCAGCCGCTTTCTACCAGCTCTCCGCATCAGGTGTGGTCCGCGGCCATGATCATCAGCCCGGTGTTGAAAGGTCTCTTTGGCCTTGCAACCGATGCGGGCGCGAAACGCCTGACACTTTCTCCCCACCTACCCGCCAATTGGGAGCAGTTCAAGCTCGACAATCTAAACGTAGGAACGACTTCCTTGCGCATCGCTTATCGCAAGGCGGCAAACGAGATTACGTTGGAAGTCGGACGGTTGGGTCAGGGCGATTGCAATTTCGAGTTCTCTCCCGCCATCAGCCTTCGAGCCCAAGTGTTGGGCGCGGAGCTGAATGGACATCGCCTGCCTTTTCAGGTCCGCGAAAGCGGCGTTGACCAGCACGTTACCGTGCAATTCCCGGTTTTGGGCGAGACCAACACCCTACGTATCCGCTTGAAAAACGATTTTGGTCTCAGCCTGTCTCCCGCTTTGCCGACGCTTGGAAGTCCCAGCGTGGGTCTGCGAGTAATGTCCGAAACCTGGTCTTCCGGCCGCGAGAATCTAATGCTGGACGTTGCCGGCGCTGCCGCAAAGCAGTATGAGATTGGACTATGGAATCCCGCTCAGGTCGAGTCCGTGGAGGGCGCAGAGCTGGTGAAGATCGACGCGGAGAACGCAAAGATCAAAGTCAGCATGCCAGCCGGTTCTGACCCCTACGTTCGTGAGAGAATTACCATCCGTTTTAGTAGCAAGGTGCGATAAAGTCTGCGTGCGATTACGGGATTCGTCCCTTGACGAAGTCTGCCATCTTTCGCTATGTGGTGCTAAACAAGCTGTGGATTTTTGTGTCTTGCCAGAGTGCAGTCCTTACCTGTACGGTATGCCGATAGCCAGCCTAAGGAGCCCTCATGGAACGCCTTCACCTGAGACCTCTAACAGCCACTCTTACAAGACGAGATTGCAAATTCTGCCGACAGTCCGATCCCGACTTCGAGAAACGCAATCCGATGGACAAATTAGTCTGTGGCAAGCAAGACACAGCCACAGCCCACATGAGCGAGAACGGATACGTCAAGCATCGTATTCTTGAAATTGAAGTCCGTCTCGGCGTCACTGAGTTCGGCCTGCTACTGAGCGTTGCCTAATTGGTTGACCTACCTACCCTGGAGTCCAAATGAGCGACATTGTTTGATGCCCTTTTTGGGTTCTAGAGTTTCAGTTCCGCCCGAGGATCGCACATGTGGATGGCAAGGTACATCTGCGACAAGTGCGGGCACACAATGCGCCCCAGAAGTTGCGGCTTACCAGTGTCAATGGGAGATGTGCTTAAAATTGAAAATCCCGATGGGGTTGACGCCAGCGTAGGGTGGCAATCAACATTGGCTCTGCCTGAGTAGCCCTACGCTCAACGTACCGACCTAGATCCTGGTTTCTTGCTAGATTTCGTGGATGCCGACAAGACCAGCTAGGATACCGAACGATGGCATCGCCTTTGAAAGTCCAGGCGAATCCCTCTACGAAAAGGAAAGCCGCGCGGCTGAGCGAGTGCTGGCCAAACAGCGTGCTCGTAAAGCGGCGAAGCGCACTACGAATGCAAAGTCTGGTCGCAAAAAAGTCTAGCTGCCTGGCTTACATTTATGTTCTGTGAATTGGAGGCGCAGACTTTCTTGCGCGTCGGCAACCCTCTTCAACGCAGTCATCGGAACCGCAAACAATCGATCACACAAGGTACAGACTCCGACTGCGGGGATTTTGCCTAGCCATTTTGTAACCCTAAGATTGCGTTTGATTGGCATGGAAGCATCATTGTAATTTCGTTTTGAATAGCTCGGTTGTCGGTACGGCACCGTACGGGTCAATGTTTTGCGAGCAGGTATTCACTGGCGTAACAGCGTTTTACGTGGGAGGCTCCCCATGCGTGAGCAAAACTTCCCCCCCTGACCAAGACCTGATATTTCCCGACTGGCAAACCCAATTTTATTGCCGCACTGGTCGAAAACCGACCGCAACAGCTGCAGCAACGTGTCCTCAATTTTTCTACGACAACAAGCGGTTGTAGACGCGCCCAAAGGAGAGCTCGAGCGACAAGCGATGGCCGACGCTATGCGGGTGCTGCGCTCGATCCAAGTGGAAAAACCAATTATCCCGATTGGAGAACGCGCAAGACTTCGTCGGGACCCAACCGTTTTGACGTTGGCAGCGAGTAACTCCTGCCGACCTCAATTGAAATACAAAAGACAACCTAATTACAGCCCACGCATCCTAGCCGCTCAAAGCTAACGAGTTGCTGTAATGAAGAATAGGGTGCTACTCGTGGACGATAACGCTGTCGTGAGACTCGCTGTTCGACGGCTGTTTACTGTCCATCCGAAGTTTGAAGTGTGCGGCGAGGCAGAACACGGTCGAGAGGCTGTCGAGAAAGCTCCAACACTCCGCCCCGACTTGATCGTCTTGGACCTAGCGATGCCCGTGATGAACGGTCTGGAGGCGGCTCCGTTGTTGATAAAGATCTTGCCCCGTGCCTACATCATTCTGTTTTCCAACCACAATGGTCCTCAGGTAGAGCGACTATCTCGTGATGCTGGAATTCACGCCGTGGTTCACAAGAGCAACGTGACCACTGACTTGCTGCCTCAGGCCGAAGCGCTGATTAGTAGATCGGCAGCTTAAGGGGCTCCAATCACAACCAGTCACTGCTGTGGTCAGTACGCCAGCGAGACAGGGGAACTGAGCATCTGCTCACTTCCGTCGTTTATCCCAGGTGCAAGTCGCTCTAGATGAACCCTGGGGCGAGCAGAATCCTTAGCCAAGACGCTGTCGGATACCAGACCGGATCCTGAAGAGGCATATCTCAAGCGACAAATTGCGAAAAGGCTGGCTCATGCCACTTCGCGGCTCTCCTCCACTTGCTATAAGCCGCTTGGATAAGCGTGTTCAGCGCCGATTTGATGTAATCCTGCAGGAACACAGCTACAGAAGGTGATGTAAGATTCTTCCAATTCGGAGCCTCGTTCCCCATGGTGGCTTTTTTGATCTTTCTTATGATTCTAAGCTGGAGCTTGTTGGTTGTCCTGCTGAGTGGCTGGCGCCGAGATCGAAGACTGCTGGGCGAAGCGCGCAGCGCCTTGC